>Ga0307373_10012666_pt1 | contig 11935 bp, 10 predicted proteins | sample OX2MG_FD_202534 | JGI IMG/M metagenome (GOLD analysis project Ga0307373, IMG submission 202534) | Soil microbial communities from Risofladan, Vaasa, Finland - OX-2 | ecosystem: Environmental > Terrestrial > Soil > Coastal area > Acid sulfate soil | place: Finland: Risofladan, Vaasa | collected...
CGGGTTTGGATCTGGGCTTGGAGGCGATGTTAAACGACCCAACCGGCGATTCGACCAATTCGTCGCCCGCTTCGGTGACGATTTCATCCTCATCGGTGATCGCGCCGTCTTCGTCGTCGGCCAATTCGGCGTCGGTCGCCCGGTCGTCGGTCGCAGTCGACGAGAATTCGTCGCGCAATGGGTCCCATTGCGGGACGTGACTGGCTTCGGCTGCATCACCCGACAAGGGCGACTCCGGGGCTTCGGCCGCGTCCGGAGGCATTTCGCCGGATTTCGATTCCACCTGGGTTTCGCTCCGACCCATAGCGTGGGCTTCAGCCCGGTTGCCTGTCGATTCGCTGGTCGTTCCGTCCAACGTGAATCCCGCATTGGGCTCCGTGGCTTCGGGGCTTGTGTTCCAAAACCGTGCCCCGCCGACGATATCGTCGAGACGAGCCCCGAATGCCAGGAGCGAAGCTGATTCTCCGACTGCGTCTTCGAGCAACACCTCGGGCGGGGCCGGGGTGCTAGCAGCCAGCACCGCCTCGGCGAGAAATTGGGCATCGCAGAGCGGGCACCGGAGACGCCGTTGGCGTGCAACGTCGCTGGGAATGGTGATGTCGCGGTGACAAGCTGGACAGGAAGAAATGCTGGGCATCGAGCCCTCCGCCGCCGACGTTCCAAACCCTAGTGTAGCAGCGATTTGGGCACGATCCTAGTGAGATTTGGGCCACCGTTACGGTGAATCGAGCCGCGCCACGGCGGTGGCGAAGCCTTCGATCCGGTTTTCGACCAGGGCGACGTCCTTGGTTTCCGCGCCGATCCGCACTCCCACTCGTCGCATCGGCTGCCGCGTCTCGCGGATCTCGTTGGCGGCGATCGTGATTTGTTCGGTTTGGCCCTGCACGTCGATTCCTACACCGTCGTCCGGGCCACTGTCGACGATTCGGTTCCGCTGGAGCCGATTGCGGTGCGGGGCGAAATCCTTACCCCGCTCGGGGCGAAAAAGTACGCCGGCCGAACCGCTGCGCGCGATGTCGTTGTCGCAAATCAGGTTGTTCGTGTCGCGATGGCCGATCGAAACACCGTACTTGCGGTTGTCGTGGATCGCGTTCCGCTCCGCCAAACCGTGCTTCACGCCCCAGCAGAAGAAGATGCCGATGTCGTTGTCGTGCAGTTCGTTGCCACGCATCACCGGCCTCTGCGAACCGCTGCCGGGGTGCAGGCCCAGGCCGGTGTTGTCGTGGCTGTGGCAGTTCTCGACCAGCACGTCGTGGCAAATCTGCCAACTGATTCCGTCGCCGTCGTAATTCCTGGCTGTAACGCCCCGAAGGGCGATCCGCCGGCAGTCTTGCAGAAAAATGCAGCCGGCGTAATTGCCGTCGAGGTTGTCATTGTGCTCTTTGTCGCCGTCGAGGGCCAGGTTTTCAATCACGACCTGCTCGACCTCCTCGCCGCTGAGAATCGGGAACAAGGTGGAAACGGTCGACTCTCCCATCAGCCAGAAGTTTTGCCGCAATGCACGATCGAGCTTGAAGCGATTTCCGTCGCGAGCGACGAGCGTCCGCTTGGCGACGTCGGTGCCGCCGTTGTGCGGGTTCTTGGTCCTCAGGCAAACGCCGTCGCCAAGTTGAAAGCCGCCGGCGTCGGCCAGCGTGATCTCCTGGTCGTACCAATCGGAGTCGGCGGCCAGCCTGGTCGTGATCGAGGGACACTTGATGAGCACCGTGTCGCCACCTGAACCAACCAGCCGCACGCGCGACCGCAGGTAAACTGCGTTGCGAAGCAGGTAAGTGCCTGGCTGTACGCGCACCGTACCGCCGCCGAGCCGGGCGACATAATCGACGGCGGCCTGCAACACGCGATCGCCGTCGCCGACCAGGTCGGCGTCATGGCGGCCAACGGTGATCGTGAGGCGTTCGTTCCAGGCGGGCTCGACGACGTCGTCGCCAGAGGTGGCCCTGGGCTCAGCGACTTCCGGCGGCTCCCCGGCCCGTAGCGAGGCCGTGGCTGCCGCGGCCAAAAGACCGCCCGCCGAGCCGAGAAAACCACGTCGATGGCAAGTCTGAAAGGGATCATTCATGGGGGTGCTCCTGGCACGATGATGTCGTGGCAACGCGTAACGCGGGCGAGATTTTCAAGTGGCCCGATGGCCTCGCAATGGCCCACTGAAAAACTCGACAGACTGCGCTCTAACCATTGTACTGGCAATGGGTTCGAGTTGCAGCGGGGTAGGACTGGATTTTTTGCCGCGTGGGTCGAAAGTCGGGTTAAGCGGATGGATCCTTGATGCTTAGACCCCTTTTCGGTTGTAATCTTGTAAGATTGTGGTTTGGTTCGACCCGGCGCGCCGTCCAAAGTCGCAGCCAGGCAGTCCCATGGTTTCGCCACTGTTTCCTCTGGAGTTTCCCATGTTGTTTCGCCCCTTGGCCGTCGTCTTGGCCGTTTTTCTGGTCCAAGCCGTGTCACCGGCCGATGCCCAGGTTACGTTGAAGCTCAAGTTCACGGAAGGGGCGACCTACAAGTTCCGTAACGCACAGAAGGTCGTGCAGACGATCGGCCTGGGCGAGAAGACGAAGTTCGAAGGCAAGAGCGACGTCACGATGACGACGACCATGGTCTGCGGCCAACGCGACGAGGAGCAGAACCTGACCTACAAGACCACCTTCGATTCGATCGTGGCCGAGCTACAGGGGTTCGGCACCAAGGTCAAATTCGACTCGGCCAAGCTCGACGTCAAAAGCGAAAATGAGTTATTCGCCGCCGCGCTCGACAACTTCCGCAAGATGTTCGAGTCGACGCTGGCCGTCACGCTCGACAAGGACAACCAGTTCGTCTCGGTCGAGGGAGGGTTCGAGCAAGGCGCGGAACTTTACTTTGATGAGATCAAGACAGCCTTCGTGCAAAGCACCAACCGCTTTCCCACGGCGCCCGTCAAGAAGGGCGACACCTGGGAACGCACGGAGGAAGTGCCCTTGGGACAGGGGCAGACGTTCGTGCTCCATCGCAAGTACCAGTATGCCGGCACCTTGGAAAAGGGAGGCGCGAAGCTCGACAAGATCACGGCCACCGACCTTTCCGTCGACTACGTGGTCAAGGACGAAGACGCTCCGATCAAGGTCAAAGAGAGCGATCTCAAGGTCGCTTCGTCGAAACATACGATTTTCTTCGACCGTAAACTGGGGCGGGTGGTCGATGAGCAGGGCGAGCTGCAAGTCAAGGGATCCATCAAGGTCTCGAACATGGGAATGGAATACGACGGCACGTTCGACTTGAAGGTCGACGAGCACAGTCAGGTCGTCGATTGAACTTTCCACTCCTGGTCCCCACATCCTCGTCAAAAAACCAGATTGACTCACACCGGGTCTGCTTTTCCGCGCCGAGTTGCTTTATCAGTTCGGCCGGACGGCCCAAGATTTCGCTCGCATGGGCGAAATACGGTGTACGGAAGTGATTCTTGAAACCGACCCCCGTTTTCGAATGTAATCTTAGCTGACCGCGCGTCGAAGTGGTTCCCGACATCTCGACCTTTCTCAGACCCTCTTCAGGAGAAACCCATGTTGTTACGCCGCTTGGCAATCGCCTTGACCGTCGTCGTGGCTCAAACCGCACCCTTGGCCATGGCGCAAGTCACATTGAAACCCAAGGTTACGGAAGGTGCGACCTACAAGACTCGCGAAACGCAGAAGGTCACCCAAACGCTCAGCCTCAACGGCCAAAACCTGGATACCAATTCCGACGTCACCATCACTTCGCAAACCGACTACGGCCAGAGATCGGCCGACAAGAGCCTCAGCTATAAGACGACCTTCGTATCGGTTTTGGCGGATATGGATCTGTACGGCACCAAGGTCAAGTTCGACTCGGCAAAACCCGACGCCAAGAGCGACAACCCGATTGCCGACATCGTGCTCGACGCGTTCCGCAAGATTAAAGATACGACGCTGACTTTCACACTCGACGGCGACAACCGGCTCGTCACGGTCGACGGCATCAAGGAAGGCACGGGAATCTCCGCCGACGACCTTAAGAGCGCCCATCGGCAAAGCAACGACCGCCTTCCAGCCGAGGCCGTGAAACCGGGCGACTCATGGGACCGCACGGAGCAGATGGAATTGGGACAAGGGCAGATCCTCGTCGTCAAGCGGAAGTACGAGTACGCAGGCACGACGCCCAAGTTCCCCACCGTCAAGGACAGCCCGCAACTCGACAAGATCACCGCCACTGATCTCACCGTCGAATTCAAGGTCAAGGGTGAGGCCAACCCCATCACCGTCAACGAATGCGACCTGAAAGTCGCCGAATCCAAGAACACGTTCTTGTTCGACCGTGAGGCCGGGCGCTTTGTGGACGCGCAAACCGCACTGAAGATCGAAGGCGTACTCAAGCTCGCCGTGGCGGGAATGGCTCTTGAGTTGGCGCATCTGAAGATCGAAACGCGCCATCAGGAAGTCGAATGACGCGCGCCAACGATACCGCCGTCGTCATCCGGGGCGTCACCAAGACGTTCGGCGCCCACACAGCGGTCAACGACCTGAACCTGACGGTCCCGAGAGGAACCGTTTATGGCTTCATCGGACCCAACGGCTCCGGCAAGACCACCACCTTGCGGATGATCATGCGCATCCTGCACCCCGACTCGGGCGAGCTCGAGGTGCTCGGCCGGCGCACGATGCGCGCGGCCAACGACCGTGTGGGCTATCTGCCGGAAGAACGCGGGCTGTACAAGTCGATGACCGTGCGCAATGTTCTGCAGTTCTACGCCGAGCTGAAGGGGGTGCGCCGCGCCCGGCCGGCCATTGACGAATGGCTCGAGCGGATGGGTCTGGCGGAATGGGCCGGCAAAAAGGTGCAGGCCCTCTCGAAGGGGATGGCGCAAAAGGTGCAGTTCATTGCCGCCGTCGTCTCGAAGCCCGACCTGGTGCTCTTGGACGAGCCCTTCAGCGGTCTCGACCCGGTGAACCTCGAGACGCTGCGCGAGGCGGTGCTCGACTTGCGCCGCGGCGGGGCAACCGTGATCTTCTCGACCCACGACATGAACGTGGCCGAGCGGATGTGCGATTCGATTTTTATGATCTATCGCGGCAAAAAGGTGCTCGACGGCACGCTCGAGTCGATCCAGGCGGCCTATGGCAGCGATACCGTGCGGGTGCGGCTCGACAGCAACGGAGGCGTGCCCGGGAGTATGCCGGGCGTACTCAAGCTCACCGACTTCGGCCGCTACCAGGAGCTGCGGCTGGCCGATGGGGTCGATTCACAGGCCGTGCTGGCGGCGTTGATGGCCCGCGGCCGCGTGTCGCACTTCGAGCTGGCGCGGCCGTCGCTGCACGACATCTTCGTGCGGATCGCCGCTCCCGAAACGGTGGAAACGGCCGGAAACAACCATGCATAAAGCGTTCGTCATCGCCGTCCGTGAGTACAACGCGGCCGTAAGGACCAAGGCGTTCTTGATCAGCCTGGTGGTTTTCCCAGTGCTGATCGGCGGCAGCGTGGGTTTGCAGTTATTGTTGAAGGACAAGGTCGACACGGCCGAGAAGCGGTTCGCCGTGATCGACCGCACGCCGGGTGAAAAGCTGGTCGAGAAGTTGGCCGTCGCGGCCCAGGCGCGTAATACGACGGAAATCTTCGACCGGCCCGGAGGCAAGCAGATCAAGCCCGCCTTTACCGTCGAGCGCGTCGCATCGGGCGACGAGCGACGGGAGGCCGTCGACCAGCAGCGGTTCGACCTGTCGGAGCGGGTCCGCGACGGCGACCTGTTTGGTTTCTTGGAAATCGGCTCGGGCGTGGTCGAGCTCGCCGGCTTGCCGCCCGACGCCGCCGATGCCGCCAACGACGACGACGCGCCGCCTGGGCCGTCGCCGAAGGACCGGTTCCTGATGCGCTATCAGTCGAACAGCCCGACCTTCGATGCCTTCCAGCGCTGGGCCGAAAAAGTCGTGAACGAAGCAGCCAAAGAGTCGCGTTACGCGGCCGCCGGCCTGCCGGCCGACAAGGTCAAGGCTGCGGTGCGGCCCGTGCCGCTGATGACCAAGGGGCTGACGCGGCGCAACACCGCGACGGGCCGGTTCGACGAGGCGCGCGACGAAAACCCGATCGCCTCGATGCTCGTGCCCGGCGGACTGTTGATGCTGATGTTCATGCTGATCCTGATCGGTTCGACGCCGTTGATGCAAGGGGTGGTCGAGGAGAAGATGCAGCGGATCGCCGAGGTGCTGTTGGGCTCGGTTCGGCCCTTCGACCTGATGTTGGGCAAGCTGCTGGGACTGGTGGGCGTGTCGGTCACGTTGGCCGCCGTCTATCTCTCCGGGGCCTATTGGGCGGCACGCCACTACGGTTACGCCGAGTTCGTCTCGGTCGAGGTGCTGTCCTGGTTTCTGGTCTACCTGGTTTTGGGCGTGTTGATGTACGGCTCGCTGTTCGTCGCCGTGGGCGCGGCCTGCACCGATCTGCGCGAGACACAAGCGATGCTTTGGCCGGTGATGCTGCTGGCGATGGTGCCGATGTTCGTCTGGATGAACGTCGTTCGCGAGCCGAACAGTGTTTTCTCGACGGTCGCCTCGTACGTTCCGACCGCGACACCGATGTTGATGCTGGTGCGGGTAGCGGTACCGCCGGGCATCGCCTGGTGGCAGCCGGTCGTGGGGATGGTGGGCGTGCTGGCGGCAACACTGGCCTGCGTGTACGCCGCAGGCCGGATCTTCCGCGTGGGTCTTTTAATGCAGGGCAAGGCGGCCACCCCTCGCGAACTGCTGCGATGGGTTTTCGAGGCGTGACGTTCCGTGGTCCGTGGTCCCTGGTCCGTGGTCGTATGGGATGCTGCGGCCTGTTTTTCCGCGGCCGATCCCCCTTCCAGAACTCGGCCTCCAGACTATAATGACCCTCTTCGACAACGGACGACGGACCACAGACAACGGACCAACCCCATGCCCAAGCAAAAGACCCACAAGGCAACCAAGAAGCGCTTTCGCTTGTCGGCCAACGGCAAAGCGATGCACCGCCACGCCGGCACCAGCCACCTGGCGGCCGGAATGTCGAAGAAGCGCCGCCGCAACCTCCGTGGCACCACGGCCACCGTGCCGCTGGAGGCCAAGCGGATTGCGCGGTCGCTCTGTGGAAATAGTTACTGAACGCTACCGATCAAGCTCGATGCGCGGTACGGGCATTCAACGCTCCCTCGAAAAGCCATCCAACGCGGTTGGCATCGGGCGGAGGGCCTCGCTTCCGCATACAAGGTGAATCGCCATGAGGTCCATGAAGGGCGCTGCCCGGACGCAAGCCAAGAAGCGTCTGTTCCGCAAGGTCAAGGGGTATGTCGGGGGCCGCGGCGGGTTGTACCGCACGGCCAAGGAAACGTTGGTCCGCGCGGGAGTCTACGCCTTCCGCGACCGGCGCGTGCGCAAACGCGACTTCCGAAGTCTCTGGATCATCCGCATCAATGCCGCCGCACGCGAGCGGGGACTGCGCTACAGCGAGTTCATCCACGGCCTGGCCAAGGCTGGCTTGGAGCTCGACCGTAAGACGCTGGCCGAGATGGCCGTGGCCGACCCAGCCGGTTTCGACGCCGTCGTGGCCCAAGTGAAACAGGCACTGGCCGCATAGAGATTTGGACTTCGTCTTCCCATTTTTCTGTCGACATTTTTCTGTCCGCCCGTTCTCGCCGCGCTTGATTACCGAGCGTGGTGAAGTTGCAAGCTGTCGTTCGTTTCGTCGGCACGCGCCGAGCCGTTCGGCTAGAGCCCGGCGGCAAAAACGACAGAAAGATGACGACAGAAAAATCAGGGAAACTGTGGTTCCCGCGCGCTGTTAGCCTCATTTCAAGGCACGATCGTGGCACTTACCGACTTCCTCGCTGAACTCGACGATCTGTTGAAGGGCGCCAAGTCGGCCTTCGACGAGGCCGCCGATGCGGCGGCGTTGGAGGCGGCGCGGATCGAATTCCTGGGTGCCAAGAGCGGGCAGCTCAAAAGCGCGCAGAAGAGCCTGGGCTCGATCGATAAGTCCGACAAGCCTGCCGCCGGTAAACACTTCAACGAAGTCAAACTGGAGATCGAGGCCGCGTTCGAAGCGGCCGTCGGCCGATTGGCCCGGCGTGTCGGCGTTTCCGACGCGCCGCGCGAATTCGACCCCACGCTTCCCGGCCGCCGCCCGCGGCTGGGCCATCTGCACCCGATTACGCAAACCATCGAGGATCTCAAGGAGATCATGGGCCGGCTGGGTTTCAGCGTGGCCGAAGGCCCGGAAATCGAAGACGAATGGCACAACTTCGAGGCCCTCAACATCCCGCGCGAGCACCCGGCGCGCGATCCGCTGGAGAACTTTTACCTGGCCACCGCGGGTGCGACCGCCGGCACCGCGACCGACGACAGCCCGCTCTTGCTTCGCAGTCAGACCAGCACGGTTCAGATCCGGGTCATGGAGCGGACCAGGCCGCCGGTGCGGATCATCTCGCTGGGGCGCGTCTACCGGCCCGACCCGGCCGACGCGACGCATTACCCCATGTTCCACCAGATCGAGGGCCTGTTGGTCGACCACCAGGTGACGATGGCCGACCTGAAGAGCGTCTTGCGGCTGTTTGCCATGAGCTATTTCGGAGGCGAAGTTCACATTCGCTTTCGTCCCTCGTTCTTTCCCTTCACCGAGCCGAGCGTGGAGGTCGACATGCAATGGCACGACCGCTGGATCGAAATGGGCGGCGCCGGCATGGTCGACCCCAACGTGCTGCGGGCCGTCGGCTACGATCCGGAGCAAGTGACCGGCTTCGCCTTCGGCCTGGGCGTCGAGCGGGTCTGTGCGCGCCGGCACCAGGTAACCGACATCCGCGAGTTCTACAAGAACGACGTCAGGTTTTTACAGCAGTTCTGAGAAAAGGATGAAGGATGATCATCTCCTGGAACTGGCTCAAGGAATACGTCGTTCTCGATATGCCCCTCGCCGAGCTCCAGCGTCGGCTGATGATGGCCGGCTTGAACCACGAATCGACCGAGGAAGTGGGCGGCGACCTGGCGATCGACCTCGAGGTGACGAGCAACCGACCCGACTGTCTGGGGCACCTGGGCATCGCGCGCGAAGTGGCCGTGCTCTGGGACCGGCAACTCAAGCGGCCCGCCGCGGCGCCTCGCGAGGCGACCGCGAGAGTCACGGACCTGGCCAAGGTCACGTTGGAATGCCCTGAGCTTTGCGGCCGCTACACGGCCCGCGTGATCCGGAACGTGAAAATCGGTCCCAGCCCCGCCTGGCTGGCACGGAGGCTGACGACGATCGGACTGAAACCGATCAACAACGTCGTCGACGTCACCAATTACGTGCTGATGGAGTGCGGCCAGCCGTTGCACGCCTTCGACCTGGCGAGGCTCAAGGGCGCCCAGATCATCGTCCGCGAAGGGCGGCCCGGCGAAGTGCTGGAGGCGATCGACCACAAGACCTACACCATCGGGCCGGGTGTCTGCGTGATTGCGGATGCGAGCCGCGCCGTGGCGATCGGGGGCGTGATGGGGGGGGCCGAATCGGAAGTGTCGGAGACGACCAAGGACGTGTTGATTGAAGCGGCGCAGTTCGATCCGCTTTCGATCCGCACGACCGCGCGCCGCTTGAACCTGCACAGCGATTCGTCGTACCGTTTCGAGCGCGGGCTTGACCCCGAAGGGGTCGATTGGGCCAGTCGCCGCTGTTGCGAGCTGGTGCTGGAGCTGGCCGGCGGCGAGCTGGCGGCCGGTTCGATCGACGTGGGACGCCGCCCGCCGAAGCGCGAGCCGATCGTGCTCCGTCTGGCCCAACTGAAACGGGTCCTGGGGATCGAGATCGACCAGGCCACGGTCCGGCGTGTTCTCCAGGCGCTGGGTAACGAGGAGCGCCGCGCCGACGAGCGCGAGGTCGAGGTGCTGCCGCCCAGTTGGCGCCGCGATCTTTCGCGCGAGATCGACCTGATCGAAGAGGTGGCGCGCATTCACGGCTACGAGGCGATCCCCGAGGATGTGAGCGTGCCGATGGCGACCTCTTCCCGCACCCAACTCGATCGCGTGCTCGAGCGCGTGCGACACGTGCTCACGGCAACCGGCTTCGACGAGGCCTTGACCTTGAGCGCGGTCGAGGAGCCGTGGTCGAACGCTTTCAGTCCCTGGGCGACGGGGCCGGCACTCATCGCGCAGACGCCGATCTTGCGCCGCGCCGACCAGCTCCGTCGCAGCCTGGTGCCGAGCCTGTTGGGCACGCGGCGGACCAACGAGACCTTGGCCAACCCGGTCATCGAGCTCTTCGAGATCGCGAAGGTCTACTTGCCCCGGCAAGGCGGCTTGCCTTGCGAAGAATTGATGTTGGGGATGAGCGGCGGAGGCGATTACTTCGCCGTGAAGGGGGTCATCGAGGCCCTGCTCGCCGCGCTCGACCCGGCCGCGGAGTTGCGCGTCGAAGACTGGTCCGACCCGTTCTTCACGGTGGGGCGAGGGTGCCGGTTGAGCCTGGGCGATACGTTGCTCGGGTTCCTGGGCGAAGTGAGTGCGGCCGGCCTGAAACTGTTCGACCTTCGCGGGCCGACGACGGTGGCCGAGTTGTGCGTCAAGCAACTGGCGGCTATCGCCCGGCTTGTGCCGCAGTATGCCGAACTGCCCGCCTTTCCGGCCATGAGCCGCGACATCAACCTCGACGTGCCCGAGGCGGTGCGCTGGGCCGACGTTGCGGCCGCGGTACGCGCCAGCGGCGGCGAAACGCTTGAGGGGCTCGAATTCAAGGAAATCTACCGCGACGACGCGTTGCGTGGCCAAGGACGCAAGAGCGTGCTTTTCAGTCTTGCCTTGCGTTCGCGCGACGCGACGCTCACCGGCCACCAGGCCGACGCCATACGCGATGCGGTGGTCGCGGCGTGCAGCGCGAAGTTTGGGGGGGTGTTACGAGTCGGTGGTGGTTGAATGTCTTAGGCGAGCGGGGGGCGTGAGCCCCCTGTTGATCACGCCGCGTAGCGGTGCTGGTTGAATGCGTTATGCGAGCGTGGGCGTAAGCCCTCTGTTGATCGAGTTCAACGCTCGCGTCGTCGCGCCGGGTTCGATTCGCGGGGTCGAACCGACACACGACAGGTATAACCATGGGCAGGTATAATCCGTAAAAAAAAGCGCTCGAAAACGGACGAAGCGCGCGGCTATGATGCGCTTTGGTGTTCATGCCAGGACGAAAGTCAGTGGTCACTTGGCTCCTGGCCGGCATCGTAGCAGGCACACTCCGCAGGCACACTCCGCTGTGCCGTCCGCTGGCAAGTTGGGGGCCTTCGCCGCTCGGCCATTGGCCTGAACCGCGGTCGTGGGGCGGGCGTCCCTCCTGCCGAAGGGTTTACGGATCGGCTCGGATTCATGGGGTTAAAATGCGCCAATTGGCGCATTTTCTCGGTGCTGATGGGTTGGAATATCCGTGTTCGATCGGTGTTCGATCCGTGGCTCAAGCTTTTGTTGCCGGCGTCCGCCTCCCAGCTCCCCGCGGCCTGCTCGATCCTCACTTCGGCTTTGCGATGCGTCCCCGCTTGCCGCGCGGCACACCGCTACCGCGGCGCGTGGCCTGCTTCTCGGTACGCGGCGGCGGCTCGGGGGAAGCCGCTTGCTCCGGGCGCGGCACGACCGGCCGCCATTGTTTGCACTCCTCCAGCAGCGTGCGCATTTCGGCTACTAGGGAACGCGTGCTTTCAATCAACTCCAGCGACTCCTCTCGAATCGCCGTGAAGCGGGTCATTTCGTCGACGTGCGTGCGAGGTTCGGCGTCCATGCACCGATTATACACCCAGAGCCGTCGTTTACGAGGTGCTTTCAATGTCCGCAAGCTGGATGAAGGTATCTGGGCAAACGCCCGCACCCCACCGAAAACTCCACTCCCAAGATGACCACTGTTTCGTCCGCATCGCCACGTTCGAGTCGCCGACAAGGACCGACGGTTTGAACAAAAGGGAACGAAGGAAACGAAGTACGGATGGAAACGCCAA
>Ga0307373_10012667_pt1 | contig 11935 bp, 10 predicted proteins | sample OX2MG_FD_202534 | JGI IMG/M metagenome (GOLD analysis project Ga0307373, IMG submission 202534) | Soil microbial communities from Risofladan, Vaasa, Finland - OX-2 | ecosystem: Environmental > Terrestrial > Soil > Coastal area > Acid sulfate soil | place: Finland: Risofladan, Vaasa | collected...
TCGGCTGAGTCCAGCAAGTCCAGCGTGCCCGCGCTGATGACGATCGCCGAGTGCAGGCCGGGGAGGCAGTACGCGGCCGCGGCCGGGTAGTCGACCACCAGCGCGCCCGGCACCTTAGGGTCGCCGTGCGCCAGCAGGCTGAGCAGGACGCGCTGCCGCTGCCTGGCCCGCACCACCGCCGCCGATACCGCGAGCAGGACCCAGACCAGCAGCGACAGCAGCACCAGGCCGGCCGCCATGCAGACGAGCCGGGCCGCCGACAGGAACCCGAACGACGTGGGGGCGCGCCCATCCAGCAAGCCGGTCAGCTGGCTGAGGGCGCTGCCCGCTACGCCGGAACGCCGCGTAGCCGTGCCCAGCCCGATGAGCGTGCCCACCGTGGCCAGGCCCCAGCCCAGCCCGAGCGCCTGCCACAAGACGATGGCCGCCGCCGGTGACCGGCGTGGCCAGCGGGCCACCGCGAGCGTGGCGGACGACTGGACACAGCCTGCGGCGACGGCGGCCAGCACAAAAACGGCGGTCATGGCCGCTTAGCCCTGGGTGCCCTCACCGAGCGCCTCCAGGGCATTCAGCAAGGCACGCGCCTCGGAGCCAGAAACGCTCCGCACGAAGCGAGCCAGGGCCGCCTGCCGGTCACCGGTCTGATCCAGCGCGCTCAGCATGAGCTCGGTCACGTAAGCCTCGCGGCTCTCCGCAGCGCGGTAGCGCCACGCCCGGCCGTCTCGCTGCCGCCGGGCAAAGCCCTTCTTCGACAGCCGGTCCAGCACCGTCATCACGGTGGTATGGGCCAGGTCCCGTTCGGTCAGCTGCGTGCTGACCTGCCGGACGGTGAGGGACTCGGGCGCCTCCCATAGCACGTCCATGATCGCGCGTTCCAGCTCCCCAAGTCGATTCACCTCGTCACTGTACCCCGCCGATTATGCCCCGGAACAGGCGCCACTCGCCGGAAATACCGGGCCGTGCGCAACGCGACGCACGGCGGCGGTGCTGGCGGCCAGGACGGGTGACTAACCTGAGTTCCAGTAGCTGTCCCGCAGCCACCTGCCGTGGCGCCGCCCGCGGGTTCTCTGCCCTGGAGGACGATGATGTCCGCTCAAGCACCCCGGTCACCCCGGTCACCCCGGTCACCCCGGTCACCCCGGTTCCGGGCCGTCTTGCAGTCGTTCGAGCCGTACAAGCCCGGCAATGCGCCGTCGGCGCCGGGCGGCACGACGTTCAAGCTCTCCTCGAACGAGTCACCTTACGGGCCGCTGCCGTCGGTGCTCTCGGTGATCGCCGAGTCGGCCACCGCCCTGAACAGGTATCCCGATAACGGGGCGACGGAGCTGACGGCCGCGATCTCCCGCCGGCTGCGCATCCCGGCTGAGCACGTGGCCGTGGGCTGCGGGTCGGTTGGCCTCACTCAGCAGCTGATGGGCGCGACCGCCGAGCCGGGTACCGAGGTGCTGTACGCCTGGCGGTCGTTCGAGGCTTATCCCGGCCTGTCTGACCTGGCGGGCGCCACGTCGGTCCGGGTCCCGCTCCGGAATCAGGCGCACGACCTGCCCGCGATGGCCGACGCCATCACCGACCGGACTCGGCTGATCTTCGTCTGCAACCCCAACAACCCGACGGGGACCGTGGTCGGCCGCGACGAGCTGGTCGCCTTCCTGGACCGGGTGCCGCGCAGCTGCCTGGTCGTGCTCGATGAGGCCTACCACGAGTACGTGCGCGACCCGGACGTGCCAGACGGGATCACCCTCTATCCGACCCGGCCGAACCTGGCCGTGCTGCGGACCTTCTCCAAGGCATACGGGCTGGCCGCGCTGCGGGTCGGGTTCCTGGTCGGCCATGAGCCCGTCACGGCCGCGGTGCGCAAGACCCAGCTCCCTTTCACCGTGAACGCCCTGGCCCAGGCGGCCGCCATCGCGTCCCTGGCGGCCGAGCCCGAGCTGCTGGAGCGGGTGGAGTCGGTGGTCAAGGAGCGCGGCCGGGTCCGCGACGCGCTGCTGGACCAGGGCTGGACGGTCCCTCCGACGGAGGCGAACTTCGTCTGGCTGCCGCTCGGGGCCGACACGACTGGCTTCGCCGCCGCCGCCGATCAGGCCGGGGTCAGCGTCCGGCTGTACCTCCCCGACGGCGCCCGCGTCTCGATCGGAACCCCGGAGGCCAACGACGCCTTCCTCGCGATGGCCGGCGCCTGGCCGCGCCGGAGCTGACGTCATCAGCCGCTGGCGCGGCTAGCGGGCGCCGCGCGGTCCTAGCTTCTCGACCACCAGCCGGTAGGCCTGCCGCGGCCGGCCCGGCTGCGGGCTCCTGCTGGGGGGAAGCGGCCAGGCCAGGCCCTCCTCCACGAGCGTCGCCAGCAGCCGCCGGGCCGTGCGCGGGGTCACCGAGAGCAGCCGCCCGGCCGTCTCGGCGTCCACGACCGGCGTCGCGCCGGTCGCCGTTAGCTTCTCCGAGAGGCGGACCAGCGTGTCGAGCCCGCGGCGGCTGGCGGCCGTGGGCGGGGCCGCCCGCGGGCCGGGAACCAGCGGCTGGCTGACCCGCTCGCGGACCTGCCCTGGCGGCCGGGTCGTCGCGGGCGGCCGCCCGAGCGAGGCGCGGGCTCGCGCCTCGGCCTCCAGTTCGGTCCGGCCGCCGCCGACGCCTACCTCGATGCCGATGCCCAGCTCGCTGCGGGCCCGCTCGACGAACGGCGGCCCGCCCAGGACATCGGCGGCCTGGATCAGCGATCCCCGGGTGGCGACGACCAGGAAGCCGTGATCGTTCAGCGCGCTCACCGTGGCATGGATCCGCTGGGCCTCCTGAACGAGGAAGCGGTGCACGGTCAGCCGCAGTTCCTCGCGGGCCTGCCGCGGCGCGCCGCGGCGCACGGTATCGCGCAGGGTCGGTACCTCCACGATCACGACGGCCAGCTGGGCGTTCTCCAGGCGCCGGTAGCCGGCCAGCAGGGTCCCGGTCCGCAGGGCCGACCTGATCGCGCTGCCGGTTGGCCGGAGCGCGAAGACCGGAACCTGGGCCGCGGATAGCTTCCTGGCCACCGACTGCAGGCAGGTGAAGGCGACGGCGGTCTCATTCTGGTGCGACAGCCGCTCGTGAAAGGCGGCGATGACGGCCGAGCTGGAGACCTCATCGCGGACGTGAACGCCGCCGGCGGGGATGCCGAGCTCGGTGAGCGCGTCCTCCGCATCGGCCTGGCTGATGACGTCGATGCTCGACCGGGAGATGTCCAGGCCATCCCGGCTCGCGCGCAGCAGCGCCGCGTACAGGGCGCTGCCGCTGAGCTGGATGTAGGTGGCCGGGACGCTGAGCACGCCGGCTCGCCGGGCGTACTCATAGGGCACCCTGCTGGCGAACAGGCACGCATCGACCGTGTTGCCCAGCCGGGCCACCTTCTCCGGGGCCTCCTGCTCTTCCCGGTACGCCGCCGTCACCAGTCGCCGGGTGGCAGTGTCACCCCGGTCAGCTGGCTGCGCCGGCCCGTGCCCCGCCGTCAGCGGCAGGCCGGACAGCATGATCCGCTCCACCAGTTCGTGCGGTCCGACGATGCCGATCGTCGGCTCGGCGCCACCTGCCATTCGCGCCATTTCCCGTCTCATTCAGGCCACCCGCTCCGCAGCCGGTAAGTTTCGCTACTTCATTTCGTAGCGCACTGGACTTGTCTCTGGAAGAGGCAATTATCCGTGATTCAACGGCAAAACGAAACTCAACTGGGTTCAGCGGGGTGCAACTGGACGTTGTGACTCGCGAAATGTGAATGGCGGGGGGAATCTTCGCAGATAGCAGCGTCAGTCGACGATTTCCTCGATGACGTCGGCGCCGAGGGTGGTCAGCCGCGAAGCGACCGACGCGTGGCCCCGGTTGATCAGGTAGCCCGGCGCCACGACGGTCTCGCCCTCGGCGGCCAGCCCGGCCAGGACCAGCGCGATCCCCGTGCGCAGCTCATGCGCGATGACCTCGGTGCCGTGCAGCGGCGTCGGGCCGTGCACCAGCACGGCGTTCCCGGCTACCTCCACCTTGGCGCCCATCTTGCTGAGCTCGCCGGCCAGCATGTACCGGCCATCGAAGATGGTCTCCCGGATGTAGCTGGTGCCCTCGGCCAGGCAGCTCAGCGCCATAATGGGCGACTGCAGGTCGGTGGCGAATCCGGGGAACGGGCTCGTGATCACGTTGATTGGCCGAAGCTGCCGATCGCGGCGAACCTGCAGGATGGCACCGTGAGTGGCGAACTCCACGCCCATCTGCTCTAGCTTCCACCGGACAACCCCGAAATCCTCAAGCGAGGCGCCGACCAGGGTAACCTCGCCGCCGGCCATGGCCGCGGCCATGGCGAAAACGGCGGCGTCGATGCGATCGGCCATGACCGTGTGCTCCACGGCCGTGAGCTCGCCGACGCCGTGGACGGTCACGAAGCCGGTGCCGCCGCCGCTGATGCGCGCGCCCATCTTGGTGAGGAACGAGATCACGTCCAGCACCTCGGGCTCGAGCGCGCAGTTGTCGATCACCGTCGTGCCGGGCGCCAGCGAGGCCGCCATGATCAGGTTCTCGGTACCGGTGTGCGAGGGCGTGTCGAGGTACAGGTGGGCGCCGCGCAGGTGGCCCGCCTTGATGTGGATCTGGGTCTCCTGCTCATCCACGATCGCGCCGAGCCGGGCGAAGCCCCGGTAGTGAAAGTCCAGCAGCCGGCTGCCGAGATTGCAGCCGCCGATGCCCTCGATGGTGGCCTCGCCGAACCGGTGCAGCAGCGCGGGCACGAAGAGCACCGATGCCCGGAACCGGCCCGCGATGTCGGCCGGCAGCACGGAACTGGTCAGATCGGAGGCGTCGACCACGAGGGTGCGCTCGGCCTCGTGGAACTTGACGACCGCCCCGACCGCCTGGGCCAGCTCGACGGCCCGCCGGACGTCCTCGATGACCGGCACGTTCCGCAGGACCGTCCGGCCCTTCTCGGCCAGCAGCGAGGCCGCGATCATCTTGAGCGCGGCGTTCTTGGCGCCCTGTACGAAGACTGTCCCCTGCAGCGGGTTGCCGCCGCGGACGCGATAGCGGGTCTCGGGACCGCTCGTCATCTGGCTGGAGCTCCTGTCATTCAGGGCGGAATCGCCTGACCGGCTCAGCGCCGGGCTGCCCGGTCCGGCTGCCGACCAACCGGAAGGCATCTCGCTCAGTTGTCGGCCGCCTGTCTCACGTGTCGTCCAGTATTCCACCGCTTCTGCGCCCCCCGGACCATGATGACTGTGTTACGTAAAGTATCTGAATGACTCCTAGGAGTTATCGCCGGGCTCTTGCCGGGCCTGCGTCGCGGAAGGCCGCCGCATCGGGTCCTTCGACGGACGACATCGATCCGGTTCCCTCTTACCCCGCCGGCGCCGCCTCATCCGCGCACCCGCCGGCGTTTACCTGAGCGGATAGCAGGTCCAGCGCCGGCGGGCTCAGCGCCACGCCGCGCCGGTGATGCGCTCATAAGCCTCGATGTAGCGCGCGCGGGTCGCTTCCACCACATCGGCCGGGATCTCCGGCGCGGGGCCCTGCTTGTCCCAGCCCGTGGTCAGCGACCAGTCGCGCACGTACTGCTTGTCCATCGAGTACTGGGGCCGGCCGGGCTGCCAGAGATCGGCGGGCCAGAACCGTGAGGAGTCCGGGGTCAGGACCTCGTCGGCGAGCGTGATCGTGCCGTCGGCAGACTGGCCGAACTCCAGCTTGGTGTCGGCGATGATGACCCCCTGGGCCCGGGCGGTCTCGTCGCCCCGCCGGTAGACCGCCAGGGTTAGCTCGCGCAGCCGCGCCGCGGTCTGCGGCCCGACCTCGCCGGCGACCGCGCTGAAGTCGATGAACTCGTCATGCTCGCCGGCGCTGGCCTTGGTGGTGGGCGTGAACACGGGCTCGGGCAGCCGCGACCCCTCGACCAGCCCGTCGGGCAGGGCGACGCCGGACACGGCGCCGGTTTCCCGGTAGGCGGCCAGTCCCAGGCCCGCCAGGTAGCCGCGCGCGATGCACTCCACGCCGAACATCTCCAGTCGCTGGCACCGGATCGCCCGCCCAGCCCATTCAGCGGGCACCCGGGTCGCCGAGATGACGTGATTGGGCACCAGGTCACCGAGCCGCTCGAACCACCACAGCGAGAGCTGGGTGAGGATCGCGCCCTTGTCCGGGATCGGCGTGGGCAGCACGACGTCGTAGACGCTCATCCGGTCGGACGCCACCATGATCAGGTCGGGGCCGTCCTCGTAGAGGTCACGGACCTTGCCCGAGTGCAGCAGCTTCATCGCTGGATCCTGTCCCGGCCGGCGCTCAGGAGAGCTTCTCGAGCCGCTCGAAGACCGGTCCGAGTCGCGCAACGTACCGCTCGGGCCGGCATACCTCGTCGAGCCGGGCCTCGTCGAGCCGCTGGCCCGCGAGCGCGGCATGCGTGCGCAGCGTCTCCCGGAACGGTATCGCGGTCTGCCAGGTCGCCATCGCGGCCGCCTGGACGAGCGCGTAGGCGTCCTCGCGGGACATCCCGGCGGCTACCAGTTCCAGCAGCACGGCCGAGGTATAGATCAGGCCGTGGCTGGAATCCAGGTTGGCCGCCATCCGGTCGGCGTCCACCACCAGCCCGGCCATCAGGCCGGTGGTCTGCTCCAGCAGGAAGTCGGTCGCGATGGCGGCATCGGGCAGGGCCACCCGCTCGGTGGAGGAGTGCGAGATATCACGCTCGTGCCACAGCGGTATCCCCTCCAGCACGGGGACGACCTGGGCGCGGACTAGCCGCGCCATGCCGCAGATCCGCTCCGAGCGGATCGGGTTCTTCTTGTGCGGCATGGCGGACGAGCCTTTCTGCCCGGCCCCGAAGGCCTCGGCGAGCTCGGCGACCTCGGTCCGCTGGCCGTGCCGGACCTCCAGGGCGATGGCCTCGCAGACCGTGGCGATCAGCGCCAGGACGCTGGTCCACTCCGCGATGCCGTCCCGGAGCACGACCTGACTCGCCACGTCGGCGGGCCGCAGCCCGAGCTCGGCCATCACCTGCGACTCGATCGCCGGGTCGATGTTGGAGTAGGTGCCCACCACGCCGGACAGCTTCCCGACCGCGACGGCCTCCCGGGCCCGGGTGAGCCGGTCGCGGCAGCGAGCGATCGCGAAGGCGAAGTCCGCGACCCGGTGTCCCCACACGTCAGGCTCGGCGTGGATGCCGTGGGTGCGACCCACGCGCAGCGTGGCCTGATGGGCCAGCGCGTGCTCGCGCAGCACCCCGAGCAGGGCGGTGCACCGGGTCAGCAGCAGGTCGGTGGCCTGCGTGAGCTGCAAGCCGAGCGCGGTGTCCAGCAGGTCGGAGGACGTCATGCCGAAGTGCACGTAGGCGGCGGCCTCGCGCGGCCGGGTGTTGTCCGCCCAGGCGGACAGGAACGCGATCACGTCGTGACCGGTCACGGCCTCCAGCGCGGCTACCGCCTCGGGAGTCGGCACCGGGGCGGCCGCCACCGGCGCCACGGCGTCGGCCGGGACCGTGCCCGCCCGGGCGTGCGCGGCGAGGACGAGCACCTCGACCTGACACCAGAGCTCGTACTTGTGCGACTCGCTCCAGACTTGGCCCATCTCGGGCAGCGTGTACCGTTCGATCACAGCCCTATCCTGCCGTATCCGCGGTTGCGGCCTCTGCACCGCCAGGCTCGCCGGCCAGGAACAGGGCCGCGCTGTCAGCCGGGATCCGGGCCGCCCGCGATATCCGTGCGGTACCAGCCGCCGCGCATCGCGATCGCGGCCGCGGCCGCGTAGGCGGCGTCGGCGGCCTGCGCGACGTCATCCCCCGTGCCGACGACGTCCAGGACCCGTCCGCCGCTGGACACCAGGCGCCCGTCGCCGTCCATCCGGGTACCGGCGTGCAGGACGTAGGCGCCGGGCTGTAGCGCCGCCTGCGCGATGCCCGTGATCTCGTCCCCGGTGACCGGTGCGGCGGGGTAGCCTTCGGCGGCCACGACCACGGTGACCGCCGCTCCGTGCCGCCAGTGCAGCTCGGCGCCGCTCGCGGCGGCCAGGTCGCCGGTGGCCGCCGCCCGCAGCAGGCCGGCCAGCGGAGTCGCGAGCCGGTCGAGCACGACCTGAGCCTCTGGATCCCCGAACCGCGCGTTGAACTCGACGACCCGGGGGCCGCGGGAGGTGAGGCTCAGGCCCGTGTACAGCAGCCCGCTGTAGGGGGTGCCGCGCCGCCGCAGCTCGGCGAGGGCGGGCCGGACCACGGTGGCCAGGATCTCCTCGCCCAGGCCGGGCGGAGCCCAGCCCAGCGGCGCGTAAGCGCCCATGCCGCCCGTGTTCGGGCCGGCGTCGCCGTCGTAGGCCCGCTTGAAGTCCTGGGCGGGCAGCAGGGAGACGGCGGTCGTGCCGTCGGCGATCGCGAAGACGGACACCTCCGGCCCGTCGAGGTACTCCTCGATGACCACCAGCCCGCAGTCGTCGGCGTGCCGCAGGGCCGCCGCGCGGTCGTCGGTGACCACGACGCCCTTCCCGGCCGCCAGGCCGTCCGCCTTGACCACGTAGGGCGCCCCGAAGACATCCAGCGCCGCCGCGGCCTCGGCGGCGCTGGAGCACGTGCGGGCCGCGGCCGTGGGAATGCCCGCGGCGACCATGACCTGCTTGGCGAACGACTTGGAGCCCTCGATCATCGCCGCGTCCTGGCCGGGACCAAAGCAGTCGATGCCGGCCGCGCGCAGCGCGTCGGCCACCCCGGCCACCAGCGGCGCCTCGGGGCCGATCACCACCAGGTCCGCGGCGATCCGGGAGGCCAGCGCGGTCACGCTGGCGGGATCGGCGGGCACCACGTCATGCAGTTGCGCCGTCTCGCCGATGCCCGGATTACCGGGCGCCGCGTGCAGCGCCGTTACTTCCGGGTCGGCCGCTAGCGCGCGGACAAGGGCATGCTCACGGCCACCGGAGCCGAGGACGAGGACTCGCACGGCGCAGAGCCTACCGGCGGCTCACCTCGCGGGTTGCAGCTGCAGCGTCTGATCCCGGCGGGGGCCCACGCCGACCGCGCTGATCGGCGCGCCGATCATGTCCTCCAGCGCTGTCAGGTAGGCACGCGCGTTGCGGGGCAGGCCGTCGGGGTCCTGCACCTGGGAGATGTCCTCCCACCAGCCGTCGAGGTACTCATAGACGGGGACGGCGTGGTGGAACTCCGTCTGCGTCATCGGCATCTCGTCGTGCCGGCGTCCGTGCACGTCATAGCCGACGCAGACCGGCACCTTCTCCAGCCCGGACAGCACGTCCAGCTTCGTGATGAAGTAGTCGGTGATCCCGTTGACCCGGGTCGCGTACCGCGCGATGACGGCGTCGAACCAGCCGGTCCGGCGGGCCCGGCCGGTGGTGACGCCGTACTCGCTGCCGGTCTTGCGCAGCCATTCGCCCTGGGCGTCGGTCAGCTCGGTCGGGAAGGGGCCGGCCCCGACGCGCGTGGTGTAGGCCTTCAGGATGCCGATCACCCGGGTGATCCGGGTCGGGCCGAGACCCGAGCCGGCGCAGGCACCGCCGGCGGTTGGCGATGAGGAGGTCACGAAAGGGTAGGTGCCATGGTCGACGTCCAGCAGCGTGGCCTGCGCCCCCTCCAGGAGGACGACCTTGTCCTGGTCGAGCGCCTGGTTCAGGATCAGGCCGGTATCGGCGATATAGGACCCCAGGCGCTCCCCGTAGCCCAGATACTCGCTCGCGACCGCGGCGGCGTCGATCGTGCGCCGGTTATAGACCTTGGTCAGGACCTGGTTCTTTTCCCGCAGCACCAGCTCGAGCTTCTCGCGCAGGATGCCCGGGTCGAACAGGTCCTGCATGCGGATGCCCATCCGGGCGGCCTTGTCACTGTAGGTCGGGCCGATGCCGCGCCCGGTGGTGCCGATCCGCGAGCTGCCCAGATGCCGCTCGGTCACCTTGTCGAGGGCGATGTGGTGCGGCATGATCAGGTGCGCGTTAGCCGAGATCAGCAGGCGCTCGCAGGAGACGCCGCGCTTGGCCAGGCCGTCGATCTCCGCGAGCAGCACCGCGGGGTCGATGACGACGCCGTTCCCGATGACGGGGACCGCGCCGCGGGACAGCACCCCGGAGGGCAGCAGGTGCAGGGCGTAGCTCTCCTCGCCGATGACCACGGTGTGCCCGGCGTTGTTACCGCCCTGATAACGGACGACGTAGTCGACGCTGTCGCCGAGCAGGTCGGTGGCCTTGCCCTTGCCCTCGTCGCCCCACTGGGCGCCCACGATCACGATGGCGGGCATATTCCCGGTCCTTCCCTGCGCAAGAGGTCGTCCTACGGGTCCTACGGCAGGAGCTGCGCCGCGGCGGCGGCGCTGCTCTCCGCCAGGAAGACCCGGCACCGCTCCGCCTCGTCATCTTCCCCGATGGCTGCCGCCGCGCCACTCAGGGCCGCCAGCGCGCGCAGGAAGCCCTGATTCGGCTCATGCTCCCACGGCACTGGCCCGTAGCCCTTCCAGCCGGCCCGGCGCAGCTGATCGAGCCCGCGGTGGTAGCCGGTCCTGGCGAACGCGTAGGCGGTGACCGGGTCGCCGTCAGCCAGCGCCCGTTCCGCGAGCGCGGCCCAGGAGGCGCAGTAGGCCGGGAAGCGGGCGGCCACGGTGGCGGGGTCTGCCCCCGATTCCAGGGCCGCGCGCGCTTCCTGCTGATCGGGCAGCAGGGTCTCGGGCGGACCGCCGAGCAAATTCTGAGGGCTCATGCGCTCATCCTCTCGTCAGCCGCCCGGTCGTCCGTGGCCGGCCCGGTGTTGCGTTGGTGGTTGCGGTCGTGATGGTTCAGCCGATCTGCTTGCCCGCCGCCATCAGGTCCTCGCAGGCCTGGACGACGCGGGCGGTCATCGCCTCCTCCCCCGCCTTCCCCCAGCTGCGCGGGTCGTAGGCCTTCTTGTTGCCGACCTCGCCGTCGATCTTGAGGACGCCGTCGTAGTTCTTGAACATGTGACCGGCGACCGGGCGCGTGAACGCGTACTGCGTGTCGGTGTCCACGTTCATCTTGATCGCGCCGTAGGAAATGGCCTCCCGGATGTCGGCGAGATCCGAGCCCGATCCGCCGTGGAAGACGAGGTCGAAGGGCCTGGCCTGGCCGTACTTGGCGCCGACGGCCTCCTGGATGTCCTTCAGCACCGCCGGCCGCAGCTTGACGTGGCCCGGCTTGTAGACGCCGTGCACGTTCCCGAACGTCGCGGCGAGCAGGTACCGGCCCCGCTCACCGAGCCCGAGCGTCTCCGCGGTCGCGAGCGCGTCCTGCGGCGTGCTGTAGAGCTTCTCGTTGATCTCGCCCACGACGCCGTCCTCCTCGCCGCCGACGACCCCGATTTCCATCTCCATCACGACGCGGGCAGCGGCGCACTTGTCGAGTAGCTCATCGGCGATCTGCAGGTTCTCCGCGAGCGGGACCGCCGAGCCATCCCACATGTGCGACTGGAACAGCGGCTCCTCGCCGCGCTCCACACGCTCGGCGGAGATCTGGACCAGCGGGCGCATGAATCCGTCCAGCTTGTCCTTCGGGCAGTGGTCGGTGTGCAGGGCGATCTGGACCGGGTAGCGGGCCGCGACCGTGCGGGCGAAATGCGCCAGCGCCACCGATCCGGTGACCATGTCCTTGACCCCCTGGCCGGACAGGTACTCGGCGCCACCCGTCGAGACCTGGACGATCCCGTCGCTGCCGGCCTCCGCGAAACCGCGGATGGCCGCGTTCAGTGTCTGGCTGGACGTCACGTTGATCGCCGGATAGGCGAAGCCCTGCTCCTTGGCCCGGTCGAGCATCTGGGCATAGATCTCTGGCGTCGCGATAGGCATGACGCGGCTTCCTCTCGTCGGATTCCCGGGCTCAGTATCCCGAATCCATTGTCTGGCAGGTGTCCTGGTGTCGTGCAGGTCCTGGTGTCGCGCAGGTACTGGCTGGCCGAACGGGCGGCTAGCTCGGCGCTAGCTCAGCTCCAGCTCGGGCAGCCCCAGCTCGGGCA
>Ga0307373_10012668_pt1 | contig 11934 bp, 11 predicted proteins | sample OX2MG_FD_202534 | JGI IMG/M metagenome (GOLD analysis project Ga0307373, IMG submission 202534) | Soil microbial communities from Risofladan, Vaasa, Finland - OX-2 | ecosystem: Environmental > Terrestrial > Soil > Coastal area > Acid sulfate soil | place: Finland: Risofladan, Vaasa | collected...
CAACAACGCCTGATGATTCCGGTTCCCCCTCTGCCGCCGAGCAAAGACTCTGACGGACCCTTGCACCCCCTCGCCCGGACCCTTCAGGAGGCGTGGAAGGCAGCAAGGCAGAGCGCGGATGAACTGCAGGCACTTCCCGCCGACCGCCACAACGGCGACGACGATCTGCGAGAAGCCTTCCGGAGCGCACGCGCAAGGAAGGGCGCGTAGGGCACTCAGGCGCCTGGCCGGGGCTTTGCATTTCGCGCGGCGGCCTCGGCGTAACCCGTCGCGAGCAGTGCCCTCATCCGCGGCTCCCGGCGCAGGGCTTTGACCACGGTGACAGCGAAGAGCGCGATCGCCAACCAGCCGAGGACGCCCGCCGTGGCCACGAGGTGGAGGCGGGTCGCTTCGTCCATGTGCCCGAAGATCAGGCCGGCGTAGATTCGCAGCAATGTGGCCGCGAGGAGCAACCAGAACGGGCTGCGCTCCACGAGGCCGGACTTGCGGGCCTCTGCACGGTCCAGTGCGAAGACGGGCGCCACGAGCTGCGCCATGCCCAGGATCAGCATCGTCACGACGCCCAGGCCGAGAGTATGCCGCGCGGCGTCCCGCACGCCGACCGCGGCGAACGAACCCTGCCAGAGGCTCTCTGAGCCCGCCCACGCCAGCAGCACTCCGGCCGCGATCGCGGAGAGATTGGCCGCGAGCACGAAGCGCGCCGCCGGACGCGAGCGCGGGCGCAGGCGATGGGCACTGCCCCAGACTGAGCCGGCAACCGGGGCCAGCCACGCAAAGGCGATGCCTCCCAGCAACAGCCCCGCGCCTTCCAGGCGGGCACTGGCCACCTCACTGAGAGGAAGGAGCGACAAGGAGATTGCGAGCGCGCCAACGTTGAGCGCGAAGCCGGGCACAAGCGCCGCCCGGATGGCCGGCGTCTTCCGGCCGAAAAACACCGGGACGCTCCGGCTCTGGACGGCCCAGATGAAATTGCCCACGGCCGCCAAGAGGACAATCCAGGTGAGCGCGTCATCGAGGGCGACGGGCGTATAGCGGGCGTTGCCGGCGGCGCGGATGCCTGCGAGCAGGATGAACGCAGCCCAGGCGAACCACCAGGCGGTGCCGGCGAAGGCGAAGTAGCGCCACGGCTCGCGCTTGCGGCGTCCGCGCATGAGCGTGACAGCCAGCACGACGGCTGTCGCCCCGGTGCCCGCGGCGCCCGCTATTGCCGCAAGCAGCACCAGCATCTCGCCGGCGGTGCCATCGATGAACGGCTCGGCGATGGTGCGGACGACGACAGACGTCACCAGGAGCGCCAGGATAGAGAGCGTGACGCTGCGCTTGATGGGCTGGCGGCCGGCAAAGCGGGGGATGAGGCGCATTGCCATGCCCGCGACGAAGAGGCCGGCCCAGCCCTGCAACTGCGCCCAGCCGTGTGCCTGGATGAGGCGGGGCACGCGCAGCGCCCCGGGGATCGTCCCCGATTCAGCCAGTGGAAGGATGACGGCGAGCGCGAAGCCGGCCGCTAACGCGATAACCAGCGCTGAGACGATATAGGCCAGGTAGGAACGGTCCTCGACGGCGGGGACGACGTCGGGGTGGCGGACGAGCGGCGGCTCGAGCTGGATGTCATCGCGGCGCACCGCTCAACCATATCGCAGGACCGTGGTCTCGCGCTCGACGCGCGGACGCAGTGTCCGGAGCAGGGCTAACAGGAGTGAGTCCGGGCTTGCTGGACTCAGGATGCGAGCCGCCGGTAGCTCGCTTCGAAATCTTGCGACGCGCGGGCGACGAGGTTGCGCAGGAAGGCCCGTTGAGGCGGCGCGAGGGCTTCGAAGCGCAGGTGCAGCACGACCGACGTTTCCCCTTCAGTGACGCCGACTACCTCGCAGGGGAGGTGCGAAGCGAACCCGGCCGCGTTCACGCCGAGTTCGATCGCTTTGCCGCCGGGACGGGATGCAACGCGCACGGCCGCACCGCCGAGCGAGATATCGACGACGGTGCCGGTCTGGCGCGAACCGCCCAACACCGAGCGGACCTCGACCTCCAGGTCGACCTGGAAGCGGGGGTCGGAGCGCCCATCGAACGATTGCCACGGGCCGAGGACCTGGAGCACAAAGGCTGCTTCTTTGGCACCGATGCAACGAGCACGCGCGCCAAGGCGATCGCCAACGGCGCCATGGATGAGAAGCACCTCGGTACCGGCCTCGACGCGTTCGCCGGTGGAGAACACGAGGGCGATGCGGCGGCCCTTTGCCGCTAGGACGGAGGCCCCGCGCAACTCTGGCGGGCGGCGGCCGGGGAGCATCACGACCAGGCTCGCTCCACGCTCGAAAACCGGATCGTGATTCATGGCATGATCGTCGGCAACCCCTGCGACCGTGAGCAGGGGCCGAGTAGCGTTGCGCACGGTCCTGCCGCCCGCTACGCTTCGGCTGGCGATGGATTCCGCCAGAACCGCCGCCGGCGCCGTGACCGCGAGTCGCGCCGGTCGAGCTGATGACTCCTGCAGCCAAGGAGTCGCTATGCACCGCAAGTTGGCCAGCACACTCGCTCCGGTTTCACGATTTGGCTCTCCGGAGCTCCGAGCTTGACGACATATGCATACATCATCCTTGGCGCCGTCGCGGGTGCGCCGCTGCGCTACTGGCTGCAGACCCGCGTGCAGGAGAGCACGGCAACGCTCTTCCCGATCGGCACCATCACCGTGAACATCACGGGCTGCCTGGTGATGGGGCTGCTGGCAGCGCTCGCTGAGGAGCACGACGTCCTCAATCGTGATGCCCGGCTGCTCCTGCTGGTCGGCTTTCTCGGGAGCTATACGACCTTCAGCTCATTCGGGCTGGACACCTACCACCTGCTTCGCGACGGCGAGATCGGGCAGGCACTTGCGAACATGGTGGTCAGCAATGCCGCCGGGTTGCTCGCGGTCTGGGTGGGTTTCCTCATCATCCGCGCCGTCTATCGGGTAGGAGCATAGCCATGCCAGAAGACCTTGAACTCGAACGCGACGGCCTGCGCCTGCGCGTCTACATTGGCGAGTCGGACCACTGGGAGGGCAAGCCGCTCTACGAGCAGATCCTCACGCTCGCGCGGCAGCGGGGGCTCGCCGGGTGCACGGTCACGCGGGGGCTCGCCGGTTTCGGTGCGAAGTCGCGCGTGCACACAGCGAAAGTGTTCGCACTCTCCATGGACCTGCCGATCGTGGTGGAGATCGTCGATGGGCCGGAAAAACTGCGTGCGTTCCTGCCACAGGTCGAGGCGATGGTCTCCGACGGGCTTGCCACGCTGGAGCCCGTCGAAGTGCATTTCTACCGGCACAAACGGTGAGGGCACGGCGCGCGATGGCACGCGCAACCGCGTAGAATCCCGCTCCATGACTGAGAACACTCTGGAAAGCGTGCTTTCGGGCGTGCGCGTGCTGGAGATTGGCGGCGGCGTGGCAGCCGCATTCGCTGCACACTTCCTGGCGGGTTACGGCGCCGATGTGGTGCGCAGCGAAGGGCCCGAAGACGCGCTCACCCACGACGAAGCGATCTACCTGTGCGCGGGCAAGCGGCGCATCGTTGCCGCGGGCCCCGAACTGCGACAGCTGGCACTGGCAGCCGACATCATCGTGGAAGACGGCAAGCCGGGCACGCTCGCGGCGATGGGCCTCGACCCCAACGGACTACGGGCAGAAAAGCCGGCCCTGGTGATCGTCTCAATCACCGCGTTTGGGCAGGACGGGCCCTATGCGGGCTTCGAGGCGACGAACATCGTCTCGTTTGCCATGGGCGGCCTGATGTCGCTCACCGGGTCGCCCGACCGCGAGCCGCTGCTCACGGGCGGGAACCAGGCGCAATACCTGGGTGGGATGAACGGCTTTGGCGCCTCGGTGACGGCCTACTATGGGGCACTCATGCAGGGCGAGGGCGATTGGGTCGACATTTCGCTCCAGGAGTGCGCTGCGGGGATGCTCGAACTCTATGGCCCGGGGAGTGCATCAACCGGCGCTGGTGCGCAGATGCGCATGGGCAACTCGGTCCGCGCCGTCTGGGCGATCTATCCTTGCGCCGATGGCTATGCCGGCGTCTGCGCCCTGGAAAGGCAGGTGCACGCCCTGTTCGACCTGCTCGGCGACCCCATGCTGAACGAGGAGCGATTCCGCGACCCCTTCCAGCGAGCCGAGAACGACGACGAGCTCCAGGCGATCCTCTACGCGTGGTTCGCGCAGCGCACCCGAGCAGAGATCCTGGCGCTCTCACCGATCCACAAGGTGCCGTTTGGGGCTGTGCTCACGCCATCCGACCTGCTCGCCAGCAAGAACCTCCAAGCGCGCGGCTTTTTCGACAGCGTAACCACGCCCGAGGGTGTCGCACGGATGCCGGGAAGGCCGTTCGAGGGCTTCCTCTGGACGATGGGCGCCCTGCATGCCCCCGGTATGGACACAGAGGCGGTGCGCCGGGACTGGATAGCGGGGGTGCCCGCATGAAGAAGCTACCGCTGGACGGTATCCGCGTCGCCGACCTGACGATGATGTGGGCCGGCCCCTATGCAACGCGTGTCCTCGCCGAAATGGGCGCGGAGGTGATCAAGGTCGAGTCTCCGCGATCATGGGACAACATTCGCACGCTCATCCCACAGCCTGGCAAGGATGACCCCTGGAACAGCAGCTACTACTTCAACGACTACAACCGGGACAAGAAGTCGCTCACCCTGGACCTTGCCCATCCACGCGGGCGCGAGCTCTTCCTGCGGCTGGTGGAGCGCTGTGACGTCGTGATTGAGAACTATCGTGCCGACGTGTTGGACAAGCTCAACCTCGGCTACGAGGTGCTGCGGCAAGCGCGTGGGGACATCATCCTGGTGAGCATGGCCGGGTTCGGCAAGACTGGCGAGGAACGTGGCCACGTGGGCTTCGGGCCGATTATCGAGCAGATGAGCGGCCTCGCCTCGCTCAGTGGCTATGGCGACGATGGCGTCCCCTACAAGACGGGCATCTCCTATGGCGACCCCGTGGCCGGGCTGGCGGCCGCGAGCGCTGTCGCGATGGCGCTGATCAAGCGCCACAGGACGGGCGAGGGCACCTATGTGGATCTGCCCCAGCGAGAAACCATGTCGACCATGATCGGCGAAGCGTTCGTGGCGGCGTCGCTGCGGGGCGAAGGGCCGCAACACTACGGCGGCCGGAGCCCGCGCTGGGCGCCCCAGGGGGTGTACCGCTGCAGCGGCGAAGAGCAGTGGCTCGCGATCTCCTGCCGGACGGACGGCGAGTGGGCAGCGCTTGCCGGAGTCTTCGCGCGGCCAGACCTGGCCGAGCTCTCGCTCGCCGAGCGGCGGCGGCGCCACGACGAACTCGATGCCGTCATCGCGGCGTGGGCGATCGAGCGGGAGCCGCTCGGGGCGATGATGCAGCTCCAGGGCGCTGGCGTCCCTGCAGGACGAGTACTCGATAGCGACCAGATCCACGACGATCCGCAGCTTGCGGCTCGCGGCTACTGGGTCGAACTGCCACACCCGCGGATGACGCCGTGGAAGCAGCCGAGCACATCGTGGCGGCTGGTTGAGGCTAACCCACAGCTGCGCCGGCACGCCCCGCTCTTCGGTGAACACAACGACGAGATCCTGGGGGAGCTGCTCGGCATCCCCGGGGTCGAACGGCAGGCGCTGGCCGAAGCGGGGATCATTGGCGACTCGCCGATCAATCCGGGGGTCGGCTAAGGGCCGTTATTGGAGCACGACAGTCGCCGTTGCAAGGTGACTACCGTCGCACTGCACGAACACCGGGCCGGTAGCGGGCCACTGAAAGGGAGTGCGCCGCACCCTGAATGTGGCTACGCCGTCTGCGTTTGCCAGCGCGGTTTGCTGGGGCTGAAACCGCCCGGTGGCGGGGTTCGCAACGCCGTACCCGATGACGCAGACAGCTCCCAGCCACGCATGCACCGTCACTACCAGATCCTGCCCCCTGGGGACCGGGCTCGTGACGGTGATCCGAGGCGCGGGTGGCGCATCCGGGCTGGTTGGTTCCTGTAGACCCGAACCCCCGACGGTGGCGTGATCCCGGGAGGGTAGGATAGCGTCGGGCCGGGCCGAGCCGACGTCTCGCTGAACCCGGAGCGCGCCGAGGCAAGCAACGGGATCGAAAGCAGGGTCGCCAGCAGCTTCATGCGTCACTCTCCCCACAAAGAATGTACTCGCATGGCCGGCAGTTGAGAACGTTGCCGGTGCTACTGGTCGCTGAAGGCATGGGAGCACGATTGAGAGGCATATACCCAGTACGCCCGCCCCGGCTGGATGGCTCCGAGCGTCTGAAGGGGCTGCGCCGCGGCGCGCAGCCATGACTGCCAGGCTACTCCGTCGTAGGAGTACACCGCTTCCGCGCAGGAAAGGCCCGCAGCCGCGGCCGCGATGTCGCCGGCGGGCAGCAGTGTCAGGTTCCAGCCCGCATTGAGCGAGAGCGTGACCGTCTGCGACGGCGCAGGGGTGGCTGTGGTTGGAGGCTGACCAGTGGGCGAGGGCGCTGCTGCACTGGTGGGATAGAGGGCGACCAGGCCCGCCATATCGTCGGCGGTGAGTTTGCGGCGGATGCCCCGGTACTGGTAGTACATGACGGCGTTGGCCTCTGCGTCGGTGCAGGGTGCAAAGGGGGCGTCGCAGCTGTGCCCGAGGCCGGCCATGTGCCCGGTTTCGTGCAGGATGATGGAGGCAGCGTCAGCGGTGCCGTTGGTGCCATCGCCCATGCGCGCAAGGGGGTTGCTATTGAGCACGAGGTCGGATTCGTGCACGGTTTCCTTCGTCGTGACGCCGAGGACGCAGCCGGCACTGCAATCGAGTGACTGCCAGGAGATCACGTTCTCGCCATCGGGCCCGCTTGTGGCGAGCGATGCGGTGTGGTCGGTGAAGCCGGCCCAGCGATAGGCGAAGCGGGAGCCGGGGACCTTGCTCCACTGATCGAGGGCGGAGATGACGGCCTGTGGGCCGACAGAGGGGGGTGCGCCAGTCGGGTTGTAGGCCACGGGGACGGGAATCTCCGAGTCGGACCAGAGCCAGCTCCACTGTGACCACTGCGCCGTGACCTCGCCGGGCGCTGGCGAATGGATGATTCCGCCGGGGATGATCCCTGGCACGGCCCGCCGCGCGGCCGCTTCCGCTTCACTGGCATTGCCGGCACGGACGTCGAACTGCAGCAGCACCGGCGGCCCTGCTGGCCTTTCGACGACGAACGAGAGCGAGGAGACCTGAGCTGATTCCGGGCCCGGCGATGCTGCGCTTGCGGTGGCGGCCACCGCGGTGCCCATGAGGGCCACGAGGAGGACGAGGATTCGCTTCATACGCCACCATCATCGGCGTAGCAATTCTGCCTGGCGAGAGGCGGGGCGAGACGCCACCGGCGGCGCCAAAGGCAAAAATGGCTGCCGGAGACCAGCCCGGACAGCCATCTGCAAGCGCTGCGGACGGCCAATTAGCCTCCGAAACCGATCGACATCGACGCCGAAGCGATGAACCAGTAGGCGCCGCCGCGGTGGAGTGTGACGAGCGTGTTGACGAACGCGGGCACGCCAGGGATGTATCTCTGCCAGGTGCCCGAGAAGGGGTCCCAGGTGTACACAGCGCGCAGGGCGCCATGTTGGCCGGCGACTGCTATTGAGACGGGCATATCGGTCCCCGGCCAGGCGAGCAGGTTCGCGCCCGGCACAATTGGGAGCGAAGGCGGAGGCGGAGGAGCGCTCGTTGTGGGGGTTGGCGATGGCGTTGCCGCGGACGTTGGCGTCGCTGTCGCTGTGCTGGTGGGCTGCGGCGTCGGCGTGTTTGTGGGCGACGACGTTGGGGTGCTCGTCGGTTGAGCGGTCTGGGTGGCAGTCGGCTGGCTGCCGGGTGGGTTCGTGGGGGTCGCCGTCGCCGTCGGTGGCGGCGTCGGGGTGTTGCCCGGAGTGGGCGAAGTGCCCGGAGTATTCGTCGGCGTCGGGGTCGGTGTGAGCGTGGGCGTCGCCGTCGGTGTGACCGGCGTGCTCGTTGGGGTCGAGCCGCCGGCAGGAGGATAGATGGCCATCTCGCCGGCGATGTCGTCGGCGGCGAGGGTGCGCTTGATTGTGCCGGCGGAGTAGGTGCTATACATCACGTCTTCAGGGTGCGGACCGGGGACGCCGCCCTGGGTGCCGCTGCCGTTGTCGGGATGCTGGAGGCCGAGGGCGTGCCCAAGTTCGTGCGTGACCACACTCTGGAGGTCCACCTGCACGCCAGAGGTGCTCACGGTCCACGGCCAGGAGGGGGAGATCTGCATGTCGAACTCGGAGGCATTGGAAAAGCCTCCGGTCGTGCCGCCGCCAAACCATGAGCAGGTGACGGCGAGGATGTTCCCGGTCTGCGCCGCCCAGCCGATGGTGTTGTGGCCATCGGTGCCGCCGCCGCCGCAGGCACCTGTCCCGAGCGTGGTCGTCGCGCCGCCGATGTAATGGAAGTTGGCGCCACTGCTGCCCCACGTCGTGGCCGCGGCGCTGATCGCCGGGAGCGCCTGGCCGGCGAGGGCCGCCGGCTCACCGGCGGGGTTATAGGCCCAACCGGCCATCCCGGATGCCCATTTGAATCCGGAGAGGATGTATTGGGCACTCACCTGGCCGGGCGTGAGTTCGAAGGAGCCCGGGAACTGGGAGAGGACCTTTGCTTTCTCGGCGTCGATATCGGCCTGGAGGTTGCGCCCGGAGCCGTCGTCGAGGACGAGTGCGGTCACCCTGACGTAGGACCATTGACCGCCCTGTGGCACAGCCATGTAGAAGTCATCGACGACGGGCTGCGGGACAGCCGCCGCCTGCGCCTGGCCGTTGCTGAGCGCAATCGCGGCGAGCCCCCACGGCAGCAGGGCGAGCGCTGCGATCGCGATGGCGAAACGCCAACGCCGCCTGGATTGCTGATGCTGGGATATTCCCGCCACCTCGGCCTCCCCGGGGCCCGTCGCGCGCCCCTGCGGGCGAGCGCTCACGGACTGAAGTGATGTCGTGATGAGGATCGACACCGTCCTGCAAGCCCGTACCTCCGGCGCTGTTACACAAGGCCCTACAGCGGGTGACAGATGGGTTGAGGCTTTACGATGTCTTCGTGACTGCGGTGACCCCCGGCTTCTGCTGTTGTTGCCAGTGTCACAACCCAGGACAGAGGGGGATTCACGATGCGCGTTGGCACAGTGCGCGAAAGAAAAGACGGCGAATACCGGGTTGGCCTCACGCCCGAAGGGACTTTTGCATTGCGGGCGCGCGGCCATGAGGTGCTGGTGGAGAGCCACGCTGGCGAAGGCTCCGGCCACACCGACGATGCCTACGCCGCCTCCGGCGCCAGCGTCGTTTCGGCCGCGGAAGATGTCTGGAGCGCCTGCGAGCTGGTCGTCAAGGTTAAAGAGCCGGTTCCCAGCGAATATGCGTCGCTCAGGGCGGGAACTACGCTATTCACGTATCTGCATCTCGCGGCGGACCGGCCGCTGACGGAGCGACTGCTCGCATCGGGCTGCACATCGATGGCGTATGAGCTGGTGCGCCGGGCGGATGGCTACCTGCCGCTGCTCGCGCCAATGTCGCAGGTTGCGGGGCGGATGGCGGCCGAAATTGGCGCGCACCTGCTGAAGCACCCGGGACCCGGGCGCGGCAAGCTCCTCGGGGGTGTCGCCGGAGTGCCGCCGGGGAAGGTTGTCATCATCGGGTCGGGCACGGTGGCCACCGCGGCGGCGCGCGTGCTCATGGGCCTGGATGCGCGTGTGGTGGTGATGTCGCGCGACCTGGCTCGCCTGTCATACCTCCAGGAGAACTTCGGCGGACGAATCGCGACGCGCACGTCCTCGCCCCAGGCGGTCGCGGAAGAGATTGCCGGCGCCGACCTCGCGATCCTGAGCGTGCTCGTGCCCGGGGCGGCCGCACCGCGCGTGGTGACGCGCGAGATGGTGCGCTCGATGGGCCCTGGAGCCGTGATCGTAGACGTCTCAATCGACCAGGGTGGGGCAGCCGAAACGAGCCGCGCGACGACGCACAGCGACCCCACATATATCGAGGAAGGCGTCATCCACTACTGCGTGAGTAACATGCCCGGGGCGGTGCCCCAAACGAGCACGCAGGCGCTGACGAGTGCGACGCTCCCCTACATCGAGGCCATGGCCGACCACGGCGTCGCCGCCGCCCTGCGCGCCGACCGCGCGCTCGCAGAATCGTTGAGCACCTATGAGGGCAGGCTCGTACGCGGCCCCGTGGCAGAGACGTTTGGGCTGAGCGCGGCACCGAACCCGTTCCTGGCGGCTGCAGGTTGACGGTCGGGCGCCTGATGCACAGCTAATGGCGAAAGTGGCGTGTTCCCGTGAGCACCATGGCGACGCCGTACTTGTTGCAGCAGTCGATGCCATCCTGGTCGCGCAGGGAGCCACCGGGATGGACGATTACCGCAATGCCCGCCTGGCAGGCCTTCTCGATGGAGTCTCCCCAGGCGAACGGGAAGAATGCGTCGCTGGCGAGCGCAGCACCCTTCACGGCGTCTCCGGCCTTCTCCATCGCGATTTCGACCGACTTGACGCGGTTTGGCTGGCCGCTGCCCATGCCCAGTAGGCGGCCATCTTTCGCGACGGTGATGGCGTTGCTCTTGACGTGCTTCACGCAGCGCCAGGCGAAGCGGGCGTCATCCAGCTCCTCCGGCGTTGGCCGGCGATCCGTGACGACTTCGAAGTCTATCTCCTCGGGGGTACGGTCGTCGGAATCCTGGACGAGCCACCCGCCACCCACCTGGCGGAACGAGCGGCCGCCGCGCAGCCTCGGCTGCGCTTCGAGGATGCGCAGGTCCTTTGACTTCCCCTTGAGCACCTTCAAGCCTTCAGCCGTGAATGCGGGCGCAATCACGATCTCGTAAAACATCCGGGTCTCAGAGTCGTCGGGGTTGCGAAATTCGCGGAGCTCGCGGGCCAGCGGCTCATCCACGGGCCGGTTGAAGGCAACGATACCGCCAAAGGCGCTTGTAGCGTCGGCGTGCACGGCGAGGCGGTAGGCTTCGAGCAAGTCGTCGCGGGTGGCCACGCCACACGGGTTGGTGTGCTTGACGATGACGCAGGTCGGGCCGGCAAAGTCGTTGACCGCGTTCCAGGCGGCGTCTGCATCGAGGTAGTTGTTGTAGGACATCTCCTTGCCGTGGTGCTGGATGGCGGTAGCAATGCCGCCCCGGCCGAATTCGCTGAGCGAGCGGTCACGATAGAAAGCGGCGGACTGGTGTGGGTTCTCGCCGTAGCGCAGTTCCTGCGCGACTTCGAGGGGGATCGTGAGCGCGGGGGCAGGGGTGCGCGCGTGCCCGTGCTCCCAGAGCCATTCCGAGACCGCGCTGTCGTAGCTGGCCGTGTGCTGATAGGCCTTCCAGGCGAGATCGCGACGCATGGCTTCGTCCACTCGGCCCGCGCGGAGGGCGGCGAGGATCGCGTCGTAGTCGGCCGGGTCGCTGGCCACGATCACATCGCGATGGTTCTTGGCGGCGGCGCGGAGCATCGTCGGGCCGCCGATGTCGATGTTCTCGATCGCCTCTTCGAAGGAGACGCCCGCGGGGCGCGTGACAGTGGCATAGAAGGGGTAGAGGTTGCAGGCGACGAGGTCGATGGTGCCGATCCCATGTGTCTTGAGCGCTTGCAAGTGTTCGGGAACGTCGCGGCGGGCGAGGATGCCCGCATGCACGCCGGGGTGGAGCGTTTTTACACGGCCATCGAGCATCTCGGGGGAACCGGTGATCGCTTCGACGGTGCTGGCGGGGATGCCGGCCTGCTGAAGGGCAGCGAACGTGCCGCCGGTTGAGACGATCTCCCAGCCGAGATCTGCCAGGCCGCGAGCGAATGGGGCAAGGTTGGATTTGTCGTAGACGCCGAGAAGAGCACGCATGACCACCTCCGGGACGATGTGGGCACGGCGGCAACGCCGCACCGGCGATCGAAGAAGGCCCCGCGCAAGCTATGCGACGAGACCTTCGGCC
>Ga0307373_10012669_pt1 | contig 11934 bp, 11 predicted proteins | sample OX2MG_FD_202534 | JGI IMG/M metagenome (GOLD analysis project Ga0307373, IMG submission 202534) | Soil microbial communities from Risofladan, Vaasa, Finland - OX-2 | ecosystem: Environmental > Terrestrial > Soil > Coastal area > Acid sulfate soil | place: Finland: Risofladan, Vaasa | collected...
GCACCGGGGGTGCCGGCCGCGGCCCGCTGCCCGTTGCCCGGCCGGCGGCCGGAGGCCGGGACCGGCTGGGGCTCCGGACGACCGCCCCGGGTGCCCTTGTCCCGTGACTTCCCGCCCGGCCGCCCACCAGCGGCCGGCGTGCGCGCCGGCTTAGGGGTGGCCATTACAGCCCTCCCGCCAGTGTCTTGATCGTCGGCGAGGTGCACACGGAGGCCGGCTGATTGTTCGTGGTCTGGCAGATGGCGGCGGTGATGTAGTTCGCGGCACCGTCCACGCCCTGGGCCACCGGCGACGACGGGTTTTGGACCGCGGCCGCGATCTGGCTCCAGGTCATGCCCTTCAGCACACCCGGGTCGTAGATGGGGGCCTTGATCATGAACTTGTTCCCGAAGTCGATGAACGGGTAGGAGTTCGGGTTGTACTTCTGCCACAGTGCCTGCTGCTGCGACGTCGTGGCCTGCAGCGGCGAGTGATCGACCTTCTCGTTCTCGACCGGGACGAAGGTCAGGTACCGGCTGGAGTAGCCGGTCTTGTAGAAGGTCAGCGTGGCGGTGCTGGGGAAGACGTCGCTGCTGGAGGAGTGAATGCCCCGCAGGGGGGTGGACAGCGTGCCGAACCGGCTCAGGGCGATCGCCATCGGCCACCGCATCGCGGCGCAGTAGGGGCAGAATTCGGCGCCGATGTAGAGCATCTCCGGTTTGCCCGGGCTGTTCAGCGGCGAGCCGCTGATCGCGTTCACCGGGCTCGGGTTGTAGGACAGGACCGAGCCCTTGCCCACCGTGTTCAGCGTGGTGGCGGGCACGGTCGTGAGGCTATTGGTCACGCTGGCCGGCAGCGCGGTGCCAGATGCCGGGCCCGGCTTCGTCGTCGACGGGGACGACGCCAGCTTGATGACGATGAAGGCCACCACGATGGCGACGACGCCGATGATGCTGCCGCCGGTGATGAACATGCGCCTGCGCATCTCGGCCCGCCGTTCGGCCGCCCGTTGCGCCGCGATCTTCTCCCGCGCGTTCTGCTGCCTGATCCGTGTCGCCTTGCCCATCGCCAGTCCTCAGAGATGATCGTCCCGGATCGTCCGCCCCGGATCGTCAGCCCAGGATCGTCCGCCGCAGTCCATCGTAGAGCGCTCTGGTGCCTGGCCGGGCCTGCTCGGCAGGAGGCTCAATGGCATCGTTACCCGCCTTTGGCCGGCCACCACGGCCGGGGGAGGGCGCACCGCAAGCCAGAGCACAGAGGGACCGATCGGTGTCCAGACTTCTTGCGCTCCGCAAATGACAATAGCTAGTGTCGACAGCATGATCACCATGAACAGCAGGAGCCGGCGACGGCCCTGGTCGCTGCTGGCCATCGCGTGTGCTGGTCTTGTCGCCGTCGGATGCAGTTCGTCCTCGACGTCGACCACCTCGGGTTCGGGTAGCTCGGGCACCGCGAACGTCGCCTACGCCGGTTCGCTGACGAACCTGAACGAGAAGGTCATCGGCCCCGCCTTCACCAAGGCGACCGGCCACCCCTACCTCGGCCGGGGCGCCGGCTCGAAGGCGCTGTCGGCGGAGATCGCCTCCGGCGAGATCTCGCCGAACGTGTTCGAGAGCATCGGCGGCAAGCCGATCGAGGCGCTCGAGCCCAAGTTCACCAACTGGTACGTGGCGTTCGCGGCCAGCCCGCTGGTGGTCGCCTACAACCCCGACAGCAAGTACGCCAGCGACTTCAAGGCCATCGCGAGTGGCAGCAAGCCGATCACCGACCTGTTCACGCTGATGGAGAAGCCTGGCTTCAAGCTCGGCCGGACCGACCCCAACCTGGACCCGCAGGGCGAGGCGTTCATCCTCATGCTGATGCTGGCGCAGAAGCAGTACCACCTGCCCGCGGACACGGTGACCAAGATCATTCAGGGTCAGCCCGGCTCCGCGAACTCGCCCACCATCTTCGACGAGACGGCACTGGAGCCGCGGCTGCAAGCCGGCCAGCTCGACGCCGCCAGCGCCTACCTGCCGCAAGCGATCCAGCTGCACCTGCCCTACATCACCCTGCCGGCCACCATCAGCCAGGGCGACCCGGCGCTGAAGGACCAGTACGCGACCGTATCCTTCAAGCTGGCCAGCGGTGAGGTGGCCCAGGGCAAGCCGCTCGTGGTCAACATCACCACCATCGGCAAGAAGGACAGCTCTGCAGCGGACAGGGCGGCCGCCGACGCCTTCGTCGCCTACGTGCTCTCCCCGGCCGGACTGGCACTGCACAAGCAGGGCGGCTATGTCCTGCTGCCGCTGAAGCTCACCGGCAGCATGTCGGCGGTCCCGGCTGCGGTCCGTAAAGATCTAGGCGGGTAAGGATCTAGGCGGATAGGAGACAGTCAGATGTCCACCCCGGTGCTGGCTGGGCAGCCGGCGCAGCCAGCACCGGGAACCCCCCGGCGGGTGACTGCCGGACCGGCCACGCGACTGCGTTCGGTATCGGGGGTTATCTCGGTCGTGGCGGCGGCGCTGATCTGGATCGCGCTGCTCGGCCCGGTCATCACCTTGTTCGTGCACCTGTCCCCGAGCGCGATCGCCTCCGCGCTGCGGGCACCGGGGGCACTCAGCCCGCTGGCGGTGTCGCTGGAGTCCGGTGCCGTCACGCTCGCCGTGCTGATCGTGCTCGGCACGCCGCTGGCCTGGCTGATGGCACGCGACCGGCTGCCGCTGCCCCGGCTGTGGGAGGCCGGGGTGCTGGCCGCGCTGCTGCTGCCGCCGCTGGTGGTGGGCCTGCTGCTGGTCTTCATGGTCGGGCCGGTCACCCCGATCGGGGAGGCGCTGGCGCACGTCCACCTGTCGGCCACCAACACGTTCCTGGCGCTGGTGATCGCCGAGGTCTACGAGTCGGCGCCGTATTACGTGCTGGGCGCACAGGCGGCGTTCGGCGGGGTCGACCCGCGGCTGGAGGAACAGGCCGGGCTGCTGGGCGACCGCCCCGCGCGGGTGGCGCGGCGGGTGACGCTGCCGCTGGCCGCACCGGGGCTGGCGATGGCGCTCGCGGTCGCCTGGGCCCGCGCCATGGGGGCGTTTGGCGCCGTGGTCATCATCGCCTACCACCCCTACGGGCTACCGTTGCAGATCTGGACTTCACTGCAGGAGACCGGCCTGCCCTCTGCTCTGCCGTTCGCCCTGGTCCTGCTGGTAGTGGCGCTGCCGCTGCCGGTTGCCGCCTACCTGTGGAGCGCCCGTGCTCGAGGCCGACGTCGAGATTGACCGCCGGGAGTTCACCGTCGCGGTCACGCTGACGGTCGCGCCGGGGGAGCGGCTGGCGCTGTTCGGCCCCTCCGGCTCGGGCAAGACGACGACGCTGGAGACGATCGCCGGGCTGGTGGCGCCGGGCCGCGGCCGGGTCGCCCTGGCCGGCCGGGTGCTGACCCAGAGCTGGGCGCCCCGGCACCATGTCCCGCCCTGGCGGCGCGGGGTCGGCCTGCTGCGCCAGGACCCCGGCCTGTTCCCGCACCTCACCGTGGCGCAGAACCTTCGCTACGGGGCCGGGCCGCGGCCCGACGCGCAGCGCCTGGCGGGGATCGCCGACCGGCTTGGCATCGGCGGGCTGCTCGACGACTGGCCCCACGCGGTGTCGGGTGGCCAGGCACACCGGGTCGCACTTGGCCGCCTGCTGCTCGCCCGCTGCGACGCCCTCCTGCTGGACGAGCCGTACACCGGTCTTGATGCCGGGCTGCGGCGTGACCTTACCGAGCTCGTACGTTCAGTAGTGGCCGAACGAAAGGTGCCAGCGATCCTGGTCGCTCACGAACTCGCCCAGGCGCAGGCCTTCGCCGACCGGCTGGCCGTGCTCGACCAGGGGCACATCCTGCAATGCGGCCCGCCGGACGAGGTGGTCCGCCGGCCGGCCAGCCGCCGGGTGGCCGAACTGGTCGGCTATCAGGGCTTCGTACCAGCACCGGCAGGCACGGGCTTGGCTGGCACGGGTTTGGCTGGCACGGGTTTGGCTGACACAGTCGCCGGGGTGCATCCGGAGCGGGTCGCGGTCGGGGCTGACCCCGGCCGGGGCCTGGTGCTGACCGGGCGGATCACCGCCGCCCGGCCCGCCGGGGCTGGCTGGGAAGCAGAGTTCGGCGCCCCCGGGGGCACGATGATCCGGTTCTTCCTGCCCGACCGGCCGGAGACCGGCAGCGAGATGGCGATCACGCTGCTGGACCCGCCGCTGTTCGGCGCCGACGGCGCTGCGCTGCCGCACCAGGTGCGGGCATGACCCGCGGGCCGGCCGAACCGGGGGACATGACCGGGGACGACGGCATGGCGGGCTCGGGTGCCCGGCTGCGGCTGGCCCGGCAGGCGCGTGGGTTCTCCCAGCAGCAACTGGCGGGCATGGCAGGGGTGTCCCGGCAGGCGGTGTCGGCGGTGGAATCCGGTCACTCCGACCCCTCGCTGCGGGTCGGGCTCGCCCTGGCCCGGGCGCTGGGCATGAGCGTCGAGGAACTGTTCGGCCCCGGCAACGTGCCTGCCGCCGTGACAGCGCGGCCGGTGGCGGCGGCGCTCGGGCCGGCGGGGACCCGGGTCAGCCTGGCCTCGCTCGGCGGCTCTATCGTCGCGCTCCCGCTCACCGGGGACACCGTCACCCAGGCCGGCTTCCGGCCCGCGGGCGGAGTGGTGGCAGGTCCTGACCGGGTGCGGCCGATCGTTCCGCCCCGGCCGACCCTGGTGGTCGCGGGCTGCGACCCGGCGCTGCCGCTGCTGGAGACCCCGCTGGCACGGCTGGACCCGCCGGTGGGGTTCAGCTGGTGGCCGTGCAGCAGTGAGGAGGCGCTGCGGCTGGCCGGGGCCGGGCTGGTGCACGCGGCCGGGGCGCACCTGCGCGGCCGGTCAGGCGACTACAACACAGGCGCCGTGCGCGATCGGCTCCAGCACCGGGGCGCCGAAGTGGTCGGGTTCGCCTCCTGGCGCGAGGGCCTGGTGATCCGGCCAGGGCTGGACGTCTCCGGGCTGGCCGACCTGCCCCGGCAGGGACTGCGGCTGGTGAACCGCGAGGAGGGTTCGGAGGCCCGGCGGGTGCTCGACCGGGAAGCGGACCGGCTCGGGATCGAGCCCGGGTCCCTGCCCGGGTACGGCAGCCGGGCGACCGGGCACCTGCAGGTCGCCTCGGCGGTCGCGGCCGGGCTGGCCGACGTGGGCGTGGCGAGCGAGCCGGCCGCGCTCGCCTACGGGCTGGCCTTCCTGCCGCTCGCCGCCGAACGCTTCGACCTGGTGATCCCGGCTGACCAGGCCGGGTCGCGGGAGGTGCAGGCGCTGCTCAAGGTGCTTGCCTCACCCTGGCTGCTGGCGCAGCTCACCATCCTGCCCGGGTACGACCCCGGCCGCTGCGGCGAGCACGTCGCTTCTCTGTGAGCCAGCTTCTCTGTGAGCCAGCTTCCCTGTGTGCTAGCCGCGCCTGATGATCGCCGGGGTGTTCACCTTGTCCGCGGCGATCTTGAGGATGACCCGGCCCTGCGGCCCGACCGGGTTGCGGTAGTCGGCGCCGGTGTATTTGCGGGACAGCTCGTCGATGTGCGCACGTGCCTGCTCCCCGATGACCATCTCCACCACGTGGCCCCTGACCTCGGCCCAGTCCCACGGGTCCTCGGCGGAATGGATCAGCACAGTGATGCGCGGGTCGCGGCGGAGGTTCCGGGCCCGCTGCCGCTGCGGCTCGGTGTTCACCAGCACGTGCTCACCGTCGGTGTCCACCCAGGTGAGCAGGGCCTGCGGCTGCCCGTCTGGCATCAGGGTCACCACCGTCGCGAGGTGCTTTCCCTTGGCCAGCCTGACAACGTCCGGATCAAGCGCCATAGCGCCACGACCTGCCTTTCCGCTGAGCCCTTTCAGTGGCCGAAGACTGGGATCATCACCGCCCGGGCGATGGTGTGGAAGCGCAAGTTGAAGCCGGCCACAGCGGGCGAGGCATCCGCGGTCACACCCTGCGAGGCGAGATCGTCCACGTCCAGCGCGTGCACAGCGAAGACATAGCGGTGCGGCGGGTCCCCGGCCGGCGGGGCGGCACCGCCGAAATCATGGGAACCGTAATCGTTGCGCACGCAGAACGCGCCAGCGGGCAGCCCGGACAGGTCCCCGCTCACGGCGCCGGTGGGCAGTTCTGTCACCGAGGCGGGCACGTCCAGCAGCACCATGTGCCAGAACCCGGAGCCGGTCGGGGCGTCGGGGTCGTAGCAGGTCACCGCGAAGCTCTTGGTCTCGGCCGGGAAGCCGTGCCAGCTCAGCCGCGGCGAAATGTTCTGGCCGGTCATCCCGAATCCGCTGTAGACCTGTGCGTCGCCCATCATCTGCCCGTCGGCGACGTCGGTGCTCTCCACCGTGAACGAGGGGACCGCGGGCATGAAGTCGTACGGCAACGGTGCACGTTCGGTCATAGTGATCTCCGTAAGTCGTGGGGCGGCCGAACCGCCCCCCTACGCTATCGAGCCCTACGCTATCGAGCCCTACGCTATCGAGCAGCGCCAGGCTGACGGCCGGCAAACCAAGCAACACGCACCAGCAAAACGAACTGGCCCAAACCAGGGGCCGGTGGGGGCTCGGCGAAGCGGCGGATGGAGGTGGCTCGTGACAGGCGTTCAGCTGACCTGGCTCCGCCGCTTCGCATTCGTCGTGGTGCTGCTCGTCGCCGCGGTCGCACCTGGCCCGGCTGCCGGGTCGCGTTCGTCGCGGTGCGTCGGCCCGGCCTGCGAGCGGGCCGGCACGGTGCGCTGGGCCCGGCTGCTGCCCGGGTCGTGGACCGTGCAGAACGGCCTGGTCGGAACCGCTCTGGCGCAGGGCCAGGCCTATGCGGCGCTGGGCCAGGACGTCGCCGTGGTCGGCTCCGGGCTGACCGTCTCGGCCTATGCGGCCCGCAACGGGCAGCAGCTGTGGACGGCCGGCCTGACCGGGCTCCCGGCCGGTTCGGCGATCGTCTCGGTCCGGGTCTGGCCGGGTGTGGTCACCGCCGGGGTCGGGCTGCCCGTCCCGACAGGCCATGTCCGCGGGCCGGCCAGGGACGAGGTCGTGCTGTCGGCGGCGACCGGCAAGGTGATCCGGTCGTACCCGGCGGCGGCGTTCGGCGGTGCCGTGGCAGCCGATGCCACCGCCACGGTGATCGTCGGCCCGCACGCGGTCACCCGGTACGCGAACCGGACCGGCCACGTGCTGTGGAGCCGGCCGACCGGCCGGGCGGCTCAGACCTGGCAGGTGGACGGCAGCCGGCTGTATGTCACGGTCGCCGCCGGCGGCTACCTGGGGACCGCTCCGGTGACGGCGCTGCGCGAGATCGACCTGCGAACCGGCGCCGAGCGGGTGGTCCACGCGCCGGGGCACGCCTTCGACGGCCCGCTCAGCCTGGCGTTCGACGGGGCGGTGTACTTCGCCGGGGCGGACGGGGTGACCGCCTACCGGGGCAGTACCGGTGCCCGCCTGTGGCACCGGCCCGCCGGTCTGCCCGAGAGCGTCGATGTGGTGGAGCAGCGACTGTATCTGCTCGTCGGCAATGCCCTGATCGGGGTGGATCCGTTGACCGGGGCCCGGCTGGCCCGGGTCTCCGGCGCCATGGCCGCCGGGTCCGCCGGGCTGTTCGGGGTCCGGGAGGGAGCCGTGCTCGGGCTCGACCACGGCTCGCTCGGCAAGGCGTGGGGGTACAACGTGGCCACCCAGCGCGTGCTGTGGACCAGCGCCCCACTGCCGTGGCCGCACTACTTCGTGGACCTGTCCGGGATCGGCGGGAGCTCGTCACCGGGATTGGACGGGCTGCTGCTGGCTGTCTGCGCGAACGTGGGGGCACCTTTGGCGGACGGCGTGCAGCCGTGTGTGCGGCCGGAGCTGGTGCTGGTCAACCGCTGAGGGGTGGGCGGTGCTGGCCTGCCGGATCCGCAGTGGGCGGGCGGCGAAGGGTTGCTTGCGCGGCATGTTCTTGGGAGCGTCCGGGTTGTCGTAGAAGGAGCGGGAAGTGGAGCTGGCAAGCAGCCGGTCTAAGGAGTGAGGACATGCGGTGGCGGCGTGGGGGGCGTCGGGGGGTTCGGGCTGAAGGGCCGCGGGTGACTGTGGTCGGGGCCGGGTTCGGCGGGCTCGCGGCCGTGGCGGAGCTGGTGCGCGGGGGCGCACGGGTGATGCTGATCGACCGCTACGTCTACAGCACGTTCCAGCCGTTGCTGTACCAGGTGGCGACCGGGGGTCTGAACCCGGGTGATGTGGCGTACCCGGCGCGGGCGTTCACCCGGCGGCAGGGGGCGCGGTTCAGGCTCGGTGAGGTGACCCGGGTGGACACGGCGGGGCGCCGGGTCACGCTGGCGGACGGCGGGCAGTTCGAATACGACTACCTGATCCTGGCGACGGGGGTGTCGGCGGCCTACTACGGGGTGACCGGCGCGGCCGAGTACAGCCTGGGGCTGTACACCCGGCGGGACGCGATCACGCTGCGGGATCACATCATGGCCCGGCTCGAGCGGCTGGACATCGCCGGCCTGGGCAAGGACGTGAACTTCACAGTGGTCGGCGGCGGCGCGACCGGCGTGGAGGTGGCCGGGGCCCTGGCCGAGCTGCGGGCCACCGCGCTGGACGCCGCGTTTCCCGAGGTTGACCTGGCCAGCGTGCACATCAGGCTGATCGAGCAGGCGCCCGTGCTCTTGGCGCCTTTCCACCCGGCGCTGCAGGAGCACGCACACCGCGAGCTCGCCGCCCGGGGCGTGGAGGTCCGCGTGGGCACCCAGATCTGCGCGGTCACGCCGGACAGCGTGCAGCTGGCCGGTGGCGAGGACCTGCCCAGTGACGTCACCATCTGGGCGGCCGGGGTCGCCGCGCCGGCCGCGGCCGGCCGGTGGGAGCTGCCACAAGGCCGCGGCGGCCGCATCCTGACCGGGCCCGACCTGCGGGTGCACGGCAACGACCGGGTGTTCGCGGTCGGTGACATCGCGCTGGTGGACGGGCTGCCGTTGCCCCAGCTGGCCCAGCCGGCGATCCAGGCCGGGCGGCACGCGGCCCGGCAGGTGAGTCGGCTGGCGGCTGGCGAGCCGACGGCCCCGTTCAGCTATCACGACAAGGGCATCATGGCGACGATCGGCCGCCGCAGCGCTGTCGTCCAGCTTCCGCGCGGCCTGCGCGTGCGCGGCACCCTGGCCTGGCTGGCCTGGCTCGGCCTGCACCTGATCACGCTGCTGGGCAACCGCAACCGGCTGTCCGCGCTGCTCAACCTGTCCTGGCGGTATGTGAGCTGGGGTCATGGCGGGGGCGTCATCGTCGGCGACGACCCGCCGCCCGGCCCCGCCTCGCGATCCATAGACGGATAGCAGTCCACGGGCGGAGCAGTCCACGGGCGGAGCAGTCCACGGGCGGAGCAGTCCACGGGCGGAGCAGTCCACGGGCGGAGCAGTCCACGGGCGGATCGGGCGTCCTAGTTCCATCCCGCGCCACGGCCGGGCTGGCAACTGCTTACTATGAACCGTGCCCCCAGAAGAGACCGGCGCCCCGCCGGAGCGGGTGGACGCCGGCATGCTGGTCCTGTGCCGGGTCCGGGCGCAGGATGCCGGTGAACTCGCTGCCGCCGTCGGCGCCAGCATGGATCACCTGCGTCCGTGGATGCCCTGGGCGAACCCGGACGCGGCCGACCCGCGGACCCAGCGGGTCCGGGTGGCCGAGGCCGACGAGATGTGGGCGCAGGGCACCGACTACATCTACTCGGTGTTCGCGGCCACCGAAGGCACGGCGGGCCAGGGGAGTGGCGAGGGCAGCAGAGCCGAGGGCAGCAGAGCCGAGAGGAGCACAGGCGAGGGAGACCCGGCCGACACGGCAGGCTGGGTGAACAGGGACGGCGCCCTGGCTGGCGCCATCGGGCTGCACCGGCGGGTCGGTGACGGCGGCATCGAGATCGGTTACTGGATCGCCGAGCGGTACACCAGGCGCGGCTTCGCGACCGCCGCGGCGGAGGCAATTACCTCGGTCGCGCTGGCCCTGTCCGGGGTGAAGCGGGTCGAGATTCACTGCGACGAGGCCAACACCGCCAGCGCCGCGATCCCCCGCAAGCTCGGCTACCGGCTGGACCGGATCGTCTCGCACGAGCCGGAGGCGCCCGGGGAGACCGGCCGCCGGCTGATCTGGGTGCGGGAAACAGCCGATGCCGGTAACGCTGACCCCGGCGGAGCGGCCTGGTGAGCACGTCCTCCCGAGCGGGTGCGGCCAGGCTGCGCCGATGGCCGGGCCCCGTACTACCCGCCGTCTTGCTACCCGCCGTCTTGCTGCCCGCCGCCGCGATGGCTGCCGCCGCGATGGCTGCCGTCTTGCTGGCTGGCTGCGCGGCCAGCGCTAGCCCCGGCCCTAGCCAGACGAGCGGGAGCCAGACGAGCGGGAGCCAGGCCGCGGCCCGCAACCCCGCCCTCGATCCCGGCAGCTCGCTGGGCGGCCAGCCCGCGCCCGACATCTCGCTGCGGAACCAGTTCGGCCAGCCCATGTCGCTGCGGCAGTTCCGCGGCAAGGTGGTCATCCTGGCGTTCGCCGACTCACAGTGCACCACGGTGTGCCCGCTGACAACCGTCAGCATGGTGCAGGCCAAGCAGCTGCTCGGCCCGGCTGGCAGCAAGGTGCAGCTGCTCGGGGTGGACGCAAACCCACGGGCCACCTCGGTGGCCGACGTCATGGCCTATTCGCGGGCGCACAACATGGTCAACCAGTGGGACTTCCTCACCGGCACGCCCGCCCAGCTCACCGCGGTCTGGCAGGCCTACCACATCGCGGTGCAGATCCAGGCCGGGCAGATCGACCACACGCCTGCCCTGCTGGTCATCGACCCGCAGGGCCGGGAGCGGGAGATCTACCTGACCCAGATGAACTACGCGAGCATCGGGCAGGCGGCGCAGATCCTGGCCGACGAGGCGGCCAGCCTGCTGCCCGGCCACCCGCATGTAGCCAGCCAGCGGTCTTTGGCGCACATCGCGGGGCTGGGGCCCGCTTCGGCGGCGACGCTGCCGGGCGTCCCGTCCGGGACGGTACGGCTCACGCCGGGGCAACCTCGTCTGGTCATGTTCTTCGCCACCTGGCTGGCGGAAACCTCGGACCTGCGCTCCCACCTGCTGGCGCTGGACGGCTACGCCCGGGCGGCCGCGCGGGCACACCTGCCAGGCCTGGTCGCGGTGGACGAGACGGCCACCGAGCCGTCCGCCGCCACCGTGGCCGCCTACGTCAAGAGCCTCGGCAGCCCGCTGCACTACCCCGTGGCGCTGGACGTCACGGGCCGGCTCGCCGATGGCTACGGCGTGCAGGATCAGCCCTGGTTCGCCCTGGTGTCCGCCGCCGGCACGATCGTGTGGAAGCACGACGGCTGGCTGCCACTGGCCACCCTGGAGGCGGCCGCCCGGCGGGCCTGATCCCATGGCACTTAATCCCGCGGCTTCCGATCCCACAGCCCCTAATCCCACAGCCTCCGATCCCACAGCCCCTGATTCACTATCCGCAGCCGAGCCAGGCTACGAACAGGACTGGCACGCCTGGCACACCGCCTACGACGAACCGCGCTCGCCGCTGGCGCAGCGGCTGGCGGTGGTCCAGGCCCGGATAACTGACGCGCTGGACGCCGCGCCCGCCGGACCGCTCCGGGTGATCAGCATGTGCGCTGGCCAGGGCCGCGACTTGATCCCGGTGCTGGCCCGGCACCCGCGCGGGCCGGACGTCAGTGCCCGGCTGGTGGAACTCGATCCGGCGCTGGCCGCTACGGCACGCCAGCGCGCGGCGGATCATCGCCTGCCGGGAGTCGAGGTCGTGACGGGGGACGCCGCGCTCACCGGTGCCTATACCGGCCTGGTCCCGGCCGACCTGGTGCTGGCCTGCGGCGTGTTCGGCAACGTGCCCGACGCCGACATCAAGCGGACGGTCCGGTGTTGCGGCCAGCTGTGTGCCGAGGGCGGGACCGTGGTGTGGACGCGCGGCCGGATGGCTCCGGACAAGGTGCCGC
>Ga0307373_10012673_pt1 | contig 11933 bp, 11 predicted proteins | sample OX2MG_FD_202534 | JGI IMG/M metagenome (GOLD analysis project Ga0307373, IMG submission 202534) | Soil microbial communities from Risofladan, Vaasa, Finland - OX-2 | ecosystem: Environmental > Terrestrial > Soil > Coastal area > Acid sulfate soil | place: Finland: Risofladan, Vaasa | collected...
CCGTCAGCCTCCAGGAACGTGTCGAGCGTCTGGAGCAGATCGGTCTCGTACTGATCGTCGTAGGCCAGCAGCGGCTCGACGGTCTCAGCGTAGAAGCGCTGCAGCTCACTCGGATTCTCAGTCATGACGCTGAGCAGCAGGCGGTAGGCCCCGGTCTGCTCGAAGGCCAGCACGGCCTCCTCTGCGCTGCCCTCAACGACGTTGGCCGCCAACAGCGCTTCGCCGAAGGCGCGGGGAAGCTCGAGCGGGTCCTGCGCGATGCGACTGCGGCCGAGCGCGAACGTGCAGCCGGAGAGAGCGCTCTGCATCTCGCGAAGGACGGCCTCCGCCACCCGTGCCGCCGAAGACTCATCGCCGCCGGGAATGACGAGAACGATCTCCACGCCGGCGACGCCCTCGCGCTCCGAGAGAGCCGCAATCGAGCGACCGACGGCGGCGCGCGCGCCCCGCTCGGCTACCGCGCGGGCTCGCGCGCGCCAGCCCTCCTCGGTGGGAGCCTGGGGATGGGCGCGCGCGACGATCACGGCCGCGCCTGCCTGCAGATCCAGCGACAGCTCGCGTGCCCGCGAGAGGACCTCCTCGCGATCAAAGCGCTCGCCGGTGAGAGCGCCGCGAATGAAATCGGCGGCGGCGGCCTCCGAGGCGACATCGGGCGCGCGGACGCGCTGCACCTCGGAGGCGATTATCGTCAGGAGCAGCCTGCGCACGAGTGGGCTCGGCTCGCTGCGCGCGCGCACGTGCAGCGAACCGACGACCGCGTCCGCCACCCGCAACGGCAGGCTGACCACACCGTCACCGCCGGCGTGCAACGAGCGCTCCTCGGCACTCGAGCGTGCGGCGAGGGCTATCGCGGCGCCCGAGGAGTCCGTTACGAGCAGACTCGCGTCCAGCGCACGTGAGGCCGCGCGCACGACCTCGGGCAGCCCGGCGCCAGACTCGACCGCCTCGGTGACGGCGTCAAGTCCGAGCAACTCGGACATCAGCTGACGGCCTTTCCGGTCAGGTGATCAACCCCAGAAGTACACGGCGGCAAGCGCGCCCAGCACGCCTGCGCCGACGAGCACCGCGAGCACGTAGAGCGAGAGGACGCTCGCCGCAAGACGCTCCCACAGGCGCGAGTAGGAGCTCCATGCGGGGACGAGGATCAGGCCGGCAAACAGGGCAAAGCCGAACACGCCCGCACAGACGACGATCAGATCGGTGGTGGTGCTTGTGCTCATAGGACCCTCGCCAGAATAGATGGTGGGTTGAGGTGGTCGGGCCGTGGATGGGATGCGCCGCACGCGAGCGCAGGCGTACTGGTGGTACGTCGAGCATCGTGGGTGGCGCAGACCGCCGCGGAGCGGCCGCCTCAATCCCGTCAGATATTCTGGCGTGGGTCCATAGTGTCTTCTCCGTCGATGGCGCGCCGCGGGCATGGCTTCCTGCGAGCCACCCTCATTGTTGCGTACAGGGGCGAGCTCAGCCAACCCGGTGCACGCGCGCGAAGTTGCGATCGACGGGCTCGGCGACGATCGGCGCCGGATCGCGCTCCCCCAGCCCCGCCGCGGCCCGTCGTGCCCGCTCAGGGCCATTGGCGCGCGCGAACAACCCGATGACCGTGGGGCCTGAGCCGCTGACGAGCGCCGGCTCAGCACCGGCCTCTCGCGCCTGCTCGAGCGCCTGCTCGATCGCCGGGCACAGCTCGATCGCGGCCGCCTGAAGGTCGTTGTGAAGCAGATCGTGATTGCTCGGCAGCGCAGCGCCCAGCTCGAGTGCCATGCGCACTGCGGAGCGACGCTCCGTCAGAGAGCTCGCGTCGCGAGCGAGGCCGAGCCGATCGGCCGCGCCGTACACCTCGGCGGTCGACAGCTGCGAGGAGCTTGCCAGCACGAGCACGCCGAGATCGGACACGGGACCGGCAAGCTCGGCTAGTTGCTCCCCCGCTCCCGTCGCAAGCCAGCGTCCGGGCAGAACCTGCGCGGGCACATCGGCCCCCAGCTCACGGGCGAGCTCGAGCAGCAGCTGCTCATCGCCAAGGCCGGACGCCGCATGCGCGAGACGCAGCGCCGCTGCCGCGTCCGCCGATCCGCCGCCGAGCCCGGCGGCCACGGGGATGCGCTTGTCGAGGTGGAGCCGCACCGGCGCCGCATTCCAACCGCTCTCCTGGCGGAACCGCGCGAGCGCACGAGCCGCCAGGTTCTCCCCGGAGACTCCGGGGCAGATCACCTCGTCACGATCGGCGCCCGTGGGGGCGGCTTGGAGCGTGAGCTCGTCCGCCAGGGAGATCGACTGCATCACACTCACGATCTCGTGCCTGCCGTCCTCCCGCGTGGGACCGACGAACAGCCCGAGATTGATCTTCGCGGGTGCGAGCGTGCGCAGCGGCAGGGCCATCACAGCCCAAGCTCCCGCGCCAGAGCGACGAAGTCCTGGGGCGAGAGGCGCTCGGCGCGCACGTCGGCCGGATGGCCGAGCCGCAGCAGAGCCTCACGTATCTGCTCGCGCTCGCGCCGCACGCCCTCCAGCACGAGCGAGCCGGCGAGCGTCTTGCGGCGATGGGCGAACGCTCCGCCCACCAGTCTGCGCACCTGCGGCGTGGCGGCCGCTTTCGTGCGCACGATCTTCACCAACACCGAATCGACATTCGGCACCGGCGCGAACACCGTCCGCGGCACGATACGCACGACCTTGACATCACCCGCCAACTGCGCGAGCACCGAGCTGATCCCGTAGGTCCCGCTTCCTGGTCCCGCCGCGAGCCGTTCACCGACCTCGCGCTGGACCATGACGAGCCACAGCCCGATGGTCGGCAGCTCCTCGATGGTGCGAAGGACCACCGAAGCGGCGATCCCATAGGGAAGGTTCGCCACCATCTTCGTCGGGGGCGGCGCCATCGCCGCGAGATCCACACGCATCGCATCGCCCCACCAGAGCGTCACGTTCCGTGAGCCGGCGACGCTCTGCTCGAGCCGCTCGCGCAGTCGCTCGTCGATCTCCACCACGTGCACCCAGCGCACGCTGGGGGCGAGATAGGCGGACAGCACGCCCTCGCCGCCTCCGATCTCGAGCACCACATCCCCCCCCTCCCCCTCGTCCCGAGGGGGAGTCCCTCCCTGGGGATGGGTACTTGGAGGGCGAAGTTCAGCCGCCCGCCCGATCACTCCGAGGATGTTCGGATCGCGCAGGAAGTTCTGACCGAGCTGTCGGGTGCGCCGACCGGGCGTCGAGACTCGCGGCGCTCGGCGCGCCCCACCACTCTCGCCTTGCCCGCGAGGTGCGACCATCACCATCGGAACACGCGTGCCGCATTGCGCTCCACCGTCGCGTCCAACTCCGTCAGCGACACCCCGCGCAACTCGGCGATGAAGGCGGCCGTGTGCATGACGAACGCGGGCTGGTTGCGGTGCTTTCGAACCGCCTGGGGCGTCAGGTAGGGCGCGTCGGTCTCCACGAGCAGGCGCTCCTCGGGCACTGCCTGCGCGGCCGCGGCAAGGTCGGCGGCGCTCTTGTAGGTGACGTTGCCGGCGAAGGAGATCGTGTAGCCGCGATCGAGACACTCCTGCAGGCGAGGAGCCATCGAGAAGCAGTGCAGCACGACGTCCACCCCCTCCGCCTCGGCGGCCAGCTTGGCAAGGGTCTCATCGTCGGCAGCCCGCGTGTGGATCACGAGCGGCTTGCCCGTCTCGCGCGCGAGCGCGATCTGCGCCGAGAAGGCACGCTCCTGGTCGGCGCGCGAGGCGCCCTGCCGGTAGAAGTCAAGGCCCGTCTCCCCGATCGCCACGCAGCGCTCGTGAGCGGCGAGCGCCCTCAGCTCGGCGAGGTCGGCGTCGTCGAAGCCGTGCGCCTCGTTGGGGTGGCGGCCGACGGCCGCGTACACCTGAGGGAACGCCTCGGCTGCCGCCAGCGCGGCACGACACGAGCCGCCGGTCGTGCCGACCGTGACCAGGCGCGTCACACCGGCCGCCTCTGCCGCGGAGAGGAGCTCTGCGTCAGGCGGCTCGCACAGGTCGAGATGGGTGTGGCTGTCGATCATCCTCTTGCCCGCACAACCATCGATCTCCGCTCTCGTTGATGTGTCCCGCAGATCACGACGGCGCCGGCTCGCCCTGCCGCTCGGACGCATCTATCTTCGGGAACAGCGGCTGGAGCGCCTGCACCCGCTCGATCGATCCCGCTCCGAAGCGCGCCCCGGGGAGCGAGAGATCAGGCGCGCCAAGGGCCGCCAGCAGCCGCTCGGCGCTGCTCGGAAGGTAGGGAGCGAGCAGCACGGAGACCACCCGCAGGCCCTCGGCGAGCGTGCGTAGAACGCGGTCCAGGTCCTCGCCGCGCGCCGGGTCCTTGGCGAGCTGCCATGGGGCCCGCTCCTCGACATAGCGGTTCAGCCTGCGCACGCGCTGCCAGATCTCCTCGAGCGCGCTCGTCAGCTCCACGCGGTCCAGCAGCTCCGCGACGCGCTCGCCCAGGCCATCGAAGTCGTCGAGCAGCAGCCGGTCGGGGTTACCCCCGGCGACGACCCCGTCGCGGTAGCGGAGGATCATCGCGATCGTGCGGCTCGCGAGGTTGCCGAGCTCGTTGGCGAGCTCGCTCTCGTAGCGCTGCTCGAAGCCGGTGGTCGAGACCGAGCCGTCCTGGCCGAAGGAGACGTCACGCAGCAGATAGAAGCGCAGCGCGTCCGAGCCGAAGCGCTCGATCACCTCGAAGGGATCGAGCACGTTGCCGAGCGACTTGCTCATCTTCTCGCCCTCCATCAGCAGATAGCCGTGCACGAACAGGCGCTTCGGCAACTCGATCCCAGCCGCCATCAGCAGCGCGGGCCAGTAGACGGCGTGGAAGCGAAGGATGTCCTTGGCGATCAGGTGAACGTCGGCGGGCCAGAACATCTCGAGGAGGTCAACCCCAGCGGACTGCGACCCGGCCGGGGCGGGCGCGTAGGACAGCGCCGAGTAGTAGTTGAGAAGGGCGTCGAACCACACATAGAACACGTGCTCCTGGTCCCATGGCACAGGCACGCCCCATGTCAGCTTGTGTCTCGTGAGCGGCACATCGCGCAGTCCAGAGCGGATGAACGAGAGCGCCTCGTTGTAGCGCGTCCTCGGCGCGACGAAGTCCTCGCGCTCGGAGTAAAGGCGCTCGAGCGGCTCCTGGAAGCGCGAGAGCGCGAAGAAGTAGTTGTCCTCCTGCTCGCGAGTGAGGGCGATGTGGTGGATCGGGCAGCGCTCGTCCTCGTCGATCTCGTTGTCGGCCTTGAAGTCGGCGCACTTCGGGCAGTACCAGCCCTCATATGTGCCCATGTAGACGTACCCGTTCTCGTGCACCCTTGCGAGCACGTCGCGCACGACCTGCATGTGCTCGGGATCGGTCGTGCGGATGAAGAAGTCGTTCGACGCCCCGATCTTGGGCGCGAGCGCTCTGAAGCGCTCTGAGTTGCGGTCGGCGAGCTGCTGCGGATCGATGCCGAGCGCGTGAGCCGCATCGGCGACAGGCTCGCCGTGCTCGTCGGTGCCCGTCAAGAAGAACACGCTCTCCCCGCGCTGGCGGTGGTGGCGCGCGAGCACGTCGGCGGCGATCGTCGTGTACGCGTGACCCAGGTGGGGCGCGGCGTTGACGTAGTAGATCGGCGTTGTCACATAGAACGACACGGGCGTCAGGCTACTCGTGTCGGTCTGTGAGAGCCTCGTAGAGATCGTTGACACTGACGCCCGTCAGCTCGCTGACGACGGCCGCTGCGGGGCGCGGCTTGGCGCCTGCGTCGACGAGCTCGCGCAACACTCCGACCGCTCGCTCGAAATCCGCGCCGCTGCCGGCCGGGAGCGCCCCGATCACGAGCACAACCTCGCCACGAGGCGGATTCTCCCTGTAGTGGTCGGCGAGCTCCCGTGCGCCGCCGCGACGGACTTCCTCATGGAGCTTTGTCAGCTCGCGGCACACCGCCACGGGACGGGCCGGATCGCGCTCGGCCAGCACCGTCAGGGTGGCCACCAGTCGCCTGGGGGCCTCGAACGCCACCAGCGTGTCAGGCGCATCCAGCAGCATCTGCTCGAGCTCCGCCTGGCGGCGCGGCAGAAAGCCGACGAAGCACCATCGCTCGACGGGCAGCCCCGACGCCACGAGCGCAGTCAGGACGCTGCTGGGTCCCGGCAGCACCTCCAAGTCCACGCCGGCGCGCACGCACGCGCGCACGAGCGCGTAGCCGGGATCTGAGATGAGGGGCATGCCGGCGTCGCTCACGAGAGCTACGATCGCGCCGCTCTGGATGCGGGAGAGAAGCTCGGTGGCGCGCTCGCGTTCGTTGTGCTCGTGCAGGCTCACGAGCAGGCCCTCTATCTCGTAGCGGTCTAGCAATGTGCGCGTCCGGCGTGTGTCCTCGCAGGCGATCACATCGGCCTCTCGCAGCGCATCGAGCGCCCGCAGCGTCACATCTCGGAGGTTCCCGATCGGTGTCGGGCACACAATGAGCCGACCAGGGCCCATGCTGTGGACTGCATCATCCGAGGGGGTCATCCGGCAAATATAGGGTCCGCGAACCCATAGGCTCCACTGATGGCCGCCAACGACAGCGACAGGCCTCACTACACCCGCTATCGCGCAGGATGGCGCGCGTCCCGGCACGCACAGGAGCACTGGGATGCCGGCGTGGGAATCGCTTATCGCGGCGGCCGGCGCAAGGACGAGCATGGACGGCGCTCGGGCGCGCGCATCACCCCCAAGCGCGTCCTGCTGGGACTCGTGGCGCTCGTGCTCGGCTGGCTGGCGCTGTCGGTCGTGCTGTTCCTGGTGAGCTCCCATTTCGAGCGGATCTCCCCACCGTCGGACGTCCCGGGGGTGCTGCAAGCGGCCGGATTCCCGCTCACCTCGGCCAACAACATCCTCGTGCTCGGCTCCGACCGCCGGCCGAAGGGCTCAAGGGAACCGGGGGCCAACACCAGCGGCCCGAGCCGATCGGACACGATCATGCTGATCCGCACCGGAGGCGGGCATGCGGCGCGCCTGTCGATCCCGCGCGACACGGTCGTCGAAATCCCGGGCCACGGGCTGCAGAAGATAAACGCCGCCTACGCCTTCGGTGGACCGGCTCTGTCGATCAGCGTGATCGAGCGCTATCTGGGCGTTCCGATCAACCACGTGGTGGAAGTCAACTTCGAAGACTTCCCGGCGTTGATCGACTCGATGGGGGGCGTCGACTACACCGGCGGCTGCGTCTACTCGCGCGTCGACGGCGGCTTTCGCAACGGCGGCTACACGTTGCGCCTGCACCCGGGAACCAATCATTTGGACGGCAGAGCGGCGCTTGCGCTGGCGCGCACGCGCGAGAACCTGTGTGCGCCCGCGCAGACCGACATACAGCGCGAGGAACACCAGCAGGCTTTGTTCAACGCGATGAAGACGCGACTGCTGTCGCTCTCCAGCATCGTGCGCCTGCCCCTGATCGCCTGGAATGGGCCGCCCGCGATCATCTCTGACATGAGCGGCCCTGAACTGCTGGCGATGTTCGCAGCGCTCGCGGTCACGGGCACCCCGCCGACGCACGTGCTGCTGCCAACCGGGCAGATAACGCTGCCCAGCGGCGAACAGGGCCTGACGATCTCAGAAGCAGCGCGCCGCGCCGACGTGGCGCGGTTCCTCGCCGGCTGACCCCGTCAGGGGCCCTAACTCGCGGCCGCGGTCGCCTTGGCGCCGTCGGTTTTGGCGGCGGGCTTGGCGCTCGACTCGCTCTTCTTGGCGTCTTTGGTGGTGTCGCTACCCTTGGAGTCACCCTTCGACGAGGAGTCTGAGCCGCCGCTCGAACCGGAGTCCGCGGACGACGACGATGCCTCCGAGGAGGCCGCCGTCTCGCGCTGACGCTTGCGCGTGCCGTAGTCGGTGTTGTAGAAGCCTTTGCCCTTGAAGTGGACCGCGGGCGCGTGAAACACCCGCTCGACGGGCACTCCGGTGTCCGGATCCTCTTTCAGAGGGGGGTCGCTGAACGACTGAAGCACCTCGAAGGTGCTTCCATCGGGACGCCTGTACTCGTAGATCGGCATGTTGGAGCGGGATTATAGGAGCGCCGCTCGTCCTCGGCAGGCGTATCGACCACGACCACGACTCGGTCGGCCGGCGCGATGACCAATCGAACGTCAGTCGGCGAGCAGGGCCCGCACACAGACGATGCCGGCGCGGATCGTCTCCCTGAAGTCGCGCTCGGGCTCGTTGAGCATGCGCAGCGCCAGGCCATCGCCGATCGAGAACAGGATCTCTGCCACCGCCTGCGGCTCGGCGTGCAGCTGCAGCACGCCGGCCTCCTGGGCAGCGGCGAGCAGCCCGGCGACACGCTCTCGCGTGTGCTTGACCAGGCCCGCGTACTCGGCGGCGATATCCGCATTGCGGCGCGAGAGCGTGAACAGCTCGAACACGAGCGTCACGAGATCGGGGTCCTCGCTGATCGTCTCCTGCAGGTTCTGAGCCATCAGGTCGATGAAATCGTCGGCGGTCTGGGCTCCCGCCACACGCCGCTCGAGCTCTTCGATGCGCAGCTCGCAGTCGCGCCTCGCCGCCTCCGCGAGCAGCTGCTCCTTGGTTCCGAAGTAGTAGTGGAGCAGGCCCCGCGATACCCCCGCCTCGCGGGAGACGTGATCGAAGGTGGAACCGGCGACGCCGCGGCGCGCCACACTGTGGCGCATCGCCTCGACGATGCGCTTCGCCTTCTCACCGGACAGGGATCTGGAGGCGCCGCTTGCGGAGATCTCCTCGTCACGTGCAGGCTGGCTCGTGGCGAGGGATCCGCTCGACTGCTTCGTCGCGGTGAACGTCATGTCGATTGAGCCGGCGATCCAGTCTTCACGCGGAGGCGTCCGCCGTGACGGGCACATCCTGCGCGGGCATGGTGGTGGAGCTGTAGTCGAATTCCTCCTCGGCCCCGAACAGCAGGTCGAGCACCTTCGAGCGGAGGCTCTCGCTGAGCGCCAGCGCGAGCGCCCCCCCGACGATCATCAAGAGCAGCGCGCGACCCAGCCCGCCTTTACGCCGGGCCTTGCGCGACGGCTCCCGCAGCGCCGTCGAAGCATCGCGCAGCGCCCTCGCCGCATCGCGCAGTTCACGCTGAAGCTTGCGATCCTCCATAATGGCCTTGGTGGCGGGCTTGCCGTTGAAGGCACGACCGTAGGCGCCACGCGCCGCGCCATACGCCGCGAGCAGGTTCGCGCGCAACTCCTCATCCTCGATCAGGCGCTTGAGGTACTCGTTGCCCAGCACCGCCTCGCCCGCCTTGCCGATTCTTTCTTTCGCAGCCATTTCGCCACCGCCTCTGATGAGAGCTTTGCCGATCAGGTCCAATATACCCCTGATGATCGGCTCCGCGAACCCATGAGACGGCCGGTGGAGCGCTCGAGCGGGCGCCCCGGGCGCGCGAGGAGCTAGGCACGTGCCTAGCTTTCAGGCAACCGTCGCCTTCCTGGGGGCGCTCTTGATCGCGGGTGCGCTCATCTCGGGCCTGGCCCAGCGTTCTTTTGTGTCGCTCGCCGCGCTGTTCGTGCTCGCCGGCTTCGCCGTCGGCGACGGCGGCTTTCAGTGGATCAGCTTCAAGGCTCAGTCGGGGTTCGTCAGGGATCTCGCATTCGTCGCGCTGATCGTGATCCTCTTCCGCGACGGCCTGGAGGTGGAGGGTGAGATGCTGCAGAGCGCATGGCATCTCCCCTTGCGCAAGCTCGGGGTCGCGATGCCGCTCACGGCGGGCATCGTCGCTGTCGCTGCACATCTTTTGATCGGGCTCTCATGGGACGAGTCGCTGCTGCTCGGAGCGCTGCTGTCCCCGACGGACCCGATACTGAGCTCCAACATCGTCACCAACCCGCGTGTTCCGCGCCTGATACGCCACTCCCTGAATCTCGAGTCCGGCCTGAACGACGGACTCGCGCTGCCCGCTGTTCTCGTCTTCCTGGCTGCGCTCCAAGCCGACTCACAGCATTTCGTGTGGTGGCGATTCATCCTGCAGGACATCGGGCTCGGGCTGCTCTACGGGCTCGCAATGGGATGGCTGGCGGCGCTGCTGATGCCGGATGAGAGCTCTCGAGATCTCGAGCATCCGATTCCCTCCCATCAGAAGTCGCTGTACGCGCTCGGCGTGGCGTTCGCCACATACGGCGTCACCGTGCTCTTGCCGCCCGGCAACGGCTTCATCGCCGTGTTCGTCGCGGCGATCGTGCTCGGTGTGCGACGCCCCGATCTGCGCCGGCACTTCGAGCAGCGCGCCGATGAGATCGTCGAGATCGTCAAGCTCGGCATCTTCGTCGTGTTCGGGTCTCTGCTCACACTCGACGCCCTCACCAGCGAGGGCTGGCCGGCCCTCGCGCTCGTGGCTGCGACGTTCCTGATCGCGCGTCCCCTCGCCGTCTGGATCGCGCTCGCGGGGACCAGCACCGATCCCCAGACCCGTCTGTTCATGGGGTGGTTCGGCCCGAAGGGCATCGCGACGATGACGTTCTCGCTGCTCGTGCTCGACCAGCACATCGCGAGCGGGCAGCGAATCTTCGACCTTGCCGCGCTGGTCGTGTTCTGCTCGATCATCCTCCACGGCCTCACCGACACACCGGGGGCGAACTGGATAATCCGTCATGCGCAGCGCGCATCGGAGAAGGCCGATCGGTCGAGAACGATCGGCCAGGCTCGATCAAAATCGACATAGACAAAGGCAGCGCCGCATGCGGCGCTGCCCCGGCCGGTACATGTACCGGCCGGCCGGGCCGCACATGTGCGACCCGGAACAGCAACGTGATCAGGCGTGCAGCGCGGCCTGCTCTTGCGCTGAGGGAAACGCCCACGCGGCGCGCGAGCGGCGCTCCTGGCGGAAGACGAATCGAAGCTGCTGGGGAGGCGCCAGGCGAGCCTCATAGGGACGGAATGTCGAGCAGGGCTCTGGCTCCGGCAGCGCACATAGGAGGTTGCGATGGAAGAAGCAATCCTCGCAGCTGACCTTGCGCACGGCGCGCTTGCTCTGCTTTCTCGACACGGCTCCCCTTCGACTCGTGGTCTTCACCGGCTCGCCACCCGGTCGCCACGCATCAAAGCATTCGCGCTCGCGACCCGCGCGGCCCCTTTCCGCAAATCGCAGAGAAATGACGTCATCATCGTGGGGATGCGCATCCTCATCACCGGAGTGAGCGGCTTCGCCGGCGCGGCTCTGCTACCTCGCCTGCTCGACGAGCGCCATGACGTGCGCGCGCTCGCGCGAGATCCCGAGCGTGTCCAACAGGCGCTCGAGCAGCTCAATGGACCGGCTCTCTCGGACTTCGAGCTCATCATCGGTGACGTCCTCTCCGTCGCGAGCCTTCGTCGCGCGATGAAGGACGTCGAGGTCGCCTACTACCTGATCCACTCGATGGAGCCTCAGCTGATCGATGTCGCGCCCGCTTCACCCCAGGATGTCGGCGGACGGCGACACCCGGCCGAGTCCTCTCCACACACCTTTGCCGCACGCGAGCGTCTCGCCGCCGAAGCCTTCGCCGCCGCAGCGCGCGTCGCGGGCGTCCGGCGCATCGTCTATCTCGGAGGTCTGCAGCCGGCCGGCCACGCGGCCTCGCCTCATCTGGCCAGCCGCCGCGCGGTCGAGAGGATCCTGCTCGGCGCAACCGAAGATTCGATCGCGCTGCGCGCCTCGATCGTGATCGGCGCGCGCTCTCGCTCGTTTCGCTTTCTCGTGCGCCTGATCGAGCGCCTTCCGGTCTTGCTGCTGCCGGCCTGGCGGAGTTTTCGCACGCGGCCGATCGATGAGCGCGACGTGGTCGATATGCTCGCCGCCGCCGCAACCGTTCCAGCGATCACCCCTCGAAGCCTCGACATCGGCGGACCCGACGTCCTGACATACGGCGAGATGGTTCAGCGCATCGCCGAGCTGATGCTCCTCGACCGCCCCACGATCGGACTTGACGTCAACATGACTCAGATCGCAGCACGCATCGCCTCCGTGATCGCCGATGAGA
>Ga0307373_10012674_pt1 | contig 11932 bp, 11 predicted proteins | sample OX2MG_FD_202534 | JGI IMG/M metagenome (GOLD analysis project Ga0307373, IMG submission 202534) | Soil microbial communities from Risofladan, Vaasa, Finland - OX-2 | ecosystem: Environmental > Terrestrial > Soil > Coastal area > Acid sulfate soil | place: Finland: Risofladan, Vaasa | collected...
GCCTGGAAAAAGAAGAGAAGGTTGCTATTCTAAAAAGAACCAAGCCAAAGGGATGCACAAAAGCAAACATTGTAGCATTTGCATCACATCTAGCGTGTAGAAAGTATGGCCTCCCAAAATCTGACGCGCAAATAATTGAAGCAATCAAAATGAATTTTGGAATGAAACGCACGTTTACTATTTTAAAGACATATTCATTGAACCGAATTACGGCTGAAAGTCTTGGAATTGTATGTGATTATGATAAGAGTAATTACTATATGCGAATTCTACTAAATAAGATACGCTCCAAAATAGGAGATGGACATCTTTTTAATAAAATACAAAGACAGGCCATTGAGAATTTAACCCACATTACTGACACACGAGAAAATACTAGAGCACAACGAGCCCTAGACCTTGCATTAGAGGGAGCGAAATTAAATGTTCAAGTATGAAGAAGCAATAGCAAATATCTCAAAACTAAAACCATGTCCTGTCAAGGTTACACTACATACTGAAAAGATGCTAAAGGACCTTACAGGTATAGTAAAAACAAATCCAGAGCAAATTGAACCAATCGTAGTTGCAATTCTTGGCTCTGAACAATACATCCTAAACGGTGATCTTCGTGTAAAGGCCTTTGAAAATGCAGGAAAAGATTCCATAAAATCATGGTGTATCAATGTCAAGACAATTTCAGATGTTGTAAGACTTCACATCGAACTGAACACACATGGTTCCATCAATCCAATCAAGATGGCTGAAGCTGTACGTTATCTTGAAAAACATAATGTGGTACCATTGGTTGATAAAAGATACCTGGAACTTGCCAAAAAAACACTATATCCCAAAGTGCGCCAGGAATGGGAAGATTTCATTATTACAGCATGTCAAAAGCATCCAAATGTAGATCTCCCTATTCATATCATAGAAAAAATTGCCGATTTCTCAACTGAAAAAGAGCAACTAACTGCAACAACTGTCATTTTGGATACAGTACGGACTTTAAAGCCCAACAGATTTGTCTTTCCTGCACCTCCCGCACTTGAGGTGATACTTTCATCTCTTACGCAGAGACAATCTGAAAAAGAGATAATCGTATTTGAGCCTCCTGAATCTGAAAAGAAAGACTGGAAAAAACCAAACATGAAAGAAGCAGAGAATCTAATCCGTGGTTCGTCACATAACAGTCTTGTACATTGTAAGTGTGGAAGGGACCTGCTTTTGGACACAAAAACCCATCGGGTCTCAAATGTCAATTTTGATCAAGAGAACCAGTGCATAAAACTTGTAGATGGAGATGGCCAGGCAGCATATGTGGTACCGCCAACAGTCATCGAGTTTTTAAAAGTTGAAGACGGACAATCACTCCGAATTGCTACCATAAATGGACCAAGAGAACTTGAAAAGTTTGCAAAGAGTCTAAAATCAAGCTCATTTAGAATGGTTGTAGTCACTTTGAATTGATTCCAAAAATCCGGAGAAAACTCTGGCCACATGTTTACGGAAACAAAAGACTATCTTCTAAATCCAAAGCATCAGAAATGATTAATTCGCTTTATCCTGACAAGAAAAAATCATTATCTGTTCTAATGAAAGAATATGGTATCAGCATCAAATCAGCACTAACCAGATTCAAGCATCAAGGATTCGTGATTCAAAATTTCGATGGTTCCTACTGTCTAACCAATTTTGGCATTTGGTTTTCAATCTCAAATCAACTAGGGGTGACATTTTTGGAACTCTGCGCACTTGCATGTGCATGTTGTGTACAAGAAAGATTAGAGTCTCATGGTAGGGAAGGATTTTACATGTTGCCAAGTTTTGAGGAAATCTTCAAAAAGTATTATTCAAAATCGCAGTTAGAAAAAGCATTCACCTATCTTAGAATAAATGGATTTGGTTTTAGGGTTACAAAAAAGAGTTTGAGAATATATTCCAAAATGCACAAGAAACTAATGCTACAATATGGCGAGCATTTTCGATCCTTGGAAAAATGGCTTGATGAAATTCAGGAAAAAGAGTCTGAGCTAGTTTCTGCAGCACTTGATGAATTGTCCTAGATGATATTATTGATTTGTTGTGCTGTGCGATACTATCATTTGTTTCCTATTTTTGAATTTATCTCATGTTCAGATTTATAATAATTTAGATTCACTTGAGGAGTTTTGTTCATCCAGTTTAGTTCCCTCCTCTAAAACTAGACCAGGTGTGGGGTTTGGTCAAATTAGTTCAATACCAACTCATTTTGTTACAGTTCGGAGGTGATGTTAAACCACGTGGTCCCATTTTGGCATGACTAATTAGATTCTAATTCACTTCTCTACTTGAGTCATTTGCTCTTTTGCTTATTTTTCTTTTTAATAATCTTTGATAGCTTTTCCTCGTATTCCTCTACATCTTTCCCTTTTTGTATAAACAAATCTTGTAACGTTTTCTTTAAATCATTGTCATTTGTTGCATTTTTCAATTTTTCGATATCCTCATCATCAAAGTTTAGATCATCTACACCAATTGCAGTACGAAGTTCTTTGGTATATGAAAGTCCTTTTGCTGATTTGATAACTTGTGGTAATAAGATCAGAGTTAGAAGTTGATTCATAGAATTACCATCTCCTGTCGCTATTCCATCTTGCTTCTGCATTAAAGCCCACGGGAAAGGATTTACCCCGATTTCCTCTTCGACCTTACGCAACGCTTGACTCATTATTATTTTCGACTCTGCCTCTGCTCTAGCTTCAATCGGTTTTTGTATTGCATCCATCACTTTATCTGAAACCTTAACGTCTGCCAAAGCAAAGGTGTTTATCGTGATTCCAAATTTTGAGTAACGACTTTCTAATTGATTCTTACTATCGCCTTCTATTTTATCACGTAAATAACTCTCCTCAACTGAATGAGACGCAATGGCAGAGTTTATTCCACTTTTTGTAAATTCCCTGAGCCATGCATCCAGTTCAGTTTTATCAAAACTTTGTCTAGACCCCATAACATTGACTACAAATTCAGCAGGATTAGAAATTGCTACTGTACTTTGACAATTTCCAGTAATTTGTGCCACATCTTTAGTCAGCGAATTAAAATCGCTTGAAAATTGGAATAAATTTACATTAACCCAGACAACCTCAAGCTTGCTCAAAACCATCCTGTTTAATGTATACAATCCTTGTTCAATAACTTTTTCAACTTTCCCATTACGTAAAATCACAGCTTTTTGATTAGCATTTACCAAAACTCTACTGAGTATAGAAAGATCTTCTCTATGCGCTACTACATTACCAGTATCTTTCCATTCTCTAATATTTGCCCAATTTTTCAAAAGCCAGACAAGCACTATTCCAGCTATTGAACCTATAAGAATTATGGAGATAAATGGCCAAAACAAACTCCCAAATAGGTTTGAAGAACTCTGTTGTGGGTTTACAGCGGATGTAGGCGTGGGATTAGTTTGTGTAGTTTGTCCTTGATTTGATGAGGTTTCTAATACAATAATAGATTGGTCATCACAACATACAAAATGAAGACCTTTCGCATTGACATATGAATTCTGGTCACTTCCGCCATCTACAAGCGGAATAAGATTTGATGCAACGTAGTTATCACTTGCATCGCCCATAGTATATGCATTATTTCCGATAACAACAATTCTTTGATAATTTGCCATGTTTCCATATGTTGGCTGTACTGAACCGCTAAAAATCACAGCATATGGAGAAGGTGATGAAGATGTAGTTGTAGAAGGAGAATAAGACGGCGGTTGTGAATTAGTTTGTGTTGATTGTGCTTGTTGTTGCAAATTCACTGTCTGTGTAGCAGATCCAGTAAGACCATTAATGTCTGTAAGTGTATTTTTTATTACATAAGTTCCACCTTGAGAATATGTATGAATCCACGAATTTGTAATCTGTTGTCCATTTTTATAATTAAACGATGTTGTTCCATCTCCCCAATCTGTAATACCATTATCTATTTTATTTGGTGTAGTTCCCTTCCAATCAATTGAAACAGATAACCCTTTAATTGTTGGAGCATTAAAGTAAAGTGTTGGTACGGTATTTCGATCTACAGATACTGTTGTCGCATATTGTAGCCATGTATTTGTTGGAATATTAAAAACATAGACATCTACTGTATCACCATAATTGAGCGACCAGTCTTTTCCATATGAACCATCAAACCCGGTAATTATAATCTCGGAATCCGTCCATTTTGAAACATCCAGGGTCACCAAATTAGCTGGATTGTTTGAGTTTCCAGCATTCCAGTTCTTAGTTTTATCTTGAATTTCTATGTAAGGAGAATCTTGGTTGGTATAAGACATCTGATTGCCAAATCCCCTACCCGTAATAGTTATCGTTTGATGTTGGTTTTGTGTAATGTCGCTTACTGAGGTTATGGTAGGAGTTGTTTGTGCATATACATTTTGAAAGGCAAATGTAACTATGAAAATTGTAAAAACACATAATGACGTGCCTAAGATTATACTTCCTATTTTCAATAGAGCATTGTTCTGTAATGTGCTTATAACTTTTCTATTACAACTACATTCCAAAAAAATGGAACCCTTTTTGCTTACTTTTGCACGAAGTTGCAAAAAGTAGGTTAGCTGAAAGCGAAACCCCTGCTAAACGACTATCAACGAAGTTGAAGAAGTGCGGCGCAAGTGGAACCCTGGTTTTAAGGTAATATTTCTATCACAAATGCCACGGCAATCCTTTATTCACAATTTTGCTAGGAAGATTATTTTCGTGTTTTTTCAAGAACTCCATGTCTCGACTTTTTTCTCTACACTCATCAGGCAACATTGAGATAATTTCATCTATTATGGTATACCATCCAGAACATTTTGGACAAAAAATTACACCTTCTGATACAATTTCCTCTTTTGATGAAAGAATGATGAGCTCAAGTGGAAAATTCTTGCATATTGGACATGCAAGAATTTCCATAGTTTTCTTGTTCATTTTAGGTCAACGTAAATTGGGGTTACTTTATATCTAGATAAAAGTTAGGTCTTGATTCAGTCTCTCCTTATGTTCTGCCAACATACTTCAACTTTAAATCCGTTGATATGAAAAGGTCTTGATATATTGAGGAAATGAAAACATGACTCATAGTACACTTTCTCTTAAGATATTTGAGGCTTATACTCGTGATATTGGGAAAGGAATAGCACGTATTGATTATGATTCCATGGATTCGATTGGAAATTCTACAATGGATATCATAGAAATCAAAGGAAACAGAATGACCGTAGCCAAGTGTTTTCCATTAGATCCTTTGGATGAAGGAAGGGGGATCATAAGAGTAGATAAACGGGTTAGGCATAATGCCAAAATCCGTATTGGACAATATGTTCTAGTAAAACGAGTTGCACTAAACGATGCTGAATCTGTAAAAGTATTCTCACCAAAAAAATTTACTCCAGACTCAGAACAATATGATTATGCACAAGATGATCTTAAGGGTCATCCAATAATGACGGGTGATAAGATTGAGATATCCTTCTTTGATGACAAGTCAGAGTATGAGATCAGACGCATAAAACCATCACCTGCAGCAGTCATGACTGCAAAAACAAAGATCATATTTCTTAACTCTTAGTAAGAGCAATTATTTTAATGACAACAATGAGTATTCTAGTAATAAGCGATCTCCATTTTGAAAAAGGATCTTTTAGAGGAATTTATCAAGGTGATGCTTTAGACTGGCTATTGAAAATTGTAGACAATGTAAAGCCTACTGCACTTGTAGGTCTTGGTGACTGGGGTGCTGCATGGGCAATTGATGATTGGAATCTACTTACACAGAAAGTTACGACTCATGCAATATTTGGAAATCATGATAATGTGAATTTGTTAAAATCTGTAAAAAACAAAGATGGTTCCAAAGTACTTGCACATGATGGAGAGATACGAAGCATTGAAGGGATAAAATTTGGTTTTATTAATGGAATAATGTCTGACAAGGGAACTCCTAGACGTGATATTCCAAGATCTACCTCCGAAGATTTTCTAAGAATTGCATCTGCCAATTTCAAGGGAATTAACATATTGTGTACCCATGAAAGTCCCATAGTTCCAGAATATGGTAAAAAATTCGATTCTGGTATAGGTCCTGCTGCCATGACAAAAGTAATTGAGAAGGTACAGCCAAAGATTAGCCTAAGTGGGCATCTGGATTTTGGACCATATACAATTTCAAAAATAGGTCAAACAATTACCATACGAATTGAAAGTGGGCAGATGAATAAACACTATGTGATTATAAAGCCTAATCAGAATGAAATTGAAATATGGTGTGATGAAAATCTTGAAGAGAAATTACACTAGAAGATCTACATGTAGTAAGTATGTATGTAATTTCGGGGATTATTTGTGTTCTTTTTCTTGGTTAATTTGCAGCAAATTAGATTTGATAAATTATATTGTTACAAATTGTGCGGATTGTAACAATTTATTTAAAGAATGACTTATAATTTGTACAAGAGGTGCAGGTATAATGTCAAAGAAAGAGATTCTAGTGACAGATAATCTACTCTCGTTGAAGAACGAACAGGATCTTAGAAATGAAGGATTTGAAGTATATCGTCTTCCTAAACATCATATTATAGAAGACGAGCTAATAGAAGCTCTCAAGGGAAAAGCAGGATATATTCTCGGCGGTATTGAGACTGTTACAGAAAAAGTGATAGAGAGTGTTGACACACTTCAGGCTATAGTATACAATAGTACAGATTACACTGTATACATTCCTGCTCATGATGCTGCAACGAAACGAGGAATTGCTATTGCCAACTGTCCGGGAAGCGATTCTTCTGCAACAGCAGAATATGCGTTGACCATCATGTTGTCAATGGTAAGAAATGTATTCGATGTGGGGAGAACAGGCAAGTTCACGGAACTCATGGGGCGCTCGTTAGATGAATTGCACATAGGCATTATCGGATTGGGTAGAATTGGTAGAAATTTTGCGCTTCTCTTAAAAGGTCTCGGAGTCCCAAGAGTTTCATATTATAGTAGAACTAGACAAGAAACTATGGAAACAGAGCTACGAATACAATATCGACCTAAAGATGAGATCTTATCATCTTGTGACATAATTAGCATTCATACTCCTAGATCAGCCGGAGTAGTTTTGAGTGAAGATGATCTAGCTCACATCTCCGATGACGGGTTAGTGATAAATGTGTCCTATCCAGATGCAGTGGATTTGGGCGCACTTGTTAAAGAAATTAAAAAAGGGAGATTGCGTGCTGCGTTTGACTTTCCACCAAACAATCATTTCAATGAAGCCAACACCATACCACCAGGAAGATTCTTCTGGTCAAACGAATATGCCGGTTACAATACAACCTCGGTGTTACGCATGATTGGAGATATGGCTACAGTATCAATGATCAATCTGCTCAAGAAAGGAACAGATCGAAATCTGGTAAATCCGGAATATCGTAACTATCGAAAGGATTCGATGAAATGAATTATTTCATGACAAAAACTCTTTTTCAAATCATATTTTTCTCTTCAGCAACATATTCTATGAATGAGTCATGCCTACGTTCTAACGAGCCTGTCAACCAATAGGTATCAGATATGAATAGAACAAAGATTCCATCTAGCCGGAATCATTCATTTGGAGATACTCTACTTACCCGCGTAGTAGATGAACAGTTAACTGTATTTCAAACACTAAATCGCTCGCGTATATTTTTCTTATCCTCGGGAGCAAACGAATTGAATCCTCCACCACTATACAGATCCTTTCTTCGAATGGAATATGACAAAACTGGTCTCTTGCAATGCTATACTAATGGTACTGGATATCCACCACTGATCAAGATCATTGAGCTCTATGAAACATTTAGAGCCGGTAAGCAGAAAGCGTCTAGTCTTCTTAGCACACATTCTGCTGTTGTGACAATAGGTGCGGCGGGGGCGATATATGGAGTACTAAAATTCCTAGCAGAAGAACAGCCTTTGAAAGTACTTCTTATAGATTACATGTATCCAATTTTCGAAAGAGTGGTGAATCCATTAGGCGGAAAAATTCATCAGGTTCTACCAGAAGATCCAACTAAACCAGTACTAGCTGAAGATGCAGTACAAGCAATTCATCAATTCAAACCCAGTGTAGTAGTTCTATGCAATACATCCAATCCAACTGGCCAATCATATGATTTGTCTTTCTTGGATAAGATTTTCAGGGCTGTAAAACAAACCGGATCGTGGATAATTTATGATCGAGTTTGTGAATTTGATATTGGTCCTGATGCAGAATCTGATTGTCTTCCTGTAGCAATAAGAGCAGGCATAAGCAACCGTTTGATAATAATTAATTCAATTTCTAAGACCTGCTCTCTTTCAGGACTTAGATTAGGCTGGGCATTTTGTCCCAAATCCGTGGCAGAAAATATTGGTCAGTGGCAATTTCATATGTGTGAAAATCCATCCATGGTAGGAATGACTCCATTAATGGTTGACTTGTGGTTACGTATGCAATATATTGCAAATAATAGCTCAGAAGCACTAGAACCTCCAAATAATACTGAACTGAGTCAAATTTATGATAATTATGGTCTCATCAGAGAAGTGAGAAAAAGAAAATACTTGGAAGACATTTTTCTTTCAAGAAACATGAAAGATATCTACGATGAACACGTACACCACTTTGAAAAACTGGTGGATGTATTTCACCACAATTTTGATGTTTTTAAAACTCTGTTGGGCTCAAAAATTAAGAATTATCCCAGTAGCATGAAAGGATACAATGTCATGGTTTCCAGAAATGACTTTGAACACAAAGACCCCATCAAAATCACCTCTAAATTAATTCGTGAGACTAGTATCTCAATAGTTCCAGAGCCATGCTTCATTTCCTCTAATGATGAATCCACAGATAATGAAGCATATTTTCGCGTATCCCTTGCTACCGAGTCTTCATCATTTAGATCGGCATGTAAAGCATTTACGAATTGGTCGCCAAATTAGTAAGCATTCATTTACAATCTAACTTGCTCTGGCACTTGTGTGTGGTCGCTTACGCGTATTTTCAGACAGAATTTTTGATATAGGTGCTAGGTTTAGTCTAAACTCTAGAAGTTGAAGTGCCACTAATGCTGATTCTTGAATGTCTTTATTGCGACTTTTTGTAGACAACCTTAAAAAATTTAGACAGGTTTCGTCACCTACATAACCCAGTGCTTCAAGTGTTTCATGTCTTACTACCAAGCTTTTATCATATTTTGCACTTCTTGAAAGTGCAGATGTAATAATGGAACTCATTTCTTTCAATAATCTAGGATTAGACTCCTCAAGCTCCAAAAGTACGAATGCAGCTTCATGCCTGACCATCATGTCAGGATGTTTCTCGAGTATGTCGATTACCATAGATACGTCATTCTTGTTCAACGAAAAGCTTCTCAATCTATCAATGGCTTCAAATTTTATTGCATATGCAAAATTGGGATCAGATTTTTCCCATATAATTTCAAAAATTCTTTTTTTAGTAACAACTCCATCACTCAAAGTAAGAACCTCTGTTTATCATCATGGACAATATTAAAATCTTATCTACAATTCAAAAAGGTAACATTAAATCTTTGACATGTGTGGCTGAGCTACATGACAGCAGAATGGTCAGATCCATTAGTAATTGCCACTATGTTTACTGGTGTGATGTTATTAGGTTCTGTGATTGCCTTGATGGGTTCTCTATTTGCGTTGAAGAAACAGATTAGGAAGGAACGAGAAGATGTGAAAAATAGTACATATGAAAGAATAAGGAGTGATTTTTCTAATTTCTCTTTATTTTTAGCGGATCGTCCTGGTATTGTAAGCTATATAGAAAATAATGCTGATCCTAACAATAAACAATTTGAAAATCAAGCAAAAAGCTATTTTGATGGTCTGTTAGGATTGTTTGAACGAACATGGTATGCTAGAGATACTATAGGTGACCAACAGTGGAATAATTGGAAAGACTGGTTAGATCACTTGATGAATAACCCAGCATTCAAAGAAGTCGTGAAAAAAACTGAGAAATTTTATGATAAAGATTTTATCAGGATGGTCAAAGAACTTGAAAGTTTTAAAAAGAATGATTCATAGAGTCACAATTCAGTTACAATAGGTTATTGGTCCATAACACATATTCAGAACATTAACGAGAAAAAGATCTCATCATCCTGATGTTTTTACTTCGTGTACCAAATGCAAAACATTAACTCTACCACACCATGAACATCTCAGAATTTTCCAAAATCCGTAAGTCAACTTACGACAATCAAAACATTGCCAAACCTTTAATGAAAAACTCTGTTTCTTCAATATATCAAGACTTTTTCATATTGACAGATTTAAAGTTGGAGTACATTAGTCAGAAAAATCAAACAAGATAAATTCGAATCCGATGGGATATTGGACCATATGGGCTTCATACCTTTGATGGGTATTGCAATTTTGGTTTAATACTCGGAAAAAAACATTTTTGGTTTTACTGTAGTTTTATAGAATCAATGACATAGTATTGTGCCGGAACTCAACAGATTCATTTTATTCTCATTTACTGTTTTTATATAATCATCCTTCTTACTCTGGGAGGCCTCAGGCTTCCAGACCTTATCCCCAATTGGTTTGCGGCCTCCCACTCATAATTACCTTAAATATTTACAAATTATTTGCGGATATGACAGCAATTGGTCTTGATGTAGGAACAGGTTTTGTCAAATGCGTCTCCGATACAAAGAAAATTAAATTTCCATCGCTTTGTGCATATAGACAACACGCAATCTGGGAAAGCAAAAAAGGAAAAATTGAGGCGGTAGGCGATGAGGCAGTAAAACTAGCTGAATATCCAGACGCTGTGGTGATAAGGCCTGTCATGCTTGGCCGCCCTGTACACGAAAAAGGCTTTGAAGCATTGGTCAAAAAAGCAGTGGATTTGGTCTTGCAAAACAACGATGCAATAGGGCAAGAGTCTGAGTTGGCTAGATTCTGCATGGTCATTGGTCTGCCATACGAAGCAAGATCTCATGCTAAAAACATCCAGAAAATGGTAACGCGATTATTCCATCCAAAGAGGTGTGATGTAGTACCACAGGTGCTTGGTACCTTGATTGATGTGGATTTATCCTCTGCAATTATTGTAAGTATTGGACAGGGCACAACCGAGATTGTTGCATTCAAGGATTATTCTGCAATCAGGGGCATCTCCATTCACCATGCAGTAAATGACATCAGCGCAAAACTTGGAACTTCTAAAACTGCCTATCTTGATAATAATATTTTCACAAACCCGCAGGTAAATCCACTTGTAACAATGCTTGCAGATTCAATACTTGATGACCTCAATGGGATGCGCCAAGACTTGCAGCACTTGCCAATAGTTGTATCAGGAGGAGGCATAATGATTCCTGGTCTAAAAGAAGCAATAGAAACAAGACTGTCACAGGATATACTCATACCACAAGATCCGGTCATGTCAAACGCGTTGGGTCTATTCAAACTTGCATCTCAGGAATGTTGACAAAGTCTGAACGTAGATTTATTCATGATCCAAATTCGATTTCTAAATCATACAAAGTTGTACTCAAAAGTAGAATCAACAAGAAGATTCGAAGATGTTGCTCTGATCTAAAACTCATTACAGAAAAAAATTCTGAATTACAACTGAACCTTGGTGTGTTTGCTGAACTTTTTGACTATGAACCATTACGGAATTCTGTAATTTCTGAAAAGAAAAAGCACACTGACGCAAAGAGTCCAAAAATGTCAATTTTGGACATGAACAAAATGGCCTAGCCGTAACTCCTTATAAATAAAATACATTTTATGCGTAAGCAACACCAGCTTACAAACAAAAAATACCGCATATGTCATTTGGCAACATCGCCACCAATTCTAGAATCTCTTTTGATTTTTTTAATCTACATCCAACAAACAACACAACTCTA
>Ga0307373_10012676_pt1 | contig 11932 bp, 13 predicted proteins | sample OX2MG_FD_202534 | JGI IMG/M metagenome (GOLD analysis project Ga0307373, IMG submission 202534) | Soil microbial communities from Risofladan, Vaasa, Finland - OX-2 | ecosystem: Environmental > Terrestrial > Soil > Coastal area > Acid sulfate soil | place: Finland: Risofladan, Vaasa | collected...
CGCCATACCGTCATCCGAGGGCTCATGCCGAACGGCGCTGATCTGGACCAAGCGAGACGGAAAGCCGGAGTCCAAGCGCGCTAGCCAGACGCTCCAGTACGGGGATGGTGGGAGTGGTCCCCCCGGGCGGTTTTGGCGGTGGCTGGTCATGGCAGCCGGCCTGCTCGTACTGGCAGTGGTGGCGGTGCTGACGCCCCTGGCCGCCACCTACCAGCCGATCACCTGGGGTGGGGTGGAGTTCGATCCCACGGGGGTGGGCATCCGGCCGGTCAACACTTTCGGCTTCTACCGTGAGGACTTCTACGTGCCGCCCCAGCGGGGAGAGTTCGCCTTCTTCGCTTCCATCGAGAACCAGGGCTCGCGGGCGGTGATCATCGAAGCGGTGACTGTCCCACAACTCGACAAAGGCTACCCGCTCGGCCTGGCCGATCCGGTCCTGTACTCCAGGGATATCCCGACCGGGCGGGCGATGCCGCCGCACTCCCACCCCCTCCACGATATGACGCTCGGCCCGGGTCAGGGCATCTTCATCGGCATCCGGCTGCGCACCCCGTCCTGCGCCTCGACCGACGGCTGGACGTACATCCCGTCGTTCTACGTGAAGGAGCGCGAACCCGGTCCCGGTCCCCACGCCGTGGTCGATTGGGGTCGTGATAGCGGGACTACGCTTATGTACCATGAACACCGTCTCAAGGAACCCCGCCGCTACCCGCTCTAGCTTAGATTCCCCGGTCCGCGCGGCCATCTACGTGCGGATATCGCAGGACCGTACCGGCGCTGGACTTGGTGTTGCCCGGCAGGAAGATGACTGCCGCGACCTGTGCACCCGCAAGAGCTGGACCGTCGCCCGCGTGTATGTGGACAACGACGTGTCCGCCTACTCCGGCAGGCCCCGCCCCCAATGGCAGCGGCTGCTGGCCGACATCACCGCCGGGCGGATCGGTGCGATCGCGTGCTGGCATGTGGACCGGCTCACCCGCTCCCCCCGCGAGCTGGAAGACGCGATCGACCTGCACGACACCCGGGGCATCGCCCTGGCCACCGCGACCGGGGAGATTGACCTGTCCACGCCGGCTGGCCGGATGATCGCCCGCACCCTCGGCGCGGCGGCCCGGCACGAGGCCGAGCACAAGGCCGAACGGCAGCGCCGTGAACGCCGCCAGCAAGCCCAGGCCGGCAAGCCCCACAGCAGCGGCACACGCGGCTACGGCTACGCGGCCGACAAAGTCACTATCGTCGACGAAGAAGCCGCCATCGTCCGCGAGACGGTGACGCGGGTCCTGGCCGGGGAGTCGATGGGCAGCATCGCCCGAGACCTCAACGCCCGGCAGGTCCCGACCGCTTCCGGTGGCCGGTGGATGATTCCCACCCTTAAGGCGGTGCTGATCTCGGCGCGGATCTCGGGCCGCCGCGAGTACCACGGCGAGATCATGCACGAGCAGTCGTGGCCCGCGATCATCACCCCGGCTGTCTCCGACCAGCTCCGTGCCCTGCTCACCCGCACCCGCCCGGTTCCCGCGACCGCCCGTACCTACCTGCTGTCAGGGATCTTGCGGTGCGCGAACTGCGGCAAGGGACTGGGCGGCCGGCCCCATCATGGCCGCCGCCGGTACGTGTGCGCCAAGTCGCCCGGCAACGGCAAGTGCGGCACCATCATGATCATGGCCGACCTGGCTGAGACCGAGGTACGCGACCAGGTGCTGACTGCCCTGGACGTGCCGGAGTTCCTGGCCCGGCTGATGACTTCTGTGACCACCGGCACCGACGCCGAGCACATCACCAGCCAGCTCCGCGCCATCGATGAGCGCCGCGACGAACTGGCGGGCATGTGGGCAGCCGGCGAGTTGTCCCGCAAGGAATGGCTAGCCGCCCGCGCCAAGCTGGCCGCCGAAGCCGACAACCTCACCGCCACCCTGGCCAGCAGCGAGCACGGCCGCGCCCTGGCCGAGTTCGCCGCCATGGAAGGCGACCTGTGGCACCGCTGGGACGAACTCACCGTCGGAGCCCGCCGCGCCCTCGTGACCGCCGTCACCGACCACATCGACGTCCACCCCGCCGGCCACACCGGCCGCCGCTTCGACCCCGACCGCATCCACCCCATCTGGCGGACCTGACCGCCAGCGGCCCCCGGGCGAGGAACCAGCGCCCACCTGGGGGTGGCGGCCCACCCACCCACCCCCGGGTCCGCGCCGGCCCCCGCCGTACCCACACTGACTCGCCGCAACCCAGCTGGGGCCAACGACAGACGCGGTGCCCGCCGGGCACTCTGCCCGGCTAGCGGCGGTCGCGCCGCAGAATCACCACCAGCAGGCCGCGCCGCAAAATCACCTCCAGCCGACCGAGCCGCAGCTTGAAACTCCCCCCGTACCACACATAGCAGCCCGCCGCCATAGCAGCGGCAATCCACGCGCCAGTCGGGTCGTACATCATTCCTGTGCGCACAATCCAGTCTCCTTTCCTGCATCTCGATGCCATTTGCGAGCACTCTAAACGCTATCGGCGCTAGCCGAGCCATCCACCACTTGACCTGCCATAACAACGTCAACCAACGCTCAACCGGTGCATGCGCCCGTACGGAAGTCTGATAAATACAGATGGGCTTCACCCGGACGCAAGAAAGCGCTGGCAGGAACGCCGCAATGCCTCTACTCCTTTGGTTCAGTAAATTCCCGTTCCCCGGCCACTCAGGCCGGCGAAGCCACCAAGAAGATTTACCAAACCACAATCGAAAATTTATCAAACCGCAATCTCAGGACCGCCTGCCATTTCACCCACCCGGCGCCCCCGCTCAGTCGGCATCAGTGCCGTGACCAGGACGCCAGATCAAATCGGGCCGTCACCAACAGCCACGTCAACGCCCCCACCCCCAGCGCAGGCACCGCCGGATCACCAGGCACAGCCACCTGCGCTGTCAGCGGAACCGCCGCTGCCAGCAGCACCCGCGCTACCAGCTGTCCCCCCGCCTCTGAGGACGTCCACGTAGCAGCGGGTTCCGGTCACTGACGGTGTCGTCGTGGCGCTAGTTGCGCTATGCGACGGGCGGGGCCTGGTGGACGGCGCCACCGTGGGCATGTCGGCAAAGGCAACGGCCCTCCCTGGATCTTTAGCCTGATGCCGGGAGGGCCGTCCGAGCGGTGCCGGAGGCACCACGGTGATGACGGTACGAGGTTCAGAGGAGTCTGTCGAGGCACGGCTCAGGTCCGGGCTTGTGGCCTGCTGGTGCGGCGGGACGCTGCGGCCGTGGGGGCGTGCCCGAACGGCCAGCTCGTGGCTGTCGCGGTTCGCCGCCCGGGCCGGGTGGCTGCGGGCTGGGCTGCTGAGACTGCTGCCGCTGGCAGACCCGCAGGCCCGGCCGGTCGCGGCGGCCGGGCCGGCCGCCGGGGATGCGCTGGCCGCGCTGGAGGCGGTCACCGCCGGGCTGCGGCGGCGGTTCGGCGGCCTGGCCACGGTGGCGGCTCATGAGGTGGCCGCGCACCTGACCGGCGGCATGCTGCTCGCCCCGCCGCTTCCGGCCCTGGCGGGCAACACGACCCTGATCGCGATGGCCGCCGTTCCCCCTTCCTGACGCCCGGCGGGGCCGGCCAGGGTCGCCGTGAGTCCTGTCACGGCGATTTCTGGGAGGAAGGCATGACACAAGCGGACAGGGAAGCGGCGGCCCGGCGGCAGCGGGCGCAGACGATCGCGCTGTGGCGGTGGTCGCTGATCGAGCCGGCGATGGATGCTGCCCTGACCTCGCGCCAGCGCGGCCAGATCGTGCGGGGACTGGCCGCCGGTGAGCACGCCGGCCCGTGGGGGCGCACGGTGAGCGTGTCCCGCAAGACGATCGACCGGTGGATCACCGCCCGGCGCTCGGGCGGGTTCGACGCGCTGGTGCCCGCGCCGCGGCAGTGCTCGCCGCGCACCGACCCGCAGGTGGTGGACCTGGCGGTCGGGCTGAAGAAGGAGAACCCGGCCCGCACCGCCGCCCAGGTGCGGCGGGTGCTGGCCGCGCAGCTGGGCTGGGCCCCGTCCGAGCGGGCGATCCAGCGCTGGTTCGAGGCCCGCGAGCTGACCACCCGCCCCGGCGGCCAGCCGCCGCAGGCATACGGCCGCTTCGAGGCGCCGAAGGTGAACGAGATCTAGACCGCGGACCTGATGAACGGCCCCGATGCTGGCGGGCGGGCCTGTCACCTGGCCGGCATCATCGACGATCATTCCCGGTTCCTGACCGGGCACCAGTTCGTCCGCCGCCCGGACGCGATCCGGTTCGCCTCCGTGCTGCGCTCCGCCGTGGAGCGCTACGGCGCGCCTGCCATCTTGTATACCGACCACGGCGGCTGCTTCACCGACGCCTCGCTGGCGCGCACCTGCGCGGTGCTGGGCATCAAGCTGACCCACAGTCAGCCAGGGAAACCGGCCGGCCGGGGCAAGATCGAAAAGGTGTTCCAGACTATCCAGCAGCAGTTCCTGGTCGAGGTGACCGCCGGCGCTGATGACCTGGCCCGGCACCCGGTCGCCAGCCTGGCCGAGCTCAACGACCTGCTCGATCACTGGGTCCGCGAGGTCTACCACCATCGGGTGCATTCGGAGACCAGGGAAAGCCCGCAGGCCCGCTATGACGCGGCTGGCCCGGCCGGATCGCCGGACGCCGCGCTGCTGCGCGAGGCGTTTTCCTGGAGCGCGGTCCGGCTCGTCCGCAAGACCGCCACCGTCGCGCTCGAAGGCAACGTGTACTCGGTCGACCCGTTCCTGGTGGGCCGGAAGGTCGAGCTGGTCTTCGACCCCTTCGACATGACCGAGCTGACCGTCTGGTGGGCCGGGCGGAAAGTCGGGCGGGCTGTGCCCCAGGTTATCGGCCGGCACGCCCACCCCAAGGCGCCGCCGGACGAAGATCCCCAGCCGGTGGAATACACCGGCATCGACTACCTGGGCCTGGTCGCCGCCGCTGGCCAGGCCGGCGCCGCCGGGCAGCTGCGGCTATCCAACCTCGGCAGCGGCGACGGCGGCAATGACGGCCAGGACGAGCGTGGCGACGGCGGGGAGCAGCGGTGAGCGCCCCGGCCATGCCCGCCGCGCAGCTGGCCCTGCTGCTGCACCACACCGCCGCCGGGATCTGCGCCGACGCCGCCGCGGTCGAGCTGATCGCCGCCCACGGCCACTTCCTGCACGAGCCGGCCTTCCGCCGCGTCATCGCGGCCGGCTCGGCGATCAGCTCCGGCGAGCCCGTGGCGGTGATCCGCTGGAAAGCCGCCGTCCACGCCCTCGACCGAGGCCTGCTGCCCTGCTCATCGTCGGAGGCGGCCATCTTGCGGGTCGCGGCCAGCCTCGGCGACGACGCCGTGCCCGTGTACCTGCGCGACGTCCTGGGCGGCCTCGACCGGCGCAACATCGCCCTGGTCACCGCCGCGATCACCGCCGCCAACCGCAGCTGAAGGAAAAAGGGAAGGAACGCCCGTGCTTGACACCCTGCAATCGCACTGGGGGTTTACCGTCATGCCGTTCACCGCCACGGTGCCCGCCGCCGGCCTGTTCGGCTCCGCCGCCCACAAGGAAGCCGTCGCCCGGCTGCGCTGGCTGATCTCCGCCCGCGGCCTCGGGGTGCTGACCGGCGAAGTCGGCTCAGGCAAGACAGCGGCCCTGCGCGCCGCGGCCGACGGGCTGGACGCCTCCCGCCACGCCCTGATCTACCTCCCGAACCCGCAGGTGGGCGTGAGGGGCAATCACGGCGCGGTGGCAATGGCGCTGGGCCAGGCGCCCCGCTTCCACCACGCCACCCTCATCCCGCAGGTCGAGGCCGCCCTGGCCGCCGAATCCGACGAGCGGAACAGGAACGTGATCTTGGCGATCGACGAATCACACCTGATGACCGGCGAGCAGCTGGAGGCCGTCCGCATGCTCACCAATCATGATCTTGATTCTCGCTCACCGCTGACCATCATGCTCATCGGCCAGCCCACCCTCAGACGCCGGCTGCGGGTGGGTGACATGGCGGCCCTGGACCAGCGCGTCCAGCTCCGCTACCACATCCCCTCGCCCGCGCTCTCCCTTCCCGAGGCCGGCGGGTACATCCGCCGGCACCTGGAGCAGGCGGGCCGGTCGGACACCCTCTTCAGCGATGACGCTGTGCGCGTCATCCACGGCCACGCCCGCGGCCTGCCCCGCGCGATCAACCGGCTGGCCATCACCGCGCTGCTGGCCGCCTGCGCAGCTGGCAAAACCATCGTCGACGAATCATCGGCCCGCATCGCCATCGCCGAGGAGGTCGCCGCCGCGACAGACTGACCACCACCACGACACCACGTCCACCACCAGCCCCGCCGGGCATCGCCCAGCGGGGCATTACACGCCCCAGCCAGCGCCATCTTCAGCGTCGCCGTTACGGACATCCTGAGCGACGCGAACAAGCCCCCACCGGGCCGGCGGCACATCATCGACCCCAGCCAGATGCGCGAACAACGGCGGCGGCACCGGGGCCGCCCACATGCCCACCAGGTACCGGGTCACCACCACCGGGCCCGCCAGGTCAGGCGGGTCGGAGACCGCCAACGTCAGGCAGCCACGCTCCCGCTCCACCATCAGCAACTCACCCGTAGCCGGATCGGCCAGCACATACCCCGAAGGGATCCGCTTCACTGCCCGCCACAGCCGGCGGATCAGCACATCCTGGTCATGCCAGTCCCGGCTCCGGCGGACAACAGCCACCAGCCCCCACCCAGCCACCACCACGACCACCGCGCCCGTGACCAGCAGCGCCCGGTACGGGAACCAGACCCACGTCACCATCGCCGCGAACCCAAGACCCATCAGGCCGGCGAAGTCGCCCCGCGCACCCCTCACACACCCCACCCTGGCGGGCACCCCCGGCACGCGAAAGGCAGAAACCCGTCACCGTCACAGGCCCATCACAGCCACCGCACACCCGCCACACCGCGCCCTCACCGGCCGTGACGGCACTTTGAAACCCGGAACGGCGGTGCCTGTGCCGCCTGCCTGCGCAGACGCCCCTAACGGGGCGGGCTCCGCTGTTCCTGACCTCCCACCCCCACCCAGAGGGACCCGAGGATGGGAGGTCAGGAACAGCTACGCCAAACCAGCAAGCGCAGGCAGGCGGCACAGGCACAAACCAAGATCAAGGTCAAGGTCAAGACCAGCGCCGGTCGCGAGCACAACTCGCGATCGGCTATCCCCCGAAGCCAGTTCAGGGGACTGAAGAAACCCGGCCCTGCCGGGCAGCTCATCGAATCGGCCCACGCGAGTCGGATCACGGTCAGCACGGCTCAGGAGAGTGCGTGTTACCAGTCTTCGTCTACCCGAGTCAACGAGTGCGGTATATCAGGCCCTGAGGCGCGCGCCCAGGGTGTCCAAACCGGTTCACCGAACGATGACCACTCGCTTCGGGATATCAGCCCTATCATTCGACAGATCATCTTCTAGCCCAGCTGGATTGCCAAGGTAATGCCCAGGATCATACACGAGCCCAAAAATACCGCGACAATCTGGGTGCCGCTCGTAGCGTCCCCAGTCGATAAGTAGCTCCTCTCCTACCCGCTTATCAGTGAGGGACTGTCGGGTCATCTTCGTCTCGACTATTACCCCTGCGTCTTTGATGAGGAAATCTACGCGAGAAGTTGCACCTGCCTGCTTGGAGACGGCATCCTCTGGCCGCACATCCCGATAGAGTAGGCGGAGGAGTGCGTGTACAAGCACTTGCAGGTCGCGCTCATTTTCAATGTTCGGAAGAGGGACGTTAGCGTTCGCCTCTGACCCGAGGATCAAGAGGTAGTCTGGGAGCCTCCTGAAGCAGGCTGACAGCTCATTTAGGACCGTATTTGCATCTGCCGTCTCATGAAGTGCTTGGATAAGAATCTGACGCTGCGTTACCAATGCGGGCTGGCAAGTAGTTCCGAATTGATTCTGCCACTTCCCTAGCAAGGGATTAGGATCGCTGGGATCATAGAAGACGTTCAAATCCCTGGGCGCAGAGATGAATCCTCTTATTCTTTGTATTACCTGCCCGCCTTCGTACATGTCACGGAACCTGTCGAGTTCGCCCGCAGGGACCAGGCGCTGTGCTCGTGCGTACCAATCGAGGTACTGACGCTGGCCCTCGTGGATTTCGGTTACGGAGAGGTCATCTTCCTGCTGCCATCTCGCGAAGCGCTGCTCCATCGCTTCGTTCTCCGTAATCAGTTGTTCAATCTCATGCCGACGCTCTGCCGTGTAGGACAAGGTCACCTCCCAAGCCGATGTGTTGCATATCAAATGAAGCCAGGCAGATCAGACCATCTTCTGCAGGATAACTCCGTAGAGCAGGCATTAGGCCGACCGCCGCGACAGGTGCGATCCGCCATGTCACGCGGCATCTACCCGGTGCGGCCCTCGGGCGGGTTGACGAATGTCCCCAGCCCGTGGGTGATCGTGATCCAGCCGGTCTCGCGAAGCACCTTCATGGCGGCCCGGACGGTGTCCCGGCCGTAACCGGTCTCCTCGGCGAAGTCGATCTCTGACGGCAGGCGCATCCCCACCTGGTACGTGCCATCCGTGATCCGCTGGCGGACTAGCTCTGCTAGCTGCACGTACTTCGGTACACCGGGTCGCTGAGTCACCACGTGATCAAGGTAATCATCGCCCAGCGTGCCACAACTTCCGCCCAGGGGGTACGACGTCGGGCGACGTTGGTATATTAGAACAGGCGGCCCCGGTGGCGCTCTTACCGCCAGCCGGGGCCTAGGGAAACCCCCTACCAGGAGGGATCACCCATGGAAGAAGACGCTACCGGCCGGGACACAGGAGACGGGGCCACCAACCTCCCCGCTGACCCCTCCGCATGCCACAAAGAAGCCCCGGGCCACCACGAGAGCCAAGCCCCCACCGGCTCGGGCACAGCTACTCCCCGGCACTCCTTCCCGGACTCACTACCCAAGACCGATGACCTGCCCGTCCTGCGCCAGCAGTTCCCCGGCTTTGAGATCTGGCGAGAAGTCACCGGGGAACGCACCCGCTACATCGCTCGGCGCCGCCACACCTGGCTCAGCCCGCACACGGTCGTCACCGCCGACCCCGACGAGCTACGCGCCACCCTCCATCACGACGAGTACCCCCAGGCCATCGCTGAGGACTACCCTGGCTGGGGCGTCAAGCACCAAGACGGCCAGTGGACAGCCTGGTGCCCGGCCATGACCGTGCACGCCGACACCGCCTACGGGTTACGGGCAGCCATCGAGCATGCCATTAGCGGCGGCAACCAGGAATGACATCCATTGGATCGTTCCCGTAGCCACCCACGATCATTCCCGTGGCACGACTAGAACAGGCGAGGATTTTCTACTAATGGCTTGGTTCTGGCGTCACCGCGTTCCCCCTCTTTGGGTCCCACTGCCTTTTCAGACGCCTTAGCTGCGTTCGGGTCAGCTTTGCCTCGCTGGTCGTTGGACCAATTTCGACTGTATACGAGGCGACGATTCCGTCTTTGCTCACGATGCTGCCACCCGTCGAAATCTACCCCCTGGGTTGCTCTTTGGAAACTCAATTGGGCAATATCGAGCAGGTAGACGTTGAAACGCTGCGATCGCCTATCAGGAATAGTTTCACTCTGGAACAGGAGGTGGGCGAATCGAAGATGCTGCAAAGCGCGGAGTTCATCCATGAGCGCGCTATCTTGGATATCGACGAGAAAATATGCAGACTTTCTTTCCCGGCAGAAGTTAGTGAGGTCGATGACGCGCACCTGAAGGGCATCAGCTTCTTCCGGTGCATCATTCCGCAAATCCTCAAACTTGCTCGGTGCAATCTTTCCCGCCGCCGCATTGACATCTTCGACAATTATTCTGGTCGATCCCGTCTTTGTCGACGGCCCGCGACTCCGAGCCTCTTCGATCGCGCTTCGGGCTAGTCTGAGGTAATCACGCGCCACGCCGCCGGAAGCAAGCATCAGCCTATCAAGCGCACCATCTGTGTACAGGCGCGAATGATCCACTTCCGCCTTGGTCGCAAGCTGCTCAAGTATCCTCTCCAGGAACGCTTTGGTGGAGCCGTAGTAGTTAAACTGCTTGTCGAGTGCTACTTCCAAAGCATCGTGCCCCTCTTGCATCCCGACGGGGGGGTCACCTGGAGAATAGTTATTGGTGGCGTAGCGTATGCTACCAATTTTGAGATAGAGCCCTGAATCTTTAAGGAGGCGATGAAGATATCCCAGAACCCGAGGCTGGTCGGATCTAGAGATCAAGTAGAGATCGTCGACGAATATGAAGCCGCCCGATAGTGTATCCGCAGCGCTAGATATGAGCTGTCGAAAATCAACTAGTGCGCGTTCCAGATACTCGGCTTTGTTAGTAGTTATCGTCTCAGTTCTTGTAACCTCGCGCGTTTGCGACTTGCTGGCACTGATCGAGCCACCAAGTCCTGAGCCAACGCTGACACGACCAAGTGCATCCACTTGGTTTCCAGCCGATTGTCTGTGGCTCCATTGAATCTCTGCGTCAAGAGGTGCGAATTTCAGCACCCTCAGATTCTCGCTCATACGAACGAGTTGAGAGTGAAGTTCGTCCCCTGGACATCGTGACCTACGCCAACGCCAGCCGCGATCCGTTTTCCCCTGATTGGCGATGGCAGCCACTAGATCACGGCCGAGACCTTCAGAGATTTCCAATACACAGCTTACGAGCACATCTGGGTAGGCAAGGCCCGTGAAGACCTCTTGATCAATCCATACCGCCGCTTTACCCTCTGACTGCTTCTGCTGCTGCAGATGTCTAAGGAGACTCGACTTGCCAGAACCGCGTTGACCGAACACGAAGTGGTTGTAGTTGGCCTCTGCATCGTCTGCCCCTGCCGGACGTATGAAGACAGCAGGTCCTCCTCGCGCGGGTCATGTTGCCTCCGTAAGCAGACGCAGAAACGTGGGCACGCTTGCGGAGTTGTACTCTGCATCCTGCGCGTTCACCCCGTTGGGCATTGCTCCTCCTGAGAGGGCCGACCGCTGTGGCCTCTCCTCTAGTGCGCCGTTGCGACAGCGGACCAGGAGGCCCCTTGTGCTCGCCGCCGACCGGCCTTGTACCTATCTGACGTCTCAGCCCACCCCGAGGACGACAAGAACCAGAAGTTTGGGGCTGGGTCTGCGTCTCCCGGACCCCAAATAGTTCAAGCGTCGCTCTGCCAGTTTATGCACCTCACCGACCTCAGAGCCTCAAGACGGGAGCGTGTTGTGGCCGAGTATCCACGAAATCATCCAAAAATAGTCCACTTGGGCCATATTCCATAGTTCGAACTAACCACCCTAATTGTCATTCCGCCGAGCAAGAGGGGCTACGCCAATCATGGGGATCGGGTCATCGCCCGCCGTGGCCGCGCAGACTTGCCCTTGGTCCGGGACGGCGATTTTTACCCACCTCCAGCGCGGCGGGACCCTGCGGGGTCGGCCCTCGGGCACATCGCGGGCAGGTCCAGCCCGCCCGTACGCCCCGCAGGCTAGCCGACCCCGCCCCCCCGCCACGCCGCAGGACACCGGCCAAAAATCGCCGCCCCTCCACACGGACCGGCGCTCAGCAGACCCCCCCACGGTCCGCACCCAGCCAGTAGCCTGCCACCAGCCACAACGTGCCTGGCAAAGGATCATGAACTGATTTAGTGATACATATTGACAGGGTCGCTATAGCAGCCCCAATTGACCACATCCCCTCCACGCCAGGCTCGTTCGCCCAAGCCGTGGTCGATTCGGGTCGTCACCGCAGCCTCAATCGACCCCACCGCTTGCAGGGCGGGCCATGCGGTGGGGGTGGCTTCGGTTACGGGTGCTGGCTGCTGACCGAGATCACCTCGCCGGTCAGGTAGGAGGCGTAATCGCTGGCCAGGAAGACGATCACGGTGGCGACCTCCCAGGGGTCGGCGGCGCGGCCGAAAGCTTCCCGGCTGGCCAGGTCGGCGAGCAGTTCCTCGCTGGTCACCTTGGTCAGGA
>Ga0307373_10012679_pt1 | contig 11930 bp, 10 predicted proteins | sample OX2MG_FD_202534 | JGI IMG/M metagenome (GOLD analysis project Ga0307373, IMG submission 202534) | Soil microbial communities from Risofladan, Vaasa, Finland - OX-2 | ecosystem: Environmental > Terrestrial > Soil > Coastal area > Acid sulfate soil | place: Finland: Risofladan, Vaasa | collected...
AACGAGGCCTACGAGGCGGGCGTCACCGTGTTCGCCCGGGTGGGCCCGTTCGGCGACCTCCCCGGGCTGTCGAAGGAGGTCCGCCTCCAGATGTGCGACCCGGTGACGAGCGACACACGCCTGCGGGTTCCGCTGCGGTGGATCGCGACCGGTGCAAGCGGCCACTTGTTCCCTGCCCTCGACGCCGACCTCGAGCTCGCCCCGCTCGACGGCGCCACCTGCGAGCTCCAGGTCACCGCGACCTACCAACCGCCCTTCGGCGCGATCGGGGCTCGCCTGGACCAGGCGCTCCTCCGCCTCGCCGCCGAGGCGACGATGCGTTCCTTCCTGTACCGCCTCGCGCGTATCCTCGACGAGGCCGGATGCGCCAGCCAGCCCGGCGCTCCCGTGCTCGCGCACGACACGACCGTCGCGTTCTAAAGAGCCTCGCATAATACAGTGACACTCGGGTCACAGAGAGAGACCGGTATGCCGCAGAAAGGCGAGGCAAAGTGCCGCGTCGCCCCCGATCCGGTCGAGGCCGCTGTCGGCGATATCCGCGGCCTCCTCGATGGTGTCCGGGCAGAGATTGGCCAGTTCGCTCGATTTGAGGTTGCCCCAGATCATCTCGACGGGATTGAGGTCGTGCCCGTAGGCGGGCAGACGTTCGACGACGAGCCAGGATCGCTGGGTAGCGATCCACGCGTGCATGACCTTGCTCCGGTGCGAGGGCAGCCCATCCCAGATGAGCGTCAGCCTCGCCCCGGTGAGCTCGTGGTGGAGGGTCTCCAAGAACTCGATCAGGCTCTCGTCGTTGTAGGAGCCAGGGCGCATCCCGTACACGAGGAAGGCATCGGAACCGTCCGGCGCGTAGCCGACGGCCGCCGACATCGAGAGCCGCTTCCAGTTGAAGTGGTGGGTGAGCACGGGGGTCTTGCCTCTCGGCGCCCAGGTCGCCCTCACCGAGGGGAGGAGGCTGAACCCCGACTCGTCCTGGAAGCAGATCCAGGCCCCCCTGCGTCGGGCGTTTTTTTTACCCTCGGCCAGTCCTCGGCGACCCAGCGGGCGATCGCCTCGTCGTCACGCTCGAGCGCACGCCGTGCCGGACGCTGGCGACTCCAGTGAAGCTGCTCGCGCAGCACCCGCCAGACGTGGCCCGGGTGATAGGAGATCCCCGTCGTCGCCTCGATCACCGCAGCGACGCGCTTGAGCGTCCAGAGGTCGGTCGGGTAGCCGTGGGCCAGCGGGCCCTTCTCGAGCTCCGCGGCGACCTGGTGCAACTGGGCTGCAGTGAGCTTCGGCAGGCGGCCCGCACGGCCGGCCTTTGCCAAAGCGCGCGTACCCTTCGCCGACCACTCGGCGTGCCAGCGGCTCACGCTCTGGCGGGAGACCTCGAGCTCACGCGCGACATCGGCCTGCGATCTCCCCTTTGCGAACAATCGTGCGGCCCGCTTGCGGCGCTCCTCCAAGGCCTCGAAGTCGCGCCGTGGCCGGACGCCGACCGTGCCGAGCATCGTCCAGAGGACCAATACGAGGAAAACCATGTCACCAGTCTGACCGCTGGCATCATCGTTGTCACTGTATTACGCGAGCCACTTTAGGTCCGGGCGCGACCGAGCGTCCCCTGACCCGCTGACGCCCTGCCCGGCGTCAGCGGGTCAGCGGGTCAGCGGGTCAGCGGGATCCTGGCGCGCACCGTCGTCCCCTGACCGGGCGTCGAGGCGATCTCGATCGTCCCCCCGAGCAGCTTCGTGCGTTCCCTCATTCCGAGGGTACCGAGACGGTCAGACCTCGGGCGCTCGTCGATGGTCCGGCTGTCGAAGCCCCGCCCGTCGTCCCGCACCTCGATCAGCACGTCGCCGCCGACGCCGCCGCCGTCGTCGAACTCCACCGCCACCGAGAGCCAGTGCGCCCCGGCGTGGCGCACGACGTTGTTCACCGCCTCCTGGACGATCCGGAACGCTCCGAGCGCGACGTCGCGGGCGAGCCCGGCCTCGGCGCCGAGGACCTTCAGCTCCGTGCGGATCCCCGTGTCGTTCTCGGTGTCGGCGAGCAAGCCGCGAAGAGCAGCCACCAGTCCGAGCTGCTCGAGTGCCGGAGGGCGCAGATCGCCGAGGATCGATCGAAGCCGAACGGCGACGTCGAGCACCTGGTGGCGGGCGGCGGCCAGCCCCTCGACGGCGTCGGCCGGGACGTCCGGCAACGTAGCGAGCAGCTCCAGGTGCCGTGCGAGATGCACCAGGAGTTGCAGCGGCTCGTCGTGGAGCTCGCGTGCGACCCGCCGACGCTCCTCCTCGATGGCGTCGAGCAACAGCCCGGCGTAATGGCGCGCACGCAGCCCCTCGGCCCGTTCCTCGGTCACGTCCTCCAGCACGACCTGCGTGAGGTCGGGAGCAGGCGCCTCGGCCGGCACCCGCGCGAGGCTCGGGCGGAAGTCCCGGCGCTCCGCAGCTGCAGCCGGCGACGTGACAACGCCCCCGCCGATGCGGGCGAGCACCTCGAGTGTGCAGCCGAGCACTTCAGCAATGTCGCGTCCGACCACCGACCCACCGGCCAGGGCGCCCGCGGCCGGGTTCGCCTCCCGGATCACGCCGTGTCCGTCCAGGACGAGGATGGGGGCGGCGTTCGTGTCGAACAACTGGCGGTAGCGAGTCTCGGCCCTGCGGTGCTCCGCTTCGGCGAGCGCCACCTTCGCGCGCTCGTGGCGCTCGGAGTCGATGTGGTAGCCGACGAACACGGCGACGGCGTCGACCAAGAAGAGCTCCATGATGTCGTTGACGACGTGTCCCTGGTCGTGGGGGAGGAGCAGGTCGGGCAGCCAGAGGAGCGACGCCCACGCCGCCGTTGCAACCGAGCCGGAGAGCCCGAAGCGCGCGGCCGCGTAGCTCACCGGGACGAGCAGCATGGCGACCGGGATGCCCGCGGGGATGGCGTGAGTCTCCGACGACGACGCCAGGTCGAGGGCGAAGTGCAGGCCGGCCAGACCGATCACCAGCGCCTGCACGACCCAGAACGCCACCGAGTCGATCGGCGGCTGCCGCGCCCGCCGCAGCGCTGCGGCCAGCTGCCCGGCGGTGCCCGTCATCTGGGGTGTCCGGGATCCACGACGCGGCGGCTCACCGCATAGAGCGCAGCCTCGGTCCTCGACGCGACGCCGAGCTTCGCGAGCACGTTCGAGACGTACCCTTCGACGGTGCGCAGCCCAAGCTCGAGCCGCGCGGCGATCTGCTTGTTCGACAGGCCTTCGCCGAGAAGGCGCAGCACGTCGTTCTCGCGCGAGGTCAGCTCGCCGGGCAGACCTCCCGCTTCCCCGCGCCACCGTCCGGCGAGCCGGCGCGAGACGGCCTCGTCGAGGACGAGCGCTCCCCCGGCGACGGTGCGTACCGCCTGGGCGAGCTCCCGGCTCGAGGCCGTCTTGAGCAGGTAGCCGGCCACGCCTGCCTCGAGCGCCTCGACGACGTACGCGTAGTTGTCGTACGCGCTGAGAACGACCACGCGCGTCTCCGGCGCGCGCTCGGCGCTCGCTCGGGCCAGGGTGATGCCGTTCATCGCGGGGAGCTCGACGTCAACGAGCATGACATCGGGCCGGATCTCTCCGAGGCGCTCCAGCGCGTCTTCGGCCGAGGCGAACTGGCCGACGACGACGATGTCGCCTTCGCGCTCGAGCAGCTGAGCGGTACCCTCCCGCACGAGCGCGTGATCCTCGACGATGGCCACCCGCACCGGTCGCCGCCCGCTGTCCACCTCGTCGAGGCTACGCCTGCACCTCCCGCCCCGCCGGAACAGCGGCGGGGCGGGCGCTCCCCCGGCCTCGGCGCCGGCGAAAGCCCCGGGGCGTCGTACCTTCGGACGCCCGGACGCCCGGGTTCTTACTCGGGCATCCGGGCGGGTATCACGGTGGGTCCGTCCGGGCTACCCCCCTGGTGCCTGCGCCGCCGAGGCGGGAAGTCCCTGTATGGCGCACTGGGGCAGGCGATGAGGACGCTGCTCGACGTGACGTTCGGCGCGGCCGCTGCCGCACCCCTCGTCATCGTCGGCTACGTCGTGACGTTCGTCGCGGTGGCGCTCAAGACCTGGCTCGGCGCCTCGCGCAGAGCCCGGCGGCGGCGGCGCACACTCGGTGAGCTCTCGGCGTGCGCCGGCATGCTCGAGCTCACCGAGATCGACGAGGCCCTAGACCGGCTCGCGACGCTGAGCACGCCCCCGAACCGAGCCGCACCGCCGACCGGACGCGGGCACGCGCCCGGCGTGTCGCGCCCCTGGTCAACCCGGTGACGACGCCTCCTCGCCTCGCTCGCCACTGAGCGCAACCCGATGGGACGCCTGGCAGGCGCCCGTGGGACCACGGGGCGCGCCCCCGGAGAACTCGGTACCTTCGACCCTTCGATTACGTAGTTCCTCGCTATACGTTGAGCGCGTGACTACATATCTGAGCCAGGCTGACGAGCGCCCCGGCGACCAGGTGGCGCACCCGACCGAACCGGCTGCCGGCGACCCGGTCGCCGTCGCAGTCCGACTGCGCTCGCCGGTGCGCGAGGGGCTCGAGGCGCGCTTCGGCCCCTCAGACCCGCGGCAGGGCTGGGACCTCACGCGCAATCCCAGGATCGCCAGACTCGTACGGAGCCGGAAGTTCCAGTTCCTCCTCATCGTGCCGAACCAGGTGATCTTCTGGACGGTGATCTTCGTGGGCCTCCTCGGCACCGCGATCCCGGGACTGAACTTCGGCGCCGCGATCACCTGGTACGTGTGGTTCTGCCTCGTCTTTGTGATGATGGTCATCGTCGGGCGCGCCTGGTGCGCGATGTGCCCCTTCGGAGGGTTCGCCGAGTGGGTGCAGCGCCACACGTTCTGGCGGCGCACGGAGAAGCCGATCGGCCTCAACCTGAAGTTCCCACCCCAGCTCGCCCAGCTCGGCTTCGTGCTCCCCGTCGTCTCCTTCCTGCTCCTCACCTGGATCGAGGAGTACTTCAACATCGCCGGGCCGGGCAACCCCGCGGCGACGAGCTTCATGGTCATCGGCATCGTCGGCTCCGCGCTGACGTTCTTCCTGGTGTTCGAGCGCCGCACGTTCTGTCGCTACATCTGCCCCCTGACCTCGCTCATCGGCACCGTTGGCTCGATGGGAACCGTCGCCGGGTTCCGGACCCGCGACCGTGAGACCTGCCTGAGCTGCGCCACGAAGGACTGCATGCGCGGCGGCGACGAAGGCTTCGGCTGCCCCTGGTACACGTGGCCCGGCAGCGCAGACTCGAACCTCTACTGCGGACTGTGCTCGGAGTGCTACAAGTCCTGCCCGCAGGACAACGTCGGGCTCTTCCTCCAAAAGCCCCTCACCTCGGTCGTCGCACCGAGACGGCGCCGGGGCGACGTCGCCTGGGCGATCGCGCTGCTCTGGGGGCTCGTCGTCTACCAGCAGGTCAACGCGACGAACGTCTACGCGAGGGCCGAGGGCTGGCTGAACTCCGCGATGCACTTCCCCCACTACCCCAACCCGGTGGCCTACCTCGCGGTCATCGTCACCGTGGCCCTCCTCACCGCGGGCTTCGGACGGCTCCTTGGGCGTTGGTTCGCCCGTCGCGACCTCGCCGTCGAGGGTCCCGACGGCTTCCTCGAGCGGGCGTCGCGCTTCCGGACGTTCTTCGTGCCGATCGCCTACGGGCTCATCCCGGTGATGGGCGCCGACTACTTCGCCCGGCAGCTTCCGAAGTTCTTCGAGTACTCGCCCCGCCTCGTCCCTGCCACGGCGCACCTGTTCGGCCTCGCAGGGACGAACTCGGCGCTCTACTCCACGAGGATCCTCTCCGTCCCCGGCATCGTCCTCGTCCAGGTCCTCGTCGTCGCCCTCGGCACGGCCGCGGCCCTGTGGAGCACCTGGCGGATCGGCTCGCGCGAGCTCGTTCCGCTAAGCCGCAGCGCGTTCGGCGTGCGGCTCGCCACCACGACGTTCGTCCTCGCGTGCGGCGCCACTGCCGCCATCCTCTACGTGATCATGCACGCCGCGAACTGAGCGGCCGGCGGACTCGAAGGAGAAGTCATGACGCTCACCGAACCGGACCGGACGGCGACCGAGGGGACCCGGCCGCGCGTCGTCGTGCTGACCGACCGGTGCGCGGGTTGCCAGGAGTGCGTGGTCCGCTGCCCGACGGGGGCGCTCACGATGGACACCCGACGCTGGATCGCGGCCGCGGACGACGACCTCTGCGTCGGCTGCCGGCAGTGCGTGAGGACGTGCCCATTCAGCGCGATCCGGGTGGACGGTCCCCTACTGGTCGGCTCGCGGCTCGAGCCCGCGCCCGTGCACCCCGACCCCCTTCTCGGGAGCGACGAGGAGGTCCGCCGGGGATTCGGCACCTGGGAGGAGGCGCTCGGCGCCGCCGGGCGCTGCCTCGAATGCCCCGACCCGACCTGCGTGCGCGGCTGCCCCGCGCACAACGACATCCCGTCGTTCATCCGTGCCGTGAAGGCGCGCGATCTCGAGACGGCCCACGCGGTCCTGCGCCGGACCTCGGTCCTGCCGGACATCTGCAGCCGAGTCTGCAGCCAGGCGGCGCAGTGCGAGGGCTCGTGCACGTGGTCGCTCGCCGGGGGCGAGCCGGTCGCGATCGGCAAGCTCGAGCGCTTCGTGGCCGACCGCCTGCCCGTGCCGCCGCCGAGCCCGCGCTCTGCCGGCGCCGTCGGGCTCTCCGTGGGCATCGTCGGCTCGGGACCCGCCGGCATCGGCGCCGCGTGGGAGCTCGTAGAAGCCGGCGCGACGGTCACCGTCTATGAGAAGGACGCCCAGCCTGCCGGCCTGCTCGGCTGGGGCATCCCCGACTTCACCCTCCCCGACGCCATCGCGACTCGCCCGTGGGCCCAGCTCACCGCCGCCGGTGTCGATCTGCGTTGCGGTTCGGAGGTGGCGCCGGCGGAGCTCGAGCGCCTCCTTCTCGAGCACGACGCCGTCGTCCTCGCGCACGGTTCGGGCGTTCCGATGCGCCTACCCGTGCCCGGAGCGGATCTCGGCGGCGTGACCGACGCGACGGCGTTCTTGAAGGCCGGGAAGGCCGCGCTCGAACGTGCCGGTGGGCGGGCCAGCTTCTGCGCCGACCTCGGGCTTCGCACCGAGGAGGACGATCCGGATCGCCCGGCACGCGTCCTCGTGCTCGGGGCCGGCAACACCGCGATGGACGTCGCTCGGACCGCCAGGAGGCTCGGTCTCCGGGCGGTCTGCGTTGACTGGCTCGACGAACGCTTCGCCCTCGCCCGGCCCGACGAGCTCGCCGAGGCGCGCCTCGAAGGCGTGGAGGTCCTCTTCCAGCGCACCTTGAAGAAGCTGGAGGGCGTCGAGGGTCGCGTCGGGCGGGCGCTGCTCGCGAAGACCGTGCAGGCGAGCCGGGAGCGACCGCCGAAGATCCTCGATGGCGAGATCGAGGTGCTTCGAATCGACCTCGTCGTGCTGGCGATGGGCTACCGGGCCGACCCGGCCTTCGCCCCCGCGCTGCCCGGGGCCCCGCTGCGGCGGAGCGCCGGCGGGCTGCCGGACCGCCGGTGGCAGGCGAGCGGCATCCTCGCAGGCGCGGCGTCGGCGTCGGCACAGGCCAGCCCGGTCGGAAGGCTCGCCCTCGGCCGGGAGCTCGGCCTGGAAGCCGCCTCCTTCGCCTTCCAGGACCGCCTCTGGGCGGCGGGGGACGCACTCGTCGGACCCTCCACCGTGGTGGAGGCGATGGCACAGGGGCGGCGGGCGGCGCTCGCGGTGCTCTCGGCGCAACCGCGCCGGCCCGGCCGAAGCCCGGCAGGGCTGCGGCGGGTCCTGGTCGCCTACGACAGCCGCGGCGGCCGGACCGCCCGAGCCGCCGGGCTGATCGCCGGTTCCCTCGCGGGCGCCGGCGCGCAGGTCGAGGTCCTGCCGCTGTCGAAGGTGGGCGCCACCGAGCTGGCGGACGTCGATCTCCTCGTCCTCGGCTGCTGGGTCGAGGGCTTCGTCGTCGCCGGGGTGCACCCGTCCAAGACCACCTCCGCTTGGCTGGCGGGGCTGCCCCGACTCGGGGGCAAGGCGGTCGGGATCTTCTGCACCTACGGCGTCGCGCCGAAGAACGCGTTGGTCGAGATGCGCACCGCGCTGGAAGCCAAAGGGGCCACCGTCGTCTCGGAGGCGGCCTTCGGCTCCCGGGCGCTCGACGGCGGCCCCGCGTCCTCGAAGCTGGCGAGCTTCGGCCGCGAGCTCCGTGACCTCGTCGCCGCCGACCCGCGCCGAGGGTAGGCCTGCTGGCGGCCGGCCCGTCGCGGTGCGGCCACGTCCGTCGGGCACCGGGTAGTGGTCGGGCGGGTGGAGCGGCCGACCGTCGGCGCCTCGCCGTGCCGGCGGATCTCCGCGCGCCCGCACGCACGCCGACCGGTTCCACCCGAGCGTCCGCCTGGCCGCCACGACGTCCCGCCGAGCGCCACGTGCGCGATGCTGCGCCGGGGTTCCCGAAGCGGAGGTGGGAGGGCCTCAGGGCACCTTCCGACGACGATCGGCCCGATCGCCGGTGGGCGCGGCCGATCTGGCGTCGAGATGCGGCGTCGGTTGACCTCGGATACGGCGCTCGGGTCGATACGGTAAGCGCCTGTGGATGACAACATGCAACCACCCGACAGCGCCGGCAGCTCGAGCCCGCCCGCCGATCCCGGCATCGTCGACGCCGGGATCCCGACGGCGGGCGCGGCCGCACCCTCACGGCTTCGTGCCTACCGGTCGCGTCGGCGGGCGAAGAAGGCGCTGCGGAGCAAGCTCCGCCGCCGACTGACGAGAACCGGCACCGCCGTCGCCCTCCTCGTCGTCGCGATCGTCGGTGCGGTCGCGGGCTACAGCATCTACCGCTTCGGCCAGGTCACCCGCGTCCCGGGCGGCAAGGACGTCACCGGCGCGGCGCCAGCCGGCGGCCCGGAGAACATCCTGCTCATCGGCTCGACGAGCCGATGCGCCGCGGCGAAGCTGGCGGTATTCGCGCAGGAGTGCGCCGCACAGGTGAACGGCGTCAACAGCGACGTGGTGATGATCGTGCGGATCGTCCCGAAGACCCACCGCTTGACACTGCTGTCGATCCCGAGGGACACCTTCGTCCCCGATGCCCGCTCAGGGGGCCTCTACAACAAGATCGACGCTGCGCTCGCCGACGGTCCGGCGCAGCTCGCCACGGCGATCACCGAGGACTTCGGGATCCCGATCAACCACTTCGTCGAGTTGAACTTCAACACCTTCACCAACGTCGTGAACGCGCTCGGCGGGATCGACCTGTACTTCCCCGACCGCCTCTACGACGCCAGCAACCCCCCGCTCAGCATCCCCCACGCGGGCTGCATCCACCTCAACGGCTATCAAGCGCTCGCGCTCGTACGCTCGCGTCACCTCTACTACTTCACGAAGGGCCAGGAGATCAACTACAAGGCGATCCAGGCCGCCACCGCCTCCGGTGCCTACTACACCTCGAGCTCCGGGGGCTCGTACGACGGCTCGGGTGACCTCGGGCGCATCACCCGGGTCCACACCTTCCTCCACGTCCTCGCGACCACCGTCGCGAAGCGCGGCATCGGCAACCCACTGACCGACAACGCGCTGATCGGCGCGATCGCTCCGGACCTCGTCGTCGACAACAAGCTCGGCGACACCGAGATGCTCCATCTCGCGCTGGCGCTCCACAGCGCCAATCTCGGCTCGGCTCCCGAGCTCACGGCGCCGATCGTCGTCGACGCCTCGACCTACTACTACAAGGGCTACAACTACGGCGACGTGGTCTTCCCGATCGAGCCGCAGGATCAGCAGACGATCGACCAGTTCATGGGCGCCCCACCCGCGGGGTTGAAGCTGCAGCCCCAGAAGATCTCCGTCTCGGTGGTCGACGGCACCAACTCGCCGAGTTCGACGGCGGCGACCGCCGCCCAGCTCCACGCCCTCGGCTATCCGATCGTCGCGACGACGGCGACGAACTACGTCGGCCCGGTCTCGGAGACCTCGGTCGTCTACGCCACGGGACACCTCCAAGACGCCGAGCGCGTCATGGCGTCGCTCTCGGGAACCGTCGTCATGGCACGGGGCACGCCCGCCGGTGGCGCCGACGTCAGCGTGATCGCCGGCTCGGACCTGGCGGTGCAAAGCCCGTCTCGCACCTCCGCGACCACGGCCGCCAAGATCACGAGGACCGCTCCGGCCGCATCGGCCGTCTCGGCCGCCGCCGTCTCGGCCGCCGCCGCCGTCACGCCGACGACGACGAACCCGAACATCGGCGCGCCCACCTCGGCGAGCCCGGGAGCCAGCCCCTGGGACCCGCGCGCATGCCCGGCCACGAAGGCGACGTAGGGAACGGGGCGCCGCCTGCGCGGCGAGCCCCATCGCGGCGCGGCGCAGCTCGCGCTTCGCGGCGCGCCCGGGCGCAGCCCTAACACTTAGATAGCTTTCTGCTCATCTGGCGCTCAGGAATACCCGGCAGCATCTGTCGGTGACCGGGCCTCAGGCGAACGAGCTCGCGCAGGCAACGGCGGTGGGCGCCGAGCTCGGGCCGCCCCCCCGGAAGGGCCGCGACCTTCGCCGCCTGGCACGCTACGGCTTCACGTCCGTCGTCGCGTTCGCCATCAGCGAGGTGGTACTGCTCGTGCTCGGCGCGGCGACCCACCTCGGCGCGACGACCGAAGCGCTGATCGCCAATCTGGTCGGGGTCGTCCCGTCGTACGTCCTCAGCCGCTACTGGATATGGAGCGAGGCCGATCGGCGAAGGCCGATCGGCCAGGCGAGCCGCTACTGGCTGACCTCCGTCGCGAGCATGGCCGTCTCGAGCTTCGCCACCGGCTTCGCGGCCCACCACGCTCCACGGGGGCACAGCGCCCACCTCATCGTCCTCGGCGGCGCGTACTTCCTCATCAGCGTGGTGCTTTGGGTGGCGAAGTACGTCGCCTACCAGACCGTCGTCTTCCGGACCCCGGCCACGGGCCGGATCGGGTCCGCGGCCGAGGGCGGGAGCGCCCTCGTGCTCGCCGAGCGAGCGGCACCGGCACACGATGCCCCCGTGCAGCCTGCGGCCGCCGCGCACGCCGGCCAGGGTGCGCCGAGCGCCGTCGCGTAGCGAAGCACGGCAAGGACAGCGGCACCGGCGCTGTCGTCGCGAGCAGGGCTGGCGGAGCGCCGGTCGAGCCGGGCCGAGCGCCCGCGGGGCCGCCTCCCCGCCGCGGCCCCGTCCGCTCGGCTCCCCGGCCTCGACGGCCGGCCGGGCTCGCGCGACCAGATGGTTCGCCGGACGAACCATCTGGGTAGCCTGGGCGGGTGAGCTCCCCGACCCACGCGCCCACGGCAGCGAACGCCCTCCCTTCGGCGACGCCGGCCGGCACGGGGCGCGCCGTCGAGGCGGTCCGAGCGCTGGCCCGAGCCTCACGCCTGCTCGAGCGCGCCTCTGACGAGCTCAACCTGGCCCAGTACCGCGTGCTCGCCGCCATCGCCTCGGGCGACGAGCGCTCGTCGCGGATCGCCACCAGGCTGGCGCTCGGCAAGCCGACGGTGAGCGCCATGGTGGAGTCGCTCCGCCAGCGTGGCCTCCTGGCGCGCTCCGGCGTGCAGAGCGACCAGCGGGCCGCCGCCCTGCACGTGACCCGAGAGGGCGAGGCCGTGCTGCAGCGCGTCGAGGCGGCGATGACCCGCCGGCTCGACGACGTGTGCGGCCGGACGCCCGATCGCGAGCAGCTGCTCGAGTCGCTCGTGTGGATGGGCGCCGCCATCGACGAGCTGGTGGCCGAGCGCCACGCCCGGAGCGGCCGATGAGCGCCGAGCAGGCGAGGCCGGCGACGGAGGTGGGATGGATCCGTCGGTTGTGGGGCTACATGCTCCGGCACCGGCGGGACGTGGTGCTCTCGCTCGGCGCGGCAGTCCTCGGCAGTGCGTGCCAGGCGGTCGTTCCCCTCATCGAGCGCCAGATCGTCGACGGGGTGATCGTGGCGCACACCTCCTC
>Ga0307373_10012680_pt1 | contig 11930 bp, 8 predicted proteins | sample OX2MG_FD_202534 | JGI IMG/M metagenome (GOLD analysis project Ga0307373, IMG submission 202534) | Soil microbial communities from Risofladan, Vaasa, Finland - OX-2 | ecosystem: Environmental > Terrestrial > Soil > Coastal area > Acid sulfate soil | place: Finland: Risofladan, Vaasa | collected...
CGACGCCGGCTGCACGGTGGCGATCTGCGACCAGGTGGAGCCGGCGGGGCTCAACCCGGGGGTGGTGCGGCGGGCCGTGACCCGGGTCCTCACCCCCGGCACCGTGGTCGACGCCGACCTGCTCGACTCGGGCCGGCCCCGGCGCTGCGTCGCCCTCGTCCCCGAGGGCGGGGTGACCGGGCTGGCGGCGCTGGACGTGAGCACCGGGGACTGCCTCCTCGCCGAGGTCCAAGGCGGGCTGGACAGCCCCCAGCTGGCGGCCGAGCTCGAACGCCTCGACGCCGCCGAGCTGCTGCTCCCGGACCTGGCCGAGGTCCCGTTGGGGCTGGCACCCGCCGCGGTCCGCACCCGCCGGGGCGCCCAGCTCTTCGCCGCCGACACCGCGGCGTCCCGGCTCCGCCAGGCGGTCGGGTCGGGCGGCCTGGTCGCGGCCGGGGTGGGGGGCTGGCGCGCGGCCCAGGTCGCCGCCGGGGCCCTGCTCGGCTACTGCGCCGGCGGCCAGCTGGCGCTCCCCGCGGGATTCCTGCGGGTGCGGGCCCAGCTCGCCGAGGAGGCGATGGTGCTCGACCCCGCCACCCGCCGGAACCTGGAGCTGGTGGAGGCGAGCGGGCCGGAGGGCCCGTCGCTGCTGCGCCTGCTCGACCGCACCCGCACCCCAGCGGGGGCGCGCCGGCTGCGCCACTGGGTGCAGCGGCCGCTCCGCCAGCTGACCCCGATCCACCAGCGCCAGGCGGCGATCGCCGAGCTGCACGCCGCGCGGGGGACGCGCGCGGAGCTGCGGTCGGCGCTCGGGCGCTGCCGCGACCTGGAGCGGCTGGTGGGACGCTGCGTCCAGCGCCTGGCGAGCCCGCGGGACCTGGGCGCACTGCGGCAGACGCTGGCCGCCATCCCGCTGGTGGGCGAGGCGGCCGCCCCCCTCGAAGCGTCCCTGGTGGCGGTGGCGCGGGAGCAGCTGGCGGCGGTCCCCGCCGAGCTGGCCGCGGAGCTGGACCGGGCCCTCACGGACGAGCTGCCGCCGACCGCCCGCGACGGTGGCTTCGTTCGGCCCGGCCACGACGCCGAGCTCGACGCCATCCGCGCGGGAAGCGAGGCCGCACGCCGGTACATCGCCGGGCTGGAGGCCTCGGAGCGGGCCCGGACCCAGATCAAGAGCCTCAAGGTCGGATACAACCGGGTCTTCGGCTACTACCTGGAGGTGCCCAACAGCCACCGCGACCGCCTTCCTTCCGACTACGTCCGCAAGCAGACGCTGGTCTCAGCCGAGCGGTACCTCACCCCCCAGCTGAAGGAGCAGGAGGCGGTGGTCCTGAGCGCGCGCGAGCGCGCGCTCCGGCGCGAGCAGGCCTGCCTGGAGCAGCTGTGGGCCCGGGTGGAGGCCGCCGCCGCCGCCTGCACCGGGGCCGCCGATGCCATCGCCGAGCTGGACGCCCTCGGCGGCCTGGCCGAGGTCGCGGACGAGCTGGGCTGGACCATGCCGCTGGTGGACGGGTCGGCCCGGCTCGAGATCGAGGACGGCCGCCACCCCCTCGTCGAGGCGGCGCTCGGCCCCGGTCGCTTCGTCCCCAACGACGTCGCCCTGGACGGGGGCCACGCGCGGATCGTCCTCCTCACCGGTCCCAACATGGCGGGCAAGTCGACCTACCTGCGCCAGGTGGCGACCATCGTCCTGCTCGCCCACCTGGGGATGGCGGTGCCGGCGGCGCGGGCCCGGATCGGGCTGGTGGACCGCATCTTCACGAGGGTCGGCGCCCACGACGAGCTGGCCGCGGGGCGCAGCACCTTCATGGTCGAGATGGCCGAGATGGCCCAGATCCTGGCGTCCGCCACGCCCAGCTCGCTGCTGGTCCTGGACGAGATCGGGCGCGGCACCAGCACCTACGACGGTCTCAGCATCGCCCAGGCCATCCTCGAATACCTCCACGACCACCGGGCGGTGGCGGCCCGCACCATCTTCGCCACCCACTACCACGAGCTGACCGCCCTGGCCCAGGGGCTCAGGTCCCTGCGCAACTTCCGGGTGGAGGTGGTGGAGGAGGGGACGGGGTCGGCCGCCCGGGTCACCTTCCTGCACCGGATCGTGCCCGGCGGCGCCGACCGCTCGTACGGGATCCATGTGGCCGAGCTGGCCGGGCTGCCCCCGGTCGTGGTCCGCCGCGCCCGGGTGCTGCTGGAGGATCTGGAGGGGCAGCGGCGCCTGCCCCAGGACGGTGCTCCCCAACAGCAGCTGCCCCTGCCGCTCGCCGCCGCCCACCCGGTGGTGGAGGAGCTGGAGGCGCTCGACCTCGACCAGATGTCCCCCCTGGCGGCGCTGCAGCAGCTCAGCCAGTGGCAGCGCCGGTCGCGGGGCGAAGCGCCGGCGCCGTGACCGACCGCGGGTCAGCCGCCGCCGGCCCCGGCAGCCGGATCCACCTGCTGCCCGCCGCCATCGCGGACGCGATCGCCGCCGGCGAGGTGGTGGAGCGCCCGGCCTCGGTGGTGAAGGAGCTGGTGGAGAACGCCCTCGACGCCGGCGCCCGGCAGGTGCGGGTCGAGATCGAGGAGGGTGGCCGGGAGCGGATCGCCGTGGTCGACGACGGTGGCGGCATGACCCCGGAGGAGCTCCGGATGGCGTTCGGGCGGCACGCCACCAGCAAGGTGCGGAGCCTCGAGGACCTCACCCGGATCGAGACCCTGGGCTTTCGCGGCGAGGCGCTGGCCAGCATCGGCGCCGTCGCCACGGTGGAGGCGGTGAGCCGGCGTCGCGGCCAGCTGGCGGCGGCACGGGTCGTGGTCCAGGGGGCGACCGTCGAGGGGCCCCTGGCGGCCGCCGGCCCACCCGGCACCCGGCTCATCGTCACCGAGCTCTTCGCCACCACCCCGGCGCGGCGCGCCTTCCTGCGGCCCGGCCGGACCGAGGCCCTCCGCTGCGCCCGGGTCGTGGCCGACTGCGCGCTCGCCTCCCCGGGGGTGGCCTTCGAGCTCCACGCGGCCGGCCGCCGGGTTCTGCGGTCGCCCGGGAGCGGCGAGCTCCTGGACGCGGTCCGGGCGGTGTTCGGGGCCGCCGCCGCCCGTGGGTGCTGGCCGCTGGCCGATCCGGGCGAGGGGTTCGGGGTCGTCGGGGTGGTGGGCGGACCGGAGGTGGCACGCGGGAATCGCGCCGGCCTGGTCATCTTCGTGAACGGCCGCCGGGTCCAGCAACGGAGTCTCGAGGTCGCGGTCGAGTCCGCCTATCGGGGGCTGCTCGGGGTCGGCCGTCATCCCCTCGCCGTGCTCGACCTCCGCTGTGATCCCGCCCAGGTGGACGTCAACGTCCACCCCACCAAGCGGGAGGTTCGCTTCCGGGACGACCGCCGGGCGTTCCAGGCCCTGGAGCGCGCCTGCTGGCTGGCCCTGCGCGGGGGAGCCGGGGCGTCCGTGCTCGCGAACCCGCTGGCGCCCGACCTTGCCTTCTCCCCCCAGCGGCCCGCGGTGGGAGGGGCGCCGTCCTGGGGGCCGGCGCCGGGGGCCGCGCCGGCCCCGGCGTCGCCGGCCCCGGCGTGGCAGGCCCCGGCGCGGCCGGCCCCGGAGTGGCCGGAGCCGGCGGCCGCCGAGGAGGGTGCCGGCCCGGGCCGGGGCGGCCTCCTTCTGGAGGCGGCCGCGGGATGGCGGCTGGTGGGCCAGGTGCATCACCGGTACCTGCTGGCGGAGACCGGGGACGGGATCGCCGTGCTCGACCAGCACGCGGTCCACGAGCGGATCCTCTACGCCCGGCTCCTCGACCGGCTGGAGTCCGAGGTGGCGGCCGAGTCCACCTCTGGCGAGGCGAAGGGCCCGGGGGCGCCGTCCCAGGGCTGGCTGATCCCGGAGCTGCTGGAGATCCCGGCGGGTCTGGTGGCTGGATTCGCGGCCGTGGCCCCGTGGCTGGGCCGGCTCGGGTTCGCGCTCCAGGTGTTCGGCGAGACCACCCTGCGCTGCACGGCGAGCCCGCCCGGGGTGCGCGCCGGCGACGCCGCCCAGCTGGTGGCGGAGCTGGTGGAGGCCGCGCTCGACGAGCGGCCGGACGGCGGGGCGATGCGCCGACACCGGCTGGCGGCCCTGGTCGCCTGCCACACCGCGGTCCGCTTCGGCGATCCGTTGGCGCCCGCCGGCGCCGAGCGGCTGCTGCGCGATCTGGCCTCCACCCCGGCGCCCGAGACCTGCCCCCACGGCCGCCCCACGGTCCTCCTCCTGGGCGACGCCGCGCTGCGGCGCGCCTTCCACCGGCCCCCACCGCTGACGGGACGGCCCGGGGGCCCCGCGAGATGAGCGGCGGGCGCCCCCCGGTGGTGGCGGTGGTGGGTCCCACCGCCAGCGGCAAGACCGCGCTCGCGATCGCCCTCGCCCGCCGGCTCGAGGGCGAGCTCGTCAATGGCGACTCGCGCCAGATGATCGCGGAGCTCCAGGTGGGGGTGGCCAAGCCGGAGCCGTGCGAGCTGGGGGGGGTCGTGTGCCACGGGCTCGACTGGCGCCGGCTGGGGAGGCCGTTCACCGCCTTCGACTTCGTCGCTCGCGCCGACCCGGCGCTGGCCGGAATCGCAGCCCGGCAGCGGGTGCCGATCGTGGTCGGCGGGACCGGCCTGTACCTGCGCGCCCTCCTCAGGGGGTTCGACTTCGGCCAGGTGGCGCCGCGCCCCCCGGTCCCGGCAGGGAGTGCGGGCGCGGGGGCGGATGGCCCGGACCTGACCGCGCTGGCGGCCGAGCTCGCCCGGGTGGGGCCGGAGGTCGCCGGGCGCGTCGACCTCCGCAATCGGCGGCGGGTGGTCCGCGCCCTGGAGCTGGCCCGGGCCGGCGCCGTCCCCGGCGTCCGGCGCCAGCCGTGGCCGGCGGTGCTGGTCGCCCGCCGGCTCTCCGCGGCGGCCCTGCGCCGACGGATCGAGGAGCGCAGCCGCCGCCTGATGGGCCCGCGCCTGCTGGCGGAGGTGGAACGGATCCTGGCCGGCGGGGTGCCGGCCGACGTCCTGGCCGGCGCCGCGATCGGCTATGCGGAGGCGCTGGCGTGGCGGAGCGGTCGGTGCGGGCGCGAGGAGGCGGCGGCGCGGGTCGCCCTCCGCACCTGGCGGTACGGCCGCCAGCAGCGAACCTGGCTCCGCCGTGAGCCGCAGGTGGTGTGGCTGGGCGATGATGCGTCGTGCGACGACGCCGTCGCGGACCGGGCGGCCGAGGTGGTGGTCGGTGCGCTGGGCCAGCGGCAACCGGGTGGGTGAGGATCAGGATGCCGGTCGGGCAGCGGCGGGTGGGGCTGAGCGAGGTGCCGGAGCGCGCCTTCCTGCTCGGCTGGGTGGACACCGGCGCCGAGATCCAGTCGCTCGACCCCGAGATGGACGAGCTCAGCGACCTCGCCCGCACCGCCGGGGCGGAGGTGGTGGGCTCGGACGTGCAGCGCCGTGAGCGGCCCGACCCAGCGCTCTTCTTCGGCCGGGGCAAGGTCCAGGAGCTGGTGGCGCTGCGGGCCGAGCTGGCCTTCGATCTGGTCATCGCCAACGAGGAGCTGAGCCCGCGCCAGCAGCGCAACCTGGAGCAGGAGCTGGAGGTCAAGGTGCTCGACCGCACCGAGCTGATCCTCGACATCTTCGCCCAGCACGCCCGCACCAGAGAGGGCCGCCTCCAGGTGGCGGTCGCCCAGCTCCGCCACCTCATGCCGCGCCTGAGCGGCGGCCGCGACCTCTCCCGGCTCGGCGGCGGGATCGGAACCCGCGGACCGGGCGAGCAGAAGCTGGAGGCGGACCGCCGTCGCATCCGCACCCAGCTGCGGCGGCTGGACAAAGAGCTGCAGGAGGTTCGCGGCGAGCGCGCCCTCCACCGCGAGGGTCGGACCCGGCGGGCGCTCCGGACGGTGGCGCTGGTCGGGTACACCAATGCCGGCAAGTCCAGCCTCCTCAACTGCCTCACCGCCGGCGGCGCCCTGACCGAGCACCGCCTCTTCGCCACCCTCGACCCGCGCACCCGCCTGCTCCGTCTCCCGGGGGGGCAGGACTGCCTGCTCACCGACACGGTCGGCTTCATCCAGAAGCTGCCCCACGACCTCGTGGCCGCCTTCCGGGCGACCCTGGAGGAGGTGACCACCGCCGACGTCCTCATCCATGTCCTCGATGCCAGCCAGGAGCGCGCCGAGCAGCAGCTGCTCACCGTGCACCAGACCCTCGCCGAGCTGGATGCCCTCGAGCGGCCGCGGCTGCTCGCCCTCAACAAGGTCGACCGGCTGTCGGTGGGCGCCCGCACCCGGCTGGAGATGGTGCCCTGGGAGGGGTACGCCGCCGCCGCCGCGGTGAGCGCGCTCACCGGTGAGGGGCTGGGGGCCCTGGCGTCCGCGCTCGGCACCCTGCTGGCCGACCCCCTGGAGCCGCTCGACGTGGTGGTCCCGTACACCGATCCCCACAGCCTCCTGCGCTGGCGCCGGTACGGGCGCATCGAGCACGAGGAGTACACCGACCAGGGGGTGCACGTGGTGGGGCGGGTGCCCCCGGGGCTGGCCCGCGCACTGCGCGGGGAGGAGGACGGCATCGAGGCCGGCGACGGCCCCGCCCCGGCGTCCGGCGCGGGGGTGTCCCGGTCGGCGGGACGCCGCACCAGCGGCGGCTGAGGGCGCTGCCGATGGCGCGCCCGAGCGGTCGCCCCCAGGATGGGGTGACCAGGGTCCTCGACCGGGCCGGTCGCTGGATCGAGACCGCGATCTACGTCGCCGGCGGTCTGCTGCTGGTCGGCGCCGCCGTCCTCCTTTTGGTCAGCGTGGTGACGATCGCGGTGGGCAGCGGCGGCAGTGTCGAGACCCGCTCCCTCAGCGTCCTCGACCACGTGCTCCTGATCTTCGTCCTGGTCGAGCTCTTCCACACCGTGCGGCTGGCGATCCGCACCCATGAGCTGGACGCCGAGCCGTTCCTGGTGGTGGCCCTCATCGCCAGCATCCGCCGGATCCTGGTGATCACCGCCGGCACTCGGCCGATCGAGCAGAGGACCACCCTGGTCGAGATGGGCCTGCTGATCGTGCTGGTGATCGCGATCTCGGCCGCTCTGCTGCTCCTGCGCCGCGCCGGGCCCCAGCGCTTCCGATTGCCGCTCGGTGCCGACCCGGCGGGGAGGGACGCGGTGGACCGCTGACGATCAGCCGAGGAGTCGCATGACCGCCACCACCGTGCCCTCCAGCTCCAGCTGGGTGGGGTAGATCGGCTCCAGGCGATCGTTGGCGGGCTGCAGGCGCACCCGACCCGACTCCCGGTACAGCCGCTTCACGGTCACCTCGCTCTCACCGGTGACCGGGTTCTCCACCCTGGCGACGACGATGGAGCCCTCGGCGGCGTCCTGGTTGGGGCGGACCACGACCAGGTCGCCGTCGAGGATGCCGTCCTGGATCATGCTGTCGCCCGCGACCCGGAGGGCGAAGGCGTCCTCCGCGCCCGCCAGCTCGACCCCGACCTGGAGGTGGTCCTCGACGTTCTCCGCGGCCAGCACCGGGGTGCCGGCCGCCACCCGACCGACCAGGGGGATCCGCCAGGCGCCGCTGGTGCCGGCCGGCTCCGCCGGCTGCACCAGCTCGACGGTGCGCGACTTGGTGGGGTCACGGCGGATGTAGCCGCGACCCTCCAGCGTGTTCAGGTGGTTCTGCACCGTGCTGCTGGAGCTGAGGCCCACCGCCTTGCCGATCTCGCGGACGGTCGGCGGATAGGAGCGATTGCGCGCGCGGCCTCGAAGGAACTCGAGGATCTCGCGCTGCCGGGGATGGAGGGGCGTGGTCATCACGGGTCTCCCGGGCGGAGCGCGGGCCGACGCGGGCCCGCTCCACTGGCACGTCCGACCGATGGTAGCACCGGGGGGCGGCAAATGCAAACGCCTGTTCGCAGGGGGGTCCGGGGCCGTCCGAGCGCTCCGGGACCCTCGCTCAGCGGCAGTAGCCGGTGCGGAGCAGGAAGCGGCGGAGATTGGCGACGTAGGCGGAGCCGGTGCCGTCGAACCCGGGGCCCAGCCTGGCGCTGAAGTCGCCGGCCCGCTGCAGCCGACCGACGGCGGCGAAGGCGGCGGCGGCGTCACCGAGGCGGCACTCGTCGGCGACCCAGGCCGGGACCACCCCGAGGACCTCGGTGTGGTGGGCGAGGTCCTGGTGGACCGCGCTCCACAGCCGGCGGGCGTCGCCGGCCACCGCCTTCGGGAAGGAGCGGGTGATGTCGACGAAGCGGCCGCCGGTGTCGCCGAGGAGGAGGACGGGAGCGGCCGAGCAGGCGAAGCACGCGAACTGGTACGGGAAGCGGCCGTCATCGGTGGCCAGCACCAGGTGGCCCTGCTCCAGCCGGGGGCCGAGGCCGCCATTGGGGTCGTAGGGCGGCATGGGGCCGGCCGGCTGGCCGCCCTCGGTGAGGGTGGCGCGGGCGCTGAGCCGGTAGGACGCGGCGCGGGCCGAATACGTGTACAGGAACGGCAGGACGCAGCAGTGGGCGCCGCCGGTGTAGGGCTGGAGGAGCACCTCGGGGTGCGGCTCGCGGCCGAAGCGGAGCGCGCAGACCTGGTCCGCGCCGGTGTTGGGCAGCACGCCGGCGCCGTTGACGAAGGTGATCGGGTGCAGCCGCCACCGGCTCCTCCCGGTGCTGACGGTGAGGGACCCGCTGGTCGCCATCGGCAGACCCGGGGTGCGGGTGAGGCTGCCCTGGAACGTCACCCGGGTGGCGGCGAGGACGGTGGTGAGGGCAAACGTGCGGCCGCCAGCGGCGCCGATCTTGGTGTCCCGGCAGCTGTACCCGGGGCCCGGCGCTGCCGCCGACGGCTGCACCGCGGCGTCTGCACCGCCGCCGAGCGCCGCCGCCATCACGGCGCCGAGCCCCAGCCCCAGGCCCAGGCGCCGTCCCCATCGACCGCGTCCGCGGGCGAATCGCCCCGGTCTGCCTCGCATCCTGACCTGCCTCCTCTTGGGGCCCGCGAGGTCGGCGACGCCCGCGGGCCGGCCCCGACCTGCCAACGTGCGAGGGCCGGGCGCGCGCGGCGCTCCCCCTCCCTCACCCGAACGCGCTCGCGGGCGTTTGGTTCCGGTGCCCGGCGCCGGTGCTACTGGGCCAGCTCGGCGGCGGCGTCCCGGTGCACGTGGTGGAGGAGCCGGTGCATCTCCTGAGTGAGTCGCAGCCGCTCCGACTCCAGCCGGTGACGGCGTCCCTGCTGCCGGATGAGGTGGAGGGTGCCGCCGGCGGCGATGCAGGCGCCGACGTCGCTGGTGACGTTGGTGTAGTTCCCGCCGATCAGCTCCGCCCGGGCGCTCACCGCCACCCCCAGCAGCGGCAGCACGACGAGGAACACCCCGAGCGCCACCAGGAACAGGACGTGGGCCTTGCTGGACAGCACCCGGGGGACGTACTGGAGCACGCGGTCGAGGCGGGTCGTGGGCTCGGCGAGCTCGGCCAGGGATCCGGTGTCGGACATGGGGTCCTCGTTGGCGTCGGTCATCGGGCTGCCTCCTGTCGTGCGCGCGCGGGTGACCGGGGCTGCCGACCGGCACGGCCTGGTGCGTCCCGATCGCAGGGTGGCGCGGCCCCGATATCATCGGGCCGATGGAGGGTGAGCCGCTCTGGATCGCGGTGCGCGACGGCACCCGCCTCGCCGCCTCCCTCTACCGCCCGGCGTCGGCGCCGCCCTGGCCGGTGGTGATGGAGGCCAGGCCCTATCGCAAGGACGACTGCACCGCTGGCGACGCTGTCTGGTACCGCCGATTCGCAAAGGAGGGCGAGCTGGCGGCGGTGCGCGTGGACCTCCGCGGCACCGGCTCGTCCGAGGGGATCGCCGTCGACGAGTACCCCCTGCAGGAGCAGCAGGACCTCGTCGACGTCATCGCCTGGCTCGCGGCCCAGCCCTGGTGCAGCGGGAAGGTGGGCATGTTCGGCAAGTCGTACTCGGGGTTCAACGCCATCCAGGTGGCGATGGAGCGTCCCCCGGCCCTGGCCGCGATCGTCGCCATCTACGCCACCGACGACCGCTACACCGATGACGTCCACTACGGGGGCGGCGCCCGCCGCGGCCTCGACCTCCTCGACTACCCGGCCTACATGGTGGCGATGAACGCGCTGCCCCCACTCCCGTCCCTGGCCGGCCCCGCCTGGCGGGAACGGTGGGCGGCGCGGGTCCTGCGCACCGAGCCGTGGCTGCTGCGCTGGCTCGCCGAGCCCACCGACGGTCCCTACTGGCGGCACGGATCGCTCCGCCCGGGGTACGACCGGATCGGCTGCGCCACCATGATCGTCGCCGGCTGGGCCGACGCCTACCGCAACGCCACCTTCCGGATGTTCGAGCGGCTGGTGGGGCCGCGACGGCTCCTGATCGGGCCCTGGTCCCACATGCGGCCGGAGGTGTCGATCCCCGGCCCCCGGGTGGACATCGTCCCCGAGCTGATCCGCTGGTGGGATCACTGGCTGCGGGGGCGGGACACCGGGGTCGACCGCGACCCGCCCATCACCGTCTTCGTCCGCCGCGCCGCCCCGCCGGAGCCGGATCAGGACCTGACCCCGGGATTCTGGCGCTACGAGCCGACCTGGCCGCCGGCGCGGTCCGCCGGCCGGTGGCTGACGGGGACCGCGGCGGCGGTCCGGCAGGCCGCCACCCGCCTGCCGGAGCCGGCGCTCCCCGGGGGGGCCGACCAGCTCACCGTCCGCGGCGACGCGGGCCGGCAGGCGCCCGCGGCCGGGGCGGACGCGCCGCCCTGGGGGCTTGCCGAGGAGCAGACACCGGAGGAGGCGGCCAGCCTCGTGTACGACTGGGACGTGGGCCCGACAAGCGTGGAGCTGCTGGGCCACCCGGAGCTGGAGCTGGAGCTGTGCTCGTCGGCCCCGGTGGCCCAGCTCGCCGCCCGCCTCTGCGCGGTCCTCCCCGGTGGCGAATCGCTCCTGGTCAGCCGCGGGGTCCTCAACCTCAGCCACCGTGACTCCCACGCGGATCCCACCCCGATGCCGCTGGGAGAGCCGGTGCGGCTGCGGCTGGAGCTGGACGCGGCCGCCTTCGTGTTCGAGCCCGGCCACCGTCTCCGGCTGCTGCTGATGGGGGCCGACTGGCCCAGCGTCTGGCCCCCGCCGGCGCTGGCCGTCTTCGCCGTGCCGCGACGATCGGTGCGCCTGCGACTCCCGGTGGTGGAAGGGCCCGATCCCGACCCCCGCGTTCCCAGCTTCCCGGACCCGCCGGTGGTCGCCTCGCCGGTGGTGGCGAGCCGCGAGCTCCCCCAGGTGTGGCGAACGGAGCACGACATCGTCGGCGGCGAGACCCGCTTTCTCGTCGACCGCGGAGACGAGACCACCCTGTCGAGCGGGATCCGAGTCGAGCAGCGCACCTGGGGAACGATCGCGGTCCTCACCCAGGACCCCGCCCGCGCGTGGGCGGATGCCAGAGCGCGCTTCGAGCTCACGTTTCCCGAGGCCAGGGTCGCGGCCGAGTCGCACGTCCGATCCACCACCGACGCCGCGCGCCACGTCGTGACGGTGGAGCTGGCGGTCAGCGAGGACGGCGAGGAGCGGTGGCGGCGCCGCTGGCAGCGGGAATGGCCGCGGGGCCTGCAGTAGGGGCGGGGGAGGGGAGGGGCGTTGCGGCCGCCATCTCGCCCATCCGGGCCGCGAGGTAGCGGCGGACGTCGGCGCTGAGGTCCTCCATCGGCGCCATGAAGCCGTGTCGAAACGCCCTCGACCCCATCCCGCGCTGGACCGATTCGCAGACCGCCCAGTCCTGGCGGTTGACCAGATCCCAGAACTCGACCGCGTCGGCGGGGTCGAACCCCGGGCGGGCGATCTCGTCCGGGTGGAAGAGGAGGTCGCACACGATCCGGGTTCGGCCGGCCGACTCCGGGAACAGGATAAAGGCTGCGACGTGGTCGGAGCTGCAGCTCACCATCAGGTTGGGCAGCAGGAGCTCGCCGCGGTGGCGGTCGCGCTCGTCGGGGCCGATGCCGGGCAGCGGACGGCGCGAGCTGGTGCCGCTGCGGG
>Ga0307373_10012681_pt1 | contig 11929 bp, 10 predicted proteins | sample OX2MG_FD_202534 | JGI IMG/M metagenome (GOLD analysis project Ga0307373, IMG submission 202534) | Soil microbial communities from Risofladan, Vaasa, Finland - OX-2 | ecosystem: Environmental > Terrestrial > Soil > Coastal area > Acid sulfate soil | place: Finland: Risofladan, Vaasa | collected...
CGTGGAAGCTCTCACCGAGAAGCCGGCCAAGTGACGGATACACGCATGCGGCGCCCGGTCATGGCTGGCAACTGGAAGATGTTTAAGACGCGAGCAGAAACGCTCGGCTTCTTCAGCGCATTCCTTCCGCTCGTCGCCGGGACAAAACACTGCGACATCGTCATCGCGCCTCCATTTACGGCCATATGCGCGGCAGTGGAGGCAGCGCACGGCAGCAAAGTGGCGATCGGCGGTCAGAACCTGCACTGGGAAAAGGAAGGGGCGTTTACCGGGGAAATTTCCGGCCCAATGCTCGTGGAGTCCGGCTGCACGTACGTGATCATCGGCCATTCCGAGCGCCGCCACTATTTTGGCGAGACCGACGAGTGGGTTCATCGCAAAACTAAAGCCGCTCTGGAAGCAAAATTGACGCCGATCGTCTGCGTCGGCGAATTGCTGGCCGAACGCGAGTCAAATCAGACCCAAACGGTTCTCAAGCGTCAATTTGAGGGCGGCTTGGGCGCGTTGACCCCCGAGGAATTCTCGCGTATCCTCATGGCGTATGAGCCAGTGTGGGCGATCGGAACGGGGCGCACGGCGACGCCCGAAATCGCGGCCGAAGCTCACCGGTTCATTCGCGAATCAGCCGCCAAAAGGTTCACGCCCGAGATAGCCTCCGCACTCCGGATTCTCTATGGCGGCAGCGTGAAGCCAGACAACGTCAAGGGATTGATGGCGCAGCCGGAAATCGACGGCGCTCTGGTCGGCGGCGCAAGTTTAGATCCGAAATCGTTTGCCGCCATCGTAAATTATAGTTAGAGCCGTAAATTATTCTCAAAGGCGCGCGAGTCGTCGCCGCCGCAAGGTAGGATTTAGAAATGCCATTCTGGGCAAAATGGGGCGTATCGATACTCGTGGGCATCGGGCTGGTCTCGCTAGGCTGGCGGTTCACGGTGATGCTGGTCACGTTGCACGTGCTGGTCTGCTTCTTGCTGATCATTGTGGTAATGCTGCAGAGCGGCACGGCGGCGGACTTGGCCGGCGCGTTCGGCGGTGCGGGCAGCCAGACGGCGTTCGGCCCTCGCGGCGCGGCCACGTTTCTTTCGCGTGCAACCACCTGGTGCGCGATCGTGTTCATGATGACGTCCATGGCGCTTTCCGTGAAGCGTGCAGGCCCGAATGCCGCAGCCATCGGCTCGCTGCTTGAAAACACGAACACGCCGACCCAGGCCGCGCCACCGACGACTCCGGCCAAGGCTCCGGCGCCAGCGTCCAAGCCGGCCCCGGCAGCGCCGAAAACGCCGGTGCAGAACGCGCCTGCTCATAAATAACGGCTTCTGTTACAATTTCCTCGCCCCATCGACCGGGCCATGCGGGAGTGGCGGAACTGGCAGACGCACCAGCTTGAGGGGCTGGCGGTAGCAATACCGTGGAGGTTCAAATCCTCTCTCCCGCACCAATTTTTCCGCTCTGATACTCCGTTTGCACTTTGGCTTTCAGCTGCTCGTGCGACTTCCTATCTCCGTTATGCGAGGTCGGCTGCTATGAATTCGATTTTTCTGCTTTGGTATCTCCACGCAAAAGACACCGACAACGAGTCCGAGGTTCTCATCGGTGCGTACAGCACAGAGGCGGCCGCAAAGGCAGCTATCAATCGACTGTCAGGAAAGCCACGTTTCAGTGCCGCTCCGAACGGGTTTCAGATTTCTGAGTACAAACTGAACGAAGATCATTGGACCGACGGTTTCGTGGTCGACAAGTCTTAGTCGATCTCATCTGGGTAGTGGGCTACTTCGAAATTCTCTTCAGCTTGAACGGTTCAAGCTGTCATGTAAGACTCGGTAGCTCCTATGGCTGTGAGCGACTTCATCGTGCTTGGCCTTTCTGTAATATGCGGTCTTTGGTGGCTCTCGTTTCCAAACAGCGTAATCAGGTTTTATTGGTGGCTTTACGGGTCTCGATTCGCCCCGAGACCATTTTTCATAAGACTCGCAGGCGGTGTTTGGATTGCTGTCTCGCTCTGGATGTTTTGGCTGAGAGGAATTCTAAAGTAACCCACTACCCTCATCTGCGCTGCGCTTTCAATGCGCGCGGCGCTCCTGTATCATCTGCAGTTTGAATTGACATGCAATTCTTTCCGGCATTTCTTCGCGACGCAAGCCGGCGTGCGAGCCTTGCGCGCCCGAATAGCAGGATGCGCGGCTCGGACGCCACGGCGCTGCTGCTGTTCATTTCCCTGATCGTCTTCGTCGGCATCACCGTCTATCTGTTTGCCACCGGATATTACGCTCCGCCCCCGCCGATCACTCCCGTGGGACTGCAGGTCGATCATCAATACGCGCTCACGCTCTACGCCACCGGAGCGATCTTCATCCTGGCGCAGCTTGGCCTGGGCTTCGCTGTGTTTCGTTTTCGTGATCGCGGCAAGCCAGCGCGCTTCATTCGCGGCAATACGGGACTGGAAATCACATGGATGCTGGCGACAGCCGCCATATTTCTGGGGCTGGGCGCGCTGGGAACGAAGGCGTGGTCTGAAACCCGATTCCAGCCATCCGCTGCCGGAGCCATCAAGGTCGAGGTCACTGAAGAGCAGTTCGTCTATTACTTCCGCTATCCCGGCGCGGACGGAAAATTCGGGCGCCTCGATCCCGCCCTGGTCAGCGCTCCTACCGGCAATCCCGTGGGAATCGATCCGAACGATCCCGCGGGACGCGACGATATCGTGGTGCCTACCCTCACCGTGCCGGTTAATCATCCCGTGGAATTGCTGATCCGTTCGCAGGACGTGATCCACAATTTCTTCGTGCGCGAACTGCGGCTGCAGCAGGACGCCGTGCCGGGCATGGTCGTCCCTCTGCATTTCACTCCCGACCGCATCGGGCGCTACAACATCATGTGCACGCAGCTCTGCGGCATGGGTCACTATCAGATGCACAGCTTCTTGAATGTGGTTTCCGAAGCCGAATATGAAAACTTTCTCGCGCAGGCCCTGAAACAATGAATACACGAAAGCAAATCGGAGAGCGCGCGTGAGTTCTTCTCCACAGCCAGTTCACGCGCCGCCGCGGGCCCCCATCGGATTCTTTCGGCGCTACATCTTCAGCACCGATCACAAAGTCATCGGCCTGCAGTATTACTTTTTATCTTTGGTCGCGGTGACCGTAGGCGTCGTGCTGTCGCTGCTGATGCGCTTCCACTTGGTGTGGCCGCGCGCGCACATGCCATTCGTGAGCGGCGGGGTCATGCGTCCCGAGCAATATCTGGCGCTGATGACCATGCACGGCACGATCATGGTTTTCTTCGTGCTCACCACCGCGCCGCTCGGCGCCTTCGGAAATTATTTTCTGCCCATTCAAATCGGCGCGCCGGATATGGCCTTTCCGCGGCTCAACATGATGTCCTTCTGGCTCACGCTGGTGGCCTTCGGCTGCATGCTTTCGGCGTTCGTAGTGCGGGGCGGAGCGCCGATCAGCGGCTGGACGGCCTATCCGCCGCTGAGCGGCCTCGGCAGCATCACCGGCCCCGGCGAGGGCATGGGGCAGACGATGTGGATCGTCAGCATCGGAATTTTCTGCTTCGCGTCGTTGCTCGCGTCCATCAATTTCATTTCCACCACTATCGAAATGCGCGCTCCGGGAATGCATCTCATGCGCATGCCGCTCACCGTCTGGGCCTGGTTCGTGACCGCGGTGATGAGCCTGCTGGCGTTTGGCGCGCTGCTGGCGGCGCTAATCATGTTGGTCCTGGACCGTTCCGCGGGCACCAGTTTCTTCATTCCGTATGGTCTGGTCGTAAACGGCGAACTGCAAGTTGGACGCAGCGGCGGCTGGCCGCTTCTCTGGGAGCACCTCTTCTGGTTCTTCGGCCACCCCGAGGTTTACATCGCAATTTTGCCGGGCATGGGAATCACGTCGCACATCATTTCCAATTTTTCGCGCAAGCCGGTGTTCGGCTACCGCGCCATGGCTGGCACGCTTTGCGCCATTGGATTCCTGGGATTTCTGCTGTGGGGCCATCACATGTTCGTCAGCGGCATGAATCCGTATTCCAGCCTGGCTTTTTCGGCGCTGACGCTTTCGATCGGCGTGCCGTCCGCGGTGAAGACGTTCAACTGGCTCGGCACCATGTGGGGCGGAAAAATCCACTTCGACACGCCCATGCTTTTCTCCATCGGCTTCATTTCCTTTTTTGTCACCGGCGGGCTCTCAGGAATTTTTCTGGCGCAGCCGGCGCTCGACAACATGCTGCACGCCACCTACTACGTGGTCGCGCATTTCCATCTGGTGATGGCTGTTGCGGCGATTTTCGGGATTTTCAGCGCAACGTATTATTGGTTCCCGAAAATGTTCGGCAAGATGATGAACGACACACTCGGCAAACTCCATTTTTGGCTTACCTTCGTGGGCGCCTACTGCATCTTCATGCCCATGCATTTCGTGGGACTCTACGGCGGAATCCGCCGCTACTCCGATTTTACTGGCGCGGATTATCTGGTTGCGCTGCGGCCGCTGCACATGTTCATGACCATCGCGGCGTTTGCCACTGCGGCCGCGCAGCTCATCTTCTTCTACAATTTCTTCAAGAGCCTCGCCAGTGGCGCAAAAGCTCCGGAAAATCCATGGCGCGGTACCACGCTCGAATGGGCCACCGCTTCGCCGCCACCCATCGACAATTTCGCCGGCCATTTCCCGCACGTTTTCCGCGGCCCATACGAGTACAGCGTTCCGGGCGCGCGCGAAGATTTTTCGCCGCAGCATCTTCCACCGAGCGAGGTGGCCGGCACCGCCGAAGGAGCTCCGAATGTCTGACACTGCAATCGCGGAGCGCGCCGGAATCGGCGCCAGCGTTACCGGCAGAAATGGCGGCGGCTTCGGCGGCAATGGAAACGGAAGCGGCGGAAACTCGGGCGCGTCGCACACGCCCCAGCGCGCCTACGTGACCGGGATGGTGATCGCCCTGAGCGGCATCGCCATGTTCTTCATGGCGCTGATCAGCGCCGCGGTGGTGCGCAGAGGATCGCCGAGTGGCGACTGGCGGCCACTGATCGTCTCCGGATGGCTGGCGAGAATATTGTGGCTGAACACGTTGGTGCTTTTGGGCAGCAGCGCCACCATGCTGCACGCGCGATCGCGCGCGCGAGCTGGCGACGAGACTGGCTTCCGCCAATGGTGGATCGTCACTTCGGCGCTCGGCGTATGCTTCCTCGCCGGCCAATTGCTGGCATGGCGCCAGCTCGTCGCGGCCGGCCTTTATCTCGCGACCAATCCAAGCAGCAGCTTTTTTTACCTGATCACCGCGGCGCACGGCGTACACTTGGCGGGCGGCATTATCGCGCTGTTAGTCGTGGCGTTTCGCCCAGCGCGGCGCATGGCGCGAGGCACCCCGGTGGAAATTGCCTCGATGTACTGGCACGCGATGGATGCGATTTGGATGTTTTTGTTTTTCTTCCTGATCTCCGGAGGCCGGTCATGACCGCAATCAAGCGCGCGATCCGCGCGGTCCGCCGCGGGCGCGGATCGACGCGAGCAGCAGGCATAGCGAGCAAACTAACGTTGGGCGCCTTGACGGCCGTTTTTTCTCTTGCACCGCAAGCGGCGGCGCAAGGCTGCGCCCTTTGATACCAGAGCGCTGCCGGGTCCGGCAGCCACAGCGTGGTGGCCTTGCAACATGGAATCTTGCTTCTGCTGATTCCTTCGGTGGGATTATTCGCGGGAATTTTCGGACTGATTTATAGCCGGAGAAACGCAAGCCGCTAATGCGCGCAGCGATTCTTTTGTAAGCCAAAACCTGCGTCGCAGAACCCTATCGCTGGCAGGCGGCGAAGAGGGGCACGGCGTGCCGTGCCCCTGCGACGTACGCCTTACTTCGAAGGTCCCATGCCAGTGCAGATCGCCACAGCGGTGTTCGGGTTAATCGCGCTTTCGTCGAACTGAATGTGCTGAATCTTGCCTTCCTTATCGATGACGAAAGTCGTGCGTCGCGCCCACTCGTAATTGTCGCCGCCCATCGGGTATTGCTTCAAAATTCCGTATTCCTTCAGGACTGTGCGGTTCATATCGCTGAGCAGCGGAAAGGTGACGCCGATTTGCTTTGCGAAAGCTGCGTTCGCCGGAGGACTATCCGTGCTGATTCCAAACACCACCGACCCGCTGGACTGAATCTTAGCCAAATCAGACTGATAGGCTTTTAATTCGTCCGTTCAACCGGGTGTGAACGCGAGAACGTAGAACGCCAGAATCACGTTTTTCTTTCCCAAATAGTCGCTGAGCTTGACGGCGGTTTGCTGGTCGCTCGGCAGTGTGAAATCCGGCGCCTTTTCGCCAACTTTCAGGTTCGTCGTGGCGATCACGTCCTTCTGCTGCGCCGCCGGTGCGGGAGCAGCAGGGACCTGCGCCGCCAGCAGAAAGAACGCGAGGCAGCCAGCCAGGGCGGTGACCAATCGCTTCATGCGCGACCTCCTTTCGATTTACGACAATGGGGAATTATAGGCGCATACCGCCGAAGTTGGTAACAATTTGGCGCCAGGGGCCGTGAAAGCTCCTTCGCATCGATTAGCGACCGTTTCGTTACGAAAATGTCAACGGGATCAAACGCGCTCGAGCTCGGTCAGCATGAACGGTTCAGCGGATCGCTTGTGCAGATCGAGCCAGACTTGATCGGAGTGGGAAAGAAAAATCTGAACCACGCGCGGATCGAACTGGGTTCCGGAATAGCGTTTGATCTCTTCGCGCGCGGCCGAAATCGGCAGGGCTTTGCGATAGGGACGGTCGGAAATCATGGCGTCCAGCGTGTCCGCCACCGCGAAAATACGCGCGCCCAAGGGAATCTGCTCGCCGCGTAGTCCTCGTGGGTAGCCAGTGCCGTCGTAAAACTCCTGGTGCGCCAGCACGATTTCGGCAGCTTCGCGCAGAAATGGAATGCGCGCTAGCACGGCATAGCCGATATCGCAGTGTCGCCGCATAATTTCGCGTTCCTCAGGCGTCAGTGGTCCGGGCTTGCGAAGAATATGATCCGGAATACCCATCTTGCCGATGTCGTGCAAAAATGCCCCGCGCGCGATCTGCCGCAGCAGCGCTTTATCGAGGTTCATGCCCTTGGCGATAGTGATGGTAAACGCGGTGACTCGCTGGCAGTGACCTTCCGTCTCAGCGTCCTTCGCGTCGAGGGCACCGCCGAGAGCTTCGAGCGTGTAATCGTACGATTCCTCTAAATCCTGCAGAGCGACGGATAATTGCTGCGTCCGTTCCGCGACCAACTGTTCCAGATCGTTCTGATACGCCTGATTTTCGATCACCAGCCGCCGATGCTCCAGCGCCCGGCGCACACTCAGGTACAGCTGTTCCTTTTCGAATGGCTTAAGTATGTAGTCGTAAGCGCCGGCGCGGATCGCTTCCAGGGCGATCGAGATATCGTGCATGGCGGTGACCATGATCACCGGCACATCCGGATCGGAGCGGCGCAATTCAGCAAGCAGCTTCATGCCGTCCATCTCCGGCATCACGATATCGCTCATCACCAGGTCGAATCGATCGTTTCGAAACGCCTCCAGGCCGGCCCGCCCGTTGACGCACGGCACGCACTGGTAGCCCTGCGCTTCCAGCAGCGTCGATACCACTTCGCGAATCGCTTCTTCGTCGTCTACAACCAGGATTTTTTCTTTTGGCATTGGTGGCCGTCGCGAGGGCCATTATAAGGCAAGGCACACGCGCTACGCGCCTTAGTTGCCGTATTGTGAAACCGTGTGCTAGGTTCTGTAATGGCTTCCTGATATCCACGAAAAGATCGCTGGGCTCCGTCACTCAAGCGGTCAAGTGTCGCAAGTTATAGATTTTTATGACTTTTCTGTCCAACCCGGGATTCTTGGCGGTGGCTTTCATGGAATGCTCCGCCGCTTTCCTTCTACTGCTGCTTTACTCTCTGCTGTTGCCAAGTTTTACCGCACGTTTCTTCCGCTTCTGGCTCGCCGCTTGGACCCTTTATACCGCTCTGGAATGTGTGCGACTCGTATCTCTGGCGCGCGGGGGGCCGGGCGAGTCGGGAGTGGCAATTCTGATTTCTCCCCTGGTCGCCGGACTGGTTTTGGCCACCGCGCTGGAATGTTCGGGCAAGACCAACGTGATCGGCTTTCTGTGGCCCTGGGCGGTAATCGGCGAAAGCGGTATCGTCGCCCTCGGCTGGGTCACGGCGCTGCCGTCCGCGGATAAATGGGCGAGCGCGATATTCGTCTCCGGCCTCTACCTAGCGGCCGGATGGATTCTTTGGCGGTCGCAGTCCCGCCATCGAGGCGCTGGATGGATGCTGCTCGCGGCCGCACTGATCCTGCGCGGTCTAGACGGGCTGGATCGCCCAGAATGGACCACCGAGACCATTGGCCTGTTGCGCATCTCGTTTCACGGATTGCTCGGCTTGGCCATGGGCGTGTCGATGGCTGTGTTGGTTCTAGAGGCCAGTCGCTCCCGTGCGGAAGATTTGAATGAACGCCTGCGCCGCCTGGCGGTTATCAGCGCGGAAGCCATGCAGGCTCCCCGGGCCGAGGAAGTTTTTCGGCGCATTCTGGTCGAGGTGCTCGAAAGCCTTCATGCCTCTCAGGGACTGGTGCTGATGTTCGATGACCCGCAGCGCACCAAGTTCAGTCTCCGCGGAGCCGTCGGTTTCTCCGATCCCGAGAAAACCTCCAACGGGCGCATTTCCCCAGGCGAACCGTGGGTACAAGCTATATTGCAGAGCGAACGCCCCACGGTCGCTTACGCAGGCACCTCGGAATCGTCCCTCAAGCGCTGGATGCAGGCGGAAAAGTTGCTGGCGATGCTCTTGATGCGCATTCCTGGAAAGGACGCGCCGATCGGGCTGATCGCCATCGGTTCGAGCTCTCCCCGAAAATACGAGAGCGAAGAAGATCATTATGTAATGAACGTGGCTAACCTCCTGGGCCTGACGGTGCAGAATTTGGCTCTGGTGGAAAGCGTTTCAGCTTCCCAACGGCAGTGGGAGGCTACGTTCGATTCCATCGACGACTTAATTCTCGTCCACGATGCGGATGGCTGCATCATTCGCACCAATCGCGCGCTGGCGGCCCGCTTGCACGCCGCGCCCAACGAGATCGTGGGGCACGCCATCCGCGAGGTCTTGCGTCAGGGAAATGCTCCGTGGAACCGCTGCCCGTATTGCGAAAGCGCCGCCGGCGAGGCGGAAAAGTTCGACTCGTCCTTCGGCGGATATTTTCTGGCCACCGATTCGGCGCTTCACGATTCCAAGGGCAAGCGCCTTGGAACCATTCACGTTCTGCGCGATGTAACCACGCGCCGGCAAGCTGAAAACAAATTCCGCACGCTCTTCGAAAAAGTGCAGGAGGGCGTCTTTATTTCCACGCCCGACGGCCGTTTTCTCGACTTCAACAATGCCTTCATGCGCATTCTCGGATACGAATCACCCGAGGAGTTGGTTGCAGCGGACGTATCCTCGCAATTTTACGTCGATCCGGCCGATCGCGAGCGCCGCCACCGTTTGCTCCGCGAATACGGAGAAATAGCCGACTTCGAGTTCCGCTTTCGCCGGCGCGACGGCGAAATTCGCACCGCGCACGAATCCAGCTTCGCCACTCGCGACGAGTCCGGCGCAACCGTCGCCTACCAGGGTTTCCTGCTGGACATCACCGAACTGAAACACGCCGAGGCGGACGTCCGCCGGCGCAACCAGGAATTGCTGGCGTTGAACGCCATTGCCGATCTGCTCGGCCAAAATCCCGCTCTCGAAGAGGGCCTGCGTGCCGCGCTTTTGAAGATCACCGAGCTCTTTGCTCTGGATGTGGGCGCCGTATATTTTCTGGACGAACCTTCATCCAAGCTCGTGCGGCCGGTAACCGTGGGATTCCGCGCCGAAAATGTCCATCGGTTTGCGGCCATCGATCTCTCCGCGCCTTTGCTGGACCAACTCCGCCGCGTGCACGCCACCGTGATCGCCGGCACTGCTCCCATCCTTCCCGAAGAATTCCGTCTCTTGCGCGGCAGCGAGAGCCTCGCGGCCTTGCAAGTTGTGGTTCTTTGGGCCAAGGATCGCATTATGGGGGTGCTGGTGATCGGCTGCCGCGATGCGCGCGAGTTCTCCGCGGCGGAAGTGAATCTGATATCCGCGGTAGCCAACCAGATCGCCACGGCCATCGACAAATCGCTCCTGTTGGAAAAGACGCGCGAAGCCTACGAATCCTTGCGTCACACGCAGCAACAGCTGCTGCAGAGCGAGAAAATGGCGGCCGTCGGACAGCTGATCTCCGGCGTCGCCCATGAGCTGAATAATCCCCTGACGGCCATTCTGGGCTATAGCCAGCTGCTTAAAACCGATGGCCTTCCCCCTGCGCGCAGCTCCGAATACCTGGAAAAGCTCCATCGCCAAGCCCAACGCACCCAGCACATCGTACAAAGCCTGCTGAGTTTTGCTCGGCAAAGGAAACCCCAGCGCTCTCCAGTCAGCCTGCACCAGATTCTGGAAGACACGCTGATTCTTCGCGAGTACGACCTGCGATTGAGCAAGATTCGCGTGCACCGCGATTTCGACCCTCATCTGCCCGTAACCTCTGCGGACTTCAATCAGCTGCAGCAGGTGTTCCTCAACATTCTGAACAACGCCATGGACGCCATTCACGAGACCGGCGAATCGGGCGATATCTGGATTCGTACGGAAGCCGCTTCGGGCAACCTCCGCGTGGAGTTCACCGATAACGGACCAGGTGTCCAGCATCCCCACCGCATCTTCGATCCTTTCTATACCACTAAGCCGGTCGGCAAGGGCACCGGCCTTGGATTGAGCATCTGTTACGGAATCGTGAAAGAACATGGCGGCGACATCGAAGCTCACAATTCGCCGCCGCGCGGCGCCACATTTGTCGTCACTCTGCCGTTGCTGGTTGGCGGTTCTCGGCCGCCCACCGATCGCACTGCCGCCACCAAAGCCATGATCCCGGGCAAAATCCTGTTAGTGGACGACGTGGAAACCGTGCTTCAGCTCGAGGAGGAAGTTCTTGGCGCCGCGGGTGCATCCGTGCGCCTGGCGCGAAGCGCGCAGCAGGCCATTGAAATCTTGCTACGAGAGCCGGTGGACGCAATCGTGTGTGATTCCAGATTGCAGGGTCAGGACTCGGCCGCCGATCTGTATCGCTGGATCGAGAAAACACGGCCGGAGATGGCCTCCCGTCTGCTCTTCACCGTTTCAAATGCCGGCGAAGAAAGCGAATCTCCGTTCTTGCGCATCACCGGCTGTCCAGCTCTCCGAAAACCATTTAAGATCGAGGAATTCCTGAGCGCGGTGAAATCCGTCCTTTCCACGGCGTTACCCAGCCCCGCACGCACCTGATGTCGAATTGCAATGTCCTTCTTTTCCCGGCAAAGTATGGCAAAGTATGGCTTGCGGTTCGCTTGATTTCGCATCATTCTGGCTGTCGGCCAACTACCGGGCGCCGCTTCGACGGTGCGGATGGACTGGCTATAAGCGGAGAGCGTAAGAAAGTGGATCCAACTCCACCGGCATTTCCCAGCGTGCTGCGATTCACGGCAGGATGCATCGCTCTAGTCGCCTGCTGCGTGCTTTGCATCTTCGCCTTTTCGGCCTCGGCGCGCACGCACCAATCCTCCACAAACGTTCCCGGTCAAAAGCTTGGCCCCCGCGCCCAAGCCGGAGAAAAACTCTACGCGCAATCTTGTTCGTTCTGCCACGGCGAAGGCGCTTTGGGAGCGCAGGCGCCCAACTTGCGCAATCTCGGTCTAAGCGTGAAACAGCTGGAAGCCGCCATTGCCAACGGCAAACTGGGCACTCCCATGCCCGCGTTTAAGACCACTTATAGCCAGACGCAGATCGCTGACATCGCCGCATATATTCTTTCGTTTTCTACCAACCCCGTCGCGGCCAGAGGAGCGGAAGCGCGCGCCGCGTCCATGCCCGGCGGCGCGGTTTACGCCAG
>Ga0307373_10012682_pt1 | contig 11928 bp, 9 predicted proteins | sample OX2MG_FD_202534 | JGI IMG/M metagenome (GOLD analysis project Ga0307373, IMG submission 202534) | Soil microbial communities from Risofladan, Vaasa, Finland - OX-2 | ecosystem: Environmental > Terrestrial > Soil > Coastal area > Acid sulfate soil | place: Finland: Risofladan, Vaasa | collected...
AGCGCACGGTAGGTGGCCCACGAGGCGCCGAGCATCTTGAACGAGGGAAGCCCGAAGCGCGTCGACTCGACCTTCACCAGGAGCTCTCTGATGCCCAGTTGCGCGGCGACACCCGGCAGCGAGACGAGCGGCGTCGGTCCGTAGCCGGGCAGGCGGCGATGGAACTCGAGCACGTCACCCATGTCGACAGCGCCCGTGTCGGCGGCGCCCGTGTCGACAGCGCCCGTCTCGGCGGCGCCCGTCTCCGCGGCGCGACCCGCGAGCGGGTTCTCGACCGCGCGGAAGCCGAAGCTCACGGTGTCCACCCGCTGAACGCGTCGATCATCTGACGGACGTCGCCGAGCGGGTAGAGGATGGGGCAGTTGCAGCCGTGCGCCACGTAGTCCGCGACGCGGGCTCGGGCCTGGTCCGGCGTGCCCGAGGCCGTGAGCAGCCGGACCACCTCGTCGGGCACGAGCTTGGACGCGGCTTCGACCTGCTCGTGGGTCGCCGGCCAGGTCAGCACCGCGCCCACCGCGTCGAGGAGGGACTGGGGCACGCCCGACGCCCGCATGATGTGCGGCTGCTGACCGAGGTACTGGGTGACCATCTGACGGGCCATGTCGAGTGCGACCGTCTCGTCCTCGTGGACGGAGCACACGACCAGCTGGGGGCGGTCCAGGTCCTCCAACCGCCGCTTCGACCGCTCGAGACCGGTGGCCAGGTGGCCGAGCGCGCGCTCGTTGTAGTCGGGGGAGACGAGGTAGTTGAGCACGACGCCGTCTGCGATCTCGCCGGCGAGCTCGAGCATCTTGTCGCCCGTCGCCCCGATGTAGATCGGCACCTCCTTGGGTCGGCGCTCCTGGTACACGTAGTCGAGCTCGACGCCTGTGAGGTCGACCCACTCTCCGTGGAACGTCACGGTCTCGTTGGCGAGGAGCGCGCGGACCGCCGTCACGACCTCGCGCATGACCGTGAGCGGGTGCGTGCGGGTGATGCCCACCTTGGCTGCGAGCGGGTCCCACCAGGCACCGAGCCCGAGGAGCACCCTGCCGGGGGCGAGGTCGTCCAACGTCGAGAACGTCGCGGCGAGCCGGGCCGGGTTGCGCGACCAGCAGTCCGAGACGCCCGAACCGACCTTGATGTGCTCGGTGACCGCCGCGTATGCGGCGAGCGGCACCGTCGCTTCGCGCACGAGCCGGCTCTCCGCCTGCCACACGGCGTCGAAGCCGCGGGCCTGCGCGTAGGCGACGTACTCCATGCCGTCACGGATCGAATGTGCGTCCTGCAGGTAGAGGGCGGTCCTCACGGCGTCAGCTCCGTTCCCGTCGATCCGTTACTCGCCGTCGCCGTCGCCGCCGCCGGCACCGCCGCCGGCACCGTCACCGGCGGTCCCGGCACCCGCACGCATTGGCAGGGTCGTCCGCCAGGTCCCGTCAGCGTCGTGCAAGGCGGCCGCCACCGCACCGGCGGTCGGCACCAGCCCGATCTCCCCGACACCCTTGATGCCGTAGGGGGAGCGGGGCTGGGGGACCTCGACGAGGAGCACCTCGATCGGCGGGACGTCCTTCGCGCGGAGGATCCCGAGCGAGCGGAGCGTCGACTTGGTCGGAAAGCCGCGGTCGTCTGAGGGGAACTCCTCGGTGAGGGCGTAGCCGAGCCCCATGTGCACGGAGCCCTCGATCTGCCCCTCGCACAGCATGGGGTTGACCGCGCGACCGACGTCGTGCGCGGCGACCACCCGCTCGACGGCGGCACTGTCGCGGTCCATCACGACGAGCTGCGCCGCGTACCCGAAGGCCGAGTGGATGATCGGGTGCTCCACCTCGCCGAGGTGGTGCGTCCAGTCGACGCGGTGCTCACCGACGTAGTCGACGCCGGGCGCGCAGCCGCCGGCCTTCGCAGCCCGGCAGGCAGCGGCGACCGCACCCGCCCCCATGAGGGTGCCCCTGCTGCCGGTCGTCTGCCCCTCGCCGAGCTCCCGGGAGGTGTCGACCTTCACGACGACACGGTCCGGGTCCACGCCGAGCTCGGTGACGGCCACCTGGAGGGCGACCGTGTGGACGCCCTGGCCCATCTCCGTCCATCCGTGGCGCACCTCGACGGTGCCGCCGGGCTCGAAGCGGACGACGGCGCGGGTGGCCTCCTTGAAGCCGTTGCCGAGCCCGCTGTTCTTGAGGCCGAGCCCGATGCCGACGGCCTTCCCGGCAGCCCGCGCCGCCTCGTAGCGCCCGGCCAACGCGTCGAGGCAGCGCTCGGCGCCTTCGCACCCTTCGTCCATCACCTGGCCGGGACCCCAGACGTCGCCGGGGTGGATGACGTTGCGCTTGCGCATCTCCCAGCCGCTGATGCCGACCTCGGCGGCGAGGCGGTCCATCACGCCCTCCATGGCGAACTGCGCCTGGTTCGCGCCGAAGCCGCGGAACGCCCCGCACACCGGGTTGTTGGTGCGCACCGCGACCGACTCGACGTCGACCGCCTGGAGCCGGTACGGGCCGGTGGCGTGGCCCGCAGCGCGTTCGAGGACCTTCATCCCGACGCTCGCGTAGGCCCCGGAGTCGCCGATCATGCGCGCCCGGAGGCCCGTCAGGTGCCCTTGGGCATCGCAACCCGCCCAGTACTCCATCCGGATCGGGTGCCGCTTGGCGTGCACGAGGAAGCTCTCCTCCCTCGAGAGCGTGCACTTGACCGGACGGCGGAGGAGCCAGGCGCCGAGCGCGGTCTGCGCCTGGTTGGACATGTCCTCCTTCCCCCCGAAGGCCCCGCCGTTCGAGACGAGCTCCACGCTCACGCGCTCGGGCCCCACCGCGAGCACCGAGGCGATCTGGTCGCGGTCGTCCCACACTCCCTGGCCTCCCGAGTAGACGTGGAGGCCCCCGTCGTCGCGGGGGACGGCGAGCGTGGACTCGGGCTCGAGGTAGGCGTGCTCGACGCGCTGGGTCTCGAACGTCTCGTGGACCGCGTGGGCGCTCGCGGCGAGCGCCTCGTCGACACTCCCGCGCGCGTACGAGGAGCGCGACAACACGTTCGTGTCGGTTCCCCACACCGCCACCTCGTCGGACGACAGCGCGGCGAGGGGGTCCGTGAGCGGTTCGAGGGGGCGGTAGTCGACCTCGACGAGCGTGGCCGCAGCCCGGGCCTCGAGCCGGCTGTCGGCGACGACGACAGCGAGCACGTCGCCGGCGTAGGAGGTTCGGCCTCCCTCGGGGATCATGACCGGCCAGTCCCGGTTGATGATGCCGACGCGCAGGTCCCCCGGCACGTCGGCCGCGGTGAAGACGGCCACGACGCCGGGTGCCGACGCCGCGGCGGCGGTGTCGATCCGCACCACGTCTACACGCGCGTGGTCGGTGAAGCGGAGCGCGGCGTGGAGCATCCCGGGGACGCGCAGGTCGTCGACGTAGCCGCGGTCGCCGAGCGCGAGTGCCCTCGCCTCGTACTTGGGGACGGACGCGCCGATGCCTGCCGGCCCGGTCGTCCCGTCCGTGGCCGCGTCCCGCGCAGGCCCCCCAGGGAGCGTGCCGGTCGCGACCGCCTCGATCGCGTCGAGGATCTTGACGTAGCCCGTGCACCGGCAGAGGTGCGCGCCCAGGTGCCGCGACATGTCCTCTCGCGTGAGGTCGGGGCCCTTCTTGTCCACCTGGGCCTTTGCCCGCATCACGATCCCGGGGATGCAGAAGCCGCACTGGAGGCCGCCGCACGCGGCGAACGCGTCGGCGTAGCGGCGACGCTCGTCGGCGTCGAGCCCCTCGAGGGTGGTGACCGTCCGGCCGGCGGCCTTCTGGATCGGGTACTGGCAGCTCACCTGGACCTTCCCGTCGATCATCACCGTGCAGCAGCCGCATTGCCCCGACGGCGAGCAGCCGTCCTTGGCTGACGTGACGCCGAGCTCCTCGCGAAGCGCCGAGAGGAGGTGCGGGTGGTCCGCCCGCACCTCCACCTCTTCGCCGTTCACGGTGAGCTCGACGACGTCCTTGTCGACGACGGTCATCGGCCCGCCTCCTTCCCTGTCGCCCCTGGTGGAGCGTCGGTCCCCGGGTCGCCCGCGGGCTCGTCCGGCGTCTGGCAGATCACGCCGTAGACCTCGGGACGCCGGTAGCGCGCGAAGTCGAACAACGTCTTCTTGTAGCGGTCGCACCAGTCCAGGTCGCAGTCGGCGACGACCACCTCGTCGCCGGTGGTGAGCGCCTGGGCGACGACCTGGCCGGACGGGGCGACGATGGCGCTCTGGGCGAGGGAGTCCACACCCTCTTCGACCCCGCCCTTCGCCGCGGCGACGACCCAGGTGCCGTTCTGGTAGGCGCCGGCCTGCATGACCAGGTGGTTGTGGAAGCCGGCCAGCGCGTCCTGGGAGGGGTCCGGCGCGTAGTGGATCGGCGTGTTGTACCCGCAGCAGATCAGCTCGGCGCCACCGAGCCCCATCACGCGGTAGGTCTCCGGCCACCGCCGGTCGTTGCAGAGCATCATGCCGACCCGGCCGCCGAACGCGTCCCACACGCCGAAGCCGTCCGGTCCGGGCTCGAAGTAGTAGCGCTCGAGGTGCTGGAACGGCCGCAACGGCTCGTGGCGCTCGTGGCCGGGGATGTGGACCTTGCGGAACGTGGCGACGGTCGAGCCGTCGCGTTCGACGAGGACCGCGCTGTTGTACCGGTGGCCGTCGCCGGTGAGCTCGGCGTAGCCGAGGAAGAAGCCGACGCCGATCGCCGCGGCCTCCTCGAAGAGCGGCTTGGTCGCCGGGCCAGGCATCTCCGTCTCGAAGAAGTGGTCCGCGTCGGCGAGCGGCTCGGTCCACCAGCGCGGGAAGAAGGTCGTGAGGGCGAGCTCGGGGTACACGACCAGCTCCGCGCCGCGCCGGTGCGCCTCGTGCAGCAGGGCGAGCATCCGGTCGACCACCGCCTCGCGCCGTGTGGCGCGCCCGACAGGGCCGAGTTGCGCGGCGGCGACCGTGACGCGGCGGCTCACGGGTCCACGTCCTCGTCCGCGAGGCGCAGCATGACGTGGAGCAGGACGTTGGCGCCGGCCTCGATGTGCTCGGGGGAGGTGAACTCGGCCGGGTTGTGGCTGACGCCCCCGGCGCTCGGGACGAAGACCATGCCCGAGGGGCAGAGCCGCGCCAACATCTGGGCGTCGTGCCCGGCGCCCGACGGGAGCCGCCGCACCGGGTGGCCGTGCTCGCGCCCGGTCTTCTCCACGAGATCGACGATCCTCGGGTCGAACTCGACGGGGTCGAAGCGCGCGAGCGGGCGCCGCTCGACGGTCGCCCCCTCGTCGGACGCGATCCGGTCGATCTCGGCCGCGATGCGCCGCTCGGCCTCCGCGAGCACGGCGCCGTCGGTGTTGCGCAGGTCGACGGTGAGCGTCGCCCTGCCCGCGACGACGTTGACGAGGTCCGGGCGAAGGTCGAGCTTGCCGACGGTCGCCACCTGGTGGCCGCCCAGCTCTCGGGCGAGCGCCCGTGCGGCCACCGCCACCGAGGCCGCGGCGAACCCCGCGTCGTGGCGGTAGGCCATGGGGGTCGTGCCGGCGTGGTTGAACTGGCCGGCGAAGGTCACCTCCTGCCAGGAGATGCCCTGGACCCCCGTGACCGCGCCGATGACCTCGCCATGGCGCTCGAGGACCGGTCCCTGCTCGATGTGGAGCTCGACGTAGGCGTGCGGGACGAGGCCGGGGCACGGGAGGCCGCCGAGGTACCCGATCCGCGCCAGCTCGTCGCCGAGCCGCGTCCCGTCGATTCCCACGAGGTCGTACGCCTCCTCGACCGCCATGCCGCCCGCGTAGACGAGGCTCCCGAGCATGTCGGGGGCGAATCGGGCCCCCTCCTCGTCGGTGAAGAAGGCGACGGCCATCGCGCGCCGCGGGACGACGCCGGCCGAGGCGAGGGTCTCGAGCACCTCGAGCCCGGCGAGGACCCCGAGGTTCCCGTCGTAGATGCCGCCGGTCGCCACGGTGTCGATGTGCGAGCCGCACATGACCGGTGGCCCGGGCTCGGCGCCCTCGCGCACGGCGAGGACGTTGCCGATGGCGTCCACCTGCACGTCGAGCCCCAGGTCGCGCATCCAGGTGACCACGAGGTCCCGGCCCTCCCGATCCTCGTCGGACAGCGCGAGGCGTGCGCACCCTCCGTCGCCGGTGGCGCCGATGCGTCCGAGCTCGGTGAGCCGGGAGAGGAGCCTCGCGGCGTCTACCGCCAAGTCCACGGTCACAAACTTGCCCGTACTTTGACGATCTGTCAAGGTGTGTTTGGACTAGTTGTCAAATTCTCGCCCCAGGGCCTGCGGCGGCGGGGGGGCGGCTCCGGGAAGGACGTGCCGTGCGGCAGGTGCGGGTGGAGTTCACCGTGGAGCCGTTCCGCGAGGGCCAGCTGGGATCGCACGTCGACGCCGCCCTGCGCTCGTTGCGGGCGGATGGCTTCGAGCCGGAGGTCGGCCCCTTCGGCAACGCCGTGGAGGGCGAGGCGGGGCCGATCCTCGACGCCGTCGCTCGTGCGGCGACGGCCTCGTTCGAGGCCGGTGCCTCGGGGATCTCGGTGACCGCGCGCGCCGCCGGCGGCGAGGACGCCGAGTCGTTCCTCGCCGCGGTCCGCCCCGTCGCCCGCGCCCTCGGCGGGCGGATCGTCCCGCCCGAGCGGATCGGAGCCACCGCAGTGCCGCTCGTGTGGAAGGGGCGGCTGGTCGGCGGGCTCGAACGGTCGGCGCCGAGCGACCTGCGCAACGGGCTGACCAGCTTCGTCGCCGAGATCGAGGCGGAGCTCGGCGGGCAGCTGGCGACACTCAGCCGCGTCGACAAGCAGCGCGCGGTGCGCATGCTCGACGAGCGCGGGGCTTTCGCGATGCGCAACGCGGTCGACGACGTCGCCGACGCGATGGGCGTGAGCCGGGTGACCGTCTACAACTACCTGAACGCGACCCGCTCGTCGTCGAGCTCCTGAGCGAACCTCGGGCGGACGCGGGACGGCTCGCCCACCGGGCCGCCTCAGAGCCGCTCGAACAGCCGGGCCGCCTGCTCCGCGGCGCGGGCGCGGACCTCTCGTGGGTCCACCCTCGTGGCGCACCCTGCGTCGAGCACCTGCTCGCCGTCCACCCAGACGTCCAGCGCGCGGACCCCGGGGGTGAAGGCGAGACGCCACGGGTCGTCGGTGTGGCCGTAGCTCCACCGCACGCGGTCACCGAGTGCCTCGGGGACGAGCGCCCAGCCCTCCTCGACCCAGGCCCAGACCTCCTCGGGGGTCGCGGTCACGTCGTGCTCGCGCGCGTTCACGTAGGCGATGCGGAACTCCTCGAGCATGTCGGCGCCGATCCCGTCGCTGCCGAGCACGACGCGGTCGGGCCAGCTGCGAGGGTGTGCGTATCCCACCGCGTTGTGCATGTTGGAGCGCGCGCAGTGGGCGAGCGTCGTGCGGGCGAACGGCTCGGGCACGGGTCGGGGGAGATGCACGCCGTGCGCGACGAGCCAGTCGGGTTGGACGAGGGTGCCGAGGCGACCCGGCGCGTCGACGTCCACGGTGCCCTCCGCGACGTGCACGTGGACGCCGACGCCGAGCTCCGCGGCGAGACCGGCAGCGGCGTGGAGCGTCTCGTCGCTGCACGTGAATGCGGCGTGCACGCCGACCATCCCGGCACCCCCGGACCGGAGGAACCGCTCGTTCTCCTCGAGTCCCCGGCGAGCGCCGTCGGGACCGTGACGGTCGGTCACGCCGTAGCAGCAGCGCACCCGCACGCCCACCTCGGCGCACGCCGCCGCGATGACGTCGAGGCTGCCCTCGATGGACGAGGGTCCTTCGTGATGGTCGACGATCGCGGTCGTGCCGCACTCGAGCGCCTCGAGCGCGCCGAGCATCGCCGACCACCGCAGCATCTCGGGGTCCAGCGCGACGTCGAGGCGCCACCAGATCTGCTCGAGGATCTCGAGGAACGTGGTCGGCGTGCGGGGCGGCGCGGGCATGCCGCGTGCGAGCGCGGAATACAGATGATGGTGGCCGCAGACGAGCCCGGGCGTCGTGTCGGCCATCGGGGCAGCCTCGCCGAGGGTCGACGGGCTGTCAACCACCTCGCCCGACAGGCGGCGGGTACAGTCGCCCCCCGATGACTCCCGTTGACCGGCGCGACTGGGTGATCGAGGGCGCGGCCGTCGCGACCGTCGACGGCTCCGACACCGAGCACGCGCACGGCCACCTCGTCGTCTCCGACGGTTGGATCGCGGCGGTGGGGCCGGGCGCGGCGCCGCCGCAGACCGTGCCCGACGGTGCGCGCCGCGTCGACGGCGCGGGCTGCCTCCTCACCCCCGGCTTCGTCAACACGCACCACCACTTCTCGCAGTGGCTCACGAGGGGCATGGCGGCGGATGCCGAGCTCTTCGACTGGTTGACCGAGCTGTACCCGTGGTGGGCGCGGATCACCGACGAGCTCGAGTACGCCGGCGCGCTGGGGGCGCTCAGCGCGCTCGCGTCCAGCGGGTGCACGACCACGATGGACCACCAGTACGTGTTCCCGAAGGGCGGCGGGGACCTCTTCGCCGCGGAGGTGGAGGCGGCCGCGCGGGTCGGGCTGCGGTTCCACCCGTCGCGCGGCTCGATGGACCTGGGCGCGTCCTCGGGCGGCCTCCCCCCCGACGACGTGGTGGAGGACACCGATGCGGCGCTCGCCGCGACCGACGACGCCATCGCCCGGTTCCACGACCCGTCGCCAGGTGCCATGGTCCGCGTCGCCGTCGCGCCGTGCTCCCCGTTCTCGGTGACCCGGGAGCTCATGACCGGCGCGGCCGAGCTCGCGCGCCGGCGCCACGTGCGACTCCATACGCACCTCGCCGAGACGACCGAAGAGGACGCGTACTGCAAGGAGCGTTTCGGCTGCACCCCCGCCGACTACGCGGCGTCGCTCGGATGGCTCGGCGACGACGTCTGGGTCGCCCACGGCGTCCATCTCACAGCACCCGCGCGTGCACGCCTGGGCGGGACCGGGACGGGCGTCGCGCACTGCCCGAGCTCCAACGGCCGCCTCGGCGCGGGGACCGCACCCGTCCCCGAGCTGCGTGCCGCGGGGGCGCCCGTCGGTCTCGGGGTGGACGGATCCGCGTCCAACGAGTCGGGACAGCTGTGGACCGAGCTCCGTGGCGCGCTCCTGGCGGCGAGGGCGCGCGCCGGTGCGGGCGCGATGGGCACGCGCGACGTCCTCAGGATGGCGACGATGACAGGTGCACGGTGTCTGGGCCGCCAAGACGAGCTGGGCTCGCTCGAGGCGGGGAAGCTGGCCGACGTCGCCCTCTGGCGGCTCGACACCGCGGCGCACGCGGGCATCGCGGACCCCGTCGCCGCGCTGACGCTCGGCGGGCCGCCGCCACTCGCGCTGCTGCTCGTCGGGGGCCGCCCGGTCGTCGAGGACGCCGAGCTGCGCACGGTCGACGTCCGGGAGGTCGCACGCGAGGTTACCGCCGCGGTGGGCCGCCTCGGCGGCACGGGGGACCCCGCGGTGTCCTGAGAGGTTCCCGCCCCGGCGAGCGTCACTGGCACGCCGGCCCCGACACGATCGTGCGCGCGGCCGTGGGTGTGGACGGCGCGCTCGACCAGTGCGCCCCCGCGTACGCGACCACCTCGAATCGGTACGTCCCTGTCGAGAACCTTGCCCTCCAGTGGTGGCGGGTGACCGTCGCGACGACCGTGTACGTGGGTGAGGCTGTCGCAGACTCGAGCACCGTGTAGCTCGTCGCGTGCTCGACCGGCTTCCACTTCAGCTCGACCGTCGGCTTGGACGATCCGACGCATGTCGCGCTGACTGCCACCGGGGTGCCGGGCGCCTTGCCGGCTGCAGCCTCGGCCGTGCTCCCTGCGCCGAGTGGGACCGGCCAATAGCTCGACGCGCTCGCGGGGCTCGCGGCCAGGAGGATCCCGGCCACTGCGGCGAGCGCGACGGGAGCACGCCCGGCGTGCCCGGCGTGCCCGGCGTGCCCGGCGTGCCCGGCGTGTCCGGCGTGTCCGGCGGTGCGACGGCCGGCGCTACGAGTCGGTCGCGGGGCTCGAGGTCGGCGTGACGCTGCCTCCGGCATATGCGCTGACTCCCTTGAGAGACGGCATCTGGAAGTACTTCCCCTCGCATGTCGCCGACGCCCCTGTGCCCATCGCGGCGGCGTCCCTGAGCGTGACCGTGAGCGGGTCGTTCGCGTTCCCTGTCGCAGCGACCGTGAGCGGCGTCGCGAGGGCTTCAGTGGTGCTTGTGGCGGACGTGGACGACGCCCAGTAGACGTCGCTCCCCGACGCCGACGCCCCGCACGCGGTCACCTTCGTGCCGAGGCCGCTTGTGCTGTAGCCCGCGGCATAGGTGGATGTGCTCGGCAGGTCCAGTGTCGTGATCGTCACCGGAAACGAATTCGGGTTCGTGATCTTCACGACGACGTCACCGCTGCCGTGCGGGTAGAGCAGGGCGGACGGCGAGGGTGACGCGACGGCTGTGATCTTGATGTTCGACACCCTCGCGCCCTGGGCGAGACCGCTCGAGCCCGAGCTCAGCGAGACCACCCACTCGGTCAGGCCGTACGCGGCAGAGCCGGCGAGGACGGTGCCGACCGAGACCGCCAGCGCCGGGAGCAGCCGGTGCCTGCGCCGGAGCGCGCGCAGCAGCTGCGGTGCTCTGATTGCCATTGGTCATCCCCTCCACGCACCCCGCAAGGGGTGCACATCGAGGGGGCAGTCCGCCGGTGCCCGGCTGTAGCGTCCCAGCCTTCTCGTGCCGACGTACCCCCATCCCCAAATTGCACCGCTGAAGATAACACAGGCAGTGCACCACTGCAAGTGAAATATCGGCGCCCCATCGCCGGGCCGACAGAGCGCCCAGTACGAGAGCCCGCCGAGGACCGTGGGGCCCCGGAGGCGACACCTAGGATCGCGGAAATTGCCGCGGCACCGTCGCGGCGCGTGCCGCGGCGACCTGTCGCGGCACGCGACGTCGCGAGAGAAGATGGGACAGGTGGACGACTTCATCGCCGGATTGCCCAAGTGCGAGCTGCACGTGCATCTCGAGGGCACGCTCGAGGCGGGCATGGCGAGGACGCTGGCCGCCCGCCACGCGGTCGGCACGGGGGGTCCGACGGGCGCGAGGGGTGCGGACCGTGCGGACCGTGCGGACCTTCCGGACCTGGGCGACCGGCCCGCCACGTTCGCCGGGCTCGCCGACTTCCTGGCGGGCTACTACGCGGCGATGCATGGCCTGCAGACCGAGGAGGACTTCGCCGAGCTCGTGACGGCCTACCTCGAGACGGCGCGGCGCCAGGGGGTGGTCTATACGGAGATGTTCTTCGATCCCCAGGCCCACACCGGGCGCGGCGTCCCGTTCGACGCGGTCGTCGAGGGCATCCACCGCGCGCAAGAGGACGCCCGAGCGGGCGGCGGACCGGACTCCGCGCTCATCATGTGCTTCTTGCGCGACGAGTCGGCCGCGTCGGCGGACGAGACGTTGACGGCGTCGCTCCCGTACCTCGAACGCGGCTGGATCCTCGGCGTCGGGCTGGACTCCGACGAGCGCGGGCACCCGCCGGCGGAGTTCGCCGACGTGTTCTTCCGGGCGCGGGAGGCCGGGTACCACCTCACCATGCACTGCGACCCGCGTCAGGAGGACTCGGTCGCCCACCTCTGGGAGTGCCTGGACCTCATCAAGGTCGAGCGGATCGACCACGGGGTGGAGTGCGTGGCCGACGCGGCGCTCACCGCCGAGATCGCCCGCCGGCGCATCGGGCTCACGACGTGCCCGCTCTCCAACCTGCGCCTCTACGGCACACTGATGGCCGACGTGATCACCGAACTGCTGGCGCGCGACGTGCTGGTGACGATCAACTCCGACGACCCTGCGTACTTCGGCGGGTACGTCGGCGACAACTTCGCCGCCGTGGCCGACGAGGCGAAGCTGTCCCGTGCCGACCTCGCCACCCTCGCCAAGCACGCCTTCGAGGTGTCCTGGCTCCCGC
>Ga0307373_10012683_pt1 | contig 11927 bp, 13 predicted proteins | sample OX2MG_FD_202534 | JGI IMG/M metagenome (GOLD analysis project Ga0307373, IMG submission 202534) | Soil microbial communities from Risofladan, Vaasa, Finland - OX-2 | ecosystem: Environmental > Terrestrial > Soil > Coastal area > Acid sulfate soil | place: Finland: Risofladan, Vaasa | collected...
TGAGTCGTGTCCTTGGTGATGGTCGGCGCCAGAGCGACAGATCCTTAAAAGGGCACGAGGCCGGTGTACGAAAGGGTCAACCCTGGGCAGTCAACCACCACCCAGGAATCGTCGCAGTGTACGAATTGGGTCGCGGCCCATACGCAGCTTGGACATGGGATACGTGGTCCACCTGCAGCGGGCTCGTGCCTTCTTACAGCGGCACCCCGAACACCTCCGCGCCGGCTGGCGCGAAATATGGCCAGTACATCCACGATCACATCCTTGCGCTCAGCCGGTCGCGCATGCCAGTGGCGCAGGGAGCTCCGACAAGCCCCGGCTCGCGTGGCGGGTTGGCGCAGTCGACCCCAAAAGCCCTGCCTCCGCGCTAACCATGCGAAGCTAAGGCGGCATGGAACGCTCTTATGCAACGGACAACGCGCGCGAGCTCGAACGCCTCAGGGGCCTGGTTTCAAAGCTGAGCGACCAAGACCTCGCCTCGATGGTCAACGAATACTGGACCGTCGCCGGCGTGCTGGGACATATGGCATTCTGGGATGGCCGCGCGCTGTTCCTCGCTGGAAAGCTGCAGCGCGCCGGTCACTTGACGCCGTCCGATACCGAGCCGGAGGACGTGGACTGGATCAACGATTCCACCCGCCCGCTCATCCACGCCATCCCGCCGCGCCAGGCGGCCGAGGTCGCCCTGCGCATCGCCGAGGAGACAGACGAGCTCGTCGCGTCCCTGTCCCCCGAGCTCGTTGCGAAGATCGACGCCAACAGCCCACTGAATCCTGTTCGCGCGCACCATCGCGGTGAGCACCTGGACGAGATCGAAGCCGCCCTTGCCGGCAGGGACGCTACTCAACGACCGACCTGATCCGGATTGCCTCCTCGCGCGTGCCGCTAGACGCCTGGTATGAGGCGGTCTTCTTCGGTCAATCGCAAACGCACGTATTCCTGGACATGCGATGGAACATCGTTGTCCGCGACGATGATCTGTAGCGGCGTCCCGCTCTGATCCAACTCAACCAGATAGTCATATACGCCTCGGACACGCTCGAAGTCCTCACCCTCGTGGCCAAGATTCGAAGTTAATCCATCGATTATCAGAATGCCGGGGAGAGGAAGGCCGAGTTCGAGTGCAGTTAGATGGTGAGCGAGAGCGTGAGCGACATTGACCAAGACCTGCAAACCTTGCGAACTAAGTTCGTCGTAGCGCCGACCATCGACGACGGGCAGCAAAGTCTGCCGATCGATGCGTGCGGTTGGAGGATCCGCAAATCTCGGAGCGTGAAATCTCTCAAGAATCTCCTCGAACCGCGATTCAAGGACGCGAATCCTGCGTTCGTAGTCGCCTACTCGGCTCTTCTCCTGGTCGAGGCGAGCCTGAAGAGCTGTGCGTTGCTGTTCGAGGTCGGCCAGCCGGAGTGAGGCGTCGTCGAGGCGTTTGAACAATCCAATGTAATTGCGCAGATATGTTCGTCGCGCTCCAAGCTCTGCGCGCCTCGCGGCTCGTACCGCGATGTCCTCGGCGGCATCTGAAACAAAATCTGCAGTTGCGTTATCGAGTCCCGATCCTGCATGGCCCCGACGCTCGCGAAGTTCAACAGCCCGGCGTAGCGTTGTCTCGAGTCTGGATCGATGCAGATCAATGAGCTCAGCCGTCTCATCAACCTGAGTGCCCAGCCTCTCCTGCTCACTAACCAGGTCCTGCCTCGTGAAGTCGACACGAGGTTCTTGAAGGCATAACAGGCAGTGCGTGTCGTCGCCACGCTTCGAGCTCACCGGAGCACCGCACCTAGGGCAAACTTGGAATTCGAAGTCGATTAGGCGCTCACCAGCCACGATGCTTCTGGTCAAGCGGCCGACCTGAGTCCGGAGTTGAGCACTCAACTCGACAAGCTGCCCGATCGTCCTCTCCTCTTGCAACGTCACAGCGTCAACGTCCGCTATCGCCGTATCCAATGCGAGAACCTCCGCTCGAAGCGCCTGCGCTTCTGGTGTCGATGGGGTCCTAGCGGCGCCCGTCAGCCCTTCGGCTGCGATCTGTTTCAACGATCTCTCAACATCGACGAGTTCGGCAGCGATCTGGGCGCGGTTCTCCCAGCGAGTCTCTGCAAGGAATTCTTGAACGGATTCCAGTTGACCCTCCAACCGATGAATGCGACTGGCCACTTTGCGCAAGTCTTCTTGAAGCCGCGCGGTCTCGATGTCATAGATGCCGTATAGGATCTGAAACACGTACCGCCGCTTGATGTTCTTGTAGGGATCGCGATGACCAAAAATTGAACCGTCGATCTCATCCTGAGCCAGGTTGCAGTAAAGGAAGTAATCGTTGATGGTTACAGGTGTTGGCTCGCTTTCGGGGCGAGTGGGGGCTGACGGTACTCGGAGGTAAGGCAGTCCTAGACGATTCAGCAGCCACTGGCCGTATGTCTCGTCTGCGGTGGCGTCTGGCTGCGCCGCGGGCAGCCTCAACGCGTGGGAGTCGCCGGCTATCTCAACTTTGGCGGTTGGGCTCGTTGAAAACGGTCGCACTATTGCGAACGTCGATTCGTCGATAAGGATCTCCGCCCCAATAGCGCTAACGTGCGTGGAAACTTCGCGCGGGAAATCTGTTAGTCCGCCGCCAAATACGGCTCGGCATAACCGGAGGAGAGTTGTCTTTCCACTCGTGATTGGGCCGGTGACGATACTCAAGCCGCTGGTGAAGGCCGTTGAGCGAGAGGTCCCGATCAAATGAAGTTCGCGGAGTACAACCCTCATAGCAATTCGCCCCACGAAGCGCTGACCACCTCTGGGAAGTTGGCGTAAATGAATCGCTTGAGGCTTTCGCCGGTGAGGTTGAAATGTGTGTGGAGCAATGCTGCTCTGCGGTCGGTCTCGCTCCAAGCAGGGTGGCTGGCAAGTTCCACGGCGAGCGCAGCTCCCTCATGACTCGCCTTGAAGCTAAGGCCCCTACCGGTAGGAATGACTTCAATTAGCCGGCGACCAATGAGGCTGCCCAGCAACGAGTAATAAGCTGGGTCCCAGGGTCCATACCGAAATCGAATCATTCGGCTCTCGATGTTTTCATCATCTGGATTGGAAGGGATGGGCGACGATTCGCCAGTCCGGATTTGATAAGCGCGATCAAAGAATCGCGGGTACCTCAGCAGAAAATCGAGTTTTGCTAACTTCGTCCTTCCATCGAGGCGACCTGTCCGCGCGCTAAATCGCGCAACCAAGAGGAGCAACCGAATCGCCCCGTCCGCTGAGGGCAGGAACAGATCCCGTTGAATCATCGGCCCCACCCAAACTCGCAGTGGTCGGAGATTTCGCATACTTCGCCGAGCAACGCGAACGGGTCAGCCTTGAAAATGCGGTTGGGGTCGATGACTGACGGATTCCCTGAAAGCGCCGCAAGCAGATCCTGCCACACGCGCGGCGCGGGATCGATTAAGGCCCGGTGTGATGCTGCGATCGGGTTAGCAATTCCACGAAGGCGCAGCCTCACGTCTTCAACGAGGGGATGCTCTTGTGAGAGGTCGGCATGGACGTATTCCGCAATGAGCCGGGTCGCATTGGCCCTGTATGTGAGGCCGTCCTCAACCATTTCCTCTGTCGCCCCCGCGGCAACCATCTTTTGCCTAAGACGCGACGAAGCTCGACTGACTGGCTGGCGCTTTAGGTGTGGCCGAGTTTCAACTTTCCGTACCGCCAGCTCTGACCAATGACTAAACGCCAAACCGCAAGGCAGCACGAAAGCAGCCCGAATCGCCGGATCTGCGTCGGTTGATACGACCAATCCGACTACGCCGCCGTGGCCCTCGTGCCAAATCGGACTGCCACTGTAACCACCTTCGACCCGGTAACCGACTGGGTTCGTATCCTCAATCTGAATCCAGCCGTTGATAAGGGGTCCGCGTAATACTGCTGCAGTCCAAACTCCAAGATCGTGATGTGCCGGGAAGCCAACCACGCGAATCGGTTCCGCCCAACAGTCGTCAACGGCGATGAGAGGCAGAGTGGGCAGGTTCAAATCGAGGTCAATAACTTCTAGTCCAGCCACATCAAGAGCCGTCGGATCGGTCCCACCTGCAGCAAGCATCGGACTCCACCTGACCACCCGTGCCCGAAATGTGCGGACCCGATCGGCAAATGGAAAGTCAACGAGTACGTAATCAGTCGGGGCGTCGATCACCGTTAACGGCAATCCCAGAGCCATCGCCACGACATGAGCGCAGGTAACAACGAGGTTAGGTGCCACAAGACATCCCGCTCCGACCGGCCCGCCAGGAGCACGGACCCGGGCTATCGCCCGCTCATCCACAGCTTTCTAGATCTACGAAGACGCTTTCCAGGTCAGGGTCACTGTGTAGTGAACATCTACGCCGGCCTTGGCCAGGACTGCGCCGGCTTCTGCGGTTACCTGAATGCCAAATTCAACAGTGAGTTCATCTGGCTTTCTACTCAGACCAGACATCACGTCAATGATCGCTTCCGCGGCGGGTTTGACTTTTTCAAGCGCCTGCTCCAGGGTTTCTTTACTCCTCTCGATGACATCCTCGACCCGCCCGGCTGGCGCCACCCCGTGCTTTGCGTCCTCGACCTGGACAAGCACGACGCCACCTGAAGTCACGGGGAACTCGACTAACCGCATTTCATGTTCGGCGAAAGCATCGGCCCCGATTGCCGCCGGCGTCAAGTGGCAGATCAAGTGCTGAGCTAGGAAAGCGCTTCGACGTCATCACACGCAATCACCCATTGACTGCTCAGGCGAGGGGCGAACCGTCTGGATGTTCCGGCACAAAGTCAGCGGAACCGGCGCCGCCGGTAGCTCAATGTAGCTGAGGTGGTTGGAGCTGCAAGTCGACGCAGTTCCGCCGTGGTTGCTTGACGTGTTGTCCCGAGCGCTCTGACGAAGACGCGACCACTGCATCGGTAGGGTTGTTCCTGCCGATCACCTGTCGGGACGATCACCTCCCAGATAGGCTTGCCCCTAACAACAACTCGCTGCAACGAGATGTCAACCGGTGCCGACAGGCGGCCATGGACGATGTTGCTAATCAGGTCTGCTGCCTTGGGCGGATCCCACCCTATTACTTCGGAGTTGTCAGCGACACCCACGAGGATGACCCCTCCGGCAGCATTGGCAAAGGCAGCCACCGTTCCCGCGAATGATTCTTTGGCGCTGTCGTCCTTCAACTCTTGCTTGTACTCAATCTGGACGCTCTCTCCCTCGGCGATCCAGCGCTCAGCCCTGAGTTCCGGCGATCCAGCAATCTCAACCTCCGCGGACGTTGCCTCTGACCAGCCGGTGCGATCAACCACTTCCTGGTCGCACCACAGGAGAGCCCAGAGCTCTGAGGGGACGCCTCCTGTGTCGAGCTCGAGAAGGCCGCTTCGTGGGACAGCAACCGCCTGACGTTTCCAGGTTGAGTCAATCGGGGTGTCTCGCCATGTGACTTCCACTAAGGCCTTGCGGAGTCTGCGGCGTCCACCGATCACGGGCAACTCGACGACACCTTCATTTACGCGGGGCCGCCCAAAATGGCCTCGGAGATCCGGGAGCCGGATCAGGATTCCCGGGCTCAGGTTGGGCTGGACCTCATTTGGAGGTGACCCATAAAGGATGTCGCCAAGCGCCGCTGACAGTGTCGCGTAGAAAGGTTGCCCCGCCTTAATCAGAGACTGAGCCCCCGATGGGTTTGCTCCGGAGACTTGAGGCAAGCTCCAGTTGCCGTAGTAGTGGGGCCACTCGGGCAGAGCCAGCGCGTAGCGAAACTCGACTTCTGCCGTCACCCACATCGGGTAGATGGTCGAGGTCGGCGGAGTGAACTCAAGCGCAGGAGTCTGAGCCGCAATACCTCTTCGGAGCCGTTGTGCCGCTGCAACCGGCGTCAGCTGTTCACGACCGATGAGAATGTCGCCGTAGTCGAGCAGCACGTAGTCAGCGGATCGTGCACTCGTGATGGCAAGGAGAAAGAGTTGGAGGTTTCCTTGACCACGCACGGCAGCCCAGGACCAAGCGATAGGGCCCGTGGCAGAGCCCACTCTCGTGATGGCTTGGCTCCATTCCTCTGCAGGCAGCGGGATAGTACCCACGACATGGGCGACGATAACCCGAGCGAGAGGCGTGCGGGCCGGACAGGTGCTGAATTGGGATTCGAGTGGCCTCGGGCTTCGAGGCGAATTCGCGGAAAGTGTTCGCACTGTGGGAACTCGGTCTGGAGGAGCACGGAAGCCTTTCCGAGAGCACCAAAACGGCAAGTGGCAGCGGCGCCCCAACCATCTTGGTGGGTGGATTGGAACTGAACTCGGCGGAGGCGTCCTTGACCCAAATTAGGCGCCCATCACGACCGGCTTGATGAGGCCAGCGGAAGCGTTTAGCCGCCCGCCTGCGATACGTGGTTAGCTTCGATCGAATGCGCTACGGAATCTTGGAAATGACAGCGTCGGTGGAAGGTGACGACATCGAGGCTGCCGCCAAGGATGACTTCACTGGTTTGGTCCGGGCTGTCGGACCAGCCTTCGGCAAGGTGGCAGAACTCAGCGGCATCGACCAGTTGGCCGTCGAGTGCGTCTTGGCTGCGGACTTCATCAAGGCGGTTGAAGCCCGCATGCGTCGGTTCAGGGAGGACGACCGAGAAGGCTTTACGACCGAGCGGGTCGGCGGAGTCGTAGCCGCCAAGAACCTTTCACAAGCTGAGGACGACTCAAAAGTGGCGATCGTGTTCGATGCCAGCATGTGGGCAGGAATCGACGGTGCCGCCCGCGCTCGCAAGGCCGCGATCATGGCGCACGAAGTGGCCCATCCGGTTATGACGCGGGTGCGCCGCATTTCGGGAGCGCTCGAAGGCGTCGTGTTCCCGTCAGTCACGCTGACAGAGGTCGCGCGGAGCAACGCGCGAATCGATTGGGATGAGTTTCGCGCCGAAGCCATCGCCGACCTGGTGCTTCAGGGCATGACTACGGTCACTGAGCCTGAGGGCGAGTCCCGTTCGCTGCCCTTGGCAGAAATCTCGCTATCTGGTTACGTAGAGCAGGCCAAGGCGCAATTGGGCACGGCCTACCCAGCCTGGGCGGATCGGGTGCAGACATATCGCGAGTGGAAGATGACGCTGGATGAGATGTGGTTCTCGACGCTTCGAGATTTGGGCGAGATGCGGACGCTGCTGGCAATGACGCTCGGGTGTCTAGGTCTTGATTCGAATGAGCCAATCGATCCCGCCGTGTCGGCACTTCCCGCTTATCAGCTTTACTTCGGTGAGCCTTGGGAGGCGTACATAGCCGCCATCCGTCGTCTGCCGATCATCACTACGCCCACCGACCATCGCGATGTAGAGCGCGAAATCCTGGAAGCTGGAGAGGCGAGTTTCAAACAGGCGTTGCATTCACTTGGCCTAACAGCTGATGATCTGCCGGATCGCCACAGTGAAGTCCACGTGACTGGACCACAGCGCATTTGATTCCTAATGAGCGGATCGAAGTCTTCAACGACCTTGGCTAACTCGGTCGCCATCCCCCGCGTGGTCGTGGTGGCGGGCTCGATCGCCATCGTAGTGCTGGTGCTGTTGGTCGCGTTTCTCGTAGTGCGCGCTGCGCTGGTTCCAACCGACGCCATGGTGGTCGCAAGCAACCCTCGCTGGGGTGCATGCACACAGGATCAGGCTGGGCAGGGCTATCAATGCGCAGCTGTGGCAACGGTGACGAATCAGGGCGGGTCACGCGGGTCGCAGGTCTATCGCTACCTGGCCTTCTACCTGCCGGACGGCAGTGGTTGCGATGTGGACGTTCCTCAGCTGGACCCAGCGGCGTCGCGGCCCCTGAGTTGCGAGGTCCGCTTTTCGAGCAACTACCCCAGCGGCAGCGGTCCCGGCCTAGCGCCCACCGATCCGCCGAAAGCCATCGTTAGACAGCCCTAGCCCGGCCCTGGATTAGGTAGGTGATCGGCTCGAGCTCGTCCACTGAACATGCCCGTAATATCGTGATTGACAGATCGCGGTGCGGGCCTCACGGTCCCGAACCGTGTTAGTGGTGTGTCCTCGCGTGTCCTCCGGGGTCCGCGACGGCCCTCCTGAACTCAAGTTCCGCCGCCTTTGTGTCCTCAGGTGACCTGCTGTAACCGCCTGTTTCCGGGAATGTGTGACCCGGCTGTGACCCGGCCGACCCCGGTGAATCAAACCAGATTGATATAATCCGTGGATGCCTGCCTCCACTCTTAAGGCCCCCGTGGCCGTCTGGTTGCTTGGCCATGACATCCGCTGGCGGTTGGCCCAGCAGCTCTCCCACAGCGACCACCGGGTGAGCGAGCTCGTCGAGGCAGTCGGTGAACGCCAGAACCTGGTCTCGTATCACCTGGGTCTCCTTCGTCGGGCGGGCATGGTCTCGGAGCGCCGTAGCTCGCACGACTCAAGGGATGTCTATTACAGCTTGAATCTGGGTGGTGTCCGCGATGGTCTGGATCAAGCCCTCGCGGGATTGCACCCGGCCCTGACAGTGCGGCGTCTGGAGACAACGCCAGCCGCGGCTAAAGGACGGCGTCAACCCCGCCTCCTGTTTGTATGTACCGGCAATAGCGCTCGTTCCCAACTCGCGGAGGCGATTGCCCGTGACCTGGTTGGCGGAGCAGCCGCGGTGCTTAGCGCTGGACCGAAACCGGCCGGAGTCCATCCAATGACGGTGACCGTGCTAAGGGAGATGGGCCTTCCCTCCGAAAACCTCCGTTCGAAGAGCATCGAAGAGGTTGGAGTCCTTTTCGACTTCGTGATCACCCTCTGCGACGTCGCGCGAGAGGACTGCCCACCATTCCCAAGCAAAGCAGATGTCATCCACTGGAGCCTGCCGGACCCAGCGCGATTAGGCGACTCCAGACGGGAAGTACGACAAGCATTCAAGCGGACTGCTGAGGAACTGCGCCAACGCATCACCTACCTGCTTCCAGTCGTGGTCTCAAAAGGGTTGGAGCTAACGGCGCCTCGTCGTCGCTCGGATGAAATGCGAGTTGGAGGTGGTCGACATGAGCAGTGACTCCAAGCTCAGCGGTGCCGAAGGCCGGCTGGCGATTCAGTTCGCAGGAGTGTTCTCGCGCGAGACCGTCGCGGAGGTTTTGCACGATTCGTTCGAGCAGCTCGAGGCGACCGCTAAGGTGAGGACCTATCTCGAACTGTTTGCTGAACGCTTTGCGCGCGAGCGCCTGGCGGCCGTGGCTCGATCGCAGGCGGGGGTGTCGGGCGGCCTTCCCGAAGTCCTGTTCGTCTGTGTTCACAACGCCGGCCGCTCCCAGATGGCGGCAGGCTTGCTTGATCTCCGCGCGAAAGGGACCGTCCACGTCCTCTCGGCGGGCTCGGCGCCCGCGGACTCCATCAACCCCGCGGTGGTGGAGGCGATGGCCGAGATCGGAGTCGATCTGACTCGCGAATTTCCCAAGCCGCTCACGGATGACGTCGTTCGGGCGGCCGATGTGGTGGTGACCATGGGCTGCGGTGATGCCTGCCCCATCTACCCAGGCAAGCGTTATGTCGATTGGGAGCTGACGGACCCGGCCGGGAAGAGCCTGCACGAGGTACGTGCCATCCGCGACGAAATCGACAGCCGAGTCCAGGCGCTGCTGTCCGAGCTGGTCCCCTCGCGAATCGGCTGATTTTTCGAATTGCTCGCACGCCGCCTCGGCGCCGAGTTCGTGGGTACCGCGCTGCTCTTGATCGCTGTCGTCGGCTCGGGGATCGCCGCGCAGCGCTTGAGCCCAAACGACGTCGGCCTCGAGCTGATCGAGAACTCGATCGCGACGGGCGCGGCGCTGGCGGCGATCATTCTCGCGGTTGGCCCCGTCTCCGGCGCCCACCTCAACCCGGCGGTATCGCTGGCCGACCGTCTCTTGGGCGGTCTGACCTGGCGGGAGACCGGGGCTTACTGCGTGGCTCAAGTGGCTGGTGGCGCAGTCGGTACTGTCATCGCGAACCTGATGTTCTCTCTGGCCCCGGTCACGATCTCGACCAAGATGCGGTCGGGACCCGGGCTATGGCTCGCGGAGGTTGTCGCAACCTTTGGTCTCCTGCTGGTAATTTTCGGCGTGGTGCGCTCAGGCCGCAGCGGTCTGGCCCCATTCGCAGTCGGCGCCTACATCGCAAGCGCTTACTGGTTCACCGCGTCGACAAGCTTCGCCAACCCAGCGGTGACCCTGGCGAGGACCCTAACGGACACGTTCGCCGGAATCGCTCCTGCATCCGTTATCCCCTTCATCGCGGCCCAGCTTGTCGGCGCGCTTGCGGCGACTGCGCTAGCCCGCTGGCTCTATCCAACCATTGCCGACGTGGCCGAGGATCTGGTCATCCGACGGTCGGCGTAAAGACGTGGCTCCCGTCGATCCTGCCGACAGACACGTTGCGGCACTCACGACAGAGGCGGATCTGAAGCCTTCTACTCCGGGCGGGGCGGCCGCCACCAATAATGCTTGGCATCGCTTGCGTCGCGGGCTCTGTCCGCCATGGCCAGGATCACTCCTGCACCCACGGCGCCTGCGATCTGGATCGTCTCCTCGATCTCCTCGTCAGTGGCACCCAGCTTCTTCGCACCTGCGAAGTGAGATACCGCTCAAGGTTCGCAATGCAAAGCCAGGACGAGGGCCAGGTGCATCAACTCCTTGGTCTTGGCGTCGAGCGCCCCAGCGTCGTGCGTCTCCTTGAAGTAATCGGCGTAGCTCTTGCGAGAGTTGAAGTAGCGCTTTCGAATATCAGGCATGCCTATATGCTACCCCGGCCGTCAGAGCTCTTTTGGGGCCGCCCGGGACCGGCTGAAGGACGGCAAAAGTCGGTCTGGATCACGGAGCCGGCGGCTGGCCGGAGGCTCGAACACCACACTGGCCAGGTCCACGCCGCGTGCCCCGTATTCATCGCGTCGAGAGCGTAGATCCGCGGCATCGCAGGGACCTTCATCGAGAGCCCCGGAGTAGGAGCTCATTCAGTTCGTCGGATCCGAGGCCAACGATGCTGATGGCCCAAGCCTGCTCGGGCGACAGTCCGGCCCGCCGAAGGCCAGCACTTTCGTCCTGCAAGAGCCGCTTGACCTTGAAGGCTGGTCGTGGCCGATCGGGATGGGTTGGTGGCCCGATCCGACGCCTGCCTCGCATCACCCACTGGTGAAACCGAATGCCCTCGGCTTGAAGCTGAGCGCGCAGGGCACGCACGATTCGACGCGCTTCGATCGGCGCCCACCGGTGGGCTGCCTTGGCGACTGCTACACCGGGGTCCTTGCCGATCAACCGCCGGGCGTGACGCGCTGAGACGCCAAGCCGCGCCGCGATGTCGTCAGCGTTGAAACCCAGTTCGTGGAGGCCGCGGGCGCAGACCAGCCGATAGGCAGCCAGGTTGATGGTGCGGTTGACCTTCAGCGCCTCTAGAAAGGGCACCAGCTCTTCGTGAGCGGCCGGCGCCCGCCTCAGCCGCCTCTCCATCGCCCGCCACGCCACGTTCAGGTCTTCAGCCGTCGGCGTGCGGCGTTGACGAACGGGCCGCGTGCGCACGCGCAGAACGCGGAGCGACCTGGCGGAAATGAAATAGGCCCCATGGGGGCCACGAACGGCCTTTAACCTCCCGCTCCGGATCCGTATCCGGAGTGTCTCGATGTGGCAGCCGAGACGCTTGGCCACGTCGTCGAGCTTGAGAAGGCTTGATTTCACCTGTCGCGATCGGGACCTCCTCTAGCAGTTTCAAGGTAGTGGACACGAATCGTCCACATTGTGAATAAGTAGAAGCACCAAAGCTTGTTGGCACGCCCTCGGCATTTGATGACCCGGGGCCCTCGGCGCGGAGCTGAGTGGCAAGACAGGGGTCGGCCGAAGGCGATTTGGCTCTCCACGCCCGACCTCGATGCGGGTCAATGGCCAGCCTGGCACGGCGAGATGTGGGCGCGTTACCGGCGGGGGCCGGACTCTGGCCCCCGCCGCGGTCGACGCCTACCGAGCA
>Ga0307373_10012685_pt1 | contig 11926 bp, 10 predicted proteins | sample OX2MG_FD_202534 | JGI IMG/M metagenome (GOLD analysis project Ga0307373, IMG submission 202534) | Soil microbial communities from Risofladan, Vaasa, Finland - OX-2 | ecosystem: Environmental > Terrestrial > Soil > Coastal area > Acid sulfate soil | place: Finland: Risofladan, Vaasa | collected...
GCGTCATTCAAATGCTTGAAGCGGCTGACAAATCCTTGAAGCAGAAAGGCGAGGCGGTCCCGCTATGAATGAGCACGTTTGCATCGCTCCGGACGTGCAGCTAGGCGAAAACGTCCGGCTGTCCAAATTTATCAATCTGTACGGCTGCACCGTCGGTGCCAATACGAAGATTGGGGCATTCGTGGAAATCCAGAAGAAAGCCAGCGTTGGACAAAATTGCAAGATCTCGAGCCATACGTTCATCTGCGAAGGCGTCACGATTGAAGACAACGTCTTCGTCGGCCACTCTGTGACCTTCATCAACGATTCGTATCCCCGCGCCACCGCTCCTGGCGGCGAATTGCAAACAGAGAGCGACTGGAAGGTTGAGCCGACGCGCGTGAAAAAGGGCGCGTCGATAGGCTCTGGCTCGACAATTTTGTCGAATGTGACGATTGGTGAAAACGCCTTGGTCGGTGCGGGCAGTATGGTGACGCGCGACGTTCCGGACAACGCGATCGTGGCAGGAAACCCTGCAAGGTTCCGCCGATTTGTTAATGCCCCTGTGGAGGTGCAGAAGTGAGCAGCAACGGAAGCAATGGCCATATTCCCTTTGTCGATCTTGTGACGCTTCATCAGGAATTAGAGGAAGAACTCGTGTCTGTAGTTCGTTCGGCTCTGCGGACAGCCAGTTTTATTGGTGGACCGTTAGTCGCGGAGTTTGAGGCGAACTTCGCTGCTTTCTGCGAGGCGAAACACTGCGTCGGGGTGAGCAGCGGAACCGACGCGCTACGATTTGCGCTTATGGCCGCTGGTGTCCAGCCCGGGGAAATTGTGATCACCGTGCCGAACACGTTCATCGCAACGACGGAAGCGATTTCTCAGGCGGGCGCGCGACCGGAATTTGTCGATATCGATGAGCGCACCTACAACATGGATTGCTTGAAGCTTCAGGAACTCTTAGAGACTGAATGTTCCCTTGATCGCGAAACGGGTAGGCCGTTCCATCGGAGACTGCAGAAAGCGATCTCCGCGGTGGTCCCCGTGCATCTCTACGGGCAAATGGCCGATATGGATCCGATTCTTGAGCTCGCGCGTCGCTACAACTTGATCGTTGTTGAAGATGCGTGCCAAGCGCATGGTGCCGAATACTTTTCGGCGAAGGAAAATCGGTGGTGCAAGGCCGGTTCCATGGGCCATGCGGCCGCATTCAGTTTTTATCCAGGTAAGAATCTCGGAGCTTGCGGCGAAGGCGGCGCAGTCACGACAAATGACGTGGAGATCGCTCGAAAAATCCGCATGTTGCGTGACCATGGTCAGTCGAAAAAATATTACCACGATATTGAGGGTTACAACGGTCGACTTGACGCAATCCAGGCCGGGATTTTGAACGTGAAACTGCAACATCTGTCAAGGTGGAACGAACAGCGAATGGAGGCCGCCCGCCGATATAACGAACTATTGGCTGAGGCCCAATCAGCCCTTGTCGTTCCACACGTGCCGTCGTGGGCGCATTCCGCTTACCATCTCTACGTCGTGGGTGTTGCGGACCGCGAGTCTCTTCAGAGGGACCTCTCGAGCGCCGGCATCAATACGGGCATCCATTATCCGATTCCGCTTCACCTTACGAAAGCCTATCAGGAACTGGGCTACCACGTTGGTGATTTCCCAGTCGCAGAGCGAACCGCCCGCCACATACTTTCGCTTCCGATGTTCCCGAGTCTCTCTCTTGAGCTCCAGCATTGCGTAGCTGCGGAATTGCTCCGATTCGTGGTGGTAAAACAAAATTCGGGCCCGGCCTAGTCGAATGAAGATCGACGCTTTCCGACTCAAGTAGGGTTACAGAAAGAACCCTACTGGCTTGTGGCTGCCGTGTACCACTATTGCGCGACGAAACGGAGTGGTAGAAACCGTGGAGGCAGGCTGGGATGTTTCGATTGGGTCTGAACGCTCAAAGATCGGCCGCGCAGAGCAATTCTTACCGCCGACTAATTTGGCGACCGAATCTGAACGGATGGTTGTGCAGGGGCCAATGTGCTGATTTGCTAATGCGAGAGAGGACCTATGGAAAACGAACCAGTTAAGCGTAACACCAACGTAGCCGTCGTCGGAGTTGGCTACTGGGGCAGGAACCTTGTGCGGAACTTTTACGAACTGGGTGCTTTGAGCACGCTCTGTGATGCGCAAAGCTCCGTTGAGCAGAAATGCAGGCAGGAATACGCCGACGTCAAGTTCTATAGTGAATTCAGCGCGGTATTGTCGGATCCTTTGATCGCTGCCGTTGTTTTGGCCACGCCAGCGGCTACGCACTATCAGATGGCTAAAGCGGCACTGGAGGCCGGGAAGGACGTATTCGTCGAGAAGCCCTTGGCCATTGATGTAGAGCAGGGCGAAGAGCTCGTCGACCTAGCCGCAGCCAAGAGCCGGATCCTGATGGTGGGACACATTCTTCGATATCATCCAGCAATCCTAAAGCTGCGCGAGTTAATTCAGGAGGGCACTCTTGGGCGGATTAATTACCTGTATTCGAATCGGCTTAACATTGGGAAGATTCGCACTGAAGAAAATATTCTTTGGAGTTTTGCGCCCCATGATATCTCTGTCATGCTTGCGCTGCTCGATGAACTACCGACGCGGGTTTCCTGCCAGGGTGGCGCCTATCTGAATCGCGGTATCTATGATGTCACACTGAGCCACTTTGACTTTCCCAGTGGCGTTCAGGCGCACATCTTCGTCAGTTGGTTACATCCAGTAAAAGAGCAGCGACTCGTCGTCGTCGGATCTGAAAAGATGGCTGTCTTCGATGACACCTCAGAACAAAAGCTCGTCTTGTATCCGCACAAAGTCGAATGGAAGAATCGAATTCCGACCGCGTTCAAGGCGAAAGGCGAAAACGTTACCTTGGACGTTCGCGAGCCACTGAGGGTGGAATGCCAGCATTTCCTGGAATGCATCGCTTCCAGAACTCCTCCTGCGACTGACGGTGGAGAAGGCCTTCGGGTCCTGCGGGTGTTGGACGCATGCCAGCGTGCATTACTAAAGGAAGCAATTGCTCTAGAGACTCCAAAACTTGAGGACGACAACAAAAAACTGCCCTATTTCTTGCACGAATCTGCTTATGTTGACGAGGGTGCCGAGGTTGGAGCCGGAACGAAAGTATGGCACTTCTCACACATCATGAAGGGCGCAAAGATCGGCGCGCGTTCGATCATCGGTCAAAACGTGAACATCGACGGCGGAACGATAATCGGAGCCAACGTCAAGATACAGAACAACGTGTCGGTCTACACCGGTACGGTGGTCGAAGATGACGTATTCCTCGGTCCTTCGTGTGTTTTGACAAATGTGACCAATCCCAGATCACAAGTGAACAGACACTCCCTATACGAGACGACCAGACTGAAACGCGGCTGTACGATCGGTGCCAATGCGACGATCGTTTGCGGCGTCACCGTTGGTCGCTACGCCTTTGTCGGAGCCGGTTCGGTGGTCACAAAGGATGTGCCAGATTATGCGTTGGTCGTCGGGAATTCAGCCCGCCAGGTCGGCTGGATGAGCCGCCATGGTCATCGGCTGGACTCACCGCGTGCGGACGGACTGATGTGGTGCCCCGAGAGCGGTTACCGTTACAAGGAAACGGCACCGGGCGTACTTCAGTGTCTCGACTTGGACGAGGAAGCTCCGCTACCGACCGAGTTAAGCAAAGGCACAAAATCCTATCGCCAACTGAAAGGGGAAGCCAAGTATGAAGGTTCCACTGCTCGATCTTAAGGCGCAATATCTCGCGATCAAGGCTGAGGTGAATGCTGCGATAGCGGAGGTCATGGAGTCCCAGCATTTCATTTTGGGACCGAAAGTAGAACAGTGCGAGAGCGCCATCGCGCGGTATTGCGGGTGCTCACATGCAGTCGGGGTGTCGTCGGGCAGTGACGCTTTGTTGGCCTGTTTGATGGCCGAAAACATCGGTCCCGGAGACGAGGTAATCACAACAACCTATACCTTTTTCGCTACAGCTGGCGCAATCGCTCGTGTGGGTGCGACTCCGGTTTTCGTGGACATCGATCCCGACACGTATAACCTCGACACCGCGCAGATCCCGTCGCGAGTGACGAATCGAACGCGCGCCGTCATTCCAGTCCACTTGTATGGGCAGATGGCCGACATGGACGCCGTCATGCTCGTAGCTGAGCAGAACGGCCTGATTGTCATTGAAGATGCCGCCCAGGCAATTGGCGCTGAACATAAGGGTCAGCGAGCCGGTTCAATCGGGCATTATGGATGTTTCTCGTTCTTTCCGTCCAAGAATCTCGGAGCCGCTGGTGATGGAGGGATGATCGTCACGAACGATGCGCAGCGTGCCGAAAAGCTTCGCTGTCTGCGCGGCCACGGTTCGAAACCCAAATACCATCACAAAATCATCGGAGGCAATTTCCGCCTTGATGCAATTCAGGCAGCAGTAGTTTCCGCAAAACTCGCGCACTTAGATGACTGGACATCTGCGCGCCAGCGTAACGCGAAAACATATGATCAGCTTTTTGCAGACGCCGGGTTGACCACAGCTACGCGCGGATCAGTTCCGGTGATCCTGCCGAGCGTTGTAACAGATCGCCACATCTTTAATCAGTACGTGATACGGACTCCGCGCCGCGATCAGCTCCAGGCCGCTCTAAAGGAGCATGGAGTCGGTACAGAGGTGTACTACCCAATCCCGATGCATCTTCAGGAGTGCTTTGCCGATCTGGGGTTTGGGGAGGGAGCCTATCCGGAAAGCGAACGGGCAGCAAAGGAAACCCTAGCGCTCCCGGTTTATCCGGAACTGACAGCCCAAGCGGCACAGTACGTTGTGGGGTGCATCCGCAGTTTTTTCGCCGCGGATCCCTCAATTGAAAGTGCTTTCACTCAAATCGTCGCTCCCTCGCATGCCGGGGGGGAATAACCATGTTGGCTGGCGATACACAAAACCTAGGTGCTTGCGATTTGCGTCCCGGTGCAGAGGACGCTGAATTGTGCAAATGGATGACCGCTCGGATTCTCTGCGCAGCACAGACTAATTGCAATCCACCGCCAATAGCTTCCGCTGAAGAAAGAGCATGAATAGTCTCCCCGGCTATGTCCTCGTCACGCCCGCGCGCAATGAGGCTCAGTTTATCGAGTTGACCATAAAGTCGGTCGTGGCACAGACAATCCGGCCGATCAAATGGGTTATCGTCAGCGACGGTTCGACAGACGGAACGGACAATATCGTGCTCAAGTATATGGCGGAGCACCCGTGGATTGAATTAATCAGGATGCCAAGTCGCCCAGAGCGCCATTTCGCCGGAAAAGCCTGTGCGTTTAATGCCGGGTATGCCAGGTTGCGTGATCTCGAATATGGTGTCATCGGCAGCCTCGACGCTGATATCTCCTTCGACCAAGATTATCTCCCCTTCTTACTTCGGAAGTTGGCTGAGGACCGCACGTTGGGACTTGCTGGAACACCGTTCAAAGACGATTCGAATTCAATGTATGACTACCGCTTCGTTAGCATCGAGCATGTGTCGGGTGCCTGCCAGCTGTTCCGGCGTGAATGTTTCGAGCAGGTCGGCGGATATACACCGGTAAAGAGTGGTTGCGTCGATCATATTGCAGTCATTTCCGCGAGGATGAAGGGATGGAAGACCAGGACATTTACGGGCAAAGTGTGTTTGCACCATCGACAGATGGGGACAGCCCGGGACGGTGTGATAATGGCCAAGTTTCGGAATGGTCGGAAGGACTACATTATCGGAAACCATCCGATCTGGGAGTTGTGCAGAGCGACCTATCAGATGACTAAGAACCCCGTCGTCCTCGGCGGCCTGATGCTGGCATCAGGGTACCTGTGGGCGTTGATCCGGCGAGTGGAGAGGCCCATCTCGTCCGAAATGGTAATGTTCGTAAGACGGGAGCAGATGCGAAGATTGAGGAGGTTTCTCACAGGCAACCAAGTTCCTTCTATTCCCTCCGACAAAACCGCGCAGGATTCTCCCCGGTGCACTTCTGCCTCATCGGTGCATCGCTTGTAAGCCTTGCTTCGTCCTCGTCCCCAGAAGCTCTGTCGAATAACGTGGCTCGATGAAATACAAAGAAGATCTGATAACGGAACCACTCGACAAGGCCCCTGTGCCGATAGGGCTCGCCCCAACAATATCTTCATTTCCTGGCTTGGCCGGTGGGTTGAGCCGGGAGAGAGCCCAAGCTCGCGAAGACAGTCTTCTCATTGTAAACGCTGATGATTGGGGCCAGAGCCAAGAGACCACCGATCGCGCCCTTGACTGCGTTGTGCGGGGAACCGTTTCTTCAGTCAGCGCCATGGTTTTCATGCACGATTCGGAGCGAGCTGCGGCGATTGCCGTGGAACGAGGCATCGACGCCGGCCTCCATCTGAATTTCACGACGATGTTTTCGGCACCGAATTCGCACGGCCAGCTGGCAGAACACCAGGCAGAAATCGCCAAGTACCTCCTGAGGCGCCGGATGAATCAGGTCGTTTTTCACCCTGGGCTGCTGCGCCCCTTCGAGTACGTTGCGAAGACTCAACTCGACGAGTTCCTCCGCCTCTATAAAACGCCGCCGGATAGAATCGATGGCCATCATCACATGCATCTCTGCATGAACGTCCTTCTTGCGCGATTGCTTCCGGCCGGAACGATCGCCCGGCGAAGCTTCTCGTTTCAGCCAGGGGAAAAAAATTGGGTGAATCGCCTATACCGTCAAGCCTTGGACCGCGGGCTTGCCCGCCGACACCGTTTGACCGACTTCTTCTTCTCGCTTCCACCACTGGAGCCGCCGAGCCGTCTGCAGCGAATATTTTCGTTGGCAAAGCAGTTCACGGTCGAAGTGGAGACGCACCCCGCGCGCTCGGAAGAATACCGTTTCCTAACCGGCAACGAAATCCATCGATTGACCACAAACATCCGGGTTGCATCCCTTCGGCAAATTTCGCCATGTAGACCCAAGTCATGGAACGCAAAGGAACCTGAATAAATATGCTGTTCAATTCAATCGGATTCGCAATCTTCTTTCCGGTTGTGACCGCAGTTTTCTTTTTCTTGCCGCAACGGTGGCGGGTCCATTGGCTGCTAGCGGCCAGCTGTTTCTTCTACATGGCCTTCATCCCGGCCTACATTTTGATTCTAGTTGTTACGATCCTCATCGACTATCTTGCAGGGATCTATCTCGAGCGGGTAGAGGATCCGAAGAAGAGGAAAGTTCTACTGTGGGTGAGTATCGTGTCTACCTGTACGGTGCTCTTCATTTTCAAGTATTTCGATTTCTTCACCGGCAGCTTCGTAGGAGTGGCCGGACTGCTCGGTTGGCAACTACCTCGCTCGGTTGTCTCGATCATCTTGCCGATTGGACTTTCCTTTCACACATTTCAGAGTTTGAGTTATGTTGTAGAGGTTTACTGGCGGAAGCAAAAGGCAGAGCGAAACTTCGTTGTTTATGCCACATATGTGATGTTCTTTCCCCAGTTGGTGGCCGGTCCCATCGAACGACCGCAAAACCTCTTGCACCAATTCCGGGAATGGCACGCGTTCCACTATCTGGACGTCACCTCAGGCCTGAAGCGGATGGCGTGGGGCTTTTTTAAGAAGCTGGTGGTGGCAGACCGATTGGCGTTGTACGTCAACGACGTTTACTCGGCGCCCCGGAGCCACAACGGTGTGCAACTGACGCTGGCGACGTTTTTCTTCGCCTACCAGATTTACTGTGACTTCTCGGGGTACTCCGACATTGCTATCGGTGCCGCACAGGTTTTGGGATTTCGGTTGATGGAAAACTTTAAGACGCCGTACTACTCGCTGTCGGTCTCTGAATTTTGGCGGCGTTGGCATATCTCTCTTTCGACATGGTTCAAGGATTATCTTTATATCCCGCTAGGTGGGAACCGCGTTAGCAAGAGGCGGCACGTTGTAAACTTGCTGATCACGTTCGGCCTCAGTGGTCTGTGGCACGGAGCCAACTGGACTTACGTGCTGTGGGGACTCTTGAACGGGATGTATCTGGTGGTTGGGTGGCTTACAAAGGACTGGCGCGATCGATTGTTTGGCGTCATCGGCCTACACGAGCACACTTTCGCGCGAAGAACCATCATGTTGTTGACGACTTTCTTGTTGACTTGCGTAGCTTGGATTGTCTTTCGAGCACGAAATATGGGTGATGCCGCATACGTGTTCACGCATTTGGCGAGCGGCTGGGATTTCCATTGGGATTTCCACAAGATAGCAACAGAACAGTTTTTGTTGCGGCAACTGCCGGTGGCCATCGCGGCCATCCTTGTACTGGAAATCGGCCAGCTCTGGAATGGCGTAGTTTCGGTTCCTTCTTTTGTGGGTAAACTGCCCATGGCGGGGCGATGGGCACTTTACGCCGGCTTTGTCATAACAGTGCTGATGTTTGGCGTTTACAAGCAAATGCAATTCATCTACTTCCAATTCTGAGGCCGTGGCAATTGCGGAATGAAGACAGCTTCGACCGCGTTTTCTTGCAGAACTCCTTTGCTGTGAGTGCCGAACTGCCATGCCTTGAATCCGAAGAGGAAAAACCCAGTTCGAGGGAGATAACCGCTAAAAGACGAGAAGTTTTGCCGGAAACGTGGAAAGCGGTGCTGCGGATGGCATGTTTCCTAGGCATGATTGTCGTCCTGGCATGTGTCATGAATGCCATCATCACCTCTGGACTCCGGCGTATCAAGACCTCCGCGTTCGGTGCTACGAACCAGATCATGGAGGGCAAGGTTAACGCCGATATAGTTATCACGGGTTCGTCACGGGCGCTGGCCCACTATGACCCGCGCACGATTGAGGCAATTACAGGACGCACGGCCTTCAATTTGGGCCGGAACGGATCGCAGACCGACATGCAGGTTGCATTCTTAAAAGCGTATCTTGCGCACAACCGAAAACCTGAGCTTGTTGTGCACAATCTCGATGTCTTTACCTTTCAAACAACTCGTAAAGTTTACGATCCGGTCCAATATATGCCGTATCTTTACGATCCCGAACTGTATGGGGCCTTGCGGAAGATCAACCCGAACATGTGGAAAAGCCGGTACGTGCCCTTGTACGGGTACGTCGTTGAAGACATGAACTTCTCCTGGGTTATGGGATTCAAGGGCTTTTGGGGGTGGTCGCCGCCGGAAGACTATTTCTTGGGTTTCAACCCGCGATCAAGAAAATGGACAGACGATTTCGAACATTTCAAGGCTAGCCACCCGAACGGCGTACGTTTTGCGATCGAGCCGGCGGGAATTCAAGTTGTGGAAGATTTAATTCGTGTATGCCGACAAGACCGGATTCAGCTGATATTTGTGTACTCTCCCGAATACATTGAAATGCAATCGTTGACGAAGAATCGAGCGGACGTCTTCGACCATTTTCATGAATTGGCGGATCGCTTCGATGTTCCCGTGTGGGATTACAGCCATTGGAAATACGCCGGGAATCAAGATTTCTTCCAAAACTCCCAACACCTGAACGCCACTGGAGCTGCGGTTTTTTCGGACGACGTGGCAAACCGTTTGAAAGCATATCTGGCGACCCAATCCAGGGCCGGCGCGGATATGCAGGTTTCAGGTTCGGCTAGCCGTTCTAACCCGCAAGACTAAATGTCAGGAGCGACCATCCTTGTAGGTTTTGCGGAGGCCGTGGCGGCTCCAGAAGTAGCGTGGAGTCTCGTGGACGAAGGTTTTAACGTAGTTGCCTTTGCGCGCAAAGGGCGGGCCTCTGCCTTGCGCCACAGCCGCTATGTCGTGTGTCATGAGATCTGTCCGCCGGAGGTAGACCTGCAGGTGTCTCTCTCCGATCTCAATTCCATTTTGGCTTCCCTCGGTCGCAAGGGACAAGGCTCTCAGCAGATACTCTTTCCACTTGACGACAGCGCCGTATGGCTAACTAGCAGAGCCAAACTTGAGAATGCGTGGCTCCTGGCTGGGCCAAGCGGCGCCAACGCTGAGCTTGCACTGAACAAGTGCCTTCAGGTGCAGGCAGCGAAAGATGCCGGCTTTGACGTTCCCAAGACTCTGATGGCCAGAAACGCGGACGAGGTGTTAATGCACCTCGAGTCGGAATCATACCCGATTATTTTGAAGGCTGCGGAGTGTGTTCCGGTGCGGGAAGGCCGCGTGCAGAACTGTCCGAAATGGATATGCGCAAGTGCCGGCGAATTGCAACGCGCGGTCTCAAACTGGGTGGGGCGCGTGCCATTATTGGTCCAGCCTTTCATCGAAGGAATCGGAGAAGGCGTTTTCGGCCTAGCAGCTCCCGACGGCGTGCGGGCGTGGAGCGCACACCGCAGGGTGAGGATGATGAATCCTCAAGGTTCGGGATCGAGCGCTTGCGTTTCCCAGCCTGTGTCTGACGATGTGAAGGATAAGGCAGAAGAATTGATTCGAAGGGCCGGGTGGCGGGGCGTATTCATGATTGAACTCTTGCGCGACCAGTCTGGGAAGATCTGGTTTATCGAACTCAACGGCAGACCTTGGGGAAGTATGGCCCTTTCTCGCTGCCAAGGCCTTGAGTACCCTGCGTGGAACGTCAGGCTTGCAATGGACGAACAGTCGCGAGTCGGCATTGTACCGTCTCCGACCGCCGGCGTGGTTTGCAGACACGTGGGCCGAGAACTCATGCACCTGCTATTTGTGTTGCGAGGTGCGAAATCGCAGGCGCTGAGCGGCTGGCCCTCGTTCTGGAAAACGATTGGTGAGGTCATGCGGATTCATCGAGGCGATCGTTATTACAATTGGCGCCGCGACGATCCCAATGTATTTTTCGCCGATTGTTACTACACAATTCACGACAACTTGTTCAAAGTCCACAGCTGAACTTCATGGAATTTCTCGCTACTTGTCACGTGCACTCGAAGTGGTCATATGACGGAATTTGGTCGCTTGAAGCGCTGAGCGTCAAGTTCAGCCGCCGCTGCAGAGTCGTAATGATGACAGAACACGACCGCGGATTTACGGCGTCGCGCCTTGAGCAGTATCGCGAAGCATGCGATCGAGCAAGTTCCGACAAGATATTGGTCGTGCCCGGCATTGAGTATAGCGACGCGGCCAACCGCGTGCATGTTCTCGTGTGGGGACCGGGCCCTTTTCTTGGAGAAGGATTACCCACCAGTGAGATGTTGGACGGAGTCAGAGCTGCCGGTGGCTTGGCTGTGCTTGCGCACCCATCCAGACGAGAGGCGTGGAGGGCTTTCGATCCATCGTGGGCCAGCCGACTCCTGGGAATTGAAGCCTGGAATCGGAAGTATGACGGCTGGGCTCCGAGCCCGACCGCACCTGACCTGCTGCTTACCGCTGGGGCGATTCCGTTTGTGGGCCTCGATTTCCACACACACCGCCAGTCGTTTCCGCTTGCGATGGCGCTGGACATGGATCAGACGGTTACTGAGGACAACGTTCTCAACTGCTTGAGGTCGCGCCGGTGTTCGGCACGCGCGTTCGGACTTCCGCTGAACGAGAACCTCGTCCGCGGCGCTTTGCCGATTCTGGGCATGGCGGAACAAGGCAGGCGGAAGGTAGCTTCAATCGCCAAGCATTCGAGGGTTTCTGCGCGCTGATGAGGGCTCGGGAAGAGACTCCCAGGACTCCCCCGCATTCGGCGCGCATACAATGGCCATGAAAGTTCGTCACGTCTCGGTGTGCATTTGCACGTTCAAGAGGGCGCAGCTCTTGAGGCAATTGCTCGAGCGGTTGGAGAATCAACAGACAAACGAGCTGTTCGTTTATTCCGTCGTTGTGGCTGACAACGATCGGATGGAGTCCGCGCGGGACGTGGTGCGGGCATTTTCCGGCACAAGTCGGTTGCCAGTGACCTACTGCGTCGAGCAGCAACAAAACATCGCACTTGCGCGGAACACGGCGCTGCAGTATGCCGAAGGGGACTTCATCGCATTCATAGATGACGACGAGTTTCCCGCGGAC
>Ga0307373_10012687_pt1 | contig 11924 bp, 15 predicted proteins | sample OX2MG_FD_202534 | JGI IMG/M metagenome (GOLD analysis project Ga0307373, IMG submission 202534) | Soil microbial communities from Risofladan, Vaasa, Finland - OX-2 | ecosystem: Environmental > Terrestrial > Soil > Coastal area > Acid sulfate soil | place: Finland: Risofladan, Vaasa | collected...
TACGGCCGGATCGGCGAGTGGTGGGGCAAGCACAGCGCCTCGGGGAAGATCTTCGGCGGCGAGGAGTTGCAGCCGGCGGCGACGGCCACCACCGTCCGCCACCAGGGCGAGAAGACGGTCGTCACCGACGGGCCCTTCATCGAGGCCAAGGAGACGGTCGGCGGGTTCGCGCTGGTTGACGTGGCCGACCTCGACGAGGCTATCGAGCTGGCCCGGACCTGGCCCGCCAAGGGGATGGTCGAGATCCGTCCGCTGGTCGCCGAGAGCGACCACATGTGAGCTCCGGCTCGCCGCCGAGTTCCGCTTCGGAGGCGGCCCTCGCACAGGTGTTCCGGGAGGAGACGGGCCGCCTCGTCGCGGGGCTGGTTCGCTTCCTGGGCGACTTCGACCTCGCCGAGGAGCTGGTCCAGGAGGCGGTCCTCAGCGCGATCGTCACCTGGCCGGTCACCGGCATCCCCGCCCGCCCCGCCGCCTGGCTGACCACGACCTCGCGCCGCAAGGCGATCGACCGGATCCGCCGGGAGGCGCGCTACCGGGACAAGCTGGTGCTCCTCGCCGCGTCGGAGGCGCCGGCCGCCACCGAACCGGACGACCGGCTGCGGCTGATCTTCACCTGCTGCCACCCCGCGCTCGCGCGGGAGGCGCAGCTGGCACTCACCCTGCGCGCCGTCTGCGGGCTCACCACGGCCGAGATCGCCCGGGCCTTCCTCGCCGGCGAGGCGGCGATGGCGCAGCGGATCGTCCGCGCCAAGCGCAAGATCGTCGAGTCGGGGATCCCCTACCGGGTGCCGACCCGCGAGGAGCTCGGCGGCCGGCTGGCCGAGGTGCTGGCCGTCCTCTACCTGCTCTTCAACGAGGGCTACCTGGCCAGCGGAGGCCCGGCGCCCGACCGCCGCGACCTCGCCGTCGACGCCGAGTGGCTGGCGAGCCTGCTGGTGCGCCTGCTCCCCGGCGAGCCGGAGGCGATTGGCCTGCTGGCGCTGATGCGCCTGCACCTCGCCCGTGCGGGCAGCCGCTTCGACGCCGATGGCCGTTTGATCCTTCTTCGGGACCAGGACCGGAGCACCTGGGACCGGCGGGCGATCGCCGCCGCCGGCCGGCTGATCGTAGAGGCCGGGGAGCTCGGTCGGCCAGGGCCGTACCAGATCCAGGCGGCGATCGCCGCGCTCCATAGCGAGGCGCCCTCCTGGGAGGAGATCGACTGGGAGGAGATCGTGGCGCTCTATTCCCTACTGCTCGCCCACCAGCCTTCGCCGGTGGTGCGGCTCAACCGCGCGATCGCGCTACGCCACCTGGAGGGCCCGGGGCCGGCGCTGGCAGAGGTGGACGCGGTCGCCGGCGAGCTTGAGAGCTACCACCTCCTCCACGCCACCCGGGCCGAGCTCCTCCGCGACCTCGGCCGGCCGTCCGAGGCTCGGGCCGAGGACGGTGCCGCGCTCGGCCTGACGCGCAATCCTGCCGAGCGGGAACTGCTCCGCCAGAGATTACTCGACTAGAGAGTTTGTCTGATAGCATGTCTATCAGATAAGCTCTGGCTGAGCACACAGGAGGTGAATTCCGAAAGATGGTCCATCTACTCATCGTGGCGGCAGTCGTCCTCTTCGTTCTGTGGCTTTTGTTCCACGCCACCGGCGCCTTGGTCAACCTGCTTTGGATCGGCATCGTTGTGCTGGCGATCCTCTGGCTTGTCGGCCTTTTCCGCGGTCGCAGGACGACGTACTAGTAGCGCTTCGCGGCCGCGCGCCGCGATTCCTTCAGAGCTGGCGGCCTTCGATCCAGGCCGCCAGCTCCCACGGTGGCAGTGGCCGGCTGTCGGCATAGCCCCCGACGAGCGCAAGCGCAGAGAGGTTTCACGTCCACCCTGCAGTCAATTTCGGTGATCACCCAGCTGGTCAGCGGAAGGACCTTGGACTCGTTCGCGTAGCAGCAAGCCTCCTGGCCTCGCGGCCTGGCCTCGGCTTGCGCCTCGCGGCGCCCTTCAGACGGTGATCCGGCTGCGGTAGACCGAGGTCAGCCAGTCGGAGGGCGCGCCGCCCCGGACGAGCTCGAAGTAACGCTCCTGGATCCGTTCGGTGACGCGCCCGATCTGCCCCTCGCCCACCCGGTAGGAGTCGATCTCCGCGATCGGCATCACCTCCATGTTGGTGCCGGCGAAGAAGAGCTCCTCCGCCACGTAGAGCTCGGTGAAATCGACCTCCCGCTCCTCCACGCTCAGTCCCAGCTCGCGGGCGACGCCTAGGACCGTGTCCCGGGTGATCCCCTCCAGGATGTTGTCGGTGAGGCGAGGCGTGACCACTGCGCCCCGGCGAACCAGGAAGATGTTCTGGCCGGGCCCCTCGGAGACCTGGCCGCGCTCATTGAGCATCACCGGGATGTCGAAGCCCTTGAGCTTGGCGTCAACCGACGCGAGACGGCTGTTCAGGTAATTGGCGCTCGCCTTCACCCGCGGGGAGATCGAGTTGTCGGACGGCCGGCGCCAGGCGCTGACGTTGCAGCGGACGCCCGTTTTGAGCCGCGGGTTCGGGGCCTTGGGGAAGGCCAGCATGTAGACGCCGGTGGGGTCCTCCTCGGCGGCGCCGGCGGAGCCGCCGGCCACGAGGTCGTCGAGGACGTCGAAATAGGCCACGACGCGAATATGGGCGTCATCGCGGACCTCGTTGGCATGGAGCAGGTCGATGATTCCGCCGGTCAGCTCCTCGACCGAGTGGCGGATGCGCATCCGCAACACCCGCATCGAGCCGCCGAAGAGGCGCTGGAAGTGTTCCTCGAGCCGAAAGAGGAGCAGGTCGTCGCCGCCCGCCGAGCGGTAGGCGCGGATCCCCTCGAAAACGCTCGCTCCGCGGAGCATGGCGTCGCTGGCGACGTGGACCTGGCTCTCCGCCCAGGGCGTGACGCGGCCGTTCATCCAGGTGTTGGCGGGGTTCATGTCAGGCGGAGGTTAGCGCGCGCAGGCGCGGGACGTCGGCGGCCACCTTCTCCAGCACCGCCTCCTGGCCCTCCCGAGGCATGTCGATGACGAACTCTTCGATCCCGGCCTCGCGATGGCGCCCGACCATCTCGTGGAAGGCGCCGAGCGAGGCCCAGCAGTCGTCGTCGGCGCGCGCCGTCCAGTAATAGAGCGAGCGCAGGACCGCTCGGGGGTCGCGGCCGATCCGGTCGCAGTGCCCGTCGAGGATGGCGTTCCGCTCCCGGATCTGATCCAGGGTGCCGAAAGAATTCCAGCTGTCCGCCTTGCGCGCGACGATGCCGAGCAACCGGGGCCGTGCGCGCCGAGGGTGAGCGGCGGGCGCGGGCGCTGCACCCGCCCCGGCCGGAAGGAGGCCTCGGTCAGCTGGTAGTGGCGACCCTGGAAGCTGGTGACCTCGTTGCGGAGCAGGAGGTCGATGACCTCGACCGCCTCCTCGAAGCGGTCGACGAGCTCCCTCGGTTCCGGGAAGGGGATGCCCAGCATCTCGTGCTCGGGCGCATACCGGCCGGCCCCGAATCCCAGTTCCAGCCGGCTGTTTGAGATGTGGTCGACCGTTGCCGCCTCCTTGGCGAGCCACGCCGGGTGGCGGAACGTGTTCGAGCTGACGAGGCAGCCGATCCGGATCCGCTCTGTCCCCGCCGCGAGGGCGGCGAGGAGCGTCCAGGCCTCGAAGTAGGGGCCGGTCGGGCGGCTGGGCTGGGCCCAGTGCTCGCAGCCCCAGGCGCTGTCGAACCCGAGCTCCTCGAACCGCCTCCAGCGCTCCAGGCCCAGCTGAGGTTCTGGTCGGTTCAGATCCCAAAGCGCAGCGGTCTCGCCATCTCGAAACCAAAAGGTATGCCGTTTGCGACAATCGACGCGAAATGAAAACGATCTCTGGAATCGAGGGCTACCGGGCGCTGGCTGGGGAGCAGCTGGGCGAGAGCGATTGGCTGGAGGTGGACCAGGACCGCATCAACCAGTTCGCCGACGCGACCGGCGACCACCAGTGGATCCATGTCGACGTGGAGCGGGCTAAGCAGGGGCCGTTCGGCACCACCATCGCCCACGGCTTCCTGACCCTGTCGTTGATCCCCGCGCTCACCGGCGGGCTGATCAAGGTTGACGGCGTCCGGATGGGGATCAACTACGGTCTCAACAAGGTTCGCTTCCCGAACCCGGTCCGGGCCGGGTCAAGGGTCAAAGCCTCGGTCCGCAACCTCTCGGTGGAGGACGTGCAGGGCGGCATCCAGATCGTCAACGAGGTGACGCTCTCGATCGAAGGCGAACCCAAGCCGGCCTGCGTCGCCGAGACGGTCACCCGCCTCTACACCTGAGGCGCCGATCGCTAGCAGAGGCCGGCGGAGGGCGGCAGCAGGGGCGCGGCCTGGGCGGCGTCGGCCTCGGCGCGGGTGATGTAGTGCTCGCTCACCATCGAGTCGAGCACCACGCCGCGGCGCCGAAGCGCCGCCTGCGGGTGGGCGCGCGGCTCGTCGCCCACCGGTGACTGGGGCAGTCCGGCGAGCAGGGCGTACTCAGAGAGGTCCAGCTCGGCGAGCGGCTTGCCGAAGTAGGCACAGGCCGCGGGACCGGCCCCGTAGAGCGTCGGGCCGGTCGGGGCCAGCGTCAGCCAGTCGGCCAGGATCCGGGGCTTGCTGATCACCGACTCGACCTTGAATGCGAGCGCCATGTCGACGGGCTTGTTGAGGCCCTGGTCCGAGCCCTTCAGATAGACCTCCTTCATCAGCTGCTCGGTGAGCGTCGAGCCACCCTCGCAGAGGCATCCGAAGCGGGCGTCGTCGATCATCGAACGGAGCAACCCGGGGAGGTCGATTCCGTGGTGGCTGTAAAAACGCTCGTCCTCGGTCGCGACCACCGCCAGGGCGAGGACGTTGGGGACCTGGTCCGGGGCCAGCACCGGCACTTTATGGGCGGCGGCCTGGGCCTCAACCCGGGCCTGGACGTCGTCCACTGAAGGCGTGCCGAACCAGGCCACCAGCCCAACGATCACCGAGGCCATCACAATTGCGGCCGCCAGGCGGCCGAGGCTTCGCCCCACCATCTCAGCAGCGTGGCGGCCGCGAATTGGTTACGGTTGGTTGCCGACAGGACAATGAGCAAACCGCGCCTCGCGCCCGCCGCGAAGCCGTCGCCGGAGGCTATCGAGGTGCTGGAGAAATCGCCCGCGATCGGCGGACGGGCGCTCAACATCTTCGGCACCCTCGCCCACCACCCGCTGCTCCTGAAGCGCTACATCGCGCTGGGCGGTGTTTTCCTCCGGTTCGGGCTGCTGCCGGCGCGCGAGCGCGAGCTGGTCATCCTTCGTACCGCCTGGCGCACCGGCTCGGTCTACGAGTTCGGCCAGCACACCAGGCTCGGGCAGACGGCAGGTGTCGCCCCCGCCGAGGTAAGCCGCCTCGCCCAGCCTGGCGTCGATGGCTGGTCGCCCGACGACGCCGCCCTGCTGGCGATGGTCGAGGACCTCCACCGGTCCGACCGCGTCTCCGATCCCACCTGGGAGGCGCTCGCCGCCCGCTGGTCCGAGGCCGAGCTGGTGGAGCTGCTGGCGCTGGCCGGCTTTTACCGGATGACGGCTGGGTTCCTCAACTCCGCGGGAGTGGAACTAGAAGCGGGAGTGCCGGGCTGGCCCGAGGGTAGCGGCCGATAATGCCCGCCATGGGATCGGTGATCGTGGCGGGGGCGCGCACGCCGATCGGCAAGTTCGGCGGCGGCCTCTCGACCCTACCCGCGGTGGAGTTGGGCGGGATCGCGATCCGGGCCGCCGTCGAACGGGCTGGGATCGACGCCGGCGAGGTCGACTACGTGATCATGGGCCAGGTCCTCCAGGCCGGCGCCGGCCAGATCACCGCCCGGCAGGCGGCGGTGCTCGGCGGGATCCCGGTCTCGGTACCGGCCATCACCATCAACAAGGTCTGCCTCAGCGGCCTCAACGCGATCGCGATGGCCGACCAGATGATCCGCGCCGGCGAGATCGAGGTCGCCGTCGCCGGCGGCATGGAGTCGATGTCGCAGGCTCCCTACGTAGTGCCCAAGGCGCGCTTCGGCGCCCGGATGGGCAATACCGAGATGGTGGACTCGATGGTCCACGACGGGCTTTGGTCCACCTTCCTGGAAGCGCACATGGGCGAGACCTCGGACGAGATCAACCAGGAACTGGAGATCGGCCGCGAGGAGCAGGACGAGTGGTCCGCCCGCTCCCACGCCCGCGCCGCCGCGGCCTGGGCCGACGGCCGCCTGGCCGAGGAGACCATCGCGGTAGAGGTCGCCGGGAGGAAAGGCCAGATAGCCAGGGTGGAGCGGGACGAGGGGTTCCGGCCTGACACCACCGCCGCCGGGCTGGCGGTGCTGGCGCCGGCCTTCCGCAGGGAGGGGACGATCACGGCCGGGAACGCCTCCCAGATCTCCGACGGGGCCGCAGCGGTGGTGGTGATGTCGGCCGAGCGAGCGGAGCGGGAGGGTAGGCGTCCGCTGGCCGAGATCGTCGCCCATGGGATGTCCGCCGACCGCTTCGGATGGCTGCACACAGTCCCCGCCCTGGCCATCGACCGCGCCCTTGCCCGAGCCGGACTCAAGGCGGCGGACCTCGACCTGGTCGAGGTCAACGAGGCCTTCGCCGCGGTGGCTCTGAACGCGACCCGCATGCTTGGACTGGATGAGGAGCGCGTCAACGTCAACGGGGGCGCCGTGGCCCTCGGCCACCCGATCGGCGCCAGCGGAGCCCGACTGGTCCTGACGCTGGCCTCCGAGCTGCGCCGGCGAGGTGGCGGACTGGGCGCCGCGGCTCTCTGCGGCGGCGGCGGCCAGGGCGACGCGCTGATCGTCAGGTCCCGCGCCTGACAGGACCTTAGGGGTCAACTCCCGGGCGGCACCCGGGTAACGTGGGCCGGGTGACAGGCGAGAAGCTGGTCGAGGCACGAGGCCTGACTAAGCACTACTCCAACGGAGTCGTGGCGGTCCAAGACCTCGACCTCAACGTGATGCGCGGCGAGGTCTACGGCTTTCTCGGGCCCAACGGCGCCGGCAAGACCACCACGCTGCGCATGCTTCTCGGACTGATCAGGCCGACCAGCGGCTCCGCGATCGTGGTCGGGCACCAGCCGGGCTCGCCGGCCGGCCTGGCCCGGGTTGGAGCCATCGTCGAAACTCCCGCCTTCTACCCCTACCTGAGCGGGCGTGACAACCTCCGGATCCTCGCCGGGCTGAGCGGTGCGGACGAATCTCGGATCGGGTCCTGCCTCGAAGAAGTGGACCTGACGCCGCGGGCGCACCACAAATTCGAAACCTACTCGATGGGCATGAAGCAGCGCCTCGGCGTTGCCGCCGCCCTCCTCAAAGAGCCGGACCTCTTGATCCTCGACGAGCCCACCAACGGCCTCGACCCGCAGGGCATGGCGGACATGCGGAGCCTGATCGTCGAGCTGGGCAAGGGCGACCGCACCGTGCTGATCTCCAGCCACCTGCTGAACGAGGTCGAGCTGATGTGCACGCGGGTGGGAGTCATCCAGCAGGGCCGGCTCGTCTCGGAGGGGACGATGGATGAGATCCGGGGCGCCACCCAACTGCTGGTCCGGGCCGAACCTGCCGACCAGGCGCGCCGGGTGCTCGAGGCGGCGGTTGGTGCCGACCATGTGACTGCCTCCGACGGCGCCTTCCGGGTGAAGGTCGCGCTCGAGGAGACCGCCGACCTCAACCGGCAGCTGGTGGCCGCCGGCGTTGCGGTGAGCGAGCTCAGGCCCAGCGAGCGGTCGCTCGAGGAGGCCTTCATGGCACTGACCGGGGAGAAGGGCGGGCTGTGAGCGCGACAGCCGCGACCTTCCGCTGGGAACTCTTCAAGCTGTATCGCCGGCCCGCGGTGTGGGTCTCGGTGATCATCCTGCTGGTGCTGGCGCTCGCGCTCGGCTACGGCCTCGTCTGGTACATCTACACTCACCCGCCGGCCCGGGCCGCCGCCAGCTTGCCCCGCGGGGCCAGCTTCGCCCTTCTCAAGGTGGGCCTTTACCCCGCCGCCTTCGTCAAGCACACCCTGGGCCAGTGGTCCACACTCGGCGGCGTCTTCGCCCTCATCGTCGGCGTCCTCAGTCAGGGCAGCGAGTACGGCTGGGGCACCGTCAAGACCCTCTTCACCCAGCGCCCGGGGCGCCTCTCCCTCCTGGCCGGCAAGCTGACCGCCCTGGCGGTGCTGGTGCTCGTGATGGTGGTGGCTCTCTTCGCGGTCGACGCCGCGTCCTCCTACGTGGTCGCGCTGCTGGACGGGAAGAGCGTCTCCTGGCCGGCGTGGCAAGACGTCGCGAAGGGCATCGCCGCGGCGTGGCTGATCTTCGGCTTCTGGGCGGTCCTCGGCTTCAGTCTCGCCACCATCTTCCGGCAGTCGGCGATGGCAATCGGGCTCGGCCTCGCCTACGCGGTCCTGATCGAGGGGATCATCTTCGCCATCCTGGGCACCCTCGGCAGCGACTACACCAAAGTGATCGAGCCGTGGTTCCCGCTTGCCAACGCCGGCTACCTGGTCGCCGCCTTTGGCCAGGCCGCCGAGGGGAGCGGTGCTCCGGCGGCCGCGCCATTGGCCGATGCGACCCACGCCGTGGCTACCCTCCTGGTCTACGTGGCCACGCTGATCGCGGTCTCGGCCGTGCTGACCCGGCGACGCGACGTGACCTCCTAGGAAGACCGGCTTCAGGCTTCCTTCACCCAGCACGCCTTTAATTTGGAGTCGGGTGAGCCCCGCCACAAGGTCGGAAGTACTGCCGGCCACCCCCTCGACCACCACCGCAGCCGTTCCCTTCTGGCGCACGGCCGTGTTCTGGTACCTGCTGGCGGCCCTCAACGCGGTGGTGGTGGCGGGCTTTTGGTACACCAGTTCGGGCCACCTCGTGGTTCGCAGCTCGGCCGACTTCTTCAACGGCCTCGGCCGTGTCACCGGCCTCGAGGGCACCTACCTGGTGCTCCTCCAGTTGGCGCTGATGTCCCGCCTCGGCTGGTTCGAAGAGGCCATCGGCCTGGAGCGGCTGGCGGTCCTCCACCGGTTCAACGGCTACCTGGCGATCGGCCTCCTGCTCGCCCACGCCGTCTTCCAGACCATCGGCTACATGCTCGGGGACGGCTACAGCGTGCTCGGCCAGCTGGGCGACTTCATCGCCAATTACGAGGGCCTGCTGGCCGCCATCGTCGGGCTGCTCCTGATGCTGACGGTGGTCGGCATCTCGATCGGCGCGGCCAGGATCCGCTTCAGCTACGAGACCTGGTACTTCATCCACCTCTATTCCTACGTCGCCGTCCTGCTGGCCTTCAGCCACCAGCTGGCGACCGGCATCGACTTCGTCCGCAATCCGATCTTCACCGACTACTGGATCGGCCTCTACCTGCTCCTCATCGCGGTCCTGGCCTGGTTCCGGATCGCTCGGCCCCTGCTCCTCTTCTCTCGCCACCGCTTCTGGGTCCACCGGGTGGTCAAGGAAGGTCCCGGCATCCACTCGATCTACATCCGCGGCCGTGACCTCGCCGGCTTCCGCGTGGCGCCGGGCCAGTTCCTCATCTGGCGCTTCCTCGACGAGAAGCGCTGGTGGCAGGCGCACCCCTTCTCGCTCTCCCTGCCGGCCGACGGCCGCGAGATGCGGCTGACGGTCAAGAACATCGGCGACTACACGGCCCGCCTGGGAGGCCTCCGCCCGGGGACGCCGGTTTTGATCGAAGGTCCCTTCGGCAAGTTCACCGAGGAGCGCGCCACCAATCCGCGGGTGCTGCTGATCGCCGGAGGCATCGGGATCACGCCACTGCGGGCCCTGGCCGAGTCGATGGCGGCGCGCGGCCACGACGTGGTCCTCCTCTATCGGGCGACCCGGCAGCGAGATGTCGTCTTCAAAGAGGAGCTCGATAAGCTGGCCGCCTCCGGCCGCATCCAGGTCGAGTACCTGCTCTCCGAAGGCCCCCGCCAGCTCCGCAACCGCGCGGCCTGGTTCAAGTCCAAGACGATGAGAGAACTGGTCCCCGACATCGCCGATCGGGAGGTCTACATCTGCGGGCCGGTGGGTATGACTGAAACCGTGACCGCACTCCTGCCCGAGGTCGGCGTTGATGCCGCCCGGATCCACACCGAGGTCTTCCGCTACTGAAATGAAGCGAGCTGTGATCGTCGCCGGAGCATCCATGGTGGGCGTGGTCTGGCTCTTGAACCTGAAGCCCGCTCCCCACGGTCTGAGCATCATCGCCAGCAGCTCGGGGCAGGCCGGTTACGACCCCAACGCACCCCAACCGGCGGTAGCCACTCCCAGCCCCAGCCCGGGCGCCAGCCCCACCCCCACCCCGAGTGGCGCCACGGGAACCTACACGGGCCAGCCGGAGGACGCCTTCTACGGCACCGTCCAGGTGCGGGTCACCGTCTCGAGCGGAAAGATCACCGACGTCCAGCCCCTGCAGTTGCCGAGCGATCGGGCCCGCTCCGCCTACATCAGCCAGGTCGCCGGGCCCATGCTGCGGACCGAGGCGCTGCAGGCGCAGAGTGCCAGGATCGACATCGTCTCCGGCGCGACCTACACCAGCAACGCCTACGCGCAGTCACTGGAGACCGCCCTCCAGCAAGCCAAGCTGGGGTAGACGCGATCGCTCTGCGGCGGGTCCAGGAGGTGATGGGCATGCCGGTCACCGTCCAGGTCCTCGATTCGACGGCCGACGATTCGATGCTGGACGAGGTCTTCGAGGAGTTCGCCCGCCTCGACCAGACCTTCAGCCCCTTCCTCGACGGAAGCGCGGTCAGCCGCATCAATCGGGGCGAGCTTTCGGTCGAGGAGGCCGGCCCGCTGGTCGTTCAGGCCGCCGAGCTCTGCCGCCTCTACGAGGTCGCGACCGGCGGCTACTTCTCGGCCTGGCCGGGGGGCCGCTTCGAACCCTCCGGGCTGGTGAAGGGCTGGGCGATCGATCGCTCCGCCTCGATCCTCGCCCGCCACGCCTGCGATGACTGGTTCGTGGACGCGGGCGGCGACGTCCTCGCCCACGGCCACAATGGCGACGGCGGCCCCTGGCGCGTTGGCATCCGTCACCCGGTCGAGCGCAACCGGGTCGTCCGAGTGGTGCTCGCCTCCGACCTCGCCGTCGCGACCTCGGGCACCTACGAGAAGGGCGAGCACATCCTCGACCCTCACACCGGGAAGCCCGCCACCGAGTTGGTCAGCTTCACGGTCGCCGGCCCGGACATCCTCAGCGCCGACGTCTACGCCACCGCCTGCTTCGCAATGGGATCGCGCGGCCTCGACTTCCTCGACGGCGTTGAGGGTTACGAGGGCCTGGCCGTCGACAGGGAGCTTCGGGGCGCCTGGACGGCCGGCTTCGCCGCGCTCTGCGAGGGCGCCTGAAGTCTCCCTCGCCCGTTCACAGGGCCTTCACAACTCGGGGCCAGCATCTTGAGACACAGGCGGGGCTCGTAGGAAGCCTCCGCCAGGGCAAGTCAAAGGAGATGCTTTCGAAATGAGATCGAGGTTCGCGTTCATCTGGGTGCTGCTGACCGCGGCGGTTGCCGGCGTGGCGGCGTGGATCGCCTACGGGGCGGGAGTGGCCACCAGGGTCGCCTCCACCGCACCGGCGACCGCCGCCGGGGCTCCGCCGTACTACTACTACGGCCATCCGGGGTTCGGGTTCTTCCCGTTCTTCGGGTTCTTCTGGCTGCTCTTCCTCGTCTTCGTCCTCTTCTGGATCTTCCGCGGCCGGCGCGGTTGGGGCCACCACCGGTTCGGCACTCCCGGCGGGATGCCGCCCGTCATCGACGAACGGCTCAAGAGCTGGCACGAACAAGCGCACGGCGACGAGAAGAAGACTGCTCAGCAGTGAAGACGGTCCTGGTGGTCGACGACGAGCCGCAGATCTTGCGGCTCGTCCGGGACTACCTGGAGCACTCCGGCTTCTCGGTCCTGGCCGCGGCCACCGGCCAGGAGGCGCTCCGGGCAGCCCGCACCTGCTCACCGGACCTGGT
>Ga0307373_10012688_pt1 | contig 11924 bp, 9 predicted proteins | sample OX2MG_FD_202534 | JGI IMG/M metagenome (GOLD analysis project Ga0307373, IMG submission 202534) | Soil microbial communities from Risofladan, Vaasa, Finland - OX-2 | ecosystem: Environmental > Terrestrial > Soil > Coastal area > Acid sulfate soil | place: Finland: Risofladan, Vaasa | collected...
TGGCCGGGCGCGTCGCCGTCTACCACGGCGACACAAAATTGCAGATCGAGGCCCTCTAAAAAAATAACGAGGGGGTGACATTTTCACTCGGCTGTTAGGGGTGACATTTTTACCTTGCTACAACAGGCGCCCTCCGGGACGGGATGAGAATCGGGCACCCCGGAAGCGGAACGGCCGGAGCAAGCGGCGCCGCCATCATGCCTTCCGCAGCCGGTCGAGCTGGGGAAAAATCAAGACCGCGAACGCCGCCGCCAGCAGGGAGCCGATCAGCCAAGCAAGGTTCCACAGGGATCCCGGTTGATTCAATAGATAGCGCTCGATCACCTCGATGATCAGCCGCTCCAGATCGTACAGGACGAACGTCAACGCGAAACGGCTCAGCGGAACATCCACGTTGATCCGATAGCCGATCCACTGGGCGGCGTAAGCCACCGTGGTAAGAGCAATTCCGTAGACGCCGAGGGGCAGATGGCTGATCGCATCCTGCACGAGGCCGATTCCCGCCCCCAGAAAAATCCCCGATGCGGCGTTGCGCCGTCCGAGTGAAAAGTATATGGTCACCAGGAGCGGAAATTCGAGAATTCCGGCGTGAGGGATATATTTCGGAAGAAAACCCTGCAGGAACAAGGCGACCACGGCCGCGCCAATAGTCGAGCCTGCGTAATATTGGTGAACCTCGATGAACGAATCGTCTTTGACAACCAGTGCCATAGGTCGGGACGGCTCAAGCCAGCATTGTAGAACGGCGGCGCGGCCGCGGCCTAGGCGGCAGAGAAGCTCGTCTTCCATAACCGGTGAGCGCCCGGTGAAGGAGGGACATGGCTACCGGCATCGGATTTGACGTCTACGGCACGCTGGTCGATCCCATCGGAATCACCACCGAACTGGACGCCCTGGCGGGAGAGCGGGCCGCGCGAGCGTCCCAGCTCTGGCGCGCGCGCCAACTCGAATACTCGTTCCGCCGCGCGGCCATGCACCGCTACGAAAATTTCGACGTGGTCACCCGCCAAGCCCTCCAAGCGACCTGCGAGAGCCTGGCTATTCCGCTGCGGCCAGCCGACACGGACCGCCTCATGAGCGCCTACGAACGCCTGGAGGTGTTTCCCGATGCCCGTGCGTCGCTCGAACGTCTTCGCCGCGCCGGGCACCGGCTTGCCGCCTTCTCGAACGGCGTCGAGGCCACGCTCCGGCGGCTTCTGGCCCACGCCGGCATTCTCGATCTTCTCGACGATGTCATCAGCGTCGACAACGTGCGTTCCTTCAAGCCCGATCCGGCCGTTTACGCGCATCTCAGGCGGCGGCTCGGCGCCGAAGTGACTTGGCTGGTCTCCTCGAACGGCTGGGATGCGATTGGAGCCAAGGCGGCAGGTCTCCAGGCCGCCTGGGTACGGCGCGACCCGCAAGCCGTGCTCGATCCCTGGGGGATCGTTCCCGATCGGATCGTCACGGATCTCCTTCAGCTCGCCTCGACTTTCGAGACTGGCGAGACTGGCACGCGATGAATGGCCGCCGGACGGCGGCCACCCTCCATTTCGTGGACTAATTCAACGACCGCTTCCGCCGCTCGGGTCTGCCGCCGTCGAGGGCGGCGGTGGTTTCGGGTGCAGCAGAATCACCAGCACGTCCTCCAGCCGATCCAGCTTGGCCGCCGGCCGCACTTCGATGCTTCGGAAGGGGATTCCCGGGTGCGCGGTCAGAACGATTCCCACGGGCAGATCCTTCGGGAAAATCTGGTCGAGACCCGAAGTCAGCACGGCTTCGCCATTGATGACCTTCTCCTCGTTTTCCACGTAGTCCATCCGCAAGTCCGGCCCGTCGGTTCCCTTCACCACGCCCTCGGCCCTCGATCCGGCCAGCAATGCTCCGACGCCGCTCTCGCGGTCGGTCACCAGCAAGACTTCCGAGCTCGACGGAAAAACTTCCAGTATTTTGCCAACGACGCCGTCCGGCGTGATGACGGCCATGTTCTTGCCAACCCCGTCCCTCTGGCCGCGATCGATATAGAGGATTTTGTTCGCGGGCGCGGGGCTGGCGCTGATCACGCGCGCTGCCAGGAGCGGTAGTTCCGGGTTCGACTGGCGAAAGGAAAGCAGAGCGGCGAGCCGGCTGGCCTCGGCGGCGCGCCCGCGCAATTGATCCACCTGCAAGCGCAATTGATCCACCTCGGCTTGCAGGCGCCGGTTGTCGGCGCGATCGTGCTGAAGACCGATATAGCCGTTCCAGACCGCGCCGATCCAGTCGATTGACGTCGTGCCGGCCCGGTCGATCGGGGTAAACACCTCCGCGGTCCACACCTGAACGAGACGAATATCGTGATTGCGGCGGATTTGGAAGGCGAGCAGAAGCAACTGCGAGGCGACCACCGCGGCGAACAGGAGCAGCGGCCGGCGAGGCGAGAAAACGGTCATCGGAAGTTTGGATTCAGTCGATGCAAACCTGGCGCAACAGCTTGAAGTCCCTCAGCATCTTCCCCGTCCCCAACACGACCGAAGCCAGAGGGTCGTCGGCAATCGAGACGGGCAGTCCGGTTTCCTCGTGAATCCGTTTATCCAGGTTTCGCAGCAGCGCTCCCCCGCCGGTGAGGACGATGCCCCGATCGCTGATATCGGCGGAAAGCTCGGGCGGCGTTCGCTCGAGGGCAACGCGAATGGCGTTGACGATGATGCTCACGGCTTCCGAGAGCGCCTCGCGAATCTCCCCGTCATCGATCGTGATCGTGCGCGGCACGCCTTCAATCAGATTTCGCCCCTTGACCTCCATCGTCAGGGGTTTCTCGAGAGGGTAGGCGGAACCGAGATCGATCTTGATCTGCTCGGCGGTGCGTTCGCCGATCAACAGGTTGTACTTCCGCTTCAGGTAATTCATGATCGCTTCGTCCAGCTCGTTGCCCGCCACGCGCACCGACCGCGAGTAGACGATCCCGCTCATCGAGATGACCGCGATATCCGTCGTGCCGCCGCCGATGTCCACCACCATATTTCCGTAGGGCTCCTCGATCGGTAGACCCGCGCCGATGGCCGCCGCCATCGCCTGCTCAACCAGAAACACCTCGCTGGCCCGCGCCCGGTAAGCTGAATCCTGCACGGCGCGCTTCTCGACCGGAGTGATTTCGCTCGGCACGCCAATCACGATTCGCGGATGCACCAGCAGGCGGCGGTTATGCGCTTTGTGGATGAAGTAGGTCAGCATGCGCTCGGTCACCTTGAAGTCGGCGATGACGCCGTCCTTCATCGGTTTGATCGCCACCACGTTACCCGGCGTTCGCCCGAGCATCTCCTTGGCTTCCCGGCCCACGGCGACCACCTCCATACGCGTCTTATTGATCGCGACGATCGAGGGCTCGTTCACCACGACCCCCTTGCCTCGCACGTAGACAAGGGTGTTCGCGGTTCCGAGGTCGATGGCGAGATCGGAGGAAAACAGGCTCAGAATCGAGCGAACGCTGTAGCCGTTCTTCGTCAATCTGGACACTCCGAACACTCGCGGGCACCTGTCTGCCGAGCCGCCGGGAGGGAACCCTACCTTGGGTTACGGATGCGATGACCTGGCAAGAAGAATGGCGAGAGAGCAAAACGGCCCGGAGCGGTTGCTGCCGGGCCCCATTACCTGAGGTCTCCCATCCAAACTCGCCGGCTCACCCGGGCCCTGGCGCTTCCTCCCTACGGAACCTACGGAAGCGCCGCAGTTGCTTGCGCTCGTTGCATCCACGGCCGGAAGCTGAGAAGCGACTCTAACATAGCGGTACTAGCCTTTCAACTCAACTGCCCATCGCTTCGCCCTTCCCTCTTACGACACAAAGACCATTCGGAGACTCCGCCCCGGCGGCGGCTCGTTCTACTCCGGATGGCCCGTGGTAGCGGTGATCCGTGGCTCCATCGGCAAAGGCCGGCTCGCGCTTGGTGGTGACGGGCAGGAACGTTTACTATAATGGCGGTTTGGGGGAATCCTGGATGTTCGACCTGCACAGCCGCACGTTGATGGTGAAAATTGTCCTGGGCCTCGTTCTGGGACTGGTGTCGCTCGGCATGCTGCTCTACCTGGTTCCCATGCCGAATACGCCGCTCGATTCCGGCACCGGCGGACTGGCCCAGGTCGCCGGGCAGACGATCACCGTTGGCGACGTGCAGCGCCAACTCGACATGATGTCCCAGCAGCAGCAAATCCCGCAGCAATTGCGCGGCTTCTACGCTCGCCAGATTTTGGATCAGATGGTTTTCTCGAAGCTCCTGGAGGTCGAAGGCTCGCGGTTGGGTATCCAAGTCAGCAATCAGGAGCTGGCCGACCAGATCCGGGAACTGCTCCCCGCCGCTTTCCCCAACGGCAAGTGGGTGGGAGCCCAGGCATACGCGGCGATGGTTCAACAGCAGTTCGGCGTCTCGGTTTCCGATTTCGAGAAAGAGCTTCGCCAGGGAATTCTCGAACAGAAATTCCGCCGCCTGGTGACGGCCGGCGTGACCGTCACACCGCAGGACGTTCGCGACGAATATCTCCGGCAGAACGAAAAGGTCAAGATCGACTACGTGCTGATCGATCCGGCCGCCCTCATCGCCAATATCCATCCCGCCGAAAGCGATCTGCAGTCCTGGTACAACGCCCACAAAACCGAATATCAGGTTCCCGAGATGCGCTCGGCCAAATATCTCCTGCTCGACCTCAACCTGCTCGAGAAAAACACGGTGATCCCCGACACCCAGCTTCGCGCCTATTACACCGCGAACATCGATCAGTACAAGGTTCCCGACCGCGTTCACGTCGAGCACATTCTTTTCATGACGGTCGGCAAAACCACCGCTGAAATTGCCGAAATCCGGAAAAAGGCCGAGCAGGTTCTCGCGATGGTCAAGCATGGCGGCGACTTCGCCAAGCTGGCCAAGCAGTACTCGGAAGATCCCGGCAGCAAGGCCAAGGGCGGTGATCTCGGCTGGATCGTGCGTGGGCAGACGGTCCCGGCCTTTGAGAAAGTCGCCTTCAGCCTGCCGGTGGGCCAGGTTTCCGGCCTGGTCAAAACCCAGTACGGATTCCATATCATCAAGGTGCTGGGCAAGGAAACGGCGCACACCAAGAGCTTCGACGAAGTGCGCGGACAAATTCTCCAAACCCTTCTGACCGAGCAAGTCCAGAAGGAATCGCAGCAGATTTCCGACAACATGGCCAATATCGTTCGCCAGTCAAGCCGGCAGTCGCTCGCCGCCCTCGAAAACAGCCTGGGGCCCCAGATCAAAGCCAGCCTCGTCATGGGCCAGACGCCGCTGGTATCGGTGACGCAGCCGATTCTCGGCCTGGGCAATTCGAGAAGCGTACGCGACGCCATCTTCGGCCAGAGCATCGGCCAGTTGAGCCTGCCGATCAACATTCCGCAAGGCTACGTCATCCTCAATGTGAACCAGATCGTTCCGACGCATCAAGGCTCGTTCGCCGAAGTGCGCGGCCGGGTCCAGAGCGATTACCTCAAGGCGCAATCGGCCCAGCAGGCCCGTACCGACGCCGGCGATCTGGCCGCCGCGGTCAAGCAGGGTAAGCCGCTAGGCCAATCGGCCAAGGCGCTCGGCTTGCAGGTTCAATCGGCGGAATTTCCGCGGACCGGCAGTGTCGCCGGCATTCCCGCCCGCGAGATTCTGGCCGCCTTCACCGCGCCGCCCGGCCAAGTGCAGGGCCCCCAGGCGGTCGGCAAGAAATGGATGGTCTACGCCGTGACCGCGCATGAAGAGCCATCCGAGGCCGACTTCGAAAAGCAGCGCGGCCAGATCCGTCAGGAACTTCTCAATACGGCCCAGGACAACGCCTTTGAAGCTTTCCGCCGCGCCCTCGAAAATCAGATGAAGAAACAGGGCAAGCTCACCATTAGCAACCAGAGTCTCAAGCAGCTCACCAATCCCAGCCAGAGTTAGGTTTCCTCCGCCTCCGGGCGCGAATGTCTCGTTCGGCGTCCGAACCGCTTTTCCGTTCACCTGGCTGGGAATCTCTTGGAAATTCTGATGGACTGCGAGGAGAACGGCCCGGTCAGAATTCGCGCAGGATCACTTCACCCCGCGCGATGACCGTATCATCGATGGCGACCTTATATTTGTAAGCGCCTGGTTTCACGCCGGGCCGGGGGGTTCCGCTCATGAGCCGCATGCCGGGCGGGGCCTGATACACATTCGAGGAAAACGGGCAGCGGTTGGTGTCGAATTCGATTTTGAGGTTTCCCGCGTCGCTCGACCAGACGATCTGATCCTTGGGACCGAGAACGATCGTTTCAGGAACGACGCCGATCAAAACGGGTTTGTCAGCCATAGCGTTTCGCCCGCGGGAACGGTCGCCGGAGGCGCTTCGCAACGATACCACATGGCGGCGCGAAACATCAGACCGTCGTCAGGAACAGCGTCGGCCGGTCCGCGCCGCGCCCCACCCATTCCCAGTAATGCACCAGGATGGCATAGACCAGGAGCCCCACCTCCCCCTCGCCCCAAAGCGCGTAACGCAGCGATTGCTCCATCAGATTCCGACCGCTCAGCATGATGAACAGACTTATCGGGTCGATCAGCTCGGTGACGAAGGCGATAGTGTTCGCGATCGCCACCGCGCCCCATACTTCGATCACGTAGTGCCGGTCCTCCTGCCGGACGCTCACCCGCAGCCGGCTGATGAATTCACTGCGGTTGTCGAGCAGGTTCACATGCAGGAAGACCAGCGGCGCGGTCACCCGGAAGCTGTGGTGAATCTCCTCGGCCTTGCTGGCGCGGTAGGCCGACCCGGACGCATGGCAGGGCACCAGATTAACCTTTTTCGCCACCAGGCTCGGCCATAGCTCGGCCGAGCCCTGGTCGACGAACTCCATTCCGGCCACGCGCAGCTCCCGGGCCCGTTGATAGCGGCTGAGCGCGCTGAAGGTCAAAATCACGACGATGAAGATCGCCGAGATGATTACGCCGTCGGGCCGCTCGATCACATTGACCACCACCGTATACACGAAGACCAGGGTCGCGGCGCCGAACAGCAGGGTCAGCAGGAGGGAAGGCCGGCGACGATCGTGGCGGAATTCCCGCCAGAACGCGATCGTTACGGCGACCGCGGCCGAAAGGATCAGAACCAGCACGCCCGTGGCGTACGCTCCGCCCTGCGCCTCTACGTTCGCATGGAACGCGAACGTCACCATCAGATCGGCCACCAGCAGAACGGCCACCATCGGCCGCCGGTAGGCGACCCATCGCGGAGCCATTCCGAAGCGCGGCAAGTACCGCGGCACCAGATTGATCAGTCCGGCCATCGCCGACGCGCCGGCGAACCACAGGATCAGGATGGTCGAAACATCGAAAAGCGTTCCAAACGCATTGCCGAACATCCGCTGGGCCAGATAGGCCACCGCCCTGCCCGCCGCCGGACCGCCCACGCGGTAGGCGGCGGGCGGAATCAGCAAGGTGGTCACGAAGCTCGAAAGCAGCAGGTAGAAACCCATGATCGCCGCGGCCAGCGCCAGCATTTTCCGCGTATTCCGAATCCGCCCCAGGGGAATGGCGTTCTGGCCGTCGTCGGCGCGCGATGCCACCAGCGGCATCACGGAAACACCGGTCTCGAAACCGCTCAGGCCCAGCGCCAGTTTCGGGAACAGGATCGCCGACACGAGAAATACGCCGGCCCAATCGTTGTGTCTGGCCTGCGCGAGCATCGAGAAGCGCCACTGGGAAATCAATTCGGGATGATGCAATATCTCCGATAGTCCGGCGCCCAGGACCACCAGGTTCAGCAGCAGGAACGGCACCACGATTACCACCGCCAGATTGATCGCTTCGCGAAATCCGACGAAGAAGACGCCGGCCAGAATCAATAGCAAGAGCGCGGTCACGCCAAATTGCGCCGTGCCGAGGTAGGGATGCAGGAAGGGATTCGCCACCGCATGGCGCGCGGCGTCGGCGGCCGAAAGCGTCATGGTGATCACGAAATCGGTCGCCGCGAATCCCAGCAGAACCAGGACGAAAATTTTCGACTTCCAGCCGGCGAGCAGGTTCTCGAGCATGGCGATCGAACCCTGCCCCACGAACGATCGCCGCGCCACCGCCGCGTAGACCGGCAGCGCCGCCAGCAGCGTCACGGCCACCAGGACCAGCGTCGCCGTGGGCGCGAGCATGCCCGCCGCGATCAAGGCGATGCCGGGCTGATAGGCGAGCGTCGAGAAATAATCGACGCCGGTCAGACACACCACCTTGTACCAGGGATAGCCTCGTTCGACGTCCGCGGGGTCGTCCAGCCGGCCTCCGCTCGAAAACCATCGGCCCAGCGGCGTCGTGGGCGGAGAGGTTTCGCGCGTGGTCAGTTCGAGAACGCGCGGCGAGGCCTGGGGAGAAGCGGGAGGATTGGCGCCGGGTTCAGGCACGGGGGCTTGCTTTCACCAGATGGCGAATCGCCGGCCTACGCATGGGCATGTTGTATGAAACTTCGCGCCGCATGATCGATAGGAAAATAATACATTCACCCGCCATGGCCATGAAGAAAAAGGAACGGCGAAGCGAGCGCGGGCCCCTCAGACGATCGCGCGAACCGCTCCGATGATGTGCTCGGCCGAGATGCCGAAGGCGGCGAGCAGCTCGGCTTCCTTGCCCGAATGCGGCAGTCCTGTGACCGCCAGTTGCCGCGCGCCTTCGAGAGCCACGCCGGAAACCGCCAATGCTCCCAGCACCGCCTCGCCCAGCCCGCCTTCCGGGTAATGGTCCTCGACCGTCACCACCCGCCGGCCGGCCCCGGCCACTTCCGCTCCCAGCGCGCTTCCGTCGATCGGCTTGACGCAATACAGATCGATGACGCGCACGGCAATTCCCTCCGATTTGAGCGCGTCGGCGGCTTTCAGCGCTTCGTGCAGCGTGATGCCGGCCCCGACGATCGCGGCGCGGTCGGCGTCGCTGCGCCGCACCACTTTGAACCCCGGCACCGGAAACCGTTCGTCATTCGCGTAAATCACCGGCGTTTTCGGCCGCGTCGTGCGGATGTAGCCGATGCCCGGCCGGGCGGCCATTGCTTCGACGAGCCGCTCGGCCGAGACGGCGTCGGAGGGATAGAGGACGGTGGCGCCAGGAACCGCACGCATCGCCGCCAGGTCTTCGAGGGCCATCTGCGAAGGCCCGTCCTCGCCGATCGAGATCCCGCAGTGGGATCCGGCCAGCTTGATGTGGCTGCGGCTGATGGCCGCCATCCGCGTCTGATCGAACGCGCGGCCGAGGAAACAGGCGAACGTCACGGCAAACGGCGTCCAGCCGCGGGCGGAAAATCCGGCCGCCGTCGCCACCATGTTTTGTTCGGCGATAAACCCCTGGAAAAAGCGTTCGGGGAAGGCCTTGTGGAAGGTTTCCGTGTAGGTCGAGTTTTGGACGTCGCCATCGAGAACGACGACGCGCGGCTGGATAGCGCCCAGTTTCGCCAGGGCGTCGCCAAAAGCCACCCGCGTCGCCACCATCTCGCCCGGTTTGTAGTCCGGGGCGGGCAGCGCAGGAAAATCGGTCCGGGGCGGCGTCAGGTCACGGGCGTAGGAACGCGTGTCCACGGCCGGGACGGGCGGCACATCTCCCATCTCGCGAAGCGCCCGCGCCAACTCTTCCTCGTTCAGCGCCTTCCCATGCCATCCTTCCTTATCGGCGAGGAAGCTGACCCCGTGCCCCTTCTCGGTCCGCGCGACGATCGCATAAGGCTTCTTCGCCGCTCCGGCCCGATCGAGCGCGGCCAGCACGGATCGCACGTCATGCCCGTCGATCACTTCGGTTTCCCAGCCCTGGGATTCGAATTTCCGGCGATAGACATCGGCGTCGTGAGAATACATGGTCCGCTGGCTCTGCCCGAGCGAGTTCACATCGGTCAGCGCGACCAAATTGTCCACGTTGTAATACGCCGCCAGCGCCGCCGCTTCCCACAGATTGCCTTCGGCCATCTCCCCGTCACCCATCATCACGTAGACGCGGATCGGCCGCTTTTCCAGGCGCGCGGCCAGCGCCAGGCCCAGCCCCACCGAGAGTCCCTGCCCGAGCGAGCCGGTGGCGGCGTCGACCCCGTGAATCCGCGGCGTCGGATGCCCTTCGAGTTCGCTCGAGAATTGGCGCAGCGTGAGCAGCCGCCCTACGGGGAAGACGCCGGCCTCAGCCAGGGCCGCGTAGAGGATCGGCGCCGCGTGCCCCTTCGACATCACAAAGCGGTCGTTGGAGGGCGCATCGGGATTCTGCGGGTCCATCTTCATCGCGTGAAAAAACAGGCCGGCCACCAGTTCGGCGCAGGACATACAGGAGGTCGGATGGCCGGAACCGGCGGCCGTCGTCATCCGCATGGAATGAATGCGAAGCAGGCGGGCCTTCTCGCTGATCTTCTGAACTAATTCCGGTACAACAGCGGCTTTCGCGCTGTCTGCCATGAACGCCTCCCGCGGAGAGTTGCCGAAAATTCGATTGTATCCAATGGCGGCGGCGCTGTTAACCGCCATCCACCTTAACGAACGACACGCCACGAGCCTCGGGTCCGGCGGCGATCACGATCGCTGCGCCCACGAGCACGGCCAGCGCCAACAGAGCCAGCGCCCCGCCGTAGCCCAGATGCTCGGCCATGGTCGCTTCGATGTACTCGACGCTCGAAGCGAACAGCACGCCCACCTGATAGGCGAAGCCCGGAAAGAACCCGCGCAATGCGCCGGGCGATAATTCGTTCAGATGCGCCGGGATCACTCCCCAGGCGCCCTGCACCATGAACTGCATCAGGAACGCGCCCAGCATCAGCACACCGAGCGAATGCCCGTAGACCCAGAGGGGAATGACGACGACGGCGGCGATTACGGCGATAATCATCGACCTTCGCCGGCCGCTGCGGTCGCTGAAGAAACCGAATGCAAGTCCCCCGAGAATGGCTCCGATCATAGAGATAACGGTGATGGTGGCGACGGTTCCCGGACTGAAGCCGCGCTGCAGGTGCAGGAATGTCGGATAGAGATCCTGCGTGCCGTGCGAGAGCAGATTCATCATCGTCATGAGCAGCACGATGTAGGCGAACCGCTTCCAATTCTTTCGAATCACTCCCCAGTAGCTCTTCCAATCGGCCGCGCGCGACGTCTTAAACGCCTCGGGCTCCTTCACCTTCACTCGCACGAATAGCACGAGCAGCGCCGGTATGCCGGCGATGAAAAACAACGGCCGCCAGCCCCAATGCGGAAACACCGCCGCATAGACCACCGCGGCGACCAGATACCCGCACGCGTAGCCCTCTTGCAGCATCCCGGAAAGCAGTCCGCGCCATCGCTCCGGCGCCGATTCCATCGCCAGCGATGCGCCGACGCCCCATTCGCCGCCCATCCCGATTCCGTAGATGGCGCGCAGGATGAGGAACACGGTGTAATTCGGCGCCAGGCCGGAAGCCACCTCCACCACCGAATAAAAAATAATGTCCAGCATCAGCGGCACGCGCCTGCCCCAGCGGTCCGCCATGAAACCGAAGAGCGCGGCCCCCACCGGCCGGAATGCCAGCGACGCGGTCAGCGTCAAGGCGATGTCCTTCACGGGCCGGTGGAACTCGTGCGCTACGGGCACCAGCACGAATACCAGAATGAAAAAATCGAAGGCATCGAGCGTCCAGCCGAGAAAGCCGGCCAGCACCGCGTTGCGCTGATTGGCACGCTCTTCTTTCGAGCCGGAGCGGGCGGCGGGAACCTTATTCATAGCGTGCCGTTTTTACCACCGTCCCCTTCCCTTGGCTAGCGGCTTTTCGCATGTCCCGTTCTTTTCCCGGGGAACCGGGCGCCGGCCCGTTTCTCCGGTCCCTTTCGTTTCCGGCCGGGATGCCGTTTTGGCCACTAGCCGTGCTGTTGTAGCAAGGTAAAAATGTCACCCCTAACAGCCGAGTGAAAATGTCACCCCCTCGTTATTTTTTTAGAGGGCCTCGATCTGCAATTTTGTGTCGCCGTGGTAGACGGCGACGCGCCC
>Ga0307373_10012691_pt1 | contig 11921 bp, 13 predicted proteins | sample OX2MG_FD_202534 | JGI IMG/M metagenome (GOLD analysis project Ga0307373, IMG submission 202534) | Soil microbial communities from Risofladan, Vaasa, Finland - OX-2 | ecosystem: Environmental > Terrestrial > Soil > Coastal area > Acid sulfate soil | place: Finland: Risofladan, Vaasa | collected...
TTGACCTCTGCGGCAACTTTGTCTGCTCTCGCGTCGAGGGCGAGCATGCGAAGCGACCAGGCGAGGTCAGCACCGGTCGGCTGCGGACTGCCGGACGAGTTCGGCACCCAGCCTCTCGTTGCGTGACATCACTGACCCCTTTCCTTGTCGGAGGCCTTGGGGAGCTTGCGGAGCGCGCTCACGTAGGCCTCGCTGAAGGTTGGGAACTGCGCGATCGTGTCCTTGAGGACGGCGACCGGAATCTCGGCGCGAATCGCCAGCACCGCCTGGTGGATCCACTCACCGGCGAGGGGCGCCACCGCCCAGGCGCCGACGAGCACGTCACGCTGACGGTCGACGACGAGGCCGAACCAGCCGCGCGGATGCTCCTCGTAGGTGTAGGGACGGGCGATCTCATCGACCAGATCGAGCGTCACCTCGGTGACGTCGACGCCCGCCGCCCGAGCCGCCTCGGCGGTCATCCCGACCGCCGCCACCTCCGGGTCAGAGAAGACGACGCGCGGCACGGCGCGGTAATCGGCGACGGCGTCCTCACCGAGAATGTTCGCCGTCACGACCCGTGCTTGGTACTTGCCGACGTGCGTGAACAAAGAGACACCGGTTGCGTCGCCTATAGCCCAGACGCCATCGGCAACGCGGCAGCGCTCGTCGATCGGCACCCCGCCCTTGCCGACTGTGACGCCGACAGTCTCGAGGCCGATGTCCGCGACCCGCGGCCGCCGTCCGACGGCGACGACCAACACCTCGCCGCGCAGCTCGCTGCCGTCGTCAAGCTCGACGACGCGCTCGCCGCCTTCGACGCGCACGCGTGTCGCCTGACGACCGAGCGCGAGCGTGATCCCGTCCGCTTCGAGCTGCTCGCCGATCAGCCGTCCGACGTTGGCCTCTTCGCGATTCAGCAAACGGTCCGCACCCTCAATGATCGAGACGTGGGAGCCGAAGCGCGCCAGCATCTGCCCGAGCTCGACGCCGACAGCACCACCCCCGATAAAGACCGCGCTCTCCGGGATCTCCTTCAACGTCGTCGCCTCGCGGTTCGTCCAGTAGCCCGCTTCGGCGAGGCCGTCGATTGGCGGGATCTGCGGCTCAGACCCGGTCGCGATGATCACCTGCTCGGTCTCGAGCACCTGTCCCTCGACCTCGACGCGGTTCGCGCCGGCCAGCCTGCCGGACGACTTGAACACGCTCACCCCGCGCGCCTCGTAGCCCGAGACCGCTCCGGAGTCATCGAGGTTGCGGATCATCCAGTCGCGGTAGGCGGCGACCTGCGGCCAGTCGAGCGCGGGCGTCGACACGCCGGCGGCACGCTCGCTCTCGCTGCGCGCCTCGGGCGGGCGCAGCAGCGTCTTTGAGGGGATGCAAGCCCAGTAGGAGCACTCGCCGCCGACGAGTTCGCGTTCGACGAGCGCCACCCGCAGACCGGCGTCGGCGAGAATGCCGATCGCGACCTCTCCGGCCGGGCCGGCGCCGAGCACGACAGCGTCGAAGCGCTCGCTCATGCCGCGCAGCACGACAGCTTCGAGACGTCGCGCGTGAAGATCTGCGCGGCGAGCTTGAAGCCCTCGCTCATCGTCAGGTACGGGGCCCACGTCTTGGCGACGTCATCGGTCGTCAGCTTGAACTGCACTGCGTAGACGGCGGCAAGAATCAGGTCACCGGCGTTCTCGGCCACAGCAGTCGCGCCAACGATGCGGCCGCCCTCTCGCTCGGCAACGAGCTTGACGAAGCCGCGCGTATCGAGATTGACCGCGGCCCGCGGCACCGCCTCGAGCGGCAGCGTCCGCGCCTCCACCTCCAACCCGGCTTCCTGCGCCTGGGTCTCGGTCAGCCCGACCGCGGCGACCTGCGGGTGCGTGAACGTCACCCGCGGCAGCGCCGTGTAGTCGAGCCGCTCCTCCCCGTCTGTGAGCGCGTTTCGTGCCGCGGTCGCCCCCTGCGCGGCGGCGACGTAGACGAACTGCGGCGAGGCAGTGCAGTCGCCGGCGGCGTAGACACGCGGGTTCGTCGTCCGCTGCGTCTCGTCAGTGCGAACCGCGCCCCGTTCGTCGAGCTCGATCCCGGCGCGCTCGACGCCGAGCTTGTCGGTGTTCGGGCGCCGCCCGGCCGCGATCAGGATCTCGTCGCCCTGGAAGACCTGCTCCTCGCCGTCGACGAGCACCGTCAGCGTCTTCTGGCCGCCCTCGCGCCCGGCCCGGATCACGCGCGCGCCGGTCACGAGCCGGACACCCTCCGACTCCAGGATTGCGGCGAGCGTCTCGGCGACCTCGGGCTCCTCGAGCGGCGAGATCCGCTCCAACATCTCGAACAGCACCACCTCCGAGCCGAGGTGCGCATACAGCTGGCCCATCTCCAGGCCGATGTAGTTGCCGCCGACCACGAGCAGCCGCTTCGGCAGCTGCTTCAGCTCCAGCCCGCTCGTCGAGGTGACATAGCCAGCCTCTTCGAGCCCCTCGATCGGCGGAATCGCCGGCCGGGCGCCGCTCGCGATCAGGTACCGGCGGGCACGCAACGGCCTCTCGTCGACGAGCAACGTCTCCGCGTCTGCGAACTCGGCGTGGCCCTTGACGAGCTCCCAGCCGTACTCCTCGATCAGGTTGCAGTACTTCTCCTGGCGCATCCGCTCGACCAGCGCATCCTTCTGCGCCACCAGCTCGCCCAGCTCCACGGGGCCGGTCGAGGTCGGCGCACCCCGGTGCGGGTTGCGGCCGGCGAGGTTGTAGATCTCGCCTGCGCGCAGCATCGCTTTCGAGGGCACACAGCCGACGTTCACGCAGGTGCCGCCAACCGTCCCGTGCTCGACCATCACCACCCGGGCGCCACGCTCGAACGCCTGGATCGCCGCCGCGAACGCGGCCGCGCCCGCCCCGACGATCGCCAAGTCGTACTCAAACTCATCCGCACCCCCGCTTCTGAGATCCTCGACCTGCTCCGGCGACCCGTCGCCCTCGATCGGCAGCGGCTCGCCCAGCTCATAGCCGGCGCCGCGCACGAACTCCCGCGCCCGCTCCAAATCCACGCCCTCGGGATCGAACTCGGCAAAGCCTCGCCGGTAATCGACGAACACCCCCGTCGCGCCCGCGTCCTCCAGCACCGCCTCGACGCTGAGCGCGCAGTGCTCGCAGGTCATTCCCCGCACCTCGATCCGCTTCCTCGACATTCAGCCACCTCCTTAGGTCATATCTGAAACTGATGATATGTCATAACGCCGATACGTCGTCGGATCTTCCCCGGCACCAGCGGAGGTGAATCCGCAACCCGGCGGCGCGATCTAACGGACGTTGAGCTGTAACCGCGACTGGATGGAGTGACCGTTGTGAGCGAGGAATTCGATGTGGTTGTGATCGGCGCTGGCCCGGCGGGCGAGGTGGCCGCCGGGCGGCTCGGCGAGGCGGGCTTGCGGGTGGCGATCGTGGAGGAGCATCTGATCGGCGGCGAGTGCTCCTACTACGCCTGCATGCCCTCGAAGGCGCTGCTGCGGCCGGCCGAGCTGCTCGCGGAGGTCGAACGGGTGCCGGGCGCGCGCGAGGCTGTGACCGGCTCGCTCGACGTCGCCGCCGTACTCGCGCGGCGCGATCAGGTAATCCACGACCTCGACGACTCGGTCCAGCTCCCCTGGCTCGAGCAGCGCCACGTGACCGTCGTACGGGGCCGCGGACGCCTGGACGGCGAGCGGCGCGTCCGGGTCGGCGAGCGGACACTGGAGGCGCGGCAGGCGGTGATCGTCGCGGTCGGCAGCGGCGCGGCGGTGCCGCCAATCCCCGGCTTGCGCGAGACGCAGCACTGGACGAACCGCGAGGCGACGACCGCGAAGAGCGCTCCGGCGCGGCTGGTGATCCTGGGCGGCGGCGTTGTCGGTGTCGAGATGGCGCAGGCCTGGTCGTCGCTCGGCTCACAGGTGACGCTGATCGAGATGCTGCCGCGTCTGCTCGCGCGCGAGGAGCCGTTCGCGAGCGCGCAGGTCGCGGAGGCGCTGCGCGAACGCGGTGTCGAGGTTCGCACCGGCGCGAAGGCCGCCGCGGTCCGCCGCGAAAACGGCGACGTGATCGTGACCCTGGAGGACGGCGAGGACGTGCGCGGCGACGAGCTGCTCGTCGCGGTCGGCCGCTATCCGCTCACCAGCGATCTCGGCCTGGAGACGGTCGGGCTCGAGCCGGGGCGCACGATCGAGGTCGACGACGCGATGCGCACGAACGGCTTCGACTGGCTGTACGCGATCGGCGACGTCAACGGCCGCGTCCTGCTCACGCACATGGGCAAGTACCAGGCGCGGATCGCCGCCGACCAGATCCTCGGCAAGGACGTGCGCGTGCGCGAAACGGCGCACGGGCCGCTCTCGCCGCGCGTCGTGTTCAGCGACCCGCAGGTGGCGGCGGTCGGCCATACCCTCGAATCGGCCGAGCAGGCTGGCCTGCGCGTGCGCGCCGTCGACCAGCCCACCTCCGGCAACGCCGGCGGCAGCTTCTACGGCCGCAACGCCACCGGTACGGCGCGGCTGGTGATCGACGAGCACCGGCGCGTGCTTGTCGGCGCGACCTTCACCGGCGCCGAGGTGGCCGAGTTCGTCCACGCGGCGACGATCGCGATCGTCGGCCGGGTGACGATCGACGAGCTCTGGCACGCGGTCCCGTCCTTCCCCACCCGCAGCGAGGTCTGGCTGCGCCTGCTCGAGACCTACGAGGCGGAGGAGCTCAGCGACCCCGGGCCGCGCGCGCCCGCTCGGCCCAGATCTGCTCCGCTCGCGCGAACTCGCTGACCGCGCGCGGCCCGTTGCGCTCCAGCCCGCGCTGGAATGACTCGCCGTCGCGCCGGCGCAGCTCGAGCTGCTCGGTGGGAAACGCGGCGTGCGCGAGCCCGGAGGGTTGCGCCTGCTGGCGCTCGAGGAACTCGCCGATCCGCGTCGCCGAGGTCCACATCGCCTTGTAGAGGATCGTGCCGCCGCGGCCGAGCACCCAGGACATGTTCGGCATCAACCCGTACGCGGTGTGCACCGCACCCTCGAAGTCGTCGACAAGGATCGGCCGGCTGATCCCGAGCTCGTCGCGCAGGCGCCGCGCGGCCGCCAGCTTGTCCTCGATGCTCGCGTGTGCGGGCAGATGCTCGCCCGGGTGCGCCTCGCGCGTGTACAGGAAGTACCAGCCGACGTCCGGGTGCTGCGGTGCGAGCTGGTCGAGCAGAGGACCCTCTGCGGCGCAGTATGGTCAGGTGAAGGAGCCGAACTCGAGCACGACACCCTGCTGCCGCCAGAGCTCCGACAGGCGCACGCGCTCGCCGTCGAGGAGTGTCAGCTCCCCGTCGGGTGCGCGCTCGCCGGCGTGGAGCATGTTCGGGAAGGCGCCGAACTCGCGGGCGTCCTCGCCGCGCTCGACGTAGGCGTCGAAGCGCTCGTAGTTGTAGGCGGCCACGCGGCGAATCTACGCCGCTCGTAGGAGGCGCGCCAGGAGGCCACGACCGGCGTTGGCGGCGCGCTCTTCGTCGGTCTCGACGATCTTCACGCCGCGCCAGAAGGCGACGCGACCGCCCACCTTCTCGGCCCCACGCTTGGGCTCGGGGTAGTACCAGGCCGCATCGACGTTGCGCTCCCCGTCGACCTCGAGCGTGTAGTAGCTGGCGACGCCCTTCCACGGGCAGACCGTGTGCGTGTCGCTTTCGACCAGATACTCGCGCTTGACCGAATCGCGCGGGAAGTAGTGGTTCCCTTCGACCTTGACGGTGTTATCGCTCTCGGCGATCACCGCCCCGTTCCAGATCGCTCTCGGCATGTCGGATTGACCCCTTTTCATGAGTGGTTGCTGTTACTTCGTTAGATGGCGGCCGGCGCGCAGAGATTCATCCGACCGGTCGCACCCAATCGGTGAATCGCCGCGCGGCGCCAGCGGTCGAACGCAGTAGATGACCATGCAGACCGTCGAACTCACACGAATCCAGGTCAGCGAGGACGAGGCTGTCCGCGGTTGGCGGTTCGAGCAGTTGAGAGCAGCCGGCTACCCGCAAAGCGCGGCGAGCGCGCTTGCGGGCCGCCGCGACATCGACCTCCACGTTGCGCTTGGACTTCTAGCCCGCGGCTGCGATCCGGTAACGGCGCTCCGGATCCTCCTCTAGCCTGTTGCATCGCCGCCCGCATCGTCAGCATCTAAGGCTGTCCAGATGAATTACGACCTGATCGTCCTCGGCGGCGGCACCGCCGGCCTGACCGCTGCACTTACCGCCCGCCACCACGGTGCCTCGGTGGCGCTCGTCGAGCGGGAGCCGCGCATCGGCGGCGATTGCAGCTTCTACGGCTGCGTTCCCTCGAAGGCGCTGATCGAGATCGCGCAGGTCGCACACGACCTGGAGCGCGCCCATGCAGAAGGGATCGTCGGGGCGGCGCCCACGTTTGACTTCGCCGCCGTGATGCGCCGCCGCGCACGCATCGTCGAGCAGATTGCCGAGGACGAGCGCGACGAGCGCTTCACGAGCGCCGGCATCGACGTCATCCACGCCCGAGCCCGCTTCCGCGACTTGCACACACTTGAGCTCGACGACGCGCGCAGCATCACCGGTAGCCGGTTCGTCGTCGCGACCGGCAGCCTGCCAGCGGTGCCGCCGATCGACGGGCTGGACGCCGTCCGCTTCCTGACCAACAAGACCGTCTTCGATCTGCAGCGACTGCCGTCCCGGCTGGCGGTGCTCGGCGGCGGCGCGGTCGGGCTCGAGCTCGCGCAGGCGTTCCATCGGCTCGGCAGCCATGTGACCGTGCTCGAGCTCGCGGATCGGTTGCTGCCCCAGGACGAGCCGGAGGCCGGCGAGGCGGTCGCGCAGGTGCTGGCGAACGAAGGAGTCGATCTGCGGCTCGGCGCGAACGTGGTGGCTGTCGCGGAGCGCGGCGACGAGATCGTGCTCCGCGTCGACGGCAGCGAGCTCGTCTGCGACGAGTTGCTCGTCGCCGCCGGGCGCAAGGGATCGGTGGAGTCGCTCGGCATCGACGTGGAGCTCGAGCGCGGCTACGTCAAGGTCGACCGGCGCTGCCGGACGAGCATGGCGCACGTGTTCGCGGCCGGCGACGTGACCGGCGGCTTTCAGTTCACCCACGTCGCCTCGCACGAGGGACGAGTGGCGGGGGCGAACGCAGTTGGCAAGCGGGCGCGGCTGGACGAGCGCGTCGTACCGTGGGTGACCTTCACAGACCCGGAGGTGGCGCACGTCGGACTGACGGAAACGCAGGCGCGGGCGCGCCATCGTCACGTCGAGGCCTACATCTTCCCGATGAGCCAGGTCGACCGGGCACGCATCCTCGAGCGGCCGGACGGATTCGTGAAACTCGTCACCGCGGCCCGGCCGCTGCTCGGACGCACCGGCGGCGGCATGCTCGTCGGCGCCGAGATCGTCGGACCCCGCGCGGGCGAACTGATCCAAGAGTGCGCGCTCGCGATCCGCACCCGCTGCTTCGCCGGCCGGCTGGCACAGACGATCCACGCCTACCCGACGATGAGCGTCGCCGTGCAGCAGGCCGAGTCGCAGATCTCACCGATCGGGCGGCTGCTCGCCCCGCTCGACGACGATTAGACGCTGCCGCGAACGAACCAGGGGCGCGGTCAGCGTGAACGGCCCGCCGAGAGCGGCACGCGTTTGACGTCGGACTCGAAGCTGGCGCGCTTCAGTTCGCGCGCAACGCGGCCGCAGGGTACAGCTTCATGTCGTCACCTTCGGATCGTCGTTCGCCAGGCAAGCGTGGCCGCGAAGAAGAGGACCGCGGCCGCGAGGACGGCGCCGATCGCGCCGAACACTGCGCCTGCCGCATGGCCGATCAGGAACGCCGTGGCCGAGATCGAAGCGGCCCAGGACAGGCCGCCGAGCGCGTTCCAGGGTAGAAAGCGCCGCCACGGCATGGCCGCCGCGCCCGCGAACCAGGCGCCGAAGAGGCGGAGGCCGGGGATCCAGCGCGCCAGCAACACGGCCTTCGGACCGTGCCGTACGAAGAAGCACTCGCCGCGAGCGACGAGCGTTGGTCCGAGCCGTCGCGCGAGCAGGCGCAGTCCGCGGGCGCCGATCAGGTAGCCGATGCTGTCGCCGATGATTGCGCCCGCCGCCGCACAGGCCCAGACGAGCGGCAGCGAGAGCCTCCCCTGCCCTGCCAGCGAGGCTGCCACGATGAGCGCCGTCTCGCCCGGAACGAGCGCGCCCGCCGTCTCGCCCGCGACGAGTAGGAACACGAGCCCGTATCCAGCGCCAGCCGGGACATGGACGAACGCCGCGACAAGCAACGGTCAGGCGGCCGGCTGGAGGCGACGAGCGCGGAGGAGTGTCAGACCGAACGTCGCGATTCCGCCAGCTGCGCCGGCCACGACAAAGAGGAGGCCGCCGGGCAGTCGGAGTGCGGCAAGCGCCAGTCCGGCGAACAACACCAGGCCGGGCGCCTTTCCGGATACGAGGCCGCTTCGTGAAGGCGGCGCGGCGCGCACGAAGTAGGCGAACGAGACGACGAGCCACGGCACCATGTACCGCCCGACAACGAGCGCTGCTGTCCACCAGGGGAGGAGGCCGTGACGCGCGGCACCGACCGCTGCCGCGGACAGGACGAGCGTGTCGACAGCACCGTCGAGCCAAGCACCGAGTCGCGTCTCCTCGCCGCGGCGACGCGCGAGCGGGCCGTCGATTCCGTCGCTGATCCCAGCCGGGATCAGGATCGCCGACAGCAACGCCGGCGAGGCAACCGGCAGGGCCGGCATGACGGCGGCACGTGCGAGCGAGAGCAGGTTCGGCAGGCCGACCCGGTGCAGCTGCCGTCCGTGCTCGTCTTCGAGCATGCCGAGATGCCAGTCGAGCATCGCGATCACGGCCAGCCACCAGAGCGCGCCGACGAGCGCCAACCACGGCCAGACGGCCGCAACCGCGGCCCAGGCGGCGAAGCCGACGGCGCCGATCAGCAGCGCCTGACGATGCTCGCGGCGCCGCTCCTGCCGCACCGTGCGGGCGCGCGCGAACGAGCGGTCGAGGAAGCGCACCCAAGCGCCCACGCGGTAGCCGCCGCCGCGAAGCTCACGCAGCAGGTCGCGCGCCCATGCTTCGCCTTCGCTCACGGTCGGCGCGCGACCACGACCCCGTAGCCGAGCACGCCCGCATCGAGCGCGTCGCGCACCTCGCGCAACAGCTCACCGGCGCCGGCGGCTGCGTCCGGGGTGAGCAGCTTGGCGACCTTCAGGCGCGCCTCGACCCGCTCGACGAGCTCAACCAGCGCGTCGTCGTGCCTCTCGGTGTGCTCGACGACGAGCCCGGCCTGCTCGAGGAACGCCGCAATCTGCTCGAGTGGCCGGGCGTCGGCGACGCAGGCGACCCACGCGGTCAGTGAGGCGAGCGACGCCGGCAACTCCTCGGGCCGCGCGGTGAGGTCGGAGAGCGCGAGCCGCGCGCCCGGCCGCAGCACCCGCGCGAGTTCGCTGGCAGCCGCGGCTTTGTCTGGGAACGTGCAGAGCGCGCACTCGCAGAGGGCGCCGTCGACGCTCGCATCCTCGAGCGGCAGCGACTCGGCGTCGCCGCGCACGAAGCGAACGCGCGGATCGTCGGATGCAGCGGGTGGGGCGAGATCGACGCCGATCACCTCGCAGCCGGTCTCGCGCGCGAGCTGGAGCGCGCTCGTGCCCGGGCCGCAGGCGACGTCGACAACGACGTCGCCGGGCCCAACCTCGAGCGCGCGCGCAAGCAGCGAGGTCAGCGCGGCGCCGCCGGGGTGGAAGCAATCGCCGAGCAGGAACCGCGCCGCCGCGGACGAGTAGGCCGTCGCGCAGCACGCCTTGATCTCGTCGGCAGCGAGCGTCACAGCCGCCGACCGACGTTCGTCGCGTTCACCGGCCGGTCGCCGTTGCCGTTCGCGGTCCGCGACCCGTGCGCAGTCGGCCGAAGCAGTGGCTGCAATGGCGTCGCGTTCGGGACGACCGGCTCGACCTCGACGCCGCTCATCGCAGCACGCACCTGCTCGCGATAGCCAACCGAGTTGTAGGCACAGAACGGGATCAGCCGTCCGTCCGGGGTGATCTCCTCGACACAGCACTTCATCAGCTGGCGCACGTTAAGCGTGTAGGCGTCCTGGAAGTCCTGCACGATCAGCATGAACACCTTGTCCTCGAGCGCGTCGAGCTCAGCGGGCAGGTCGATGCCGCAGCTCTCACATGCAAGCAGCGCCTGCTCCGCGCCCGGCGTCGCCGAAGAGCTGAACATCCGCTCCAACGCACCCTTGACAGCGAGGTCGGGAACGACGCGGTTGGAGAGGTAGTCGAGGTAGTCCTCGATCTCGAGCAGGCGCGTGAACGGGACAAGTCCCTCGTCGGTGACGAGCGCGTAACACATCGAGCGACAGGTCGGAAAACAGCAGGGCACCGGCACGAAGTCGTCCACGCGCAGCCACTCTGGCAGCTGGGCGGCGGCGAGCTTCATCACATCGGCGTTCGTCAGCCGCTCGAGCGGGTCGAACTCGACATGTCGGCCGGAGTGGGTGACGGGCTGGAAGGCGATCGAGCGCACCGCCGGATGGGCGACGCCGAAGCGGATCACCGCGCCGACCTCGTTCTCGTTTACGCCCTTCTCAACAGCGCAGACGAGCGTCACCGTCAGCCCGAGCTCGGCGCAACGGTCGAGCGCCCGTTCCTTGTCGGCACGCAGGTCTTTGCCGCGGATCGCCAGATGCGTCGCCAGCTCGAAGCCGTCGAACTGCAGATACAGATGTGGCCGCAGCTCGGCGAGCCGCTCGGCGAAGCGGCGGTCGCGGGCGATCCTGATCCCGTTCGTGTTCAGCATCACCGAGCGGATCCCCTTCGCCTGCGCAAGCGCGACGAAGTCGAGGATCTGCGGGTGGATCGTCGGCTCGCCGCCCGAGAACTGCACCACCTCCGGCGAGCCCTCCGCCGCAACGAACACGTCGAGCATGAAGTCGACCTGCTCGAGCGTGAGCGAGTAGCCATCCGGCTGATGGCCGGAGTCGGCGAAGCAGATCGGGCAATCGAGATTGCACGCCGTGTTGACCTCGATGATCCCGAGGCAGGCGTGCTGCTTGTGCTCGGGGCACATGCCGCAGTCGAGCGGGCAGCCGTCCACGACCTCCGTCTGGAACTCGAGCGGGATCGTCCCCGGCTTGTTGAACCGCTGCTGCGCCAGGTACAGCTCCGCGTCCGAGTAGACGAGCGCCTCGAACAGGCCGTGCTCGCGGCAGCGCTTGCGCAGGATCACTCGGTTGTCGCGCACGTTCACCTCGGCGTCGATCACCGTCTTGCAGACTGGGCAGATCGACTTCGTGTACTCGAGGAAGACCTCGTCGCGGTCGACTTTCGTCTTGCCGGGCTCAATTGCAGCCATCTGTTGTGCTCCCTTCTCGGATGCGGGCGAGCACGTCGTCGACGAGCGAGCCTCGGTTGTTGGGTTCCACATCACGGATCGTTCGAAGCGCGTTCACGAGCCGCGCCAGAGAGGCCAGCGTGTGCTGGCAGCGGCTGCAGCGCGCGAGGTGGCGCGCAACTCGGCGCCGCCGCAGCCCCCGCAACTCGCCCTCGAGGCGGCCGGACAGTGCCTCCGACGTCGCCGCACAGCTCGCCTCCAGGAGACCCATGCTTGCTCTGATGCCCCGGCGGGCAGCCACGATTCAACCGACGAAGGAGGACCGGGTATGCCCGCCCCGACGCTCGCGCTCTTCGATGTCAACGAGACGCTTTCCGACCTGCAGCCGCTGCGCGGCCGCTTCGAAGAGGTGGGCGCTCCTGGTGATCTGCTCGAAGTCTGGTTCGCGAGCACGCTGCGCGACGGCTTCGCGCTCACCGCCGCCGGTGGTTACGCCGAGTTTCGCACCGTCGCCGTCGGTGTCTTGTGTGGCCGCCTCGCGCAGATCGAGACGCTGAACCGCGATGCTGGTGAGGCTGCCGAGTACATCGTCGACGGCTTCGACCAGCTCGGCGTCCATC
>Ga0307373_10012692_pt1 | contig 11920 bp, 16 predicted proteins | sample OX2MG_FD_202534 | JGI IMG/M metagenome (GOLD analysis project Ga0307373, IMG submission 202534) | Soil microbial communities from Risofladan, Vaasa, Finland - OX-2 | ecosystem: Environmental > Terrestrial > Soil > Coastal area > Acid sulfate soil | place: Finland: Risofladan, Vaasa | collected...
CTCCCACCCACCCCGGCACCTCCCGAAGCAGGCTGCCCTCAGCTTCACCGCCCTGCTGCGACAGGGCCAGCGGCGAAGGTCTCTCACCTCCTACTCAAACAGCAGCGCCTCACGGCGCACGTGGATCCGGGCTAAGACCTCCGTGGTTGCAGCCCGGCGTAGTCGGCGCGCGTGACCGGCAGATCGGTCAGCGATCCGTCGGGCAGAGGCAGTTCGAGGTGACGCCCCTCGACCGAAACGGTGATCCTGATGATCCGGCGTGAGGCGGTGGCCGTGAAGACCAGTTCCGCGACCGCGAGGGCCTGGTCGGCGGACGGAGCGGTCGTGAATGCGGTCGACATGTCCAGGTTGGCTGTCTCTCCCGTCAGGTCGAAGGATACGAGGTGCGTCCCTTCGGGGATCGCACTGCGCAGCCCCGCTTGTGACTGAGCCGTGTCGACCCCGTTGAGGAGGACGCGGATCGCCTGGTCGATGCGCCCCGGGGGAGGTGCCGATACCTTGATCGGCACGATTTGGGTCCCCTTGGCCACGTAGATCAACACCGGTACCAACGGGGGGGTCGGCGACTTGCCCGGTGCGGGTTGCGACGAAAGCAGGCCGAACGGGACCTCACTGCGCGAAATATCGGTGGGCACCTGGCTGGTCGGGATCGAGCAACCGAGGGCCGCGCTCAGCAGGCAGCCCACTACCGCGGCGCGGGTGGCCCCAGTTGCGCCCCAGGTTCGCGAGCGTTTGCTAGACACTCCGCACCGGCAATCGAATGACAAATCGAGCGCCCCCCGCAGGGCTGTCCTCGACCCATACCGCCCCGCCGTGGACACGGACGTGCTCGCGCACCAGGGCGAGGCCCAGCCCGGCTCCCTCAGTGCCGGTGCGCCCACCGGGACCGCGGGCGAACCGCTCGAAGACGCGTTCGCGATCCGGGAGGCCGATACCGGCCCCGGCGTCATCGACCGCGATGCAGGCGGCGCCGGGCTCGACGGATATGTGTACGGCAGTGGGTCCGCCGCCATGTCGCACGGCGTTGTCCAGCAGATTGGCGAGCGCTCGTTCCATGCGCCGCTTATCGAGCAGCATCACGGTCTGCCTCGCCGCATCGTCGACGGACACCGTCAGGTTCGGTGTGCTGCTGTCCTGGCAGACTCTCACGACCAGTTCATCGAGACGCACCAACTCGAACTGCGGGCGGTCGCTGCCGCCGTCCGCACGGGAGATTTCCAGCAAGTCCTGCACGAGGCGCTGAAAACGGTGCATCTCTTCGTTGAGCAAGCCCAGCGCCTGCCTGCCGCGGTCGGGGAGGGCATCGCGGCGCATGTTCAAGACACTCAAGGTAGCGGCAAGCGTGGTCAGCGGCGACCGCAGCTCATGACTGACATCCGCCGCGAAGCGAGCGTCACGTTCGATACGGCGCTGAAGTGCACCGGCCATTTCGTTGAAGGAGTCCACGAGCGCAACGATCTCGCGGTCTCGCGCGGGGGGGAGTCGGGTATCCAGGTCACCGTTAGCGAGGTTCACGCTGGCTTGTGCAACCCGGCGCAGAGGTCGAGTCAGTCGCTGGGCCGCCAGCCGGCCAATCAGCGCGCCAGCCACAGCCGTCGCCAGCGCCGCAAGCGTCAAAGCCAGCGCGATGTCGTGTAGCGTGCGATTCAGTTCGCTCAGGTCGGAGATGTCGAAGTAGGCGGCATCGACTTCCGGCAGCGGGATCCCCACGGCAAGGTGCGGCGCGCCGCCGACAATCAGGATCTGGCGCGCCGGAGAGCCCGCGAGAACCCGTAGGCGGAGTGCCGCCGGGAGGACGTCGCGCCCATCCGCCAGAGTCGAGGCATACCAGCGGCCCTGATGTTCAACGACGGCCGCCCCGCCGGATGAACCCGGGAGACCGGTGAGCAGGTCAGTTACATAAACGTTGCCCGGTCGCAACTGGTCCCGCACCAGTCGTGCATTCAGGTAGGCCTGCCGTTCCGCGCTCGCGATCCGCTGGCCCTGAAGGTAGCTGCGGGAGAACCCGTACGCGATCAGGGCGAGCGCCAACGACAGCAGCAGGGCGCCGAGAGCCAAGACCGCAGTGAGCCGCGCCTGCAAGCTCGGAAACCGCCAACCCACGGTTACTGTCACCGGACGAGTTTGTACCCGAACCCACGAACGGTGATCAGGTGTCGCGGTCGCGACGGGTCGGCTTCTATCTTGGTCCGGAGGCGGCGGACGTGCACATCCACGATGCGAGTATCGCCGAAGTAGCCGTACTCCCAGACCTCCTGGAGTAGCTGTTCGCGGCTGTAGATCAGTCCCGGTCGCGAGGCCAGTTCGGACAGGAGTCGGAACTCGGTCTTCGTCAGGTGCACCGGTTCCCCGGCCAACTCGACCCGACCCTCCTCCCGGCGAATCACCAAGTCGCCGAGTTCGATCGCCGGCTCCCGTTCGGGGCCAGCCTGGGTACGCCGCCGAAGGGCCCTCAGGCGGGCGGTCAGCTCCTTGACTACGAAGGGCTTCGTGATGTAGTCGTCGGCGCCGGCCTCGAGGCCCGCCACGATGTCGTGGGAATCCGAGCGGGCGGTCACGATGACGATCGGGACGCCGCTGTGCCGGCGGATCTGCCGGGTGAGTTCGAAGCCGTCCATCCCCGGGAGCATCAGGTCGACGAGAACGACATCGGCGCCGTCCTGCCCGAAGACGTCCAGGGCCTGCTCTGCCCGTGCAACGGCGCGTACTTCGTAGCCTTCGTCTTCGAGGGCCAGAGCCAGCGAGGCGCGGATGGCGTTGTCGTCCTCCACGACGAGCACGCGGGCGGCCACTGCGTCGAGTTTGCCACAGTCGGCGCTCGCTCCCGATAAGCCGGGCCACCCGTACCACTGGTAGGTCGCCGCGCCAGGTGCCCGGAGTCGACCCTGGAAACGGTCGTCCGGGGAGTCCGAATCACAGACCTCCGCTGATTGGCTCGTCGCAAGATCGGCAGGATCGCCTTCCGATCTTGCCGATCGCTGGAGAGCTCGTGACGGGTGCATGTCGGTGCCCGCGACTCATTCCGTCATCGGACCGTCATGCTGCTGCCAAGGCAACCGTCACATCGTCAGGCCATCCTGGCCCTCGAGCGCAAGCATCGGGAGGCCAACGTGACCGCGGCATTGACGGTGGAGTGCACCCCATTGGACTCGCAGACGCTCCTCGTCTGTCCAGTAGGCCTAGTAGACATTCACACCAACCTCGGGCTGCGCCAGGCTCTGCGACCGGTCTACCAGCAGTCACCGGCCAGTGTGGTCGTGGACCTCAGCAACGTAACGTTCTTGGACCGCACGGGGCTCGTCACCCTCGTTGCCCTTCGGCGCTGGCTGGCCAGTCGTGACGGCACACTCATGCTCCGCTCGGTGCCACCGCCTGCGCAGCGCCTTCTCGCGGCGGTTGGCCTGCACCGGGTGTTCCAGTTCGAACGGCCAGCCGCACTCACCTGAGCCGCCACGCCCGGCCAGTCGAGCGGAAGGAGACGGTCATGACGGCTCTGGCGACAACCGAGCCGGCCTTCGCGGCCCACGCTCGTGTCGACGGCGGCCATGCGACCGTGCTGGTGTACGGAACCGTCGATCGGGCGAGCGTCGCAACGATCGTCGATCTCATGTCGGGCCTGATGACCCTGGGGGTCCGTTCGTTCGCCGTCAACTTCGGCTACGAGACCGCTCTCGTACCGAAGGGTGCTCCCGGTTGCCCGGTGCGGGCGGTGTTCCCAGACGAGCGTCGCTACCGACAGCGGGCGGGATAGCCGGCCGCTAACCCGGCCACTGATCGCGCCCTTGCTGCGGGCCCTTCGCGCTCGGCGAGCCACCGGGGGGACCCCGGCGCGCCTCGGCACTTGGCGAGCGCTGAAGTACCCGTCGGCGAGCCCCCGGTTCAGGAGTTGGTCGTCCCGATGCCGGAGATCTGATCGCTGCGCACGCTGGTCGAGATCGTCGCGCTGGTCGACGCCGCGGTCGTCGACGCCTGGAGCAGCACGTTCCCGTCGTTCGGGGTCGGCACCACCGAGGAGGTCGCCGGCGACCCGGTGGTGGCGCCGACCACGGTCGCGGTGCCGCTACAGAGGTTCGTCGTCTCGTTCCAGCTGCCCCCGACGCAGGCGGTGAGGGTGACCGCGCTCGACGCGCTCACCGTGTACTCGGCGCCGGTGAGCGGCTCGGTGCCGGTGTTGATCGCGTAGAAGTAGGCCGGGGCGATCAGGGTTACCGCGACGGTGAGCGCCCCGGGGGTGGCCGGCGGGGTGCTGGTCAGCGACGGGACCAGGATCCAGCTGCCGGAGGAGATCACCTGGGCGGCGCTCACCCCGGCCCCGGTGATCGCCGCATCGGCGCGGGCGCCCAGCAGGAAACCCGGCAGCCCGAGAAGGGCGGTCGTCGTGATGACGACCGCCCTTCCCGGGCGAGTCAGCCGCATCAGGCGGCTATCGGATCGGCTAGCTGTTCGTCGTCGCCGCGGCCCGCTGCTGCTCGTCGAACGTCCAGGTGATGTTCGCGGTGTCACCCTGGATGGTGTTCGCCGGCGGCGTGCCGTTCGTCGTGGTCTCGGTTCCGGCCAGCGCCACGGAGACCTGGATGTTGGTGACCGCCCCGACCGCGACCGCGGTGGTCGCGCCCAGCAGGGTCTGTGCCGTGGAGATCACGGTCGCCATCGGGGTGCTGGCGAGAAGCACCGACGTGGTACCGCCGCAGAGGCCGGTGGTGGGCGACCAGACGCCGCCGTTGCACTGGGTGACGGTAACCTCCAGGCCGGCGGTACCGGTATTGAAGGAGTTGTCCAGCGGGCTGGCCGAGCTGTCCGCGGCCTTCAGGGTGAGACCGAGGGCCGGCAGCGTCCCGCCGTTGGTGAGGTTGACGTAACGGTTCACCACGTCCCCCGGCGCCAGGCCGGAGATCGACGTGCTGAAACCGGCGCCGTTGTTCGCCATCGTCAGGCTCAGGGTGCCGCTGGCGATCGACTGGATGGCGGTCGCCTGCGCGTTCAGTGCCGCGTAGACGCCGGTGCCGGTGACGGCCAGCCCGGTCACCGCGAACGCCAAGGCGAGTGCGGTGCGCCGGGTCGAGCGACCGGTGGCGGGATTGCGATGTGCGCCCATGGGGGGTGTCCTTTCGAGACGGATGGACGGTCGGGTCAGGTGGGGAGCGCGTGGGCTCGGCGCTGCGCCGGCGACGGCCGGAGCAGCGCCGCGGTGCCGATCGCGGTGATCAGCAGGCCGAGCAGGGCGAGCAGCAGCGCGCGGGCCCGGGGGGTCCGGACCGCGACCAGCGCCCGGCCGAGGTCGGGGATCACCCCGACGACGACCCGCACGTCGGGGCCGAGCAGCTTCGCGTGCCAGGGGTCGGCGGCCTTGTTCGCGTCACCGCGGGTGGTGACCACCGGGGCGTTGCGGTCCCCGGTGACCGTGACCAGCCGGTGCGCGAACGGCGCCGACTCCCCCGGCGGGACGAACACGGCGATCTCGCCGGGGTGCAGGGAGGAGACCGGGACCAGCCGGGTGAGGATCGCGTCGCCCGGGCGGTAGGTCGGCACCATGCTGCCGGTCAGCACCGGGGAGACCCCGACGTGGAACACCAGGTGCCCGACCGCGGTGAGCGCCAGCCCGACGAGCAGCACCGCGGTGAGCAGGCCGCCGGTCGCCCGGGCCAGCCGGCGGGCCAGCCGAGGGGCCAGCCGAGGGGCCAGCCGGCGGGCCCCCCGACGACGGCTTCGCGATCCGTGCACCACGCCTCCCGCAATCACTGTGGGTGCATGTTCGGTGACGGTGCGCCGCCGGAATAGACCCCGGGCGAAAGACCCTCACCACTTGATCCGTTCGGGCCAGGTCATCGGGGCTCCGGTGACTAGCCGCCCCGGCGGCCGCTACGCCGGGTGGGTGAATCCCCGCCCGGCGGCCCGGTCCCCCGCCCGCGGCCCGGGTGCCCGGATTCGAGCGGCGCTGGGCGGGTATCACCTGTTTGGCTGTTTGGTTCCGCCTCGGCTGGTCCGATAGGACTAATGCGACATGGCATTCGGAGGGGAGGCCCCGATGGCGACCGTGATGGAGCCGATGCGTTGGCTCGAGGACCGGATCCCGCTCACCCTGCTGATCGACGTGCTGGACGAGCACGGGCCGGGCTCCCGGGAGATCTGCGCGGCGGAGCGCGACGACGCGAGCTGGCTGCCGCTGCCCCACTCGGCCTGAGCGCGAGGCGCCGACCGGGGACGGGTCAGGTCAGCGCGGTGTCCAGCGCGGCGATGACGTCCGCCTTACGCGGCTGACCCGCCGCCCGCTGCCGCACCAGCCCGGCGCGATCGAGGACGAGGGTGGTCGGCGTCGAGCGGATGTCCAGGCGGCGCACCAGGTCCAGGTGCGACTCCGCGTCGACCTCCACGTGGGCGACGCCGTCGAGCATCCCGGCGACTTCGGCGAGGACCTGCCGGGTGGCCCGGCACGGCGCGCAGAAGGCGCTGGAGAACTGGAGCAGGGTGGCCCGCTCGCCGAGCCGGGTCCCGATCTCCTCAGCCGAGACGGCCGCCCGGTCGGCCGCGGTGACCATCCGGCCGCGCCGGCGCCGCCAGATCCCGCCGCCGACGCCGGCCACGGCGAGCGTCGCGAGCAGCACCCAGACACCGGTCACATCCGCCGGAACGCCGGCCGGGGGCGCCGTGTTCCGGGACGGATCGCGGGGGTTGTCAGACCGGGAGCGCGACGATCTGCTGGCCACCCGTCGTCTCGACCCGCAGCTGCGACAGCTGGGCCTCCGGGATCGCGGTCGTCGCCTCGATGTGCGCGGTCCCCTCGTAGTCGGCCACCCAGCCGCCGGCCACCTCCGCGGCGCCGGTCCGGCTGACCGCCACCAGCTCGCAGTGCTCGCGGCGGGGCACGCCGCTGATCGCGAGCGAGATCTGGGTTCCGGCGGTGCTGGCGACCAGCCGGACGGTCACCCGCACCGCGCCGTTGGTCGCGCTGAACGTCGGCGCCGGCGCCGAGCCGCCGGCCAGCAGGGCGGCACCGATCCCTGTGCCGATCAGGGCGGTCGCGGCGGCTGCGGCCAGCCAGCGGTGCCGGCGCACCCGGCGCACCCGGCCCTCCCGCGCGGCGGCGGCGAGCAGCCGGTCCAGCAGGGCCGGCCCGGGATCCACCGGTCCACCGATCACGTCCTCGACGGCGACCCGGGCCAGCAGACCCGGCAGCGGGGCCAGTTCGGCGAGCTCGCGCCGGCACCCGGGGCAGCCGTCGAGATGGGCCTGGAACGGGGCCAGCTCGCCCGGCGGGAGCGCGCCCACCAGGTAGGCCGCCAGGTCGCCGCGGTGCGCCGCGCAGGCCGCGCTCACGGGGTCACGCCCCGCTCGTCCAGCGCGAGCCGCAGCGCCCGCAATGCGTAGTACGAGCGCGATTTCACCGTGCCCGCGGGAACCCCCAGCGTCCGAGCCGCCTCGGCGACAGACTGACCGCGGTAATAAGTCTCAACGAGGACCGCCCGATGCTCGGGGCTCAAAGTCGCCAGGGCGTCGCCGACCAGCCAGCCCTGCATCGCCCGGTCGATGTCGTCCGCGCCGGACACCGAGCGGGCGAGCTCGAAGTCCACCTCCGCCGGGCGGGTCTGGCGGGCCCGGTGCGCGTCGACGCTGAGGTGGCGGGCGACGGTGAACAGCCACGGCCGGATCGCGCCGCGCCCCGGGTCGACCGCCTCCGGGTGGCGCCAGGCGCGGAGCAGCGTCTCCTGCACGATGTCCTCGGCCCGGCCCCGGTCCCCCCCGGTGAGCCGCAGCGCGAAACCCAGCAGCGGCCCGGCGTGCTCCGCGTAGAGCGCGCGGAGCATCGTTTCGTCGCTGGTCGCCATCACCGTCCCCACAGACGGAGCACGTCGGCGGCGCCGGGGCGGTTCAGTCACCCGGCGGTGCTGATCGTGAACGCGCCGGCCGCCGCGGCGATCTGCACCCCGGCCGGATCGGCGGTCACCGTCTGGAGCGCGATGTGGAAGGGCAGCGACGGCAGCGAGACGGTGAAGTCGAACAGCCCGGCGGCCGGGCCGCCGACGGTCACCCCGCCGGCGCCGGCGGCGCTCACGTCGACCGCGATCGCATCCCCGTCGACCCGGACCCGACCGACCCGGCTGGTCCCCCGGTAGGTCACCGTCACGGTGCCCGGGCTGCCGCCGTAGGCGACGGTGATCCCGCGCGAGGCGACCGCGGCGTCCAGGTCGGCGTAGCTGAGCTGGACGGTCCCGGTCGCGGAGGCCACCGGGATGGAGCTGACCGCCCGGTGCACGATCGCCGAGAGGGGCACCCGGACGCCGCGCAGGTCGACGGAGAGCCGGGTGATCGTGGCCGAGCCGCGGCGCAGGCCGGTCACGGTGACCGAGAGGTTGTCGTAACGGCCGGAGATGGCTTGGGTGAGAAAGGGGAACCCGCCGATCGACACCGCCGGGCTACTGGACAGCTGCTCGGCGATCTTGATCCGGGTGGCGACGGCGGACTCGGCGAGCCGGACGGCGACGCGGTCCGCGACGGCGAGCAGCACGGCGAGCACGGCGATCAGGACGAGGAGTCGGCGCATGTCGGGACCTATCCGAGGAGGATCCGGCCGGCGACGTAAGCCGCCGGGCAGCCGATCGCGAGCGGGAGCAGCACGGTGACCGGGGTGAGGGCGGCGAGCTGCCGCTCGTGGCCGCTGCCGGCGAGCGCGCCGCGGCCCAGGTCGATCGCCACGTCTGCGGCGAGGGCGAGCGCGGCGGTGACGACACCGAGCCGCAATCCGACGCTGACCCCGACCAGCCGGACCGTCGCGCCGTAGCCGGCGCCGACCCCGCACCCGGCGGCGAGGCCGAGCAGCAGACCGGGCCAGCCCCGGGTGCCGCCGGTCACCACCCGCGGGTGGCTGAACGGGATGTCGGTCCACCGGGCGACGAGCAGCCCCGCCCCGCCGCCGAGCAGCGCGGCCGCGACGGCCTGCTCCCCGCCGCGCCCGGCGCGCAGGCCGATCAGGGTGGCGACGGCCAGCCCGAGCAGGACCGCGGACATCGACCCGGCCAGCGACTCGGCGACCCGGACCCGGCGGCGGCGCTGCATCTGGAACGCCAGGGCGGCGACCAGCGCCAGGCCGAGGATGCCGGCCAGACCGCCGAGGCCAGAGCCGCCGGTGCTCAGCAGCAGCAGGTCCGACGCCGAGCAGGCGGCGGCGACGATGACCAGCCCGCCGAGGCTGCCGGGGGTGTCGAGCACCGCGAACCAGGCGAGGGTGAGCAGCAGCTGCACGACGCCGACGCCGACGGCGAGTGCGGGTCGGCCGAGGTAGCTGGACCCGGCGAGCGCGAGCGCGACGACGGCGGCCCCGACGCCCGCTGCGAACGGATGCCCGGGGGGCGCTGCGGCGGCGTGGTGGTGCGGCGGCTCGGCGGGCTGCCGGGTCGGGCTCGGCGCGGCTCCCGCCGCCGGTGCCGCCATGCCCGCCATCGTGCCAGAGCCGGGTCAGGCCGTCCCGGGCTTTGCCGGACGGGCGGCGTTCGCGGTCGAGGCGGCGCGAAGCCATCCGCCGATCCGGTCGAGCAGCTCCGGGGTCGCCGCCGCCTCGGCATGCCCGAACCCGGGGACGATCCACAGCTCGACCGGCTCACCGGCCGCCGCGGCGAGCGCCTCGGCGTGCTCCACCGGGAAGTAGGCGTCCCGGTCGCCGTGCACGACGAGCAGCGGGACCGGGGCGATCCGCGCGACCACCTCGACCGGGGCTTCGGGGACCGGGTCCCAGCCGCCGGCCGCGATCCGGGTGTGCAGGACCCGCCGGGCGAGGAACCGGCCGGCCCGGCGCTCCACGACCCAGTGCAGCCGGCGCATCGGCGGGGTGCCCCGGTAGAACCAGCGGCTGGTCCCCGACACCGCGGCGACAGCCGCCACCCCGCCGTGCAGCGCGGCGTGGCGGATCACGACGCTCGCCCCCATGGAGAAACCGCAGCTCGCGACCGCGCGATAACCGAGACCGCGGGCGGCGGAGACGGCGGCGTCGAGGTCGAAGACTTCCTTGTCACCGACCGTGGAGTAGCCGGTCGAGGCGCCGTGCCCGCGGAAGTCGAAAGCGAGCACCCCGGCGTGGACCGCGAAGCACTCGGCGATGGTGCGCACCGAAGGCCGGCGGATCGACCCGCTGAAGCCGTGCCCGACGACGATCGCCAACTCCCGGTCCGGGCCGGCCAGGTGCACCGCGGCCAGGTGCTCGCCGTCGACGGTGGTGAGGGCCAGTCGCTCCCCGGGCTCGGGCATGTCAGCTATTGTGGCGGCACGGGATTCGGGCAGTGCCGCCCCTCGGGGTGATCTGCCGGGTCCCTGTCGTGTTCCTCGGCCTTGTTCTGCCTGCTCGGCTTGTTCTGCCTGTTCCGCTTGTTCCGCGCTCCCGGAGGTTCCGTGACCACCCTGCTGCTGCTGACGAACGGCCCGACCCCGTCGGCCGGGGTGCTGCCCGCGCTCGGGCTGCTCTCGCACCGGATCCGGGTTGCGCCGCTCGAGGCGTCCGCGCTGCTCGACACCGCGCCGGCCGACGTCATCCTCATCGACGCTCGAAGCGACCTGGTGGCGGCGAGATCGTTGTGCCGACTGCTGCGAACGACCGGGACCTCCGCGCCGATCCTCGGCGTCGTCACCGAAGGCGGGCTCGTCGCGGTCTCCGCCGACTGGGGGGTCGACGACGTGCTGCTCACCTCCGCCGGTCCCGCCGAGGTGGAGGCGCGGCTCCGGCTCGCCCTCGGCCGGCGCGCGCCGTCGGCGGACGAGGCGGCCCGGTCGACCGAGATCCGCTCCGGCGAGCTGACGATCGACGAGGTGACCTACAGCGCCCGGCTGCGCGGGGCGCAGCTCGACCTCACCTTCAAGGAGTTCGAGCTGCTGAAGTTCCTCGCCCAGCACCCGGGGCGGGTCTTCACCCGGGCCCAGCTGCTCCAGGAGGTCTGGGGCTACGACTACTACGGCGGCACCCGCACCGTCGACGTCCACGTGCGCCGGCTCCGCGCCAAGTTCGGCGCCGAGTTGGAGTCGCTGATCGGCACGGTCCGCAACGTCGGGTACAAGTTCGTCAGCCAGCCGGTCGTGCCGCTGCCCGCCGACGAATCCCGCGTGGCGGCCCCCGGGGCCGCCGCCGCCGCCAACTGACGTTCGGTCTCGCAGCCCACCCCCGGGCGCCCGCTAGCCGGGACAACCGGCCGCCGAAGGTGCACAGATGTTCATGGCGGTTTGGGTCCGCGCTTGGTCTTGTCGGGGGGTGCCCGCCTCGTCCCCGGTCGTCCCGCCGACGCTCCTGCAACTCGGGACGCGGGTGCGCCAGCTCCGCGCGGACCGCGGTCTGACCGCGGGGCGGCTCGCGGAGCAGGCGGGCCTCAGCGTGCGCGGTGTGCTCTACCTCGAGCACGGCCACCGCGACCCGCGGGCGTCGACCCTGCTGGCGATCGCCGCCGCGCTGGGCGTCGGGGTCGGCGAACTGTTCGACGACGGACCCGCCGGGGGGGACACCCGATCCGGGTGGCACGCCGGGCAGGCCGACCCGCCCGGCGGCGACGGCCACCAGCACAAACAGCCGGGTGGCGGTGCGGCTGGGTGTCCCGCCCGCGGGTCGATGCCCCGGGGGGAACGGCGGCCCGCGGGGGGCCTGGTCACAGGGGCGCTGTTCGCGGCCGGCGCGGCGCCCGGCCGGTGGTTCGCGGTTCCGGCGGGCCGGGGTCGGGGCGGCTCCTCGGCTCGGCGGGCCGGTCGCTGTCGGCCGCCCGCCGCTCCAGCTGGTCGTTGTGGCGGGCGCGGCGCCGCCTTGCGGCGCCTGCAACCGCTTCAGCGCCCGCGTGAGCCGGCTCAGATTGTTCGCCGTGCTGGACGGCGTGATGTCGACGTCCTGAGTCGGCTGGCTCGACCCATGCACCAGCGCGGCGTAGCCGCCCACGAACACAAACTCGACTCCCTCGTC
>Ga0307373_10012694_pt1 | contig 11920 bp, 14 predicted proteins | sample OX2MG_FD_202534 | JGI IMG/M metagenome (GOLD analysis project Ga0307373, IMG submission 202534) | Soil microbial communities from Risofladan, Vaasa, Finland - OX-2 | ecosystem: Environmental > Terrestrial > Soil > Coastal area > Acid sulfate soil | place: Finland: Risofladan, Vaasa | collected...
TCCGCTCCACCGCCCTGGTATCGTAGTGTGCCACCTGCCTGCTACTCCTCACCATGTCGAAGGCCAAGGCGGCGATGGAGCCGCCTTGGCCGGGTTCATTCGCCCAAACAAAAGCCTCCAGCCCACCGGCATATGCCGGGGACGGGAGGCAAACCCCCGCGGTACCACCCCGCTTGACGGCGCCGAACGCCGCCCACTCGGGCGACGCGGTAGCGGGCGTCAGCCGTGACCGAGGCGGATTCGCCGGCGGTCTCCCATTGCCGGGCGAGTTCGGTCATTGTTGCCGGCTCGCACCAACCGCCGACTCTCTGCTGGAAGGCATGACCTACTGCTCCCTGCTTCCCAGGGCCTGTGCCTACATAGTACACCAGTGGGAGAAGCCTCGCAAGACGCGGCTCGTTAGGTTTCATTCCATCTTTGGTCAATCCTCGATTCGGCTTCCAATCAGGCCAGGATGCCCTCGATCTCCTTGAGCGTCGCGGAGTCCAGTTCCCAGCCAACCGCTCCGGCGTTCTCCTCCACTTGCTCCGGCCGCGTCGCGCCCGCGATCACGCTGCATACTTGCGGTTGGGCCAGCAGCCAGGCGATCGCCAACTGGCCAACCGTTTTGCCGTGAGATTGGGCGATCCCTTCCAGCCTGGCCACCTTGGCCAGGCGCGCGTCGGTCAGTTGCTCGCGCAGCCGCTCGTTGCCGTAATACCGCGTGCCCTCGGGCACCGGCTCCCCGGCGCGGTATTTTCCAGTGAGCAATCCGCTGGCCAGGGGGAAATAGGGGATCACCCCTACCCCGAAGGCCGCGCAGGCGGGGAGCAGTTCCGCCTCGATGGAACGCTCGAACATGTTGTAGTGCGGTTGTACCGACACGACCGGGGACAAGCCGCGCCGGTCGCTGGTCCACAAGCTCCAGGTGAGCTGCCAGCCAGCGAAGTTGGAGCAACCGATGTAGCGCACCTTGCCGGCGCGCACCAGATCATCGAACGCGCGGAGCGTTTCCTCGATCGGCGCCTCGGTGTCCCAGGAGTGAGCCTGGTAGAGATCAATGTAGTCGGTTCGCAAGCGGCGCAGGCTGGCCTCGCAGCCCTCCACGATATGCTTGCGGCTCAGTCCCTTGTCGTGCGGCCCCTCGCCCATCGGGGCCCGGACCTTGGTCAGAATCTCCGCCTGATGACGCCGTCCATGGAGCGCCCGCCCGATGATTTCCTCCGAGCGCCCCTGGCTGTAGACATCGGCGGTGTCAATGGTGGTGACTCCAAGATCCAGGGCGCGATGGATAACCTCCACCGAGCGGCCCTCCTCGGTCCGCCCACCAAAGTTGTTGGCGCCCAGTCCCACGGCCGATACTTTCAGCCCCGAGTTGCCGACTCCGCGATAGTGCATGGTGTCTTTCCCATCTTGGCAGTCTGTCATTCCATACGATACAGTGTAGCCAACTCTATTTCCTCGCATCGGGCAGCCCCTACAAGGACCGGCTGGTTGTTACCATGGCCGGTATTGCAACGCGGAGAAAGAGGGTTCACTATGAAGTTCGAGATTTGCGTGGATTCATGCGACGGGGTGCGCGCGGCGCGCGACGCGGGAGCCGACCGGGTTGAGTTGTGCGCGAACCTGCTGGAGGGCGGCACGACCCCAAGCCTGGGAGCGATTCGAAAGGCTCGGACCATAAGTGGCATCGGGCTCCACGTGATCATCCGCCCGCGTGGCGGGGACTTCTTCTATAGCGCGGATGAGTGCGAGGAGATGGAGACCGACATCCTGGCGGCCAAGGAGCAGGGCGCGGACGGCGTGGTATTCGGGCTGCTCCTGCCCGATGGGCGCATTGACGCGGAGCGCTGCCGCCGTCTGATCGAGGCGGCCCGGCCGATGGTGGTCACCTTTCACCGCGCGTTCGACATGGCGGCCGACCCATTCGCGGCTCTGGAGGATCTGATTGCCCTTGGGGTAGAGCGCCTCCTGACCTCGGGCCAGGAGGAATCGGTACTCGAGGGGCTGTCCCTGATCACAAGCCTGAATCAGCAGGCGGGTGATCGGATTATCGTGATGCCGGGCGGCGGCATCACGCCGCGAAACATTGAGCGGATCGTGCGCGAAAGCGGGGTCCGCGAGATCCATTTCGCCGCCCTGGAGGTCAGGGAAGGCAGGATGCGGTTTCGGCGCGACGGCGTGTTCATGGGCGGGGCGCTCCGGGCCCCGGAATACGCGAGATCGGCTACGTCCTCGATCCTGATCAGCGATGTGATGCGCGGCGCGCAGCCGGGATGAGGTCCCCCGCGCCGCCTCTCCAGCCTGATACATTTCAGGGAGAGGTCGCCGGTCTAGCGCTGGAGGAGATGTGCGCCGTGTTTGCCCGCATCCGAGCCCCGATCGATTATTCGATGTATCCGACGAGCGACGGTAAGCCGATGGCCGAGACCGAGGTGCATCGGATCCAGATGAACGACCTCATCTTTGCTTGCACCAACCTGCTGGCCGATGAGCCGGATGTGTACGTGGGCGGGAACATGCTCATGTACTATCACGAAGGCTATGGGTGCGACCACGTATCAGCCGATGTCTTCGCCACCTTCGGGGTGGAGCGGGGGATCCGCGAGTGCTGGATGACCTGGGAGGAAGGCGGCCGGTTCGCGGACCTGGTGTTCGAGATCTCCTCGCCCAGCACGATCAAGGAGGATCTGGGCAAGAAGATGCGTCTCTATACCCAGTTGGGAGTGACCGAATATTACCTCTACGATCCGCAGCGAAACAACCAACCGCCCCTGGCGGGCTATCGACTGGTGGACGGCGTCTACCAGCCCATGACCAGACTGGTGGGAGTGGAGGGGTATAAGAGCGAGGTGTTGGGGGCTGAGTTGCACGTGATCGGTGCGCGACTGCGGGTCATCGATCCCGCGACCGGGGAACTGATGCCGGTTCCGTCCGAGCTGGAGGTGGTTCGGGCTCGGGCCGAGGCTGCCCGTGAACAAGCTGAGGCGGCCCGCAAAGCGGCCGAGGAGCGCGCCGAGTACGCGGCCGCGGCGCATTATGCGGCGGACGAGATGCGGCACGCGGCGGAGCAGCGGGCCGCGAACGAGGCGGCGGCCCGACAGGCGGCGGAGGAGGCGCGCCAGGCCACCGAGGCGGCTTTACGCCAGGCAATGGAGGAGATTGCCCGTCTCCGTGCCGCCGCCGATCAAGGCTGAGACGCTCTCTGTCGTCTCAGTCCGGCTTTTCAGATCGGAACGACCCCCAGATATGCCTGAAGCACCGCCGGATCGGCAAGCAACTCACGTCCGGCGCCAGACAGGGTAATTCGGCCCTGTTCCAGCACGTAGGCGCGGTCGGCCAGGCGCAGGGCCTGCCGGGCGTTCTGCTCCACCAAGAGGACCGTTGCCCCGTCTTCGCGGATGCGCCGCACCAGCCGCATCACCTCGCGAATCAGCTGGGGGGCCAGGCCCAGCGAGGGCTCGTCCAGCAACAGGAGGCGGGGCCGGGCCAGCAGGCCACGCGCGATCGCCAGCATTTGCTGCTCACCCCCGCTTAATTGGGCGGCGGCGAGGGCGCGGCGAGCACCCAGAATGGGGAAGCGTTCGTACATCTCCTCAATGTCATGGCGGAGGGCCCGCTTATCTCCCCGAGCGTACCCTCCAAGCTCCAGATTTTCCCGTACGCTCATGGTAGCCAGGATGGCGCGCCCCTCCGGCACTTGCACTAGGCCCAGGCGGACGATGTCGTGCGGACGGGCGCGGGTGATGTCGGCGCCTTGGAAGATGATCTTTCCCCCCGATGGTCGCCGCACCCCACTTAGGGCCCGGAGCGTGCTGCTTTTCCCGGCCCCGTTGGCCCCAATCAGCGCCACGATCTGGCCCTCCTCCACCTCGAAGCTGACCTGGCGCACCGCTTCGACTGGCCCGTAGCGGACAGTAAGGCGCTCACAACTGAGCATCGTCGTCCTCGGTCCCCAGATATGCCTCGATGACCGCCGGATCCCGGGCGATGGCGGCGGGCGGTCCCTCGGCGATCACCCGGCCAAAGTTGAGCACGGTCACTTGGTCGCACACGGCCATAATTAAGGGGAGATCGTGCTCAATCAAGAGGATGGCCCGATCTGGGCGGATCAGTCCGCGGACCACGTTCCCCAGCCGATCTGTCTCCTCCCGGTTCATCCCGGCCGCCGGCTCATCCAGTAGGAGGAGCCTTGGCTGGGTGGCAAGGGCACGCGCGAGTTCTACCCGCCGCTGGTCGCCGTAGGAGAGGTTTCCGGCCGGCCGGCGCGAAAGGGCGTCAACTCCCAGTTGCGTGAGCAATTGGCTCGCCACCGCCCGTTCGGCGCGTTCGGCGCGCGCGGCGCCCGGAAGGAACAGGAGTCGCCCAAATGAGCGGTGCAGCGTGCCGCGCCGCCGCGCCACCAGCACGTTATCGATGGCGGGGAGACCGGAGAACAGGCGGACGTTTTGGAAAGTACGGGCAACGCCACGTCGGGCGATTCGGTGCGGGCGGCTGCCGTCCAATCGCTGTCCATCCAGCAGAACGTGCCCGCTCGTGGGGCGGTAAAAGCCGGTCAACAGGTTGATCAGGGTGGTCTTTCCCGCCCCATTTGGGCCAATGAGCCCATGTATGGTACCGGCGCGCACGTTCATGCTCACCCCATCCAGCGCGCGAATGCCGCCGAAGAATCTGCTTATTGTATGCAACTCCACTAGAGCCGGAGTCTGGCTCATCCGCCATCCTTTCGCGCCAGACCGAGGCGTCGCACGCCCTCGCGGGCAAGGCTCTGAAGGCGCCGGGGCAACTCCACTAATCCGCCGGGGAGGAAAAGGATCACCCCCAGCAGAATTAGCCCATTGACCACGGTTCGGTAATCGTTCAGCCCGCGGAGCCATTCGGGCAGCGCGGTAATCAGGATGGCCCCAAGCGGGCTGCCGATGGTGGTCAAACTTCCACCCACCACCACGTAGGTCAGGGCAGCCAGGCCAGTGTCGAAGCCGAAGGTGTTTGGGTCAATGTAATAGTGGAGGCGCGCATAGAGCACGCCCATCAGTCCGGCCAGTACCCCGCTCAGGGCGAAGGCGCCCAACTTGAAGGCGATAGTGTCGATCCCCAAACTGCGCGCCGCTTCCTCGTCCAGGCGGATGGCGCTCAGGCTCCGCCCCAGGGCCGATCCTTCCAGGCGCCAGAGGAGGAAACAGAGGAATACCAGGATCAGGTAGATCTGCCAGGTGGTGGTGGCGGCGGGGATGGAGATGCCGTTCCCACCCCCTCCGGGGGTCCAGGTGTTAAAGAAGATTTGCACGATGGCGACGAACCCTACGGTGCAGATCGCCAGGTAGACTCCGCGGAGGCGGAGCAAGGGCAGCCCGAGCACAAAGGCCACGCCGCCCGCCAGCAGAGCTCCCGCCGCCATCTGCGCGGGAAATGGGACGCCGGTGTTGTTGCTGAGGAGCGCCGCGATATAGGCGCCGATCGCCATGTAGGCAGGACTGGCCAGTGACAGTAGCCCGCAGGCGAGCATGACATACACGCTGAGCGCCAAGATGGCGTTGAGCCCGCTGTCGTTGATCAGATTATTATTGCTGGCATACCAGGTGTTGATCGCGTCGCCCAGACCACCCATCGATTCTATACCGCCCGCGAGCCGCCCCGGCCCAGGATGCCCGATGGCCGGACTATCAGGATCAGGAAGAGCAGGCCGAAGGCGATCGCGTCGGTGTAGCTGGAGCCGATTTCGGTGATCCCAATGGTCTCGCTGGTAGCCAGGGCCAACGCTCCAAGCATCACTCCGGGGATGCTGTCCATGCCTCCGACCACAATCACCGCCAATCCCCGCAACTGCACCGAGCCTCCCATATTGAAGCTGATCGAGTCCTGGAGCTCCAGACCGTAAAAGATACCGGCCAACGCGCCGAGAGCCGAGGCGAGAAAGAAGGTGATCGCCACCGTGCGGGCCACGTTGATTCCCAGGAGTTGCGCGGCCAGGCGGTTGGCGGCCACGGCCCGGATCGCCTTGCCCAGCGTGCTGTAGCGGAGCAGGACGGTGAGGCCGATCATCAGGAGCACCGTGAGGGCGATCACGAACAGGTCCACCGGCTGCACCACGGCACTGCCAATCGTGATCGGGGTCTGGGGAAAGACGCCGCTGGGAAAGCTATAGGCATCCGGCCCGAACAGGCCAAGGGAAATGTTCTCAAATACGATGCCGGCGGCGATGGTGCTGATCAAGGGAGTGAGGAAGTCGCTGCCTCGGGCTTGCAGGGGGGCGACGGCCACCAGATCCAGCACCACTCCCACGGCCCCGCCCACCAGCATCCCCAAGGGGATGGCCAGGATCAGTGGCCAGTGCCAGCCGAGCACCGCTTGCACGGCGGTGAAGGCGCCCAGCATGAAGATCGCCCCATGCGCCAGGTTGAGGATATCAAGCACCCCAAATACCAGGGCATAGCCCATGGCGAACAGGGCGTAGATCGACGCATTGATCAGAGTGTTGAATATCTGTTGCAGCATGGTTCCCTGGTTGGGAGTTCAAGGGGGCGTGGTACCGCGGTATCTCGCCCCCTTGAACTCCTGGTTGCTCAAGCGCGATCCCCCGACTGCGGTCGGGTGGTAGCGGACGCCGACTGCGGTCGGAGAATCGAGTGCATGATCATTGACAGCTTGCTAGGTGTATTGGACGAATTGCCCGTGTTGGATGATCTGGACGGTGCCGAGCTCCCCGGCGTCACGGGTGGGCGTGAAGGAGAAGGCTCCAGTCGCGCCCGTGACCACGGGTACGTTCTTCAGTTTGACCAGGGCATCGCGGAGGGCCGAGCGGTCACTGGTGGTGTGGGCCCCCTTGATCCCAGCCGCCATAATCGTCACTCCATCGTACGCCTGGGCCGCGAACTGATCCGGCGCTTTTCCGTAACGGGCCTTGTAGGCGCTGATGAAGCGCCGGTTGATCGCGGACTTGCCGCTGGGGAACCAGGCCGTTCCCTCGATCGCCCCCTCGGCGTTCGCCCCAGCTCCGGCGATTACCGCCGGGGAGTTGAAGCCGTTGCCGCCGATGAAATGTACCGATGTGGGAATGCCAAGTTGCCGCCCCTGATTGAGGATCAGAACCGCTTCGGGCGCGAGGGCGCCCACCAGAATCGCGTCCGGCTTCGCGCCCTTGATCTTGGTGAGCTGCACTTTGAAGTCCTTGTCGCCCGTGGCGAAGGTCTCGGTATCGACCACAGTGAGGTGGAATTGCTTGGCCACGGCGGCGAAAACCGCGTTGTCGCCAATGGTGAAGGCGTTATCGTTGCCGTAGAGAATGGCTACCTTCTTGAAATGCAGGTGCGACATAGCGGTCTTCATAGTCAGGGGAATGACATCGCCCTCGCCGAGCGACATCCGGAAGATGTAGCTGCCCATCTTGCTGATCCCGGCCGCCGTATTGGAGGTGGCGATCACTGGCACTCCGGCGTTCTGGGCGATCGGGTCGGCCACGAACGCCTCGCTGCTCAGCGTGGGACCGATGATCCCCAGCACATGATTGCTGTTGATCATTTGCTGGTAGAGATTGACTACCTGGGATTTGCTGGTGGCCGAATCCCCGACGATCAGATTCAGATGGTGGCCACTGATCCCGCCTGCCTTGTTTATCTGGTCCGCGGCCAATTGAGCCCCGTTACGGATCGAGACGCCATAGACGCTGGAGGCGCCGGTGATATCGGCCACCAGGCCCACGCTCACCGTGCCGCCACTCGCGAGCGAGACCATCGCCGGTTGGCCCACCGCGGTGAGGCATACCGTAACCCCAAGCGCCAGCGCGGCGCCTCGAACATGGCGAATATTCATCCTCTTCCTTCTCCATCCATGTCTTAACAATAACGAGCCGGAATATCCCGGCGTACACCGTACCCGGAGCGGGCTGCCGGGATCGTACCACAACCGCGCCAGGTTACGGATAACTCGCCAAACGTTTATTCATTCGATCTAGCCAGATAGGCGGGCACGGTGTACGCTTGTACTACCCCAGCCGGGGATCCGCCCATGGGGACATACAGGGGATGCAAGGGGATGCACTGATGAGCGCGCCCATGACCGGTCAAGATGCCTTTTGTCCAGAGTGCGGCAGCGCCCGTGTGCCAGGCGCCGGATTCTGCATGCAGTGTCGTCACAAGTATGACGAGCCCGCCGCGCCGCGTCCCGCCGGGCAACGATCGCGTGGGAGGAGCCTGGGCCCGGTGAGGATACGGGGCGCCAACAGCGATTTGTTCTATGTGATCGTCGCCTCTCTCCTGGCGGTCGTGCTTTCGCACCTGCCGATCCTGGATGTCCTGGCATACCCATTTAAGCTCTTCGCGACCTTCGTGCATGAGTGGTCACATGCCATCGTGGCGATTGTTACGGGTGGCCAGGTGACGGGGTTAAAGATCAACGCCGATTTTAGCGGGGAGACCGACACTATAAATGGCTGGGGGCTGTTGATCGCCAGTGCTGGATATACTGGGGCCGCTATCTGGGGGGCACTGCTGCTCCTTGCCCCCACCCGATTTTCCAATCGTATCCTGGTTGGTATCGGAGCAGTGTCTCTCTTGATGCCAATCATTGGCCAACTCTTTTTCGGCACGTCATTCCCTACTAATACTTGGGTTTGGACTGCTGTTTTTGGCGGCGTATCCCTGCTGGTGGGCTTGCGAGCCTCGCCCAGGATTGCAAGAGTCTTCCATCAGTTCGTGGCTGTGGAACTGTGTTTCACCACACTTGATTCGATCCGTTATCTGACCTGGCTGTCGGCCAATTGCACGACTAGCTCGCCTGCCTGCCATTCGGATGCTATGAACGCCGCCAACGCCACCCACATCGGCTCTCTTTTCTGGTCCATCCTCTGGGGTGTCATTGCCGTATTGGCGATCGGCTTCGCGGCCTGGCGGGTGATTCGCCGGTCGGTGGCGTAGGCATGGCCGAGGAGGAAGAGCAATCCGCTCCGCCGGGCCCCAGTTTACGTGATCCGGCATACCAGGATCTGTGTGGTTTCTATGCCACCTTCCCCGATGGCCAGGCATGGACGCCGCGGCTTGGCGATTGGGTGGTGGTGGCGCCCAGCGCGGAGCCTTTACTGGTCCTTCGCCACGAAGCGGCGGAGGACCATGTGTACCTGGTGGGGGGTTCGGATGCCGTGCCGCGCGGTCATCCCCGCGCCAACTGCGTGTGGTTGCCGACCCTCGATCAACTTCGTGCCCGCATGGTGGAACATTTCGGCGTCACGGGGTTCTTTTCTTCTACCTTCAAGGACTCGACCTATTGGTACACCGGGCAGATGCTGGGGATGACCGTCACGGGGATGCAGCCGCTAGCCGAGGGGAAGAGTCCCGAGGAGGCCGCGATGAAAGCCTTGTTGATGCGGCATCAATGGTAGGCGCGGCGCCGATGGTGTTGCCGCCTATCTCCCCGCGTTCGGCGTAGCCAGGCCGTCCCCGTGTCCCGCCGAGCCGCGATCAAACGCTTCCCCTTTTATCCTGACGCGGCGCGCGGCGCTCTCAACACGCTCCCCGCCCGATCTGCTGGGATCCCGGTGGCGCGCATTACCGGCAGCGTGGACAAAGCGAATCAGCTGACTCCGACCTTCCTCCCCAAGCGGGAGAAGGAGCGCTCGGCGCGGTTCCGCTCGGTACGCAAGGCCATGCAGGACGGGCTTGAGTTGCCCCCGATCCAGGTGTACGCTCTGGGGCGTGACTACTATGTGATCGATGGTCACCATCGAGTAGCGGCGGCGATCGCGACCGGCGTCCACTATCTGGACGCCGAGATCCATGAGTGTATCGTCCCCGAGCGGAGCTATGCCGATCGCCTGGCGAACGCCAGGATGCGGTTTGAGCGCCGGACGGGGCTGGCCCGCCTTGCTTGCTCGCAGGTGGAATACTATGGCCGTTTCCTGGCCGAGATCCTCGCTTTTCGTGACGATCTACGCCGCCAGGAGCCCGAGGTCACCACCCGCGAGGCCGCGCAGCGCTGGTATCGCGAGTGCTTCGTCCCGATCGCCGAGCCGCTCGATCTTGGGGCCACGGCCGAGTCATTTCCAGGGCGGACGGTCTCCGATCTCTATCTGGCGGTGGAGGATCATCGGGCCTATCTGGAGGAGGCCACCGGCGCCCCAGTGACGATGCCGGCGGCGGTAGCCGACCTCCAGAAGCGGCATCCACGTCCCCTCTCCGCGCGCGTCCTGCGCCCACTTCATCGCCATGCTCGTCGAGCTGTCTGGAGGGTGACCGGGGGGCCGGCGCTGTGAAGATCCTGGTCATATCCGACCATGAGGAGAAGCAGCTTTACGACTATTTCGATCCAGAACGCTGGATGGGGCAGGTAGATCTGGTCATTTCCTGCGGTGATCTTCGGCCCGAGTACCTTTCCTACTTGGTGACCGTGTTGCGGGTGCCGCTTCTGTACGTGGCGGGGAACCATGACCGGCGCTACCAGACACGGCCACCTGAAGGGTGCGACAATATTGATGGGAAGCTCGTACGAGTTGGGGGGGTACGGATCGCCGGACTTGCCGGCTGTTACCGCTATACCGCCGAGGACGATGATCTCCAATTCAGCGAGTGGACGATCCGCCGGCGGGTGCGTCGCATGGGCCGCAAGGTGTGGCGAGCGGGCGGCCTGGACCTGATGGTTTCTCACGCCGCGCCGCTACGCTGCCCGCTTACTCCGCGTCTCTGTCCCAAGCCGGCCGGGTTGGGTCTGCCCTGTATCCACCCCGAGTTGGCGGGCCATCCAGACGTGTGTCCTGAAGCCACCGATCCCTGCCATCGGGGCGTGGCGGCCTACAACCAGGCGATCTCCCAATGGAAGCCAAGGATTTGGCTGCATGGCCACAATCACATTGAGTACGGCCGGGTTCCGCGTTTGTGGTGGATTGGCCAAACCCAGGTGATCAATGGCGATGGGCATGTGGTCCTGGATCTGGACCAGGCGGCGAATCCCGTGCGCGGCTCCATGATGGTGGGCCTCTGAGGGCCACCCCATCGGGATTAAGCGGCTCCCCTATTGCTCCAGGCGATAGCCAATTCCCCGGACGGTCTTGATATGGCGCGGGTTGGCTGGATCATCCTCGATTTTCTCGCGGAGCCAACGGATATGCACGTCCACTGTCCTACTATCTCCGGCGAAGCCGTAGCCCCATACCTTGTCCAGCAAGATCTCGCGGGAGATCACCTTCCCCGCGTTGGCCCGCAGGTAATCGAGCAGGTCATATTCCTTCAGGGTGAGCCCGATCTCACTGTCATCGCGGAACACGCGGCGACTGTCGCGCTCGACACTGATCCGGCCGAACTGCACCCGGTCGAGGGTTGGCCGGGGGCCGGCAAGCGGCATCTCGGCGCGGCGAAGCTGTGCTTTCACGCGGGCCAACAGCTCGCGGAGGCGGAAGGGCTTGGCCAAATAGTCATCGGCCCCCAATTCGAGGCCCAGAACAGTGTCGGTTTCGCCGTCCTTGGCGGTCAGCATGATGATCGGGACCGAGGAGTCACGGCGAATGGCGCGGCACACTTCCAGGCCATCGAGGCGGGGAAGCATGATGTCGAGGATGACCAGATCGGGATTGATCTGTTTGGCTTGCTCAAGCGCTTCCATTCCATCGGACGCGGTCACCACCTGGTAGCCTTCTTTTCCGAGGTTGTAGCGGAGCGCGTCGAGGAGCGTGGGTTCGTCCTCGACCAGCAAGATCATGCGCGTGGCCGTTTCCTGCGGGTTGATCACGGTGGTTACTGCCTTTCCTGTAGGTTCCCGAAGTAGTGTATCAACCCAGGTTGCCCGTCGGCGCGGTGTGCCCTCGATCAAGAAGCGCTCGTCCCAGATGAGCTCGTCGCTTCCGCGATGCGGGAGTTGCAACAGGCGCCGGCATCCCGCGCGCGGAACCCGCCGTAGCTCGGTCGCGCTTCAGCTCTTCGGCAGCAATGCGGCCAGAGCCGTGGTAACCCATGTGGGC
>Ga0307373_10012695_pt1 | contig 11919 bp, 9 predicted proteins | sample OX2MG_FD_202534 | JGI IMG/M metagenome (GOLD analysis project Ga0307373, IMG submission 202534) | Soil microbial communities from Risofladan, Vaasa, Finland - OX-2 | ecosystem: Environmental > Terrestrial > Soil > Coastal area > Acid sulfate soil | place: Finland: Risofladan, Vaasa | collected...
GGTCATCTTGTTATTTGCATTTATTATCATTTTTGATAATGCAAAAAACGCAGCATTATCCAGCCTTGAAGAACAAAACAGGGTAGTCATCGCAGAAAAGAAAAAATCAGAGAATCTCCTGTTGAACATTTTGCCTCTAGAAGTGACCGAAGAGCTGAAAAGAGACGGAAAAACCAAAGCGCACAGTTTTGATGTGGCCACCGTTATGTTTGCCGATTTCATCAATTTCACGAGTATTGGGGAAAATCTTTCACCGGAAGAGCTTGTGTCGGCAATTGGGAATTACTTTGAGACTTTTGATCAAATCATTGAACGGTATGGAATTGAAAAGATTAAAACTGTTGGTGATGCCTATATCTGTGCAGCCGGCTTACCGGTTCCCTCAACGGACAATGCCGTCATCATGATCGGGGTAGCCCGGGAATTTCTGCAGGAACTGGAATCGCTTAATAAAATAAGGCTGATGAGGGGAGACGTGATTTTCAATGTGCGGATCGGAATAAATACAGGACCCTTGGTTGCAGGGGTGGTAGGGATCAAGAAATTCTCCTATGATATCTGGGGAGATACGGTTAATACCGCATTCCGTCTTCAGGAAATGGGGGAATCAAACCGGATCAATATCTCGGGCACAACTCATGAACTCATTAAGCACAGGTTCCGCTGTATTTACCGGGGTAAGATCATGGCAAAAAACAAAGGCGAGATTGACATGTATTTTGTGGAAGGAAAATATTTGGGCGTGGAAGAAAAACCGGTTGTTAAGGGTTAAGGGATTTACCTGCGGAATTTTCTGCTGCATTTCCTATTTATTATTGTGACTTGAATAATTTCAGGCCTTAATTTGTCAATTAGTATTTTAATCTTGTACGTGTACGTGGTATTATTATAATGCAGGGAATTGTCCCTTAGATTTATTAAATTATAACTAACTCCTCCTTAAAAGGATTAAAATTATTTAATTTATCAATTCCGCCAGCAAACTGGAATTCCCCATTTCGCGGCAAAATTGTCTATAAAAAAATTGATGTTTTTGTATTTATTTATGGAGTCCTGGTGTTTCATGCAAACCAACTCAATTTACCCTTGATATATGAAACATTATTGGTCAGTGTCAGATGATCCGACGCAACCTGCAAATAATTAACCTGAACATCCTGTTTGGCGCCGGATATGGCTGTCCTCCTTCCTGCATAGCTTCAATAGTTTGGGACCTGTATTATCCTGTGCCCCAGCGTTCAGATTTTTCAGGAATAGACAAATCCAGGAAATGAAAAATGTCTTTAGCCTGAAGGGGAAAATAATCAGGCTTATACTTCTATACTAGGTGTTTCCGGCGGAAATAATCCGGTCCGAAAATTTTAGGCGTATTGGCAATGATCTGCCCAATGATCGCCAGCTGTATTTTCCCGTCGAAAACGGTGATGCTGCTCATGAAACAGCATATTGATGAGTTCCATCGGAAAAGTTAACAACCTGAGATTTGTCTCCATGGAAATTCAAGGTCGTTTCCTGGTCAATAAGGATACTCATAGTCCCTTTACCTCCAAAGAAAGTTGCTTTAAATGTAACCGCTCCCCGGTTTCAAAAGTAGGGTAAGATTAGAACTGAATATTAAATTGATTTAAGGCTGATCAATATATTAAAATACTATATATGACTTTGTATTACGCAACTGCCCGCATTTTATAGCTTTGTGTAATGAACTTTGAGGCAGTAGATAACAAACTCAGATTTTCTTGAGAACTATTGCGCCAAGGGGTGGCATTTGAATAGTTATGGTATGGCTTTTTCCCTTATGTGATTGAGGGGTAGTTTTCAATATGCCGGTATTCATATAATCTCCCGTTCCCCAGTAGATTTTCTGATCAGAATTAAGCACTTCTTTCCATTCAGAAGCAACCTGTAAGCCGATGGGGTAGCTCTTTCTTGGTTCGGGGGTCATATTCAGGGCAATGAGCATTTCACTTCCTGCCCATTTTCTTCCATAGGCCAGTATGCATTCCTCCCGGTTATCCACTTCAAGCCATTCAAACCCTAAGGGATCGAACTGGGAGGCATGTAATGCGGGTTCGCCCGCATATAGTTTATTCAGATCCTTGACCAGCTGCTGTATTCCGCGATGGGATTCATACTTCAGCAAGTTCCACATGAGCTCGGATTTATAATTCCATTCCCCGGTTTGCGCAATTTCCCCCCCCATGAACAGCAGCTTGGTCCCGGGATGGGTATACATATAGGTATACATGATCCGCAGGTTGGCGAATTTTTGCCAGTCATCGCCCGGCATTTTGTAGATCAGGGAAGATTTGCCATGAACCACCTCATCATGGGACAGGGGAAGCATAAAGTTCTCCGTGAACCCATAGGCAATACTGAAGGTAATCTGGTCCTGATGCCATCTCCTGAAAAAAGTGCCCCTTTTGAAATAATCCAATGTATCATTCATCCATCCCATCATCCATTTCATTCCAAAGCCCAGTCCTCCCATAAACACCGGTTTGGACACCCCGTAAAAAGAAGTGGATTCTTCTGCTATGGTCTGAATATCGGGAAATTCGCCATAGAGGGTCTTATTCATATCCCTGAGAAAACCAATAGCTTCCAGATTTTCGTTACCCCCGAATTCATTGGGCATCCACTCCCCTTCTTTTCGGGAATAATCCAGATGAATCATCGAAGCGACAGCATCCACCCGAAGACCGTCAATATGATATTTTTCCAGCCAGAACAGGGCATTACTGAGCATAAAAGATCGCACTTCGCTCCTGCTGAAGTTGAATATATAACTGTTCCAGTCCTTATGGAATCCTTTACGCATATCCTCATATTCAAAAACATGCGAGCCATCGAACCGGAACAACCCATGGCTGTCATAGGGAAAATGGGAAGGAACCCAGTCCAGGATCACCCCGATCCCTGCCCGATGGAAAGCATCTATAAACTCCATGAAATCCTGCGGGGAACCATACCGGGAGGTGGGTGCAAAGTATCCGGTTCCCTGATATCCCCAGGAACCATCAAAGGGATGTTCCATGATCGGCATCAGTTCGATATGGGTGAACCCCATTTCCCGGACATAAGGAACCAGCATGGCGGCAATTTCTCCATAGGAAAAAAAAACTTCAGGATCATCCGATGGAGGTCTCCGCCACGATCCGAGGTGCATTTCATATACCGCAAATGGACTCTGCAGGGAATTTTTTTCTTTCCTTTGCTTCATCCAAAGTGCATCCTTCCAGATGTACTTCAGATCCCAGACAATGGATGCAGTCTTTGGACGGACTTCCCAGTAACTGGCAAACGGATCCCCTTTGTAGAGATCATCCCCGGAAGCAGCGCGGATATGAAATTTATACAGGTCTCCATGTCCTACATCCCTGATAAAACCTTCCCAGATTCCTGAATGGTCCCATCGTGGGAATAAAGCATGTGAAAATCTGTCCCATCCATTGAAATTGCCAATTACAGATACATAGGCTGCAGCAGGTGCCCATACGGCAAAATAGGTACCTGGTATACCCTGCAGTTTCGTCATATGTGCCCCCATCTTTTCATAAAGCCGGGGGTGCAGACCAGCCTGGAATTGCCTGATATCCTCATCCGTCAACAAGGAGAAAGGTTCTACCTGTTTTCCTATCTCCTTTCCTTCTTTTACCTGGGTAGTTTCCCGGTTATCTTTTCCCCTTACCCCCTTGATATGATCTGTTTTACCTGAATGCTTTCCCCTGGCAGCCGGTTTCCCCTTTCCGGAATTTACTGGAATTGATTTTATTCGGGTCATTGGCAGAGGATTAAAAAGTGATCGTCTTGGTCAGGCGGGGACCAATTGAAACAGCTTGATCAAAGATATGCAACATTATATCGGATTCACCCTTGTTCAACAAAGTCACGCCATGGCAGTCAACCCGGATATTCAATCTCCATTCCCTGAAAACCAGGTTAAAATCATACGCATTCCATTGGGTAGGGATAAATGGCGAAAAATGCAAACCATCCTGTTGAGTCCGCATACCTGCAAAACCCTGGACGATACTCATCCATGTACCTGCCATGCTGGTAATATGCAAGCCATCCCGGGTATCATTATTATAATTATCCAGGTCAAGCCTGGCAGTCCGCAGGTAAAGTTCGTAAGCTTGTTCCCTTTCCCCTATCCTGGCTGCCAGGATACTATGCACACAGGGAGACAGGGAAGATTCATGGACTGTACGGGGTTCATAAAACCGGTAATTGCGGGCAATTGTTCCGGTATCATACCTTTCCTCAAAAAAATATATGCCTTGGAGTACATCAGCTTGTTTGATGAAGCAGGATCGTTGTATCCGATCCCAGCTCCAATGCTGGTGTAATGGCAACTGTTCCGCAGGTATATCCTTAGCCATCAATTGTTCTTTATCCAGGTATCCATCTTGCTGGAGGAAGATATCCCTGGTTGGATCAATGGGATAATGCATCAGCGCTGCGACTCGCTTCCATCCAGTCATCTCCTTTTCCAGATCAAACAGAATCCTGGATGCCAATGCGTTGAATTTTTCCGGATTCTCCCTGCAAACCCTGCTGACAGCTTCCCGAGTGAATTCCAAGCACCATGCGGCCAGGGTGTTCGTGTACCAGTTATTCTGTACGTTATTCTCGTATTCATTGGGACCGGTCACACCCAGGATCACATAACGGCTTTTTTCCTCACTCCAATTAACCCGTTGCACCCAGAAACGGGATATGGCAATCAGGACTTCCAGGCCAAAATCAGCCAGGTAGTCCGGATCCTTGGTATATTCACAATAATTTCGGATAGCATAAGCTATAGCCCCGTTCCTATGGATTTCTTCGAAAGTGATTTCCCATTCATTATGGCATTCATCCCCATTGATCGTCGCCATAGGAAATAATGCCGCTCCGCCTGAAAATCCGAGTTTGGTGGCATTTTCAATTGCCCTATCCAACTGGCGGTATCGGTAAAGCAACAGATTCCTGGCTACTTCCGGGGAGTCTGTGCCCAGGAAAAAAGGCAGGCAATATGCTTCCGTATCCCAGTAAGTGCATCCTCCGTATTTTTCCCCGGTAAAGCCTTTGGGGCCAATGTTTAACTGGGTATCCCGGCCGGTATAAGTCTGATGAAGCTGAAAAATATTGAAACGTATGCCTTGCTGTGCGGCTACATCCCCTTCAATGATGATGTCCATTTCCTCCCATTTACGGATCCAGGCTGTGCGCTGTTCATCAAGAAGTGTATCAAAGCCTTCGGAGGACAGGTAATGGACCCTGTCCTTGCACAGGGACAATAATTGGTTCTCGGGATAATGTACCGTGGATAAATTGATGATGTATTTGTTCACTGTATAGGTACAGTCCTGCTGGACTTCCAGGTCAAATTCCCCAGAAATATATTTTTCTCTCATGACCTGCCGGGTCGAAGGAAATAGTTGATCCTTACCAGCCATCACGTCAAATTGCATTCCGGTGCAAACCCTAAAACGGGTCTTTCGGGTTTCCATAAGCAGATAACCTTCCTGTCCCTTACCTTCCTGGTGTACCGGATCCCAAAATTTCCCCTCAAAATTCGAATCTGTGTTTTTCACATCTCCATCCAGAAACACATTAAAACTGACCTTTCCGGAAAAATTCAAAGGGGTCAGCCGGAATTGTATGGCAGCCGAATCATCGTCCACAATACTGCAAAATCGCTTGGTTTCCACCTGCAGCTTCTTTCCACCTGGCATAATCAATGTGAATTCCCTCTTCAGGTTTCCCTCTTGCAGGTCCAGAATCCGCCTGAACTTCAACACCCTTTCGGCCAAATGGATATCCAGGGCAACGCTATCTATCTGAATGTGAATGCCGATCCAGTTTGTGGCATTCAATACTTTGGCATAATAATCCGGGTACCCATTCTTCCACCATCCAACCCGGGTAGGATCTGGATAATATACTCCGGCAATATAACTGCCCTGCATGGTATTTCCACTGAAAGATTCTTCAAAATTTCCCCGAAGCCCCAAATGGCCATTACCCAGGCTGAAAATGCTCTCAGATATCCGGTTCAACTCTGGATGCCATTCATCTTCTATGATTTGCCAGCCATTGCCCTTGAGGTAATGTTTCATGTGTTAGTATTGATCAAGTAGTCTTTTCAGTTTCGAAAAAGTCAATCCTTCCAGGGACGGAAGTACCAGGGTAGCTTTAACCAACAATTCCGAAGACCCTATTCCCACACATCTGAATCCACCCTGAAAAGCTGCTTCCGTCCCTGCAATGGCATCTTCAAAGATTACCGTGTCCTCAGGCTTAACACCAAGTTTAGAAGCCGCGTTGAGAAAAATTTCCGGGTCTGGTTTGGCCGCTTTCACATCATTACCATCCACCACTATATTAAAATATCCAAGAAGACCCAGTTTCCCCAGGATCAGCCGGGCATTCCTGCTGGAAGAGCCCAGGGCAATCCGGACATGATTTTTTTTCAAGTCCTCCAGCAGCGGCCTTACCCCGGTAAATACATCCTGGGGAGAAAGAGCTTTGATAAAATCCAGATACCCGGCATTCTTTTCACCAGCCAGCTCTTCTTTGTATACCTGATCTATTTGCCGGTTACCCAGGTTAAGTATAAAATCCAGGGATTGCATCCGGCTTACCCCCTTGAGATGTTCATTTTCCAGTTCGCTAAACTGGATTCCCAGTTGATCAGCTATTTTTTTCCAGGATTGGAAATGATATTGTGCCGTATCCACGATAACTCCATCCAGATCAAATATACAAGCTCTGATTTTCAATTTGTTAATTAGAGTTATTTATAATTTAACATTAATGAAATACATTCCACGGGACAGCCAGGTCTTTGGTTCAGGCAGCCTGTAGGCGCTTTACTCCTTTGGAAAAATCCCGGTCATCGACGAAGATGTTCATGATACCGGCAATGATCATTGATATTCCCCCCAGCACCAGGACATAAATGGACAATCCATGAAATACATAGCGGACCAGGAAACCCAGCAATATTGATGTTATGATCTGGGGAATCACTATGAAAAAATTAAACACGCCCATATAAAAACCCATTTTTTCAGCTGGCAGGGCACCAGCCAGGATCGCATAAGGCATCGTCAGGGTGGAAGCCCATGCAAGTCCGATACCAATCATGGGTAAGATTAATACATATTTGTCATGCAGGAACAGCATAGAAATCAATCCTATCCCTCCAGTTACCAGGCAGCCCATATGGGTAGTGGTTCTCCCTATTTTCCTGGCTAAACCGGGAAGCAGGAATGAGGCAACCAGGGGAATGGCATTATAAACTGCAAAAAGCACGCCTACCCAATCCCCCGCATTCTGGTATGCCCGGGAGGCCGGAATATGGGTATGAAAAACATTTTCAGCTACTGCAGGGGTGGTAAATATCCACATGGAAAAAAAAGAGGTCCAGGTAAAAAATTGCACTACGGCCAGTTGCGCCATGGTGCGGGGCATTTTCCAGATTCCCGCCACAATAGTATGTATACCGGTATTCAATCCAGCAGTTCCCTGTTTTTTCCTTTTCCAGTCCTCCAGGTCTTCAGGAGGTTTTTCCCTTGAATTGAAAACGGTCCATAGCACAGCAGCCAGGAACACCAGCCCCCCCGTATAAAAAGAATACTTTACCGATAAGGGAATGATTCCAGGAGCTGCGATGTTGGGAATTTTGAAAAGGTGGGTAAACGCAAATGGAAGCAGGGATGCTACCACAGCCCCGCAACCGATAAAAAATGTTTGCATGGCAAAACCTGAAGTATGTTGTGAACGGGGAAGCATGTCTCCGACAAAAGCCCGGAAAGGCTCCATGGATATATTGATAGAGGCGTCCATGATCCAGAGTATGAAAATGGCTAAAATCAGTATCCTTGCATTGGGCATGGCCAAAAGAGCAAGTGCAGCCATCACGGATCCGGTAAAAAAATAGGGTTTCCTCCTTCCCCACCGAACATGCCAGGTCCGATCGCTGAGGTACCCGATCACCGGTTGCACCAGCAGACCGGTGACAGGAGCAGCCAGCCAGTACCAGGACAAATTTTCGGGTTTTGCCCCCAGGGTCTGGAAAATTCGGCTGACATTGGTATTTTGAAGGGCAAATCCGAATTGAATGCCCAGGAAACCAAAACTCATATTCCATATCTGCCAGAAGCTGAGTTTCGGTTTACCTGTATTGGGAATCTCCATACCCTACCTTATTTGCGATCAAGTTAATCAATGCAGGGATTTTCGTAGGATGTTTTCCGCAAAGATTCAGAAACCCAGGGTCCTTTGTCCCTTTCCGCTGTAACGGGCTTCTTGCTCCAGTAGCCATTTTTTACGCCAAAGCTCCCCCACATACCCGACCAGGCTACCGTCAGCACCAATTACCCGATGGCAGGGAATGACGATCAGGAGCCTGTTCCTTCCATTAGCCCTGCCGACCGAACGGACTGCGGCTGGGTTTCCCAGTTTAAAGGCGATTTCGTTATAGGTTATTGTAGATGCATACTCTACCCCGGAAACCAGCTTCCATACTTCTATTTGAAAAGGAGTCCCAACGGGTTGTACAGGGATATCAAACACTTTTCTTTCGCCCCTGAAATAGGCTTTTAACTGATCAGTACAGAGGTTGGTGAGGGGACTGGCCTGCACATTTCCCATGGTAATCTGTCCCCGGAACAAGATAGAAATGATGTTATCATTGCTGGCAGAAACTTCGATCCAGCCTGCTGGCGATTCAAAATATTCCCTGAAAATGGGGGTAATCATGTCATAGAAGAATATAATATGACTAGGGGGCTTACAGGGTAAATCCGTCCGGCAGAACAGCCCCTTTTTTCATCACGACAACCCCGTCTTTGACCACATAGCTGTCAAATTCCCCATCTGCCAGGTGGTTACCCCCATTAATTCTCACATCATTGCCAATACAACAATTCTTATCCACAATGGTGTTTCGGATATAACAACGTTCCCCGATACCCATGGCAGGGATTCCTTTCCTTCTGGATTGCTCTATTTCCTCAATGGTTTGAAACTTGTCATTGCCCATGAGGTAACTGTTCACTATGGTCGTTCCACTTCCGATCCGGGTACGGATTCCTACCAGGGAATGTTCGATCCTGCTGGCCTGGATGATGCAACCGTCAGCGATCAGTGTTTTCTCCAGGGTAGTTCCCGAAATTTTAGCAGGGGGAAGCATCCGGGAACGCGAGTAAATCGTCTTATCGTTATCAAAAAGATTGAAAAGGGGTATGTCATCAGTCAGGCCAAGGTTGGCTTCAAAGAAAGAATAAATATTTCCGATATCCGTCCAGTATCCATCATACTGGTACCCGATGATCTTATGTTTGCCAATAGACTGGGGAATGACTTCTTTACCAAAATCAGCAGCTTCTTTATTTGAATTCAATATTTCAAAAAGAAGGTTTTTGTTGAACAGGTAAATCCCCATTGATGCCAGATAAATCCTGCCTTCTTTTTTCATTTCTTCCCCCACATCGGAAGACCAGTCCAGCAGAATGTCCCCTTTGGGCTTCTCAATGAAGGAGGTGATGAAATGTTCATCATCGGTTTTCATGATGCCGAAATCTGAGGCTTCCCGCCGTCCTACAGGTATGGTAGCAATAGTGATTTCAGCTTCTTTTTTGATGTGGTTTTCAATCATCACCTGAAAATCCATCTGGTAAAGCTGATCTCCCGAAAGAATGAGCACATAATCGGAATCATAATTGGTGATGTGGTGCATACACTGTCTTACCGCATCTGCCGTACCCTGGTACCATTTTGGGTTATCCGGAGTTTGCTCTGCTGCCAGGATATCCACAAAACCGCTGTTGAACTGATCAAAATGATATGCATTTTTGATATGCTTGTTAAGCGAGGCAGAATTGAATTGGGTCAGCACAAATATCCGCTTGAGTCCTGAGTTCAGGCAGTTGGAGATCGGGATGTCCACGAGCCGGTACTTGCCAGCAATAGGCACAGCAGGCTTTGACCTGCTCCTGGTGAGCGGATATAAACGGGTACCCTGACCCCCGCCCAGAATGACGCAAATAACCGAATTGGACATATTTTTATTTTAGATCTTTATATAAAGCAGCATATTCGACTGCTGATCTGTCCCAGGAATGATCCAATCGCATCATCCTGCGACGAAGTTCATTCATCTTACCTGAATCGGTATATAGTTCAAGTGCCCTTCCTGCAGAATAGCAGACATCCCAAACACTTGGTTGGTCGAACCGGATACCGAACCCGCCGGGATCCCCGAAATCTACCACAGTATCCTTAAGTCCCCCGGTGCTGCGCACGATGGGGACAGTGCCATATCTGAGGGCGTACATTTGGTTAAGCCCGCAGGGTTCCACCCTGGAAGGCATCAATAGAAAATCACTTCCTGCATAGATCAGGTGGGAGAGTTGTTCATGATATCCAATAAATATATTGACTTGGCCGTTGAGTAGCTGCTTTACCTGCTCAAGAGACCATTCAATATGAGCATCTCCACTTCCCAATATCAAAAAAGAAACCGTATTCTTTGTTTCATACAGGGTCTTGCCAATAATTTCTGGCAGCAGGTCAGCTCCCTTGTCTGCAACCAGCCTTCCGATAAATGAAAATAGTGGTTTTTTCTCATTCAGACCAAATGTCCTGCAAAGTTGCCCTTTATTGATTTTTTTTCCCGAACCCAGGCTGCGGATATTAAATTTACGTTCAATCATCTCATCAGTTTCCGGGTTCCATACCCGATCGTCAATACCATTCAAAATTCCCTTGGATTTGCCCATTACGGTCCTGAACAGGCTATCCAATCCTGCAGCAGAATGGCTAAGTTCTTCCAGATAACTGGGAGAAACGGCAGTTAATCTCCAGCAACTTTTGATCCCTGCTGCCAGGGGGTTGATGGCCTTATCCCATTCCAGTAACCCCGACTTCCAGTTGTCAAATGCCGGGATATAATGCAATTTATCCCATCCAAATTGTCCCTGGTATTGGGCATTGTGAATGGTCAGTACTGTTGGGATGTCCCGGAGGGCCTGGTATTTGAAACATTGGGTCAGCATGAACGGAATAAGACCGCTGTGATAGTCATGGCAATGAATGACATCCGGCAGATGGTGCCAAGTGGATATCCAGTCCAGCACTGAAATCTGAAAGGAAACGAAACGTTCCACATCATTGCCATATCCGTATACCCTTTCCTGATCCAGCATGCCTGGAATATCCAACAGGTAAAGGTCAAATCCCAGCTTATTGGTTTTCTCTTTCAGCACATTGAAATGATACCAGCTATTACCCATCCAGATTCCGCCCTGATGCACGAGTTCAAAGCTGTTTTCGGACAAAAACCGGGTGCGATAACAGGGAATGATCACTTTGGCGATCATCCCTTGCAAATGCTGGTATTTAGGGAGGGCACCTACCACATCCCCCAGTCCCCCGACTTTGGCCACAGGATAACATTCAGCGCTGATATGCAACACTTCCATCTGGACGTAAATTAAGGCCTATGGATTAATTAGCTGATAAATTTTTAGGGTAAGGGATTTGGCGCAAAAATGAATGAGGGCTAATGTAAACCATACTTGAGTGCTTCAGATCAACTTTTGGCCCTAAGGTATTGTACAGGCCATGGAGTTTCTGTCTGCAGGATTGCGGCTGCATGCAAAGGGAAATAAGGATCCCTTAAGAATTCCCTGGCCATAATGATCAAATCAGCCTGACCTCCTTCCAGAATATCTTCTGCCTGCTGGGCTGAGGTGATCTTTCCCAGGGCTCCAGTGGGTAATCCGGTGTCTTTTCGGATTCTTTCTGCAAAAGGTACCTGGTATCCTGGAACAGCTGGAATATTCACTCCCGGAATAATTCCCCCTGAGGAACAATCCACCAGGTCTGCGCCCAGCTGTTTCAAGGCGTTGGATAGCTTGACGG
>Ga0307373_10012698_pt1 | contig 11919 bp, 7 predicted proteins | sample OX2MG_FD_202534 | JGI IMG/M metagenome (GOLD analysis project Ga0307373, IMG submission 202534) | Soil microbial communities from Risofladan, Vaasa, Finland - OX-2 | ecosystem: Environmental > Terrestrial > Soil > Coastal area > Acid sulfate soil | place: Finland: Risofladan, Vaasa | collected...
GCCGAGGTCGAAGACCAGGATCGTGGCCTCGCTCGCCTTGTCCAGGTGGTAGGCCAGGGCGGCCGACGTGGGCTCGTTGATGATGCGCAGCACGTTGAGGCCGGCGATCTGGCCGGCTTCCTTGGTGGCCTGCCGCTGAGCGTCGTTGAAGTAGGCGGGGACGGTGATGACCGCGTCGGCCACGTTCTCGCCCAGGTAGGCCTCGGCATCCCGCTTCAGCTTCTGCAGGATGAACGCGCTGATCTGCTGAGGCGTGAACTTCTTGTCGTCGATCTTGATCGACCAGTCGGTGCCCATCTGGCGCTTCACGGACCGGATAGTCCGGTCGACGTTGGTCACCGCCTGGCGCTTGGCGACCTCACCGACGAGCACCTCGCCGTTCTTGGCGAACGCGACCACGGACGGGGTGGTCCGGGAGCCTTCCGCGTTCGCGATGACTGTGGGCTCGCCGCCCTCGAGGACAGCGACGACGGAGTTGGTCGTCCCGAGGTCTATGCCTACCGCTCGTGCCATGTGTCAGTCCTTGGTTGTCGTTGGCCTTTGGTGTCGTGGCCGTGGTTTGCTGCTATCTGAAGATTGAGTCTCGCCGACGCAAGTTTGCCACCATGACAAGCTCAAGTCAAATGAGTTGAGTCGACCAGGCTCAACTTTGTCCGGCCAAAGGAAGCCTATCCTGAGCCGCCCCCCCGCGCGGCTCGTGATCACCGCGCGCGAGCCTGCCGCAGGGCCAGCACGAGACGGTCAGGCGCGCCGTCGAGCACCCCGCCAGCCGGGTCATCGGTCTCTCCGTCCGCGCGGACGACATCGCGCTCGGGGCGCAGGATGTCCCTGACTACCAGCCCGCAGAGCAGCAGCACGGTGCCGAATCTCGCCAGCAGCGCCGCGAAGTACAGGCCTGGCGACACCGCGCCAGCGGTCTGCTGGCCGGCGACGACCGTGATGAGGTATCCCCAGATCGCGTAGAAGTAGCCGACCTCGGCGATCTGCCACGCCGCGTACGCACCCAGCCGGGGCCTGGCGAGGACGACAAGCGGGACGAGCCAGACCACGTACTGCGGCGACCACACCTTGTTGGTCAGCAGGAAGGCGGCGGTGGCCAGGAAGAGCAACTGGGGCAGCCGCGGCCGGCGGGGCGCCGCGAGGGCGAGCGCTGCGATCGCGATGCAGGCGGCCAGGAACGCCGCGGCCGACGCCAGGTTGATCCCCGACAGCGACAGGCCCCCCAGTACTGGCCAGTGCTCGGCCTGGAAGAAGTACCAGATGGAACCCCAGTCAGCACCGCGCTGTGCGTTGAAAATGTAAAACTTTTCCCATCCGGCGGGCGCAGCCAGCGCAACCGGCAGGTTCACCACCAGCCAGGCCGCCAGGCCCGAGCCCGCCGTCACCCAGAACTGCCTGAGCCGGCCGGCCCGCAGGCAGAGCACGAACAGCGGCAGCAGGCAGATGACCGGGTAGAACTTGGTCGCCACGGCCACGCCGAGCAGCACCCCGGCCAGCACCGGCCGCCTGGCCGCCCAGGCAGCCAGCGCCGCCATCGTCAGTGCCATGGCGATGAGGTCCCAGTTGATGAACGCGGCGAGGATCAGGGCAGGCGACAGCGCGACGAGCAGTCCGGTCCACCGGCGCGACCGCCCGGCGCAGTAGGCCGTCGCCAGCACGCCTGCCACCAGACAGCCAGCCAGAAGCGCAACGGTCGCGTCGTAGAACTCCCGGCCCGCCTGGCTGGTGTCGGCGGCGGGCCCGGTCACCCAGGCGGTCGCCTCCATGACGGCGCCCATCACGACGGGGTACTCGACGTGGTGGGCGAAATACGGCAGCCGCCCCTGCGCCAGCCCCTCGGCGAAGTAGAGCGGGTAGATGTCGGTGTAGCAGTGCGCCTGGTACTGCTCGACGCCGACGTTCCAGGCGCCTGCCCGGCAGGCCGCCTTGGCGACCGACGCGAGCGCGCCGCCGAGCAGGCTGGCCAGGATCAGGATCGCGATCGAGCCGGCCAGCATCGCTGACCTGGCTGACGGGCCTTGCTGAGCCGGCATGTGCGTCCTGAACTCATCTGGTGTCCAGCGACGGGCTTCGTTATCCACGTGGTATTCGTTTTCCCGTCGGATCTCTTCTACCTTTACCTTGTTCACGGCAGCCGGGTGCCCGGTGACGGCGTGAAGATCAGGCTAGCGGTCAGCGATGGGCGTTATTTAACTGCAAGGCGGCTGGGGTTCGTGGCAGGACGACGCGCGGTCACCGCGACCGAAACCCGGCCGCTGCGCGGCAGTACCCTCCCCGATCCGGCTCTGCGCCGGGCCGGCATCGTCGTGCCCGCCTGCTACCTGGTGGCCGCGCTCGTCGTCACCTGGCGCCTGTGGGCAGATCCGGCGTCCAGATTCGCGGCGCCGAACGCCGGCGACGCCGATCTGTTCTCCTGGTACCTGCGGTACGCGGCCACGGCGGTGAGCCACGGCCGCCTGCCCGCCCTGGTGACCAGCGCGATGAACGCGCCCGTCGGCGTCAACCTGATGTGGAACACGTCGCTGCTGCTGCCCGGCGTGCTGCTGACCCCGGTGACCCTGCTGCTCGGCCCGCAGGTGAGCCTGGCCGTACTGACCACCGCCGGCTTCGCCGGATCGGCCTGGGCCCTGTTCCGGGTGCTGCGGCGCTGGCAGCTGAGCACCGCCGCGGCCGCGCAGGCGGGCGCGGTCTACGGGTTCTCCCCGGCGCTGCTGCACTCAGCGATCGGCCACTACAATTTGCTGCTGGCCATCCTGCCGCCGCTGATCGCCGACGCCGGCGTGAGGCTCGCGGCCGGCCCGCTGTACCCGGCCGGCCAGGAGTTGCACGGCCGGGCTGCTCGTGGCCGGCCTGGCCGCGTGCCCGTGCCCGTGCCCGTGCGCACCGGCGCGTGGCTCGGCCTGCTGGTCGCCGGGCAGCTGCTCATCAGCGAGGAAGTCGTCCTGCTCACCGCCCTGGCCGGGGTGCTCGCGGTCATCGCCCTGGCCGCCGCCCGGCCGGCGGCGGCGGTGCGGCGGATCCTGCCCGCGGCGGCCGGGCTCGTCGTCGTCGGCGCGGTCACGCTGGCGCTGGCCGGGCCAGCCCTGTGGACTCAGTTCCGGGGGCCGCTCGTGCAGCATGGCCCGCTGTATCCGCCGGACTACTACGTGAACGAGCCGTGGGGGTTCGTGACGCCATCTTCGTACCTGTTCTTCCATACCGCGGGCAGCGCTGCGGCGGCGGCCGGCTACCACGGCGGGCTGACCGAGTACCTGGCGTACCTGGGCTGGCCGCTGATCATCGTTCTCGCTCTGGCGGCAGCCGTCAGCTGGCGTCGGCCCGCGGGCCTGGCGGCGGCGTTCACGCTGGCGGGGCTCGTGATCTTCTCGTTCGGCGGTCATCCGCAGACGGGCGGGATCCCCGATCCCGCCGTGAGCCTGCCGTGGCACTGGTTCGAGGAGCATCAGCTGCTGTCGTCGATCCTGCCGGACCGGCTGTCGATCCTGGCCGACGGCGCGGCTGCGGTCCTGCTGGCGATCGGGATCGACGAGTCTGCTGGCCGTCTCGCCGCCCGGCGCCGGCCTTCCGGGCGCGACCGCCCCGCGAGCGCCGGTCAGGTGCCCGCCGTGGTGCTCGGGGTCGCCGCGCTCGCAATCCTGCCGCTGCTGCCCAGGCCGCTTCCGGCCGGGACGACGACACCGCTGCCCGACGGCTGGTCCACGACCTTCGCGGCGCTGCACCTGCCCGCTGGCGCGCCGGTCCTCGTCGTGCCCGTTCCCACCAACATCCTGACCGCTGCGATGCGGTGGCAGGCCGACACCGGCCAGCCGTCCGCTGTCGTCGGCGGGTACTTCATCGGGCCTGGTGCGGGCGGCCAGGCCTACATCGGCGGTAACGGGGTCAGCCCCGCCGCCTGGTATCTTGACCGGCTCTGGGCGGCCGGGCTGCCGCCGACCAGTGCCTTCGCCGGCGCCGCGCTGGCCGCCGGCCTGCCGGTCGCGACCTCAGCCGGACCGGCTTCGGCGGGCAAGGCGCCCGAGCTGTCGCAGGTGCGCGCGGATCTGGCGGCCTGGCATCCGGCCGCGGTCGTGGCGGTGACCGCGGCGAGCTCGCCGCTGGCCAGCTATCTGGTCCAGCTGCTCGGCCCGCCGACGATCCAGTCGGGCACCGTCATCGCCTGGCGCCGCTGAGCCGGCCGGCCGCATGGAGCCAGCCGGCTCAGGGTCGAAAGACATCGGCGGACCGCTGATGCTGCTATAGCGACATCAGGGGTCCGCCGATGCTGCTTCGGGTGGGGGGTCTGGCGGACCTGCTAGCCAGCCGTGCCGTAAGTTACTCATCGGTAACAGCACCCGCACCGGACCGGCTGTCGGTCGCATTTCCTTACCGCGGCCGGCGTACGCTGGCACCCAACGCCGTCCCCGGAGGTCGATTTGGCGCTGCGGATCATCATCGGACTTGCCATTACCGTGATCGCGTTCGCGATCGCAGGCCGCCGGATGTGGTGGCTCTACCGGCTCGCCACGAGCGGCCAGCCGGCGCCGGAGCGCATCGCGGCCGTCAGGGAGCACCCAGCCCGCGACGCCGAGACCCAGGTCACCGAGGTGTTCGGCCAGCGCAAGCTGCTGAAGTGGACAGTTCCTGGCATCGCCCACTTCCTGACGTTCTGGGGCTTCATCATCTTGATCCTGACGATCATCGAGGCCTACGGTGACCTGTTCAGCAAGACCTTCGCGATCCCCGGGATCGGGCACTGGGCACTCATCGGCTTCATCGAGGACCTGGTCGCGGTCGCGGTCCTGGTCGGGCTGGCCACCTTCACCGTGATCCGGCTGCGCAGCAACCCGAAGGTCGAGGGGCGCAAGTCCCGGTTCGCGGGCTCGCACACCCGCGCCGCATGGCTCGTTCTGCTGATGATCTTCCTCGTGATCGCGACGCTGCTGATCTACCGCGGTGCGCAGATCAACACCGGCGACTTCCCTTACCCGCACGGCGCGTTCGCCTCGCAGATCGCCGGGCACTGGCTGGCGCCGCTCGGCCGCAGCGCCAACCTGGCGATCGAGACCACGTTCGTCCTGTTGCAGCTGGCCGTCATTCTCGGCTTCCTGGTCTTCGTGACTTACTCCAAGCACCTGCACATCTTCATCGCGCCGCTGAACGTGCTGTTCTCCCGCCGCCCGAACGCGCTCCGGGGCCTCGAGCCAATGCGCTCGAACGGCAAGGTGCTCGACTTCGAGGAGGCCGACCCGGACACCGACGTCTTCGGTCTCGGCAAGATCGAGGACCTGACCTGGAAGGGCATGCTCGACCTCGGCACCTGCACTGAGTGCGGCCGCTGCCAGTCGCAGTGCCCGGCATGGATCACTGACAAGCCGCTCTCGCCGAAGATGCTCATCCTCGACCTGCGCGACCACGCGTTCGCCAAGGCGCCGTACCTGCTCGCCTCGTCGGAGGAGGCCAGGGAGGCACTGCCAGATGCCGTGAAGGCCGAGGCGCAACGTCCGCTGGTCGGAACTGCCGAGGCGAACGGGGTGATCGATCCCGACGTGCTCTGGTCCTGCACCAACTGCGGCGCGTGCGTGAACGAGTGCCCGGTCGACATCGAGCACATCGACCACATCACCGGGATGCGCCGGCATCAGGTCCTGATCGAGTCCGAGTTCCCCGTCGAGGCGTCCGGGATGCTGAAGAACCTGGAGAACAAGGGCGACCCGTGGGGGATGGGCGAGTCGAAGCGGACCGAGTGGATGACCGATCTCGACTTCGAGGTGCCGGTCGTCGACGGCCCGATCGGCGACGACGTCGAGTACCTGTTCTGGGTCGGGTGCGCGGGCGCGCTCGAGGACCGGGCCAAGAAGACGACCAAGGCGATCGCGAGCCTGCTGCACACCGCGGGCGTGTCGTTCGCCGTGCTCGGGCCGGCCGAGACGTGCACCGGTGATCCGGCGCGCCGGATGGGGAACGAGTTCGTCTTCTCGATGCTCGCCCAGCAGAACGTCGAGACGCTGAACGAGGCGGGGGCTCGCAGGATCATCGCGAGCTGCCCGCACTGCTTCAACACGATCGCGAACGAGTACCCGCAGCTCGGCGGCAACTACGAGGTGATCCATCACACCCAGCTGCTGGCCCGGCTGGTCGAGGAGGGGAAGCTGACCCCGGTCACCCCGATCGAGGAGAAGATCACCTACCACGACCCGTGCTTCCTCGGCCGGCACAACAAGGTGTACACCCCGCCGAGGGAGATCATGGAGCGGGTGCCGGGGGTCCAGGCGCAGGAGATGCACCGGTGCAAGGAGCGCGGCTTCTGCTGCGGAGCCGGCGGCGCCAGGATGTGGATGGAAGAGCGGATCGGCAAGCGGATCAACATCGAGCGGATCGACGAGGCGCTCGGCACTAACCCGGACACGATCTCCACGGGCTGCCCGTACTGCCTGGTGATGCTCGGCGACGCGGTCAGCGCGAAGCAGAGTTCGGGCGAGGCAAAGGAGTCGCTCCAGGTCGTCGATGTGGCGCAACTGCTCGCCCGGTCAGTCGCCCGGCCCGAGCCAGCCGCACCCGCAGCGCCAGCCGCGGACGAGGCCGCGCGGACCGGCGCCGGGCCGCCCGCCGAGTAGGTCGGCCAGCGCCGCCGCCGCCGCCCGGCGGTGGCCGGCCTCGCCCCGGTGCGGACCCGGGCTGGCAGCTAGGCGGGGGCGTGGGCCACGGGGCGGGCTGGCAGCCAGATCCGGACTCTTGTGCCGTGACCTGGCCAGGACTCCAGCGTTGCCTGGCCGCCATGGGCGGTCGCGATCGCCTGCACGATCGACAGGCCGAGTCCGCTGCCGCCGCCCGAGGAGTAATCCGGACGCGTGCCCTGACCATCGTCGCCCTGGTCCGGCGCGCGCTGCCCGTACTCGGCGGCTCGGTGGAACCGGTCGAACGCCCGCGCGGCGTCCTCCGGTGCCATCCCCGGTCCGGCGTCAGCAACCTCGATCAGCACACCGCCCTGGACTGGTCCGAGCCTGACGGCGACCTGGGCCGATCCCGGCGTGTGCGCCCGGACGTTGCCGAGCAGGTTGGCCAGCACCTGCCTGATCCGCCGCTCGTCGACGACCGCGATCAGCCGGGGCGGTGCCTGCGCGCTGATCGGCCGCTCCGGCTCGACCGCCATCGCGTCCGCCACCGCATCGCGGACGACTATGGCCAGGTCGGTCTCGGTGAGGTCCAGCGAGGTGGTCCGGTCCAGCCTGGCCAGCTCGAGCAGTTCGGCGACGAGCGTGGACATGCGCTGCGCTTCCTGCTCGATCCGCCGCATGGCTCCCGGCAGCTGCTCGGGGCCGAGCGCCCCCTGCCGGTACAGCTCGGCGTACCCGCGGATGGTGGTCAGCGGCGTGCGCAGCTCGTGCGACGCGTCGGCGGCGAACTCCCTGACCTTGCGTTCGGAGCTGAGCCGGGCGCCGAAGGCCTGCTGGATCCGGTCGAGCATGGTGTTGATCGCCGCGCCCAGCCTGCCGACCTCCGTCTGATCATCGGCCTCGGCCATCCGCGCGGTCAGGTCACCCCTGGCAGTGATGTCATTGGCCGTGCTGGCCATCCGGTCGAGGGGCCCGAGTCCGCGGCCGATGAGCCACTGCCCGCCGACCGCCAGCAGCGCGACAAGGCCGCCGCCGGTGATCATTTCCTTGAAAATCAGGCCGCGGAGCTGCCTCTGCACGGAGGTGGCCAGCTCGGCGACGATCTGCACGCTCGGCCGGTGCGAGGGATTCTCCGTCGCCGGAATCAGCCGCGCTGCCGCCCGGAGTTCAGAGTCGTTAGGCCCGAATGAGCGGTCGCCCTTTCCGAGCCGGAGAACTGTTTCCGGTCCCAGCCGCCTGATCGCAATGGCTAGCGCGACGTCCAAGGGCCGGTCAGGGTTCAGCGGCCGGACGGTGAACGGGCTGAAGGTGGCTTCCACGACGGCGACGCCGCGAGCCGGCCGCCGGATGATGTCGTTGGGGCTGCGCGTGCTCTCGGCCAGGATCGTCGCGTTGAACTGGCTCCTCAGGTGCTGAGCGAAGAGTGTCGTGCTGACGATGCCCATGATCAGCAGGAACACGGCCGTGACCGCGATCTGCAGCAGAAGCAGCCTCGTCCGCAGCGACATTCCGCGCGAGCCGCCCTGTGCTTTCCTGACGGCGGCCGCGCCCGGTCGGGCGCCGCCGCCTGACGGCCGGGCGGTCCCCGCTTCCGCTCGCGCTCCGCTCATTCCCGGCCGGGCTCCGCCCCCTGCCGGCCGGGCGCTGCCCGCTGCGGACCGTGCTCCGGCCGCCCGGTACCTGGGTCCTGCTGCCAGGTCTGAGTGGCCTGGTGGGCCCGGTGAGCCGCAGCATGCTCGGGCAGCCTGAGGCTGTAGCCGACCCCGCGCTGGGTATGGATCAGCGGCGGCCCGAGCGGGTCGAGCTTGCGGCGCAGGTAGCTGACGTAGGTCTCGACGATCTGGGACTCGCCCGCGTAGTCCCAGCCCCAGACATTCTCGAGCAGCTGGGCACGGGTGAGGACCCTGCCCTGGTGCCGCATCAGGTAGGCGAGCAGCCGGAACTCGGTGGGCGAGAGCTCCACCGGAGTGCCCGCCCTGTGCACCATCCAGCGGGACTCGTCGAGCTCGAGGTCGCCAGCCCGGAGCGTGCCGTCCTGATCACCGGGCTGCGACGGCGGCGCGGACCTGGACGCGCGCCGCAGCACCGCCCGGACCCTGGCGACCAGGGCCTCGACGGAGAACGGCTTCGTCACGTAGTCGTCGCCGCCGATCGCCAGGCCGGTGACGGTGTCCGACGACGTGTCCCGGGCTGTCAGGAAGATCACCGGGACTTCGCTGCCCGCGGCTCTCAGCCTGCGGCATACCTCGAAGCCATCCATGTCAGGAAGCATCACATCGAGGACGATCAGGTCTGGCAGCGTCGCCTCGGCCTGGCGGATCGCCTCGGTCCCGCTGGCTGCCGTGCTGACGGTACAGCCGTGGAACTTCAGCGCGACCTGCACGAGTTCGCGAATATTCGGCTCGTCGTCAACGACGAGCACCCGTGGTATCCGTTCCGCTTCGGCCATGACTGGTGCCGGCTCACTGTTCGCTTGATCGAAAGGGGCCGTATTGCCCTGACCAGGAGCGTCCGGGACGACTGTCCTAAGCGTGCCGGTGACGGCAGCCCGCGAGTTCTGTCGGGCTGCCGTCCCGTACGCCGCCGTCCGGTCCGTGATCATGCGGTCCCGGTTAGCCGAGGACGAAGACCCGGCGCGCATCGTCGGCACCGCCTGCTAGCTGGCCGACGACCACAATCTTCTGGCCGGCCGACAGGGCGGCAAGGTCAGTTCGGTGGCCGCCCTTGGTCACGATGGTCGAGCTGGCCAGGCTCCAGGTCCAGGTCGTACCATCGGCCGCCCTGACGACCATCGAACTCGCCGAGACGTTCTGGATCTCGCCGTGCTCGAACACGAGCGTCCTCGGACCCTTCTTGGTCGCGAAGGTGATCTGACCGTGCATCGCCCGGTGCACGAGCTGGCGCAGCCTGACCCGGAGCCTGAGGTAACGGCTCAGGCAGGAGCGCAGCCTGGCACGGGCCGCACGGCGATGGCCGGTCGCACGCAGATGCCTCGCGGCCGCTACGCAGGCGCGCACCCCGCCGACGGCCCGCTGCGCGGCCTGGCCGGCCCGGTTGCCCGGTCCCGCGGTGATGCTGGCCGATCGCACGGTCGCCGGCAGGCCAAGCGCGCCCGCGGTCGCCGCGCCGCCGCCAGATGCCCGTCCGCCGTTGCTCGCCAGCAGCGCGCTGGCTGATTGCGGGCTGGTGCCGCCGCTGGTCAGGCTGACCCCGAGAACGGAGCCGCCGACGAGGATGGCGGCGAGTGCGAGGCCGGCCGCCCACCGCGTGGCCTTGCCGAAGCGGCGGCGCGCGGCCCGAGCGTCCGGCTGGACCGGCCAGCCGCCAGATTGCGTTGAGTTCAGCTCATCCATGCCAGTGACCTTGCCAGCTAGGGCTGGGATATCAGCGGGCAGATGCTGGGATTTCTCTGAGAACGCCCTACATCCGGTCAGGTACCGGGATCCCCAGCAGGTCAAGGCCGGCGAGCAGCACCTTCAGGGTCAGGGCGGCCAGCGCCAGCCGCGAGCTCCTGAGTTCCTGGCTGTCGGCCTTGAGCACCGGGCACTGCTCGTAGAAGGTGGTGAAGTCACTTGCCAGGTCGAATACGAAACCGGCGAGCTTGTGCGGCTCCGCCGTCGCCGCGGACTCGGCGACGGCAGCGCCGAAGCCGAGCAGCCGCAGTGCCAGGGCCCGCTCGGCGGGCGCACTGAGGCTGATGTGCCCGGCCGACTCGTCTGGCCGCAGGCCAGCACGATAAAAGATCGACCTGATCCGCGCCGTGGCGTACTGCAGGTACGGCCCGGTGTTACCGGTCAGCGTCAGCATCCGGTCCAAGTCGAGCACGTAGCTCGAGTCCCTGGCGACCGCCAGGTCCGCGTACTTCAGCGCGCCGATCCCGACCGCCTCGGCGATCTGGGCCCGCAGCTCAGGCTCGTCGTACCGGTCCTTGATCACTTCCTCGGCCCGGGCGACGGCCTCGTCGATGAGGTCGATCAGCCTGACGGACTCGCCGCTCCTGGACCTGAAACGCTTCCGGTCCGTGCCGGTCACCATGCCGATCGCGGCGTGCTCGGCGATGACCGAGTCGGGCAGCCAGCCGGCCTGGCGCGCGACGGCGAACACCATCGCGAAATGCTGCGCCTGCTCCGAGCCGACCACGTAGGTGATCCGGTCGGCGTCCAGGTCGCGAACCCGGTACCTGATCGCGGCCATGTCGGTGGTCCCGTAGCCGTAACCGCCGTCGCTCTTGCGCAGGATCAGCGGCAGCGGGTTCCCGTCCCGGCCGGTGAAGCCCGGCGGGAAGGCGCAGAGCGCGCCGTCGCTGATGGTCGCGATGCCCGCTTGCTCCAGGTCACGGCAGGCGTCTTCGAGCATCGGGTTGTAGAAGCTCTCCGGCGCGAGGTCGGCGTCGGTGAGCGTGACTCCGAGCCGCCGGTAGATCGCGTTGTAGTACTGCTTGCTGTCGTCGATCAGCGTCCGCCACAGCCGCAGCGTCTCCGGGTCTCCGGCCTGCAGTGCCACCACCCGGCGGCGGGACCGGTCGGCGAAGGCAGGATCGGCGTCGAACTTGACCTTCGCGGCCTGGTAGAACTCGTTGATCTCGCCCGCGGCGAGCTGCGCGTACGCGGCCTGCTCGCCGATGTCGATGAGGTGCTCGAGCAGCATGCCGAAATTCGTGCCCCAGTCACCGATGTGATTGGCGCGGATCACCGTGTGGCCAAGCCGCTCCAGCATGCGGACGAAGGAGTCCCCCACGATGGTCGTCCGCAGATGGCCGACGTGCATCTCCTTGGCGACGTTGGGCGCGGAGTAGTCGGCTACCACTCGCTGTGGCCGGTCGCTGACCGGGACGCCGAGCCGCGGATCGCCGAGCTGGGCTGCCACGGCCTCGCCGATCCAGGCGTCGCTGAGCGTGATGTTGATGAATCCCGGGCCGCTGGCCTCGGCGCGATCGCAGATGGGCGCCTGACCCAGGTGGCTGGCGATCCGGGCGGCGACGTCCCGTGGCGGCAGGCCGAGGCGCCTGGCCAGGGCCATGGCCACATTGGCCTGGAAGTCGGCGAACGTCGACGGCCGGATCAGCGGATCAGCGCCGGCGTATTCGGATCCGAATTCAGCGGTGAGCGCGGCACTCACGTGGGCCGCGAGTGCGGCCTGCAGGTCAGCCATAGCTAGAGACTATCGAGCGCCGGCAACGTGAATACCCCGCCGCGCCAGCGCGCGCGGCCCGCGCGGCCCTGATCAGGCCTGCCGCAGCACAGCCCGCGCCAGTCGCGGTCAGGTCCGGCGCAGGAAGTGCCCCTGGCGGTGCGGCCCGAGCCGCTCCCTGATCCGGTCTGCGGTG
>Ga0307373_10012700_pt1 | contig 11918 bp, 8 predicted proteins | sample OX2MG_FD_202534 | JGI IMG/M metagenome (GOLD analysis project Ga0307373, IMG submission 202534) | Soil microbial communities from Risofladan, Vaasa, Finland - OX-2 | ecosystem: Environmental > Terrestrial > Soil > Coastal area > Acid sulfate soil | place: Finland: Risofladan, Vaasa | collected...
GCACGACATGCTCGGCTACATGTCACAGGAACCGGTCCATCGCAAGTTCCACCACCAGGAGCTGACCTTCCGGATGCTCTACGCGTTCGGCGAGAACTTCATGTTGCCGCTGTCTCATGACGAGGTCGTGCACGGCAAGGGCTCGTTGATCGCGAAGATGCCGGGCGACGATTGGCAGAAATTCGCCAACCTGCGCCTCCTGTACGGCTACATGTATGCGCAGCCGGGCAAGAAGCTGCTGTTCATGGGCGGCGAGTTTGGACAATGGCGCGAATGGGACCACGAGCAGAGCCTCGACTGGCACCTGCTCGACAACCCGATGCACGGCGGCCTGCGCTTGTGGGTCGGCGACCTGAACCGGGTGCTCCGCGAAGAGAAGGCCCTCCACGAGTTGGACTTCGAGCCTGGTGGGTTCTCCTGGATCGACTGCACTGACGCCGACCAGAGCGTGGTCAGCCTCATCCGGCGCGGCCGGCTAGCCTCGGACCTGGTGGTCGGGATCTTCAACTTCACACCGGTCCCGCGGCACAACTATCAGATCGGCGTCCCGCAGGCCGGCTGGTGGAGAGAGCTTCTGAACGGCGACGCGCCGGTCTACGGAGGCAGCGGGCAGGGCAACCTCGGTGGCGTGGAGGCCGTGCCGGTGAGCATGCACGGTCACCGGCACAGCCTGACCTTGACCCTGCCGCCGCTGGCCGCGCTGTTCCTCAAGCCGGATCCCGAGGTAGGTGGCTAGGCCGCCCACGTCCGGACCCGACCCGTCACGCCCGGCCTCGGTGGAGTGGAGTCCCCAGCTCGTGCGGATCACCGCCGGGCTGATGCTCGCGATGCTCGTGGCGGCAATGGACGCGACGATCGTCGCGACCGGTCTCCCCACCATCGGGAAAGACCTCCACGGCCTCTCGCTCTACCCCTGGATCTTCGCCGGCTACCTGCTGACCAGCACGACCACCGTTCCGCTCTGGGGCCGCCTCGCCGACATCTACGGACGCAAGAACGTGCTGATGGCCGGCCTGGTCGTCTTCGTGGGGGCGTCCGCGCTGTGCGGCACGTCCTCGTCGATGCAGATGCTGGTCGTCTTTCGAGTGCTGCAGGGGGTCGGTGCGGGATGCCTTCAGCCCGTGGTCATCACGACCGTGGGCGACCTTTTCCCGCTGGAGCAGCGCGCCCGGGTGCAAGGTCTGTTCAGCGCCATGTGGGGCATCGCGGCGCTGACGGGTCCGTTGATCGGGGCGGTCTTCGTCACCACGATCGGCTGGCGCTGGATCTTCGAGGTGAACGTGCCACTGGGAGTTGCGGTGGTGGTGCTGATCTGGTCGTTCCACGACCGGCCGGCCGAAGGAGGCGCCGGCGACATCGACTGGCTCGGTGCGGTCCTGCTCACCGCGGGCATCGCGCTGGCGCTCGTCGCCCTGGGCGCCGGGGGCGCCGCCGCCCGGATCGACTGGCGCTTGATGGTGATCGCGATTGGGCTGCTCGCCTGGTTTGTTTACGTCGAGCGCGGCGCCGCCAGGCCGACCGTCCCACTGCGGCTCCTGAGACACCCGTTGATCGGTCCCGCGCTCCTGGCTGCGCTGGCCGCCGGCACCCTCCAGTGGGCTGCGACCTCTTACATCCCGCTCTACACGCAGGACGTGCTCGGCCTGAGCGCTTACTGGGCGGGTGCGTCGGTGGCACCGATGTCCCTCGGCTGGCCCGTTGCGTCGGTGATCGCCGGACGGCTCCTGATGCGCGTCGGCCCGTGGCCGCTGGCCTTCGCCGGTTCGATCGCTCTGGTGGCCGGTGCGCTGCTGGTCGCCACGGCTCCTTCGGTCCAGTTCATCGTGGCCGCCTCCGCCGTGCTTGGTTTCGGCATGGGGATGATGCAGACGCCTCTGCTGGTTACCGTCCAGGGCTCGGTCGACTGGGCCGAGCGAGGCGCCACCACCGCGCTCAACCAGTTCGCCCGAACGATCGGCGGATCGGTCGGCGTGTCATTGCTTGGACTGCTGCTCGTGTCGCCTGATGCCTCGACCCAAGGAGCCGCGCTGGGCCCAGGGCTCCACGCGGTGTTCTGGACGATGCCCGCAATGGCCGCCGCGTCCGTGCTGGTCTGCGTGGCCATGCTCGCGATCAGCCGGCGCCGGCAAGCGGCGCCCGTGATGCCCTGACGCGGGTTTACGAGGACAAATGGGCGCTGATGCGATCGAAGACCTGGTCTGGCGTCCCGGTGCCGTCGACCTCCTCGATCCGCACGCCCCGCTTCCGGTAGTGATCGAGCACCGCGGCGGTGAGCTTGCGGTATTCGCGCATGCGTTCCGCGACCGCTTCGCGCGTGTCGTCGGGGCGGCCCTCGAGCGCGGCGCGGCGCAGGATGCGGTCCACGAGCTCGTCCTCCGGCACGGTGAGAGCCAGTACGAAGTCGACGGCATGACCCTCGCCGGTGAGCATCTCGTCCAGCGAGTCGGCCTGCGCGACGGTGCGCGGGAACCCGTCGAGCAGCACGCCCGTGCCCTCTTCGGCCTCGGGGAGCCGGCGCCGCACGATGTCGACGATCAGGTCGTCTGGGACCAGGTCGCCCGCAGCCATGATCCGCTTGACCTGCTTTCCGACAGGCGTGTCTCGCGCGACCTCGGCGCGGAGGATCTCACCAGTCGAGAGGTGCTTCACGTGAAGCTCGTTCTCGAGCCGGGCCGCCTGCGTGCCCTTGCCGCTCCCGGGCGGCCCGAAGATGATCCCGATCACCCTGTGAGTGTGATGGCTCGGCGGCGCTGCCACCAGCGCCTCGCATGCTCGTCGAGCAAAGCCTGGACCGCAGGGTCGGGCCCGGACGGCTCTCCTTCCTCGCTCATTGCAAGCCAGCGGCGGGTGATCTCGACGTAGACATCGGCCTCGGTCAACCCGGGAAGCTGCTCCAGGACCCGGTGCTTTCGGATCGCGTTGGCGATCGGCCTGTAGACACGGTCGTACCAGCTCGCGGCGGCCTCCTGGAGTGGCAATTCCCTGGCCTGCTCGCGGGACAGGAAATAGGCATGGCCCAGGATGTGCTTAAGGATCTCGTCGTAGCGCCCAAGCCGGCTGCATTCGAAACGCGCTTCGGGCCGTGTGCGGTGTAGCTGCGTGGTCTCGAGAAAAGCCGCGTACTCGGCGGCCCTGAGCAGCGCGCCGGCGTCGACTTCGGGACCGAGCGGAGCTCGGGTGCGGATCTCGACCACTCGGGCGTTGATGGTCTGGCGCTCCAGGCTGCGAGCCACGGACACCCGGTGATGCCCGTCGATCACGTAGTAGCTACCGTCGACCCTGTAGACGTCGATCGGAGGCAGCTCGTCGCCCTCGACCATCGCCTGGTAGATGCGCGTCCAGCGCTGGCGCAACCGCCTGGCGACCGGCAGGAACGCGGGATCGAAGTCGTCGGTCTTGGCGTCTGGCGCCACGGATCCGACGATTCGTGCGAGGGGTATCTCGTGAACGCCCCCAAAAGCGCGCCCCTCCGGGCCCGCCGCCCTGAGCAGCGGCGCGATCGAGGGCAGCCGGCGAGCACGACCGGTCAGGACCGAGCGCACCGAGCGCCGGAATGCCCGGAACCGGGCCGCGTCGAAGTCTTCGAGAGCCCTGACCCTCTCCAAGAGGAAAGCTGCTTAGAGCAGCGCCAGCTCGCTCTCGGCGTCGAAGAAGTGGAGGGCGTGCGTTTCCAGGCCGAGCCTCACCTTGTCCCCCGACTGCACGCTCAGGCGTGGGTCGACACGCGCGGTCACCTGGTCGCCTCCGACCTGTCCGTACAGGAACTGGTCCGAGCCCAAGCGCTCGACCACGTCGACCGCCATCTCCATGGTCGGATCGCCGTCGGTGACGCGGTCGGTGACGGCCTCCGGGCGGAACCCGAGCGTCCCTTTGGCGGCTCCGACGCTCTTGGGCAGCTTGACCTCGAAACCGGAGGCTTTCGCCGTGCCGTCCTGGACCGTCGCCGGCACGAAGTTCATCGTCGGGCTCCCGATGAAGCCCGCCACGAACAGGTTGGCCGGGTGGTCGTAGATGTCGCCTGGAGTGCCGACCTGCTGGAGGATCCCTCCGTTCATGATGGCGATGCGGTCGCCCATGGTCATCGCCTCCACCTGGTCATGGGTCACGTAGATGAAGGTCGTCTGCAGGTCTCTGTGGAGCTTCAGCAGCTGGATGCGGGTCTGACCTCGCAGCTTGGCGTCGAGGTTGGATAGCGGCTCGTCGAGCAGGAACACCTTTGGGCTGCGCACGATTGCGCGGCCGAGCGCAACGCGCTGTCGCTGGCCACCCGACAGAGCACGCGGCTTGCGATCGAGGAAGTTTTCGAGGCCCAGGATTTGAGAGGCGTTGCGGACGCGCTTGTCGATGTCCGGCTTCTTCAGGCCCTGCATCTGCAGCGGAAAAGCCATGTTGTCGTAGACGCTCATGTGCGGGTACAGGGCGTAGGACTGGAACACCATGGCGATGTCACGGTCCTTGGCCGCGATGTCGTTGATGACGCGATCGCCGATGCGGATCTCGCCCTCGCTGATCTCCTCGAGACCGGCCAGCATCCGGAGCGCCGTCGACTTTCCGCAGCCGGAAGGTCCAACGAGCACCATGAATTCCTTGTCCTTGATCTCCACGTTGAAGTCCTTGACCACGGTGATGTCCGCGGTGTAGCGCTTGACGACGTGGTCAAAGGTGACTGAAGCCATCTATCTATTGCCCCCACACATTTACTTGACAGCTCCTGCGAGTACGCCACGGACGAAATAACGCTGGAAGGAGAAGAACACGATCAGGGGGACCAGGATGGACACCATTCCGCCCGTGGAGATGATCCAGTAGTTGGCGGCCAGGGTCCGAATCTGCTCGTACAGGAAGATGGTCAGAGGCTGATGCTTGTTGTTGGCCAGGAAGACTAGGGCGACCAGCAGGTCGTTCCACACCCAGATGAACTGGAAGATCGCAAGCGAGGCAGCCGCCGGCAAGCCAAGCGGAAGCACGATCCTGCTGAACAGCCGCCATTCCCCGGCGCCGTCGATCCGTGCGGCCTCGAGCAGCTCCCGAGGCAGGCCGCTGTAGAAGTTGTTCATCAGGAAGATGCCGAATGGCAGGCCGAAGGCGACGTGGAAGATGATGACCCCGATCACCGTGCCGAACGGGTTGAAGCCGGTGACCGTTCCGAACGCGCGGTACAGCTGGATCACCGGGATCAGGGCCACCTGGACCGGCACCACCATCAGGCCGATGATGATGAAGAACGACAGGGTCCGGCCTCGCCACCGGCCGAACGCAATCGAATAGGCGGTCAGGCTGGAGATGACGGTCACGAGAAGCGTGGCGGGGACGGTGATCTCGGCCGATGTGATCAGCGAGTCAAGCAGGCCGCCGCTGACCAATCCCTGGGAGAAGAGCGTCTGGTAGTTCTGCAGAGTCAGCTGGGACGGGGCGGTCAACACCGTCCACCACCCGGATCGCTGGAACAGTGCCTCGGGGCGTAGGGAGATGATCGCCAGGCCTATCGTCGGCATGAGCCAGAAGGCGGCGACCAGGATGACCACGATGTTCAGGAGCCATTTCGCCGGGCGGATGCGAAACCTCGAGCGCCGCCTAGCGGCGACAGGCTGAGCGACCGCCTGCACCGCGCTCATCCTCGGATCCGCCTCAGGTTGGAGACCATCGCCGGCACCACCAGGATGAACAGGATGACCGCGATTGCACTCGCCAGGCCCCAGTTCCCCAGCCCGGAGAAGCCTGAGTTGTACATGACGACTGCGAGAGTCTGCGCCTCCTCCTGGGACGAGCCCGGGGCCATGTTGATGATGATGTCGAAGATCTTCAGAACGTTGATGAGCATCGTGACCAGGACCACGATCAGGACGGGCGACAGCATGGGCATGGTGACCCGCCGGAACGTGGCCCACTCACCCGCGCCGTCGATCCGGGCCGCTTCGAGCACGTCGCGATCGAGCGCTGCCAGGCCGGCTCCGATCACGACCATCGCAAAGCCGGCCCAGATCCAGAGGTAGGCGATGATCATCGCGACGTCCACCAGGGGCACGTTGAAAAGGGCCTGCTCCGTCCTGTTCAAGCCGCTGGTCGGCGTCAGCGATTGCGTGCCCAGCCAGAAAGTCCCGGTGAAGCCCGACTGGAAGTTGTGCGGGTCGATCTGAACCCGAAAGCTGCCGCCGCCGACGTTGGTGAACCGGAAGTCGCCATGGGCGTCGGTCGTCGCAGTGCCGGCGGTGCTTCCGTCGCTCGCCAGCAGGCTCAGCTGGAGGCCGGGCAGGCCGACCTCGTCCGACTGCACCACACCCCGGGCGCTTGGGTTGGCCGGCGAGAAGTCTCGCCAGACCAGGCCGGTGATGTCCTTCTGCGATGAGGACGGCTCGATGGCCGACTGCGCGCCCAGCGTCGACAGGGTCGTCGGGCTGACGCCGATCAAGCCGAGCTCGACCGTATCACCCGCCGAGACCGACGTCGTGCTCTGCAGGTTCCCCCCGGGGCCGGGGGCCACGCCTGTTGAAGCCAGACGGGCGACCGACTGGCCGGCCGAGGTGTCAACCGGGTACAGGCCCGGGGGGTTGAACCAGTCGCTGGCGGTCTGAATCGCGGCGTTCACGACCCCGATATGGGGGTCGAGGTCGAAGATCGAGCGCCAGATCAGCGCCGACGCGGTCGCGCTGAACACGATGGGAACGAAGATGATGGTCTTGAACGCCGTCGACCACCGGATCCGCTCTGAGAGCACGGCATAGACGAGACCTACGAACGTCACAAGGAGTGGAAAGACGACCACCCAGATGACGTTGTTGCGGAAGGTGGTGAGGATGGTGGCCGTGGTGAAGATGGCCTTGTAGTTGGCCAGACCGACGAAGTTGGTCGCCGACGCGTCGTACAGGCTGTTGCGGACCGTGGCGATGAGGGGATAGATGGTGATGGCCCCAAGCCAGATGGCCCCAGGTGCGAGGAACGCAAGGGAGCCCAGGTGGGAACGCCAGCCGCCCCCGCCACCCTCGGCTTTGGAGCCTTTCGCCGCCGCCGGCGTCACAGCCCCTGTGGGCTGGACTTCAGTCCCGATCACCTTTCAGTGCGTCCGTCCGGTTTCGCTGACCGAGAGCTGAGACTGGGGCGCCGCATTCCTGTGGCGCCCCCGTCCTCCAACCCAACCGACCTAGTGGCCCAGGCCCGTTGTCGCTTGCTGCTCCATTCTGGCCTGGATGGCCGTGATGTTCGAGCTGCTGGGATTCCTCAAAAAGTCCAGCATGTCCTGCCACATGTTCTTCTCCCACGTCCCCTGGAGGTCGTCGAGGCTGAACACGAATCCGGTGGCGTTGACGAGGGCTTTGGCGTCCGCCTGCGTGACGCTGTCGGGGTAAGAGCTCGAAGGCACTTTGTTGTTCGGCGACGCGAACCCGCCCAGGTGCGCCCAGATGGAAGCCCCCTGAGGCCCGGCGAGGTACTTGATCAGCGCCTCGGACTGCGGCGTGTCGTTGAGCATGATGGCCACGTCGCCGGCGCCCTGGACCGCTCCCTGGTTGGCGCTGTCGGCGGCCGGGGCCGGGAAGTTGAAGAAGTTGTAGCAGGGCGTCTTGCTGGCGTCGGTGGTGCAGGCGGCGCCGCCTGCTCCGGTCGTTCCGCCCGTGTAGTTGCTCGAGTTGGCAGTGATCTCAGAGGTGACGAAGTCTCCCTCGAAGACCATCGCCGCCTGGGGCTGCGCCCCCGGCTTGGGGAACACCTTGTCGACGCACTCGGGGTAGTTGTTGGCAAGTGAGCCCTGCAGGCCGCCCGCAAGGTTCGTCGGGTCCCCGACGAGCTGGCCGAAGGTGGTGAACGCTGTCGTGACGGTGGGATCGGTCCACTTCGTCGTGTGGGCGGCGAGGGCGTTGTACGCCTGGGCCCCGGCCGTCTTGAGGTAGACGTTCTGCCAGAAGTCAGCCATCGGCCAGCCGATGTCCGTGCACAGCGAGAACGGGGCGATGCCGGCGGCCTTGAGGGTGGCCGTGTCCTTGATCAGGTCTTCCCAAGTGGCCGGAGGGGAGGTGATGCCAGCGGCATTGAACTCCGCGGGGTTGTACCAGATGGTGTTCTTGTTGGCTCCCTTGAACCACACGCCGTACAGCTTGCCGTTGGCAGTCACCAGCTGGTTCCAGGCGGAGCCGTAGTTCGAGGTCAGGTTGCCGAGGATGCTGTCCAGCGGCTTGATCGACCCCTTAGAGGCGAGGGTCTGGACGGTGGCCGGGTCGGGCACGAGCGCGACGTCAGGCGGCGCGCCACCGGCCACGGCGGATGCGATCGCTGTGTCGGTGTTGTTGCCCTTGCCGGAGTAGTTAATCGTGACGCCGCTCTGGCTCTCGAACGGCGCGAGGGAGGCCAGGAAATCCTGCTGCTCGGTGCTCGTCCATTCGGCCCACAGGGTGGCCGATCCGCCTATCTGTGTCGTCGCGGGTGAGGATGAGCCGTTGCCGGAGGAGCCGCCGCAGGCCCCAACCGCGAGAACGACAACCGCACCTGCGGCAATCAGGCCGACATTATTGATGTGTCTCATCCAAACCTCCAGACTCCCCAAAGCAGATTCCGTGACTGTATCAAATGCTCGGAGGCTGTCAATTCAGAGCCCCGTCGGGAAGGCGTTCGCCTCAGCTCCGGCGGCCGGACGACCGCTTCTGCAAGTGGAGCTCGGTCGCCGCCGGCAGGCATCGATGCCGCGCTCGTGGGCGAGCTCCACTCGGATGTCGGATGGCTGCGCGCCGGCGGCCTTTCCGCCTTCGCTTCATGGGTCAAACCTAACGTTAGCCACCGCCCGAGCCGCCCTGCACGACCCTCGTCTGAAGCCCCGCTGAAGAAGGTCGACCCGAAGTCGAAATAGGCGCGTTAATGCATTGACTTTGATCCAGCGCTCTTGCCAGAGTTATTCGGCTCGCGAGACGGTCTGGATACAGGCCCTCGATTCGGGTAACCACAGGTGGAGAGGAAGATGGGAAAGGGTTGGTTGCGCCGTCTGGGCGCATTCGTTTCGTCGTTGGCCTTGGTCGCGAGCGGCGCGATGGCGATCTCAGTTCTGCCGGCGGCCGCAGCGTCGAGCGGCTCCAACACCCGGGAAATCTCTGCTTCGGGCGTGACCTCGATTGGCCCGGCGAGCGTTGGAACCGGCGGCTTTCAATCTCCTGAGATCGCGAACGCGCCCGCCGACGGCGGGTCGGTTATCGTGCCGACGAACCCGCCGGTCGACCGCAGCCACACTGACGGGAAGGCCGGCAGCGGCAGCGCTTCTGGGGAGACTGGACGCGACCAGTCTGGCGCGAATCCCATTGTCAGCTTCGACGGACTGAACCACGTGGCCCAGCGAACTGCCAACGGCGGCAACCAGTTCTCGGTCGAGCCTCCCGACCAGGGCCTGTGCGTGGGCAACGGGTACGTGATGGAATCGGTCAACGACGTCCTGAACGTCTACAGCCCGACTGGGGCGTCACTTCTCGGCGTGACGGATTTGAACAGCTTCTACCGGTATTCACCGGCAATCGTGCGAGGTGCCGCATCGGTTTACGGACCATTTGTGACCGATCCGAGCTGCTACTACGACTCCGCCACCCGGCGCTGGTTCCAGGTGGCACTGACACTGGAGACATTCCCGAACAACGGCTACTTCACGGGCCAGAACCACCTGGACCTCGCAGTCAGCCAGACGGCCGATCCACTCGGCATCTGGAACCTCTACACGGTTCAGGTTCAGGACGACGGGAACCTTGGGACGCCCGAACACCGATGCTCGTCGGGCCCCTATTTTGTGACTCCGACGTACCCCAACGCATGCCTCGGCGACTACCCGCACATCGGGGCGGACGCCAACGGCTTCTACATCACCACGAACGAGTACAGCTTCTTCGGACCTGAGTTCAAAGCGGCACAGGTCTACGCGTTCTCGAAGCAGGAGCTCGCCAGCCTCGCTCAAAAGGTCTCTGTCACGCAGATCGACACTACCAAAGCAGTCCGCCACCACCAGGCAGGCTTCACGGTTTGGCCCGCCGAGGCCGCTAATGGCCACTTCGCGACCGGAGCGAACGGTACGGAATACTTCCTCAGCTCCAATGCGGCCGCCGAGGTCAACCCCGCCGCGAGCCTGACCTCTCGGGACCTGATCGTGTGGGCGCTCACCAATACCGCATCGCTGAACTCGGCCAGCCCAGACGTGTCGCTCAGCAACACTGTCACAAGTGTCGACCGCTACGCGGCTCCTCCGCTTTCGAACCAGAAAGCCGGGAGCACGCCGCTGCGCGACTGCCTCAACGACACGACGATGGTCCTGGCACCGACAGTCACCGGGTGCTGGAACATCTTTGGATTTCAAGCCCAGCCGGCCCACGAGGTGGAGTCGGTTATCGACAGCAACGACACCCGGATGCAGCAGGTGATGTACGCGGATGGCAGGCTCTACGGGGCTCTCGATACGGCCCTGACCGTGGGTGGCAAGGCTCAAGCCGGTATCGAATGGTTCTCGGTGAGCGCCCAGGCGAGCCGGGAAGGAGTTCAGGCGGAGATCTCCGGGAACGGATATCTCGGCGCCCGGGACACCAACCTCACCTACCCAGCCGTTGGAGTCGATCAGCACGGTAACGGCGTCATCGCATTCAGCTTGCTCGGGACCCACGATTACCCCAGCGCAGCCTATGCCGCGTTTAACGGCACATCAGGCCCGGGGGGCATCCACGTCGCCGCCGCGGGGGTTGGCCCTGACGACGGCTTCACCAGCTACGCCGCGTTTGTCGGCTCCCCGCCGCGCACCCGCTGGGGCGATTACGGCGCGGCGGTCGTCGATGGCTCGAACGTCTGGATCGCCTCTGAGTACATCGGCCAGACCTGCACCTTCAAGCAGTACACGAACTTCGCCGCCGGGTTCGGCAGCTGCGGCGGAACGCGCACCGCTCTGGGCAACTGGGACACGCGCATCACGGAGCTCGCGATCCGCGACTGAGAATCAGTAACCGGAAAACTGAAGGGGCTGGTCAAACGACCGGCCCCTTCTTCTGTTTTGCGGCCAGGGCGCCTGGCAGGGGAGGCCGCTACCGGGTTGGTGCGGGCATTGCGCCGAGCCCGACGCCGGGGCTTCCTGGGGCGCAGCCGGCGGGTCGACCTTGACCGGCGCATACTGCGACGCGTTGATGGTGCGCTGAGTCTGGGCGGCCCGATTGAAAGCCTGGTTAGCAGCGGAAGTCGAGGCGGCGCGGATCGGAACCATGAAATGCACCGGTTCACCCACGAGAGCGCCCGGAGCCTGGACCGGCTTGGCACGGAGGACGACCGCCGCCAGGAGCGCGGCTCCCGCCAAGACCACCCAAACAGGAGCGAATGCGAGGCTCCTCGACCGAATCACGGAAGTGAATCTACGCTTTGAAGACAGCTGGCTACAGCCAGGTTCTCAGCCCAGGATCCGCGCGCTCCCATAACCTGCCGAGAGCGATCCGCCCGACGTGAATCGAGCGGGCGAGAACTGCCGGATGTCCGAGTCCACATCCAGGCCCATGACCAGCGCTGCGACGTCGGCGCCCAGCGCCGGCGCCAGCTTGAAACCGTGTCCGCTCGTCCCGGCGTCGACGAAGACTCCTGGCGCGATCTCCCCGATCACGGGCATCCAGTCCGGGCTCACGTCATACAGGCTCGCCCACCCTCCGGTTGCGACTGCGTCTTTCAGACGCGGGACCCTGCGGGTGGCCAGCGCAGCCATCCGGTGCGACTCCTCTGGGGTTATGCCGCCCACCTCTTGATGGGGATTGGCCTCCGCCTCGGCGGTAAGGGGGCCGAGGCAGTACATGTCGATGCCTTCTGGCTTGCAGTAGTAGCCGCCCGCGATGTCCGCGTGCACGAACGGCATCTCGCGAGCGTCCGGCCAGCGGATGGTCGCCACGTAATGGCGCTCGACCGACAGAGGCAACGGATCCGCCACCTGCGCAGCCAGC
>Ga0307373_10012701_pt1 | contig 11918 bp, 11 predicted proteins | sample OX2MG_FD_202534 | JGI IMG/M metagenome (GOLD analysis project Ga0307373, IMG submission 202534) | Soil microbial communities from Risofladan, Vaasa, Finland - OX-2 | ecosystem: Environmental > Terrestrial > Soil > Coastal area > Acid sulfate soil | place: Finland: Risofladan, Vaasa | collected...
GGCCCCCACGTATTGGCGCGACGACTCTTATCGGACGTCCTGTCATCTCCAGACTTCGTCCAGAAGGTCGTACGAGCACGAGGTCGGCTGGCGGGAATGAACTCAAGTCGTCAAGCATGGAGGCCAATGTCCCCGCGCGCGGGCTGGTTGGTCCCGGCCATTCGATCACGACGAGGTTGGCATCCGTTTCGTATACGGCTTCGCGAATCCCCAGAGGCACGCTGTGCACCACGCGGACGAGGATGCCAAGCCGGCCAGGGGAGCCCCTGACGCTCTCCTGATAGGCGATCCACTTCAGGAGATCGCGCCGGCGATGAATAACCTGATTCGCCACGTTGGACTCCTGCTGTCTGGGAATCTCCACCAACCCGAGCACCTTGCCGTCAGCCTCCCGCGGTTTAGCCAGCGCATCACCAACGGCGATCAGCGTCTGCGCCGCCTGTGCGCGCACGATCGGCACCAGGATCCGGAGCTCGGACTCTCGCGGGTTGCGGCTGAGGGGCAGTGTGCGATCGAGGTAGCGAGAGATCGGCATTGAACTCAGGATCCTCTCTTTCAGGTGGGATTGGCCGGCGAGGCCCCCTCGGAGGTAGCGACCTACCTGGCTGAGGGTAACCCCCCGGGCCATCGTGTCCGGGGCGGCATCCAACCGTCTACCTCGGTAGACGTTCTGTGTAGTGATTCATGTAGTGGTCCGAGCGGTTTCGGTGGCTGAAACTGGTTTAGAGCGGTCCAGCCGGTATCGAAATGAGCTCAAAGCCCTTGATCCCATGCACCGTGGACGAGCCGCCCTGGATTGTCGGGACCGTGAGGTCCGATTAGAGATCGGCTGGCGGTCGACTGGGCCGGCGACGTCATCGTGGTCGGCGCTTTACTTCTGGTGTCGAGATCGCGATCGAGGCCGCACGCGCTGGTCACCACACTGTTCTAGCCGGACGCGGAACCGGCATCATTAGGTCGCCGCCTCCCGCCTCCCCGACCATCTGGCTATAATTCTAGCCATGGAAACGCTTCCCTTGGCTGACGTCAAGAATCGTCTGTCGGAAGTTGTCGAGAAGGTCGCCAGTCAGCATGACCGCGTGACGATCACGAGGAACGGCCGACCGGCGGCTGTCCTTGTAAGTCCGGACGATCTCGAATCGCTCGAACAGACCCTGGCGATTCTAAGTAACCCGAAGGAGCTCTCCGAGTTGCGAAAGGGGTTGCAGCAGCTCGATGCCGGCGAAGTCGTGAGTCTCGACGATCTGAAGGTCGATCTGGGGCGTGGCCGCAGGTAGACCGTACGTCGTATCAGTCGCGACGCGTGCGGCGAAGGATGTGCGTCGACTTCCTGGTAAGACCCAGTCGGCCGTGATCGCAGCCCTCGAGGGCCTGGCGCTTGACCCGAGAGGAGGGAAGCCGCTGAGCGGTGAGTTGGCCGGAATCTGGTCGTTACGCCGAGGCGACTACCGCATCCTCTACCGAATAGACGAACGAGCCTTTCGCGTGGAGATCGCGCGAGTCGGGCATCGGCGCGAGGTGTATCGACGAGCGGGCCTTAGATGACTGGACGCAAGCGGCCGCAGCGGGTGGGCACCACGTGGTGCGCCGTCGTTTGGCCGGTCGGTCGGCCATTGGTTGCTCCGGGAATCAAGGGGGTTCGCCCGCCCAAACGGAGGTTCTGCAGGAGGGCAATGAGCTCGTATGAGCTCAAGGACAACTGGTCACGGACACGGCCGACGGGTTCAAATGGTGTCCCGTCTCCCCGACCACTCGCCTCGCCGACCGCCTTTTCGTCCAACCGCCGCCGACGGAACCGGCTACGCGAGGAAGAGCGGCGGCACGTTGTTCCCGGGTGGCGCATGCTGGAAGCACCGAACCTCCCGATCCTTCACGAAACCCTTCGGCATGGAGCACGCAAGGAGTTCCTGGCGCCTTAACGCCATCATCGGTATCCGGAGGGAAGGAGCAGGCAGTGCCCGAGCACAACAAGGTACTCGCGCGTCGAAACATCGAAGAGGTCTGGAACCAGGGCAAGATCGCAGTCGTCGATGAGCTGATCGCCCACAAGGCGATCTTTCACGACCCCAACGTCCCGGATGGCAGGTTCGCCGAGCCCGAAGGCTACAAAAAGTTCGTCTCGATCTATCGGTCCGCCTTCCCTGACCTCCACTTCGCCATCCACGACCAGGTGGCGGAAAGCGACACGGTGGTCACTCGCTGGAGCGCCAGCGGCACCAACGACGGTTCTCTGATGGGAATCGCCGCCTCCCACAGGCACGCGATGGTGCAAGGGGTCGGCATCAACCGCTACGAGAACGGCAAGATCGTCGAAGGCTGGATCATTTACGACATGCTGGGCTTGCTGCAGCAGCTCGGCATGGAGCCGCTGGCGGTGGCGGTCCCGGCCTGATCTCGCAGGGGCCCTACGTCAGGCGGGAAGAGGCTCGAAACGCGCCGTGAAATGACGGAGGGTTGGCGCCTGCTCCACGATGCGGTACCCGGGGAGGCGGGCGGCTCCGCGGGCGACCTCGGCGCAGACCTCGATGACGTAGTCGATGTGGCTTTGCGTATACATGCGGCGCGGGATCGCCAGCCGGACCAGGTCGAGGGTCGCGGCATGCTCGGTCCCGTCTGGGCGGCGCCCGAACATGACGGTCCCGATCTCGCACCCTCGCACGCCGCCCGTCTCGTAGAGAGCCACGGCCAGGGCCTGACCCGGGTACTGCAGGGGCGGGATGTGGCCCAGCATCGCGCGCGCGTCTAAATACACGGCGTGGCCGCCGGTCGGCTGCACGATGGGGATGCCCAGCCCGTCCAGGGCCTTTCCGAGGTAGGCCGTCGAGCGCACCCGGTACTGCAGGTAGTCGTGATGAACGACCTCTTTCAGCCCCTGTGCGATCGCCTCCAGGTCGCGACCGGCGAGGCCGCCGTAGGTGGGAAACCCCTCGGTGAGGATGAGAAGGTTTCGGCACCGCGCGGCCCAATCGTCATCGTTCATGGCGAGCCAGCCGCCGATGTTGGCAAGGCCGTCCTTCTTGGCGCTCATGGTCATCCCGTCCGCCAGCGAGGCGATCTCGCGCACGATGTCGCTCACCCTCCGGCGGTGCTGACCCGGCTCGCGCTCACGGATGAACCACGCGTTTTCGGCGAAGCGGCACGCGTCCAGGAAAAGTGGCACGCGATGGCGCGAGCAGACCTCCCGTACCGCGCGCAGGTTGGCTAGCGACACCGGCTGGCCGCCACCAGAGTTGTTGGTGATGGTGACGAAGACGACAGGGACGTCAGCTCGCCGCGACTTCAAAAGAGTGTCGAGCGCCTCGACGTTCATGTTGCCCTTGAACGGGTGGACCGCTGCGGGATCCTTTCCTTCGTCGCACAGAAGGTCGACGGCCTCGGCGCCCGTGAACTCCACGTTGGCGCGAGTGGTGTCGAAGTGCGTGTTGTTGGGCACGAGCTTGCCCGGCCCGGCGATCGCCGTGAACAGGATCTTCTCTGCCGCGCGGCCCTGGTGGGTCGGGATCACGTGCTTGAACGGAAACAGGTCCTGCACGCTTTGGAGGAAGCGGTAGTAGGAGGGTGACCCCGCGTAGCTCTCGTCCCCGCGCTGCAGTCCGGCCCACTGGTCGCTCGACATCGCCCCGGTGCCGGAGTCGGTGAGCAGGTCGATGATCACGTCGTCGGAATGCAACGCGAACAGGTTGTAGCCCGCCTGGCGGATCGCCTTCTTCCGGTGCCGGGGCGTCGTCATCCGCAGCGGCTCCACCGAGTGGATGCGAAACGGTTCGATGATGGTGTGGAACGCCATCGTCTAGAAGCCTCGCACCTTGCTCGGGACCAGGCGGACCGCCACGCTGTAGGTCCCGGCCATCTCCTCGGGTCGCCCCAGGCCAAGTCGAGCCATCTCGCTGCGGTATTTCGTGACATACGGGGCGTTCTGGTGGACCGGCGGCGCAGTTCGGTCGATGGCAGCGCCCGCGATGACGATGACGATGTCGTCACCGTGGCTCCTACTGTCCAGGTGGAGGGCGACCCTGGGATTGGCCTCGATGTTGCGCAGCTTGGCCTGGCCGGGCTTGCTGTAAACCAGGATGCTTTCGCCATCCCACGAGAACCACACGGGATTGGGCTGCGGGGTTCCGTCACTGGAGACCGTGACCAGCCAGCCGACGCTGTCCTCTCGCAGCCGCTTGGCCGCCCGAAGGCCGAACTCGGTGGTCGTGTCGATCAGCGGCCCCACGTCTCCGGGACCGCTAAGCCACCGCGCGGCCGAAGGCGCGCGCGCCCACGGCGATCGCGACGATCGAGAGGACCAGCATGATCACGACCCCTTTGGCCACGCTGGGATCTCCCAGGTGCCCGACGAACACGGCGCGGGCGGCGTCGACGGCGTAGGACAGCGGGTTCGCCGCTGCGATGTTGCGCAGCCACTGGGGAGCGAAGCCGAGCGGGAGCAGGACTCCCGAGAGCAACAGGATGGGCAGCGCGGACGTGAAAACGATGGGCGCGTAACTGTTCTCGTCGCGGACCCAAAGCGCAACCGCGTATGCGACCGATGCGGTCAGAAGCCCGATCAAGGCGATCAGGGCCAGCACGACCACGACGCCGATGGGGTTGATGCTGAGCCCGAAGGGCAGCGAGAGCAGGATCAGGATCAGCGACTGGACCAGGATCGACAGCATGTCGCGCAGCGCCCGGCCGAGAAGAAGGGCGATCCGGCTGACCGGCGTCACGCGCAGCCGTTCGATCACACCCATCCTGAGCTCGGAGATGAGGCTGAACCCGACTCCGGCCGCGCCGAACATCCCGAGCTGCACGAGCAGTCCCGGCACGAACACGTTGTAGGCGCCGCCCGACGGAAAGCCCGGCACGCCTGCCAGCGGCTTGAGCAGCGGAGCGAAGAGCACCAGGTACAGCACCGGCTGCAGCACCCCGATCGCGACCCATGCAGGGTTGCGGATGAACAGGCCGAAGTAGCGGCCGAAGACCAGCCAGGTGTCGCGGGCCAGCTTCATGCCGCGGTCTCCCGCAGCGACCGTCCTGTCTGGCGGAGGAAGACATCGTCCAGGCTCGGCCGGTGAAGGCCGATGGTCATGAGCTGCATGCCGGCGGTGTCGAGCAGGCGCAGGATCGCAGGCATGGCCACCTCGCCGCGGTCCACATAGAGAAGGATCGAGCCCTCCTCGAGGCGTGACTCGCGGACGAAGGGCTCGTCCTTGAGCAGGTCGAGCGCGCGCTGCTGATCCCCCGCCACGCTCATGGTCACCACGTCGCCGGCGACGGCGCGCTTGAGCTCTTCCGGAGTGCCCTCCGCAACGATCTTGCCGTAGTCGATGATCGCGATCCGATCGCACAGCGCGTCTGCCTCGTCGAGGTAGTGCGTGGTCAGGAAGACGGTCGTGCCCCGCTCATGCATTCGCCGCACCTCGTCCCAGACTCGGGCGCGGCTCTGCGGGTCGAGCCCCGTGGTCGGCTCGTCGAGGAACAACAGCTGCGGGTTGTGGACGAGGCCGAGCCCGATGTCGAGCCGGCGCTTCTGTCCACCCGAGTAGGTGCTGCCGGCGCGGTCGGCACAGGCCTCGAGCTCGAGCATCTCGATCAGCTCGGCCGCGCGCTTGCTCGCCGCCGCTCTCGACATCCCGTAAAGGCGGCCCTGGAAGACGAGCTCGCGCCGGCCCGTGATCTCGCGGTCGGCTCCACCCGCCTGTCCCACGTACCCGATGCGGTTGCGGATCTCGCCCGACTGGGTCAACAGGTCGCATCCCGCCACGCGGGCGGTGCCGCCGCTGGGTGGCATGAGGGTCGACAGCATGCGGAGCGTCGTGGTCTTGCCGGCGCCGTTCGGGCCGAGGAAGCCGAAGATCTCGCCGGCCTTCACGGTCAGGTCGACGCCGGCGACCGCCTCGACGGTCCGGGCCCGCATCTTGAACACGCGGCGGAGCCCGTGAGTCTCGATCACAGCCGGGCCGTTCGTCGCATCCACCCGCTAGATTGTGTTGGAAACGCCAGGCGCCCGGCTTGTCATGTAGTCCCAGAAGGCCTCCTGGACCGGGCCGCCCTTCGCCTTGCGGCGGATGGCGCTGATCGACCTCACGATCGACGGTGTGGGCAGCGCTTTCAAAACGCCCGAGGCGATGTCGCCCTCAACCGCCAGTCGCGGCATGGCCGCGAAGCCGAGCCCCGCGATCGCGGCGGCGCGGACGTACTCGGGGTGTCCAAGGTTGAGGATCTCCGCCCTGTCGTAGGCCTCACCGAGCATCTCGCGCACCCTGTGCTCTGCCGACCAGGTCGGTCCGCGCCGCAGGTAGCGGTGATCCGCCAGCTGTGCCGGCGTGACCGCCGCCAGCGCGGACAGCGGATGGTCGCGCCGGGCGACCAGGATGAGCTCGTCCTCCGCGAGCACGCACGAGAGGAGCTCCGGGTCGGGCTCGCCTTCGATCAGCCCGCAGTCGATGGTGCCCGCGACCACGTGCCGGTTTATCTCCGAGGTGGGTTCGACGGAGACGTCCAGCTTGATGCCCGGGTGGAGCCGCGAGAACTCGGCCAGGCGATCCGGGAGGTAATAGCTCGCGCAGGTCGGGCTCGCGCCGAGATGCAGCGAGCCCGCCTGCAGGTTCTTCATCGATTCCGAGGTGTCCTCGAGGACCTCGACGGCTCGGAGCACGGCGCGGCAGGCAACCGCGAGTTCGCGCCCGGCCCCGGTCAGGCGGATTCGCCGCCCATAGTGCTCGAGGAGCTGCAGGCCGAGGGCCCGTTCCAGGTGGTGGACCTGCTGGGTGACCGCGGCCTGGGTCAAGAAGAGCGAGGCAGCGGCGTTGGAGATGTGCTCGTGCTCGGATACGGCGACGAAGGAGCGAAGCTGCTCGAGCGTGAAGACGGGTCTTCGCATCTCGACATATTAGCTGCGCTTATGAAATCCATTACAAAGAGTTGACCCGAATTTCTTAATGAAACGCGACCTCGCGCGTTGAAGGGTTTACGGTTTCCAAACGCTCGCTCGGGCGAGAAAGGAGGTGGAGTTGCAAGTGAAGAGCCGGATACCCGGCCGCCAGGGCGGCCAGGGTATGGTCGAATACGCGCTGATCTTGGTTCTCGTTTCGATCGTAGTCATCGTGATTCTTTTGACCATGGGGAACCAGATCCAGAACGTGTTCTCAAACGTCGTCGCCGCGCTCGGCTAGCTCGAAATTCCTGCAGCGGGCCGGGCCGTCGCCCGGCCTGGCTGCGGGCTTTGAAACCCGCCAGCCCACCCCACGACACGGCGGCAGTGCGGCCTTTTAAAGCCTTTACCGACGCCTAACCGAAGTGTCGCCGTCCACCCGCTAGAGTTCAGTGCGTGGTGGGGGCCCAGCCGGATTCCGAGCAGTCGCCTGTCTTCGCGCCTCCCGTCTCCCGGTACATCAACCGGGAGCTGTCCCGGCTCGACTTCGACGAACGGGTGCTCGCCATGGCCGAAGATCCCCGGCTGCCCCTGCTCGAGAGGGTTCGTTTCCTGGCCATCTTCAGCCAGAACCTGGACGACTTCTTCCAGGTCCGCGTGGCCGGTCTCAAAGAGCAGGTGCTGGCCGCGGTCGCGACCGCCTCGCCGGATGGCATGTCACCGCTCGACCAGCTGAGAGCGATCCGAGTCCGGGTCGAGCACCTGGTCCACCGGCAGGAGGGCCTGTTCACGCGGGAGATCGCGCCGGCCCTGGCCGAGGCTGGAATCGCCATCGTCAGGCGCGAGGAGGTCAGCAAGAAGGAGCTCGGCCAGCTGCATACCATGTTCAGGCAGCAGATCTTCCCGGTCCTGACCCCGCTGGCGGTGGATCCAGGCCATCCCTTCCCGTACATCTCGCACCTCTCGCTGAACCTCGCCGTCATGGTCCGCGACCCGCAGCGCCGCCAGCAGCGGTTCGCCCGGGTCAAGGTGCCGCCGGTTCTGCCGCGGTTCATACCGCTGGTCGAGGGAGAGCGCTACGTCCCGCTCGAGGACGTGATCGCCCTGCACCTGCAGGCGTTGTTTCCCGGCATGGAGATCGTCGCCCACCATCCGTTCCGCGTGACGCGCGACGGCGATCTCGACGACGTCGACAGCGACGCCGAGGACCTGCTCGCAGCCATCCAGACCGAGTTGCGCAGGCGCCGGCGCCACGCCCGCGTCGTCCGTCTCGAGGTCGACCCGGACATGTCTCCCGAGGTCCTGGAGCTGTTGACACGCGAGCTCGAGCTCCAGCCCGCCGACGTCTACGAGGCGGACGGCCTGCTCGACCTCGGCAGCCTCGCCGCGCTTGCCCGCCTCGACCGGCCTGACCTCAAAGAGGAGCAGTGGACGCCGACGACTCAGCCTCGGCTTCGCGGTCTCGGCGCAGAGGTCCCAGACCTGTTTGCCGTGCTGCGCTCCGGCGACGTGCTGGCGCACCATCCTTATGACTCGTTCGCCACCTCGGTCGAGGCGTTCATCGACCACGCGGCGAGCGACCCTGACGTGCTGGCGATCAAGCAGACGCTCTACCGGACGTCGGGACCGGCCAGCCCCATCGTGCGAGCCCTCATCCGCGCGGCCGAGCGCGGAAAGCAGGTCGTCGCGCTGGTGGAGCTCAAAGCCCGCGGCGACGAGCAGGCGAACATCGGCTGGGCGAGGGCGCTGGAGGAAGCCAACGTGCACGTCGTGTACGGTCTGCTCGGTCTCAAGACCCATGCGAAGGTGACGCTCGTGGTCAGGCGCGAAGGCGCCCACATCGGTCACTACCTGCACGTGGGGACCGGCAACTACAACCCGAACACGGCGCGCGCTTACGAGGACGTGAGCCTGCTCTCGGCGGACGCGGACCTCGGGTCCGACGTGACCGAGCTCTTCAACCTGCTGACCGGCTACAGCCGGCAGAGCAAGTACCGCAAGCTCCTGGTCGCGCCGACTAGCCTGCGGGCCGGCATCACGCGGCTCATAGAGCGTGAGGCGGTCGTGGGCGGCCGGATCGTCATCAAGGTCAACAACCTGATCGACCCCGAGATCATCGACGGGCTCTACGCCGCCTCGCAGGCGGGTGCGCAGGTCGACCTCCTGATCCGAAGCATGTGCTCCCTGCGGCCCGGTGTGCCCGGCCTTTCGGAGCGCATCCGGGTCCGTTCCATCGTCGGCCATTTCCTCGAGCATTCCCGCATCTTCTGTTTTGGCAACGGCGGCGAGCCGGAGTATTTCCTGGGGTCCTCCGACCTCATGCCTCGCAACCTCGACCGCCGGGTCGAGGCGGTGGTCCCGGTCACCGACCCGCTGCTGCGCCGGCGGCTGGCCGAGATCCTGGAGATCTACCTTGCCGACGACGTGCTGGCATGGGAGCTCGGGCCGGATGGTGGATGGCGGCACGTGCCGACGGTCGCCGGGCTCAACTCGCATCGACGCTTCCAGGAGATGGCTCTCGAGGCTGCTCGCGGCCTGAGCTTCGTGAACGGCGTCACGCATGCCTGATCGGCGGTGCTAGAGCGCGAGGTGAAGCTCGGGGCGGGACCCGCGTTCCACCTCCCCGATCTCAATGATGTGGTCGAAGGCGTTTTCGTCACCGCGCCCGAGGCGGTGCGCATGGAGACGGTTTACTACGACACCCCAGACCTTCGGCTCGCGCGCTGGGGGGTCTCGCTACGTCACCGTGCCGGCGAGGGTTGGACCCTCAAGCTCGCTCCGGTAGCCCCGGCGGGCAAGCAGACCGCAGACCTCCTTCAGCGCGACGAGCTGACCTTCGACGGAGGCGCCAAGAAGCCGCCCGAGGCGGCGGTCGCCCTCGTCCGCGCCTACGTTCGCAAATCCGAGCTGGTGCCGGTCGCGCGGCTCTCGACGCTTCGGCGTCGCGTCCGCCTGGTCGATGCTGCGGGCATGCGACTGGCGGAGGTCGTGGACGACGAGGTGTCCGTCCGGGACGGCCGCCGCGTGGCCGCGAGGTTCAGGGAGATCGAGGTCGAGGTCGCGGCCACCGGCGATGCCGGGGACGGTATCGTCGCGCCGCTGGTGATGCGCCTGCGGGGCGCTGGTGCCGGCGCGCCGGATCCCACGCCCAAGCACATCCGGGCGCTGGGCCCTCGCGCGATGGAGCCGCCGGAGGTGTCGTCCCAGGCCGTGCAGAAGGACGCATCCGCCCTGGAAGTGATCCGGAGCATGCTCGCGGACTCGGTGGCGGCGCTGCTCCGTCACGACCCGCTTGTGCGCACCAGCGGCGATCCCGAGGCGGTGCACCAGGCCCGCGTCGCGACGCGCAAGCTGCGCTCGCACCTCCGCACCTTTGCCCCATTGCTCGAGATCGAGTGGACCGACCCGCTGAGGTCGGAGCTCGGCTGGATCGCGATGAGCCTGGGCGCGGTGAGGGACAGCGAGGTGCTGCTCGAAAGACTGCGCGAGCGCTCGACCTCCCTGCCTGCCAGCGACGCGCGGTCGGCGGCCTCGCTGCTCGGCATCCTCGAGACCGACATCGAGGCCATGCGGAAGAAGCTGCTCTCGGATCTCGGCTCGACTCGATACGTCGATCTGCTGGAGCGGTTGGTGGCGGCGGCCCACTCGCCGGCCACCCTTCCGGATGCCGATCAGCCGGCCTTGTCGCTCCTCCCGGCCCTGGCGTCGACCCCGTGGCGGCGCCTCCGCTCGGCAGTCCGCCAGCTGCCCGAGGACCCGGCCGATCCCGAGCTGCACCGGATCCGCATCCTCGCCAAGCGAGCGCGCTACGCGGCCGAGGCGGTGGCGCCGGTCGCCGGAAGCGGGGCGGAGGCGTTCGCGCGAGCGGCGGCCAAGCTGCAGACGGTGCTCGGGGAGCACCAGGACAGCGTCACCGCCCAGGCGTGGCTGCGGAGCGCCAGGGTCACCGGCCGCCGCGCTTTCGTGGCCGGCGAGCTCATCGCGATGGAGCACGTCGCCGCACAGCAAGCTCGCGGTAGGTGGCCGAAGGCCTGGAAGTCACTGGAGCAGAAACGTTTGCGTGACTGGATGGCCTGAGCCAGGACGCCGTGGGGACGTTCTACGTCGTGCGCCACGCGAAGGCCGGCAGCCGCGGGCACTGGACCGGCGACGATCGCCTCCGGCCGCTGAGCCAGAAGGGTTTCAAGCAGGCTGAGGCCCTGGTTTCGATTTTCGAGAAGTTGCGCATCACGGGGATCTTCTCGAGCCCATACCTGCGTTGCATGCAGACCGTCGAACCGCTGGCGCGCGCCAAGGGCATGCCTGTGAAGGAATCGCCTTCCCTGGGGGAAGGCCACGGTCTCACCGGCGCGATGCAGCTCATCGGCGACCCGGCCCTCGATGGCGTCGTGCTCAGCACTCACGGCGACATCGTGTGGGAGCTGGTCGAGGAGCTGGTCAAGAGTCACGTCGTCAAGCCGGGGGACGGAGGGTACGAGAAGGGAGCGATCTGGGTGGTCGACGTGGTGGCCGGAACGCCGGTCAGCGCCCGCTTCATCGAAGCGCCGTGAGCGCTGCTCCCCCGGCGCTCACGCACAGCCTGCGTAGAGAGATGTCGAAGCTCGCGAACCCCGAACGGGCCAGGGCCATGCGGGCGTACATGAAATCCGCGATGCCGTACTACGGGCTGAGCCTCCCCCAGGTGCGTGGAGTATGCAAGGCGGTGTTCGCGGAGCGTGAGCTTGGCTCGTGTGCCGGCTGGAAGAGCGCCGTTCTCGAGCTGTGGCGCGGCGCCCGGCGTCGCGAAGAGCGATACGCCGCGCTTTATCTGTTGCGGCTGACGCGATATCGCGAGTGCGTGGGCCCAGACCTCATGCCGATGATCGAGGAGATGGTCGAAACCGGCGCGTGGTGGGACCTGGTCGACGAGCTGGTGCACACGATCGGCGAGCTCCTGCGCGAGCATCCCAAAGAGATCAAGCCGGTGATGCGAGCCTGGAGCACCGACTCCAACATGTGGAAGCGGCGCGTTTCGATCATCTGCCAGCTTTCCTTCAAAGGCGAAACGGACCTCGAGCTC
>Ga0307373_10012703_pt1 | contig 11915 bp, 9 predicted proteins | sample OX2MG_FD_202534 | JGI IMG/M metagenome (GOLD analysis project Ga0307373, IMG submission 202534) | Soil microbial communities from Risofladan, Vaasa, Finland - OX-2 | ecosystem: Environmental > Terrestrial > Soil > Coastal area > Acid sulfate soil | place: Finland: Risofladan, Vaasa | collected...
GCGCCCGGTCAGGCAGCGCCCGGTCAGGCAGCGCCCGGTCAGGCAGCGCCCGGTCAGGCAGCAGCTGTGCCCAGATCGTCGGGCAGCGCCTGCTTAGCCACCTCGACCAGCGCCGTGAACGACGACGGGTCGGCGACAGCCATGTCGGCCAGCATCCGCCGGTCGACTTCCACGCCGGCGATCTTGAGGCCCTGGATAAACCTGTTGTACGTCATGCCCTCTGCGCGGGCGGCAGCGTTGATCCGCTGGATCCACAGCCGCCGGAACGCGCCCTTCCGGTCCTTGCGGTCCCGGTAGGCGTAGGTCATGGAGTGCAGGGACTGCTCCTTGGCCTTGCGGTACAGCCGGGATCGCTGACCCCGGTAACCGCTCGCCCGCTCAAGGACGACCCTGCGCTTCTTGTGGGCATTGACAGCCCGCTTCACGCGTGCCATTAGTTCGACTCCCTTGCGGCGGGCCGGGTCACTTTCCCAGCAATCTCTTCATTTTCCTGGTGTCAGCTGGCGAGAGCACGACCTCGTTGGCCAGGTGACGGGTGCGCCTGCTCGTCTTGTGCTCGAGCAGGTGGTTCCGGTTGGCCCGGCGGCGCATGATCTTGCCCGTGCCCGTCAGCCGGAACCGCTTGCTGGCCCCGCTGTGCGTCTTCATCTTCGGCATGTCGCCGTGTCTCCGTTTCCTGCGTGCCTGCGGCACGGCTGTTCGTTCGCGTGCCTGCGGCACGGTCTTTCCTGGCGTGCCTGCGGCACGGTCTTTCAGGGCACGCAAGCGGGCGGGCAGGCCAGCACGGGCCGCTCGCCGACCCGTGCACCCGTGCTTATCCCGCCAGTGCGCTTACCGCGCCAGTGCTGAGTGAGACTGTGCCTGCCGCAACTCCTAGTCCGCCGAGTCGGCCGGCTTGGCGGCCTCCGCGGCATCGGCCCGCTGGGCGGGCACCGGGCTCACAGGGCGAGGCCGCGGCGCGGTCGGGCGCGGCGCGGTCGGGCGCGGAGCAGTCGGCCGGGGCGCGGTCGGACGCGGCGCGCTGGGCCGCGGCGCACCGGCCGGTGCGCTCGGCCGCGGCGCGGGGCTTCCCTGAGGACCCGTGCTCACCGGACGATCCGTGCTTCCCGGATGACCCGTGCTTCCCGGAGCCGCTGGGCTGGCCGGAGCCGCCGTGCTTCCCGGAGCCGCTGGGCTGGCCGGACGCGCCGCGGCGGTTCCCGGGCGATCCGTGCTCACGGGCCGGTCCGAGCCTGCCGGTCGATCGGTGCTGGCCGGGCGACCCGCGCTGCTGACCGGGCGACCCGTGCTGCTGACCGGACGGCCAGTGCTAACCGGACGGCCAGTGCTGCTGACCGGACGGCCAGTGCTAGCCGGACGATCCGAGCCCGCCGGGCGTCCGCTGCCGGACGTACTCGCCGGACCCGCGGTGCTGACCGGAGCAGGCGGGTTCGCGGCCCGGATGAACGCGGCGCTCGTCGCAGTCGCGGGCTCGACAGCCGCGGCGGGCTCCGATGACGCGGAGACGCTCGCCGCTGTCCGGGCCGCCGAGCGCTCGGCTCTGGCGGCGGTGTGCTCGCTCCTGGCCGTGGCGTGCTCAGCCCTGGCCTCGTTGCGCTCGCCCCTGGCCTCGATCTTCCGCTTGTGCGGGCCGATCACCATGATCATGTTGCGGCCGTCCTGCTTAGGCTGCGCCTCGACGAAGCCGAGTTCCTCGACGTCGCCGGCGAGGCGCTGCAGCAGCTTGAAGCCGAGTTCCGGCCTGGACTGCTCACGTCCCCTGAACATGATCGTCACCTTGACCTTGTCCCCCGCCTTGAGGAACCGCTCGACATGGCCCTTCTTGGTGCCGTAGTCGTGCGGGTCGATCTTGGGCCGGAGCTTGATCTCCTTGATGACCGTCTGGGCCTGGTTCTTACGCGACTCCCGGGCCTTGAGCGCTGACTCGTACTTGAACTTGCCGTAGTCCATCAGCTTGCAGACCGGCGGCCGTGCGGTCGGCGCGACCTCGACAAGGTCGAGATCTGCCTCCTGGGCTAGCCGGAGCGCATCGTTAATCGCAACGATTCCGATCTGCTCGCCGGCCGGCCCGACGAGCCGCACCTCGGGTACGCGGATGCGCTCGTTGATTCGTGGTTCGGTGCTGATGTGACCTCCAGTGTCACTGTTCCTCTGTACCGGGACGATCCCAGCGCAGAAACTGCCTGGCGCCTCCTGGCCAAAAGCAGAAGGCCCCGCACGCCTTGCCTGCGGGGCCACCAGATGCCGGTACCGCCCGGTCCGTACCCAGGGCTTGATACCCGCGACGCAACCCCGCTAGTCCGCGAACGAACCTGCGGTCATGCGTCCGGCCTGGTCAGCCAGCCTTGCGAGCCAGCTGACTGCCAGCCAGTCACAAGAACTGGCCGGCAAACATACCTGCCAGCGCGAGCCGGCTAGGTGGGAGGCGGCCGAGGTGGTCCTCCGCTTGCACGCCCGGCGCGCGGTGCCGAAGCACCCCTGTGCCGAACATGGTCGTGTGGCAACACTAACGCATCCGGACCCCTACTGGTATTCCCGAGCCAGCACGCCGACCCCAAATGCTCGAATTACCCCTCTTGCCCCTCGCGAGGCGGCAGATCCGACGTTAGCGGGGCGTGGCGGGTTAGCGGTGGGCTAGGGCGGCGTGGCCGGCTTCTCGCATCGCCGCTACCGGTGCTTCCCGGCCGGTCATGAGCTCCACCTGGCGGGCCGCCTGGTGCAGCAGCAGCTCGAAGCCGCTGACGAGCACGGCGCCGGCCTGCCCGGCGGCGCTGGCCAGACGCGTCGGCCAGGGGTGATACACCACGTCCAGAACGGCGGCGGGGATCAGGGTCCGGGCGAGAATCCGGTCGGCATAAGTATCGGCCACGCCGGCCGGGACGGTGGAGATCAGCAACTGCCACCGCGCCGGCGCCGGCTCCGCGCCGAACCTGACGAGCTGGACCTTCACGCCCAGCCGCTCGGCCACCGCCAGCAGCGGGCCCGCCGTGACCGGGTCCCGGACGGCGACCGTCGCCTCCCCGGCACCGATCCCGCGCAGCGCCCCCAGGGCCGCGCAGGCCGTAGCGCCGGCCCCCAGGACCAGCGTCGCAGCCGGGGCCTGGCCGACGCCAGCCTCGGCCAGCGCGGTGATCATGCCGGGCACATCGGTGTTGTAGCCGCTGCGGCCATCCGTGCCGAAGACCACGGTGTTCGCCCCGCCGACCTCGGTCGCCAGCGGCTCGACGCGGTCCAGCAGCGGCAGGACCGCCCGCTTGAGCGGCATGGTCAGGGACAGTCCGGCCCAGTCCTGGCCGAGCGAGTCCAGCAGGCCCGGCAGGCGCGCCTCATCGCACTCGATGGCTTCGTAGGTCCAGTCGTCCAGGCCGAGCGCCCGGTAGGCGGCACGGTGCAGCGCCGGGGACAGGGAATGGGCGACCGGCGCGCCGAGCACGGCCGCCCGCTGAGCGGCGATGATCAGGTCCCGTTCTTGATGTTCCGGGCTGATTCCGCGCTCCACGTCAGGAACTGGGGGTAGCTGTTGGTGAAGTCGGTCAGGCCGGTCTTCGGATCGACCGTCACGAAGTACAGCCAGTCGCCCTTGGCAGGGTGCAGGGCCGCGGTGATCGCCGCTACTCCCGGGGAGTCGATCGGGGTGGGCGGCAGGCCCTTAACTTTGCGCGTGTTATACGGGGAGTTGGAGTTCAGCTGGCTACTGGTGAGATTGAAGCCGGTGACCCCGAGACCGTATTCCAGCGTGCTGTCCAGCCCGAGCGTCATATTCAGATTGAGCCGGTTATCGATGACCCGAGCCACCTTGGCGTAGTCCGTGGGCCGGACCTCGGCCTCCATGATGCTGGCCTGGATGATCACTTCGCTTTCCGAGATATGCCCCAGCTTGGCCTGCTGGGCCAGGTTCAGGCTGGTGGTCTCGGTGTTGAACTGCGCGACCATCGTCTGGAGCATCTTCAGGGGCGTGGTGCCGGGCTGGAAGGTGTAGGTGGCGGGGAAGAGGTAGCCCTCGGGCTTGCCGTGGGCGAACGACGGGAGGCCGAGCGCCGCGGTATCGGCGAGCGCCTTCTGGAACTCGCTCAGCGGCTTGCCGGTCTGCTTGGCCAGTGACGCGATGATGGCGGTCGCCCGCAGCCCGTCCGGGATAGAGATCGACGTCTGGATCCGGGCCTGCGGGTCCACGAGCCGCGCCCACGCCAGCGCGGCGTTCATGTGCTTGCGCAGGCCGATGGTCCCCGGAGTCAGGTCACCGGCGGTGGGGCTGTCCTTCGCGGCGGCGATGAACGGCGCCGTCGCCTTGATCACCCCGAGCCTGACCAGTTCGGGCGCCAGTGAGAAGGCCGTATCCCCGGTCTTGACCACGATGATCACCTGGCCGGTGCCCGCGCCCGTGTAGTTGGCGTGGCTGGCCTGGTAAGAGCGCAGGACGTAGACGCCGGCGCTGCCCACGATGAGCAGGATCACGACCAGCGCGATGAGCGGAGCGACCCACCGGCTGTGCCTGCGCCGCGGCGGGTCGACTCCGTCGTCGTCGCCGAAGCCCCGGAAGAACCCGGGATGCTGATCGTCGTCGGCCCAGGCCGGGTGCCCGCCCGTGTCCAGCTCCCCGGAGTCCTGATCCGGTCCGTCGACCAGCCCAGCCGGGTCATCTCGGCCGCCGTGCGACCATCCCGAGCCGGGCCGGCCCGATGGCACATCGCCGGGCATCAGCGGCTGCGCACCGCCGCGACCCGGGGCGCCCTGACCGGGATAGCCGCTCGACCACACCTCGGCGTCGGCCTCACCCGCCTGGTCCGGCCCGTTAGCGGGATCTTCGGGCGGGCGCCAGCGGAACGTCTCGCTGCGGGCTGGCGCGGCGCCGGCGGCAACCGGCAGGCCGGGAAGAGAAGTCTGGCTGTCGTAAGGGTCGCGCTCGCCCTGGTAGTCACCCCAGCCGGGTGAGCTGACGTCGTCGTAAGCGCGAGGATCGGGCCGGTCCCGCTGATCCGGGATGCTCCGGGACTGAGACCTGCCTCGCGGACCCGGGGCTCCCTGGGCATCCGGTGCGCCGTAGGCTCCTGACGGGCCGTAGGCCCCTGACGGGCCGTAGGGGTCCGGCGGGCCATAGGGATCGCCGACGGAACGGGGGTCACGGGGGTCACTGCCCGGGTAGGCAGGCAGCGGGCCCGACGCGTCAATCCGGCCATGCTGGCCCGGCAGGTAGCGGTCGCTGGGGAGATAGGACCGATCCGCGCCGTTCCAGGCCTGCGGCCCCGTCTGCGCCGGGCCCGGCCGCAACTGCGGGCCCGTCCGATCCTGCGGGCCCGTCTGCGCCGGGCCCGGCCGCAACTGCGGGCCCGTCCGATCCTGCGGGCCCGTCCGATCCTGCGGTGAGCCGTAGGGTTCCGGCGAACTGTAGGCGCCTGGGAAGCTCGGATGTTCCGGTGACCGGTACGGGTCCGCCGGGCCATAGGGATCGGGCGGCCCGTAGGGAGCTGCGCCGTTCTGGCCGGCCGCGCCGTTGCTGCTCGCTCCGCGGCTCTGATCGGTGCTGGTGTAGCGGTCCCCGAGCCCGAGCGGGTCATCGCCGTAGGCGTCAGCCGACTCATAGGAGCTCGTGGGCCGGTAGGACTCGCCGCCGGGAGTCGCGCGGGGGTCCGCGGCCGGGCCGTACGGATCTGGCGGGCCGTACGGGTCGGGCGGCCCGTACGCGCCCGTCCCTGCAACGTAGGAATCTGCTGTCCCGTACCGGCCGGCCGGGCTGCGAGGGCCGGCCGGGGCCGGACCGTAGGGGTCCGGCTGACCGTAGGGGTCCGGCTGACTGTAGGGGCCGGCCGGGCTGCGAGGGCCGGCCGGGGCCGGACCGTAGGGGTCGGGCTGGCCGTGGGGGCCGGGCTGGCCGTGGGGGCCGGGCTGGCCATAGGGATCCGGTGGTCCGTACGGATTCGCCGGGCCATAGGGGGCATGGCCGGGAACGCGGGACTGCGGGCCAGAATCGGGCGGCGGCCCGTAGGCCGCCAGCGAGTCGAGGCCATCCCGGCTAGCCGGCGCGCCATGGCGGCCGTGCCGCCCGGTGCGCCCGGTCCGGCTCGCGTCCGGCTGGCCCTCCTGCTCGTCCTGGGCGGACCGGCCGCGTCCCAGGCCCCAGCCCGGATCCTGTCCGTCCGGGCTCACCGTGAGCCCTCCTGAGCCGGGACGACAAGTTCGCCGGGTGGCCGGCCCGTCGAGCGCTCCGCATCCAGTGCGCCCTGCAGCAGCAGCGCCGCGGCGGCCTTGTCCACTACCTGCCGCCTGGCCCGGGAGTCCCGGCCGCCCTGCCGCAGCGCGTCGTGGGCCAGGACCGTGGTGAAGCGCTCGTCGACGAGCCGGACCGGGGTCGGGGCGAGGTGGCCGGCCAGCGCCACGGCGAAGTTCCTGGCATCGGCCGCGGACTTGCCCTCGCGGCCGGACAGCGCCACGGGCAGCCCGACGATGACCTCGACGGCCTGGCGCTCGGCCGCGACGCGGACCAGCTCGGCCAGGTCGCCGTGACCGCGCGGCACGGTGGCCAGCGGGCTGGCCAGCAGGCCGGCGGGATCGCAGGCGGCCACGCCGATGCGCGCCAGGCCCACGTCAATAGCGATCCGTGCCCCTGGCCTCAAGGCAAGGCTTTCAGGCAGACAGGTCTCATCCAGGACACAAACAGGTGGCGGCACGGTCTCACAGTACGCCACCGGTTTCCATTATGTCCGCAATAGCTGAACGCACCACGCGGAAGGACTCAGCAATTGTCGAGGCGGCCTGATCGCCCCGCGCGCCCAGCGGAACCCCGCCGCCCTGGGCGACATCGTCTTTCCCGCCGCCGCGGCCGCCGAGCACGCTGGTGGCCGTCAGGACGAGAGCGCCGGCCTTGAGCCCGCGCGCCCGGCCGGCCTCGTTGACGGTGACGACGACCGTCGGCCGGTCGGCCGGCACCCCGGCCACCACGACCACTCCGGGCCGCTCCGGCGACAGGCGGCCGCGGACGTCCAGGGCCACCTTCCGGATGCCGTCGGCCGGGGTGCCGTCGGGCACCTGGTAGGCCACGTACGCCGCGCCCCCCGCGTCCGCCGCGCCCTGCGCCAGCTCGGCCGTATTGCCCAGCAGCCGGTCGGACTGGGCCCGCTGCAGGTCACGCTCAGCGTCCCGGAGCCTGGTCACGATCGAGCCGATCCGCTCCGGCAGCTCCTCCCGGCGCGCCTTGAGCTGCTCGCTGAGCTGGCTGACCAGCAGGCTCTCCCTGGCCAGGAAGCGGAACGCGTCGATCCCGACGAGCGCCTCGACCCGGCGCACACCCGATCCGATCGAGGACTCGCCGAGGATCTTGACCAGCCCGAGATTCCCGGACCTGGCGACGTGGGTGCCGCCGCACAGCTCGCGCGAGTAGTCACCGACCTCGACGACGCGCACCTGATCGCCGTACTTCTCGCCGAACAGCGCCAGCGCGCCCATCGCCCGCGCCTCGTCGATGGAGGTCTGGAACGCGCGAACCTCCAGGTCGTTGATCAGGACCCGGTTGACCTCGTCCTCGGCCTCCTGGAGCACAGCGGGCGGGACCGCCCCGAGCGCGGTGAAGTCGAACCTGAACCGGCCCGGCGAGTTCTCCGAGCCCGCCTGGGCCGCGGAGTCGCCGAGCGCACCGCGGAACGCGCGATGTACCAGGTGCGTGGCCGTGTGCGACCGGGAGACGGCGCGCCTGCGCTCGATGTCGATCTCGGCGTGCACCGGGGCGCCGACGACGATCTCCCCGGCTGCGACCCGGCCGCGGTGCACGACGAGGCCCGCCACCGGCGCCTGCACGTCGAGCACCTCGATCCGGGCCCCGTCACCGCCGCCGCTCCCGACCGCCGTGATCACGCCCGTGTCGGCGAGCTGGCCACCGCTCTCGGCGTAGAACGGGGTGCGGTCGAGCACCACGTCGACGTCGGTGCCCGCGCTCGCCGACGGCACCGAGACGCCGCCGACCAGCAGGCCGACCACCGTCGCGTCGCCCGCGACCTCGTCGTAGCCGGTAAAGACGACCCGCCCGGACCGGTCGAGGATCTGCGCGAAGGCAGAGATATCGGCGTTGCCGGTCTTCTTGCCCGCGGCGTCCGCCTTGGCACGCTGCCGCTGCTCGCTCATCAGCCGGCGGAACTCCGGCTCGTCCACCTGCAGGCCCTGCTCGGCGGCCATCTCCAGCGTCAGGTCGATCGGGAAGCCATAGGTGTCGTGCAGCTGGAACGCCTGGCTGCCGGCGATGGCCTGCGCGCCGCCGCGCCTGGTCTCCTCCACCGCGGCGTCGAAGATCGCCGTGCCGGTCCGGAGCGTCGAGCTGAACGCCGACTCCTCGGCGTCGATCACCGTCTGGATGTGCGGCGCGTCGCGCACCAGCTCCGGGTACTGGTCACCGAGCGCGCTGATCGCGACCGAGGACAGTTCGTGCAGGTAGCGCTCGCCGGTACCGCCGCGGCTCAGGCTCCCGCCGCCGCCGCCGCGCTGCGCGCCGGACAGCAGCCGCAGGTTGCGGATGCTCCGGCGCAGGATCCGGCGCAGGACGTAGCCGCGGCCCTCGTTCGTCGGGGTCACTCCGTCGGCGACCAGCACGACCGCGGTACGCACGTGGTCGGCGACCACCCGCAGCGCCACGTCGGCCCGGTGGTCCCGGCCGTATTTCTGCTCGGTCAGCTCGGCCGCCCGGTCGAGCACCTTCCACATGGTGTCGATCTCGTAGATGTTGTCGACGCCCTGCAGCAGCGCCGCCATCCGCTCCAGCCCCATGCCGGTGTCGATGTTGCGCGACGGCAGCTCGCCGGTGATCGGGAAGCCCTCCTTGCCGGCCCCCTCGCCCCGGGTGTACTGCATGAAAACGAGGTTCCAGACCTCCAGGTAGCGATCCTCGTCGACGACGGGGCCGCCCTCCCTGCCGTACTCCGGACCGCGGTCGTAGTAGATCTCCGAGCAGGGCCCGCAGGGCCCGGGCACTCCCATCGACCAGAAGTTGTCGGCCATCCCGCGACGCTGGATCCGGTGCTCCGGGAGGCCCACCCGGTCCCGCCAGATTCCCGCGGCCTCGTCGTCATCGGTGTACACGGTGGCCCACAGCCGGTCCGGCGGAAACCCGAACCCGCCGTCGGCCTCCGAGCTGGTGAGCAGCTCCCAGGCGAAGGGGATCGCCTGCTCCTTGAAGTACTCGCCGAACGAGAAGTTCCCCAGCATCTGGAAGAACGTCCCGTGCCGGGTGGTCTTGCCCACCTCGTCGATGTCCGGTGTCCGGACGCATTTCTGCACGGAGGCCGCGCGGGCGAACGGCGGCTGCCGCTGGCCGAGGAAATAGGGCTTGAACGGCACCATCCCCGCGTTGACCAGGAGCAACGTGGGGTCCTCAGCGATCAGGCTGGCCGAGGGCACGATGGCGTGCCCTCGCTGCTCAAAGTAGCTAAGGAAACGGCGGGCAATCTCTGCCGACTCCATGAACGGCCATCCTTCGCGTGGTGAAAGCCCGGACCGACACCGGGGACCTGTCATTCGTCATTGCGGACTATCGAAGGTAGCGCCGGCTTGCTGCTCCTGGCGATTCAGATACTCTGCCATGCCCTCTCGCACGTCGCGAACGAACGCCACCCCTTCGGCGGTGGAGCGCCCGGCGCGGGCCGCGCCGGCCAGCACGCGGCGGCCCGTGAGCTGAGGCCGGCGGGCCGCCGGCGCCGCGCCGGGCTGGGGTCCGCGGGCGGCCGGGGCGAGCGCGCGCGCGAGGCGCCGGGCGCGCCGGTAGCCGCTCACCCCGAGCGTGGCGCCGAGCACGAGCCAGAAGGCGCGGCGGATCATCGCCGGACCCCGCTCCGGCCGGCGCGCCCGGCGGTGAGGGCGGGCTGCTGCGCCTCCGTCGCCACGGCCTCCGGCGCCACGGCCTCCGGGCGGCGCTGCGTTAGCTCGGGCCGGTCGGCCTCCGGGCGGCGGAGCGCGACCGCGCGGCGGACGCCGTAGGCGACGGCGGAGATCCCGGTCACCGGGGCGCCGACGGCGGCCGACAGCGCCCTGGCCAGTCCCGTCATGGCCGACACGTGCCCGGAGAGCTCAGCCATGTTGGCCGTGACCTGGTCCATGCTCGCGGTGATGGAATCGGTCCGGGTGAGCTGCTCGTTGGTGCGGTCGACTACGGCCTGGGCCTGTTCCAGGAGCGTGTCGGCGCGAGCACGGTAGCCGGTCACCAGCTCGGTCGCGGCGCCGATCAGTCGCCCCATGCGCAGCAGCACGAAGACACCCGCACAGGCCAGCAGGGCGAAAAAGCCGGCCGCGATCAGGGCGGCAAGCTGTCCGGCAGTCATCGGCGCTCGCTCCTTTGCCGTCGTGGGCGGCCGTCTTGTCCGCCGACCTTATCGCCATGCTGTAACCCGTCGGGCGATCTGGGTGGCAGGCGCTAGGCCCCCGCTCCCCCGGTGCTGTCTCCCGAAACGCCCGCGGGGGCTTCGCCGGGCGCGACCGACCGGTCTGCCGCTGCCGCGTCGCGAGCCTCGCTCCGGTCACCCGGAGCCTGGCCGGCCGGCGGGGCGAGGGGTGGGCCGGACGGTCCGTTATCGCCGGGTTTCAGGATCTCCCTGATGCGTTCGGCGCGCTCGGCGTACCGGGCCTCCGTGCCGTGCCGGGACGGCTGGTAGTAACGGCGGCCGGCGATGGAATCGGGCGCGTACTGCTGGGCGACCACCCCGGCCGGGTCGTCGTGCGGGTAGGAGTAGCCCTGACCGTGGCCGAGTCGCTGGGCGCCGGCGTAATGGGCGTCCCGCAGGTGCGCCGGCACGGGCCCGGCCAGCCCGGCCCGGACATCGGCGGCGGCCGCCTCGAAGGCCATGATCACCGCGTTGGACTTGGGCGCCAGGCACAGGTGGAGGACCGCCTGGGCCAGGTTCAGCCGGGCTTCGGGGAGCCCGACGAACTCGACCGCGTGCGCGGCGGCGACGGCCGCCTGCAGGGCGGTGGGGTCGGCCAGGCCGATGTCCTCGCTGGCGTGCACGATGAGGCGGCGGGCGATGAACCGGGGGTCCTCCCCCGCCTCGATCATCCGGGCCAGGTAGTGCAGCGCCGCGTCGGCGTCGCTGCCCCGGATGCTCTTGATGAACGCGCTGATCACGTCGTAGTGCTGGTCGCCCGCCCGGTCGTAGCGCACCATGGCGCGGTCGACCGCGCGCTCCAGGCTCTCGACGTCGATCACGCCGCCCTCGGGCACGCCGAGGGCGGCCGCCTCCAGGTAGGTCAGCACGCGCCGGGCGTCGCCGCCGGCCAGCCGCATCAGGTGCTCGGTCACCCCGTCTGCCAGGGTCACGGCGCCGTGCAGCCCGCGCTCGTCGGTCAGCGCCCGGCCGATCACGGCCCTGATGTCGTCGTCGGACAGCGGCCGCAGCGTCAGCAGCAGGGACCGCGACAGCAGCGGGCTGACCACCGAGAACGACGGGTTCTCGGTGGTCGCGCCGATGAACGACACCCAGCGGTTCTCCACCGCCGGCAGCAGCGCGTCTTGCTGGGTCTTGCTGAACCGGTGCACCTCGTCGATGAACAGCACGGTCTGCACGCCGGTGAGCCCCAGATCGCGGCGCGCGTTCTGCACCGCGGCGCGCACGTCCTTGACTCCGGCTGACACCGCCGACAGCTCGACGAAACGGCGCTTGGTGACCTGGCTGACGACATAGGCCAGGGTGGTCTTGCCGGTGCCCGGCGGCCCCCACAGCAGCACCGATATCCCGGCGTCGGTGTCCACCAGCTTGCGCAGCGGCGAGCCTTCCCTGGTCAGGTGGCGCTGGCCGATGACCTCATCCAGGATGCGCGGCCGCATCCGGACAGCGAGCGGCGCGGCGGCCCGCGCCGCCTCGTCTTCGGCCGCGTCGAACAGACTGTCGCGCTGACCGCCGGGGGCTCCTGAGGCTGGGAACACGGCTCGACAGTACCCGCCGGGC
>Ga0307373_10012705_pt1 | contig 11915 bp, 11 predicted proteins | sample OX2MG_FD_202534 | JGI IMG/M metagenome (GOLD analysis project Ga0307373, IMG submission 202534) | Soil microbial communities from Risofladan, Vaasa, Finland - OX-2 | ecosystem: Environmental > Terrestrial > Soil > Coastal area > Acid sulfate soil | place: Finland: Risofladan, Vaasa | collected...
GAGTTCCGGCGCAAGCACCGCGCGACCTCCTATCTGCGCGCGCCGATCCTGGCGCTCGACGAGCGGAGCCGTGGGCGTGCGGAACAACCGGGATGGTCAACCCGGGGGTGAAGCGGATCGCGACCTCCGCCACGGCCATCCTGGCCGTGATCGTCGGAGTCCTGACCGGGCTGGCCTGGAGGGCTTCGGAGAACGCGACGCACCCGCCGGCCGCGGCGTACGCGTGGCATCTCCGCGACTACCCCGCCCTCAGACCGCAGGAGGTCACGTTCCGGAGCGCCACCGGTGTGACCCTCGCCGGCCGGTTCTTTTCCGGTGCGACACGGCAGACTATCGTGCTCCTGCATGGCTACGGGGGCACTCAGGATGAGATGCTTCCGGTGGCCGATGCGCTCAACCGGGCCGGCTTCAGCGTCTTCACCTACGATCAGCGCGGTTGTGGCCGGAGCGGAGGTGTCATCACCTTCGGCGCGCTGGAGCAGCGGGACCTCTCCTCGGCCGTGGACTACCTCACCGCGCGCGGCGAAGTGGAGAGCTTCGGGGCCCTCGGCTTCTCGATGGGCGGCGCCACGACCGTGATGACCGCCGCCCGCGATCCGCGCATCCAGGCCGTCGTGGCGGACTCGGCGTGGTCCAACGTCTACCACTGGCTCAGGCCGAGCTTGCGCGGCGCCCTGTTGCATCCGAGCGCCCCCTTCTCGCCGGCCTCCCTCAAGCTGGTTGAGGTGCGCTCCGGGATCGATCTCGGGACGCTCCGCCCGGTCGACCTGATCGGCCGCATCAGCCCGCGCCCGCTGCTCCTGATTCACGGGACCGCCGATACCATCGTGCCGCCCGCGGACAGCCGGCAGAACTTCGCGGCGGCCGGGGAACCGAAAGCCCTCTGGTGGGTCTCCAACGCGGCGCACGGCCAGACGTTGCGTCCGGGGCACGCCGCTTACATGGATCGGGTAGTGGCGTTCTTCCTTCAGGCGCTGCCGACTCAGCACGGCGATCGTGAAGGCCGGCCCGTCAGGGGATAGCCGCGGTGGACGGCGACGGCCACGGCGTCCGCCCTGGCGATGGCGGTTGGTGTCGTGATAGCCATCTCCGGGATCTGCTGGATGTATACGATCAGCGCTCGCGCCGCTGCGACGGCCAGGCCGCCACGAGCGGCTCTGCGTCCGTCCGCCACCACTCCGTGCGGCCGTCGAGCCGGGGAAGCCCCCGGCACGCGCGTGGCTGTCAACTCAGGGTCTCTTGACCGATGACCGGGCGGTCATCGTGGGTCATTCCGTGATGACGGTCCGGGCATACCAGGACTACGCGCCTCGCGTGTCGGCGCACCCACCCCGCGCCGACGACTCGCGAGACCAGACGCCCGGGTCGATTACCCGCGGAACACGTAGCCGATGCCGCGAACCGTCTGGAGCAACTGCGGCCGCGCGGGATCCACCTCGAGCTTCTTGCGCAGACGCATGATGTAGACGTCGACCCGGTTCCCCTCCACCGCGAAGTCATAGCCCCACGTGCGCTCGATGAGGGTATCCCGGGAGATGGTGATGGGGCTGTTGCGCATCAGGCACTCGAGGATGCGCATCTCCGTTGGTGTCAGGGTGATTTCCCGACCGAGATCCGTGCGCACAGTAAGCTCACCGATGGATAGCTCGACCTCACCGACTTTGAGCACGGTTCCCAGCGGATGGAAATCCGCGTGCCGGCAGCGGCGGACGACCGCGTCCACGCGTGCGAGCAGCTCCTGCGGATCGTACGGCTCCACGACGTAGTCGTCGGCGCCGTGATCGAACGCGCTTATCTTGTCATTGCGATGGCTGCGATGGCTGACGAAGATCATCGGGCCGGAGTACCGCCGCGCTCGTAGCTCCTTGCACAGGTCGGTGCCGGTCATGTCCGGCAGCTCCGCGTCCAGGAGCACCGCGGCCGTCTCGTGCGCGGGCACGGTTGCCAGCGCCTGGGTGCCCGTAGGCACCAGCGTGACCGTGTGCCCCGCCTCCTGGAGGATGAAGCCCAGGAGTTTGGCCTGAACGGGTTCAGGATCCACCACCACGATGTGCATGTTCCCTCCCTCCGCCTTCCCAGACGGCCACCCTCCTCGAGGCTACCGTGACCATGCCTGGTGTCCCCACCGTGACGGGTGCCACGGAACAGCGCGACGTCGCCCTGTCAAGCCCGGCAGGCAGCCTCGAGGATGGGATCTATCAAGACACGCTATTGGTCCTCCCTTCCCGCACACAAAAACACCCGCCCAATGCATGCATCGGTCGGGTGCACCACTGGCTCCACGCGAGCGAGGTGCCCAAGGTTGCAGCTCGCGTATCAACGCCTCCTGATGTGGGACCCAGCATCACATGTCCAACCCAATATGTAAAGATATACGTACAGTAGGTTTCCGGGGCATTCTTCCCTCGCCGACAAGTGAGCAGGAGTGGGCCTTGCCGGCACCGATCCACGGCCGGTACGGCAATCGGTTGTCCCGCTAACCGCCAACTGTGGCGCGCGACCTCTCGGTGTGCGCCGGTGATCGTCCCCTTCGCGCTCCCGAACCGCGACACGCTGGAGACGCTCCTCGACCAGCCACGCGCGTCCGTCCGCGGTCATCCGGCGCACCGGTCACGTTTCAGAACTGCTACCTGCCGCGCCCCGACCGGTCACAGTCCGTTCACGCGGACCCCCTACGATCGACACTGTCAACTCCGGGGCGGAGGGAATCGCGCGTTCGGCAGCCCGGGTGACTCCGGAAGATGCTGGACCATGGCACAGGAGCGGAAGAATGCCCGAACGTCCGCGATTGGCAGTTGTCGGCTGCGGCTATTGGGGCTCCAAGCATATCCGCGTCGCGGCGGAGTGCGCGACGGTCGAGATGGCGCTGGCGGTCGACAGCCGCATCGAGCGCCTCGAGTACGTCCGGAGCATGTACCCCGGCGTCGCCACGTCGCCTTCCCTGGCGGTCGCCCTCGATGACGAGCGGATCGACGGCATCGTGCTGGCCACGCCGATCTCGACCCACTATGACCTGGCGCGCGCCGCGCTGCTGGCCGGCAAGCACGTCCTGGTCGAGAAACCGCTCGCCACGACGGAGGACGAGGCCCGGGATCTGCTCGACCTGGCCGACCGGCAGGACCGGGTGCTGATGGTGGGCCACACCTTCGAATACCACCCGGCGGTTGCGTACCTGCGCGACCTGGTCGCGAGCGGCGAGCTCGGCGACATCCACTACGTCGACTCGGTGCGGCTCAATCTCGGGTTGTTCCAGCGGGACGCCAACGTCCTGTGGGACCTGGCTCCGCACGACCTGTCGATCATCTTTTTCATCCTGGGCCGCCAGCCGCGCACCATCAGCGCCTGGGGACACAGCCACATCGTCCCGGACATCGAGGACGTGGCCTTCGCGAATCTGACCTTCGGCGATGGCATCTCCGCGCACCTACACGTGAGCTGGTTAGATCCCTGTAAGGTGCGGCGCGTCACGGTGGCCGGCAGTCGCGCCATGGCGGTGTTCGACGACGTCGCGCTGACCGAGAAGGTGCGCATCTATGACAAACGCTTCTCCTTCGCGCCGACCGGCGACCGCTACGCCGATTTCCAGGCGGGCTACCACTATGGCAATGTCGTCATCCCCCCGATCAGCACGGCCGAACCACTGGCCCTCGAGTGCGCGGACTTCGCCCAGGCTATCGCCACCGGACGGGGCGTTCGGGCAGACGGCAGCTCGGGGCTGCGGGTCGTCGCCGCGCTCGAGGCAGCCTCTCGCTCCCTGGCGCACCTGGGTCGCGTCGAGCCGCTGACGCACGAGTCCGAGCTGGCTCCGATGCTGGCAGGGGCGTCCCTCGACGATCGGTGGGCCGGTTATGCAGCGGAGTGAGCCGCTCGCCGTCGACCTCGCCGGCATCGCTCGCGCGGCGGTCAAGCGCGCGCTCGATGTGGTGCTGAGCGGACTCGCGCTCGTGCTGCTCGGCCCATTTCTCATGCTCGTCGCCCTGGCAGTGCGCCTGGACAGCGATGGCCCGGTCCTGTTCCGCCAGCAGCGTATCGGCCGCGGCGGCACGCGCTTCACCTGCCTCAAGTTCCGCACCATGGTCCCCGACGCGGATCCGGGCGTCCACCAGCGCGCGTTCGCGCGGGTCGTCGCCGGGCAGTCAGTCAGTGACGACTCGCGGTCTCCGTTCAAGCTCGTCAACGACCCGCGGGTGACGCGGGTGGGTGCGCTGCTGCGCCGAACGAGCCTGGACGAAATGCCCCAGCTCTGGAACGTGCTGCGGGGTGAGATGAGCCTCGTCGGACCCCGCCCGGCAATTCCCTACGAGCTGCAGCACTACCAGCCGTGGCAGCACCAGCGGCACCGCGTCAAACCCGGCATTACCGGTCTCTGGCAGGTCTACGGAAGGGGGACGATGGCCTTCGACGAGATGATGGCGCTCGACGTTCGGTACGCAAGGGAGTGGACGGTCTGGCTCGACGTGAAGCTACTGGCGCTCACGATACCGGCCACCATCATGCAGCGCGGGGCACGTTGACGCCGCGGAGGAAGGGCACAGTCATGAAGGTCCCGTTCGTTGATCTTCGCGCCCAGTACGCTGGGATCGAGCACGAAATCGCCGAGGCCATGCAGCGGGTGTTGGCCAGCTCGAGCTTCGTCGGCGGCCCGGACCTCGACGCGTTCGAGGAAGAATTCGCCGCGTACTGTGGCGCCAGGCATGCGATCGGCGTGGCCAACGGCACCGACGCGCTGCACCTGACCCTGCGCGCGTTCGACATCGGCCCGGGCGACGAGGTCATCACCGCGGCCAACACGTTCATCGCCACGGCGGCTGCCATCGAGATGGTCGGCGCGCGCCCGGTCCTGGTCGACGTCGACCCGGAGACCCACACCATCGATCCGATACACATCGGCGCGGCCATCACCCCACGGACCCGGGCGATCGTCCCGGTGCACCTGTACGGCCAGCCGGCGGACATGGATCCGATCATGGCGATCGCCGAGCGCTATGGGCTGATCGTGATCGAGGACGCCGCGCAGGCGCACGGGGCGGAATATCGCGGCCGGCGCGTGGGGAGCATCGGCCACGCCGCCTGCTTCAGCTTCTACCCCGCCAAGAACCTCGGCGCCTACGGCGACGGCGGCGCGATCACGACCAACGACTCGGCGCTGCTCTCCGCCATGCAGCGGCTGCGCGATCACGGACGGACCAGCAAGTACGAGCATGCGACGATCGGCTACAACAGCCGCCTCGACAACCTCCAGGCGGCCGTGCTCCGGGTAAAGCTCCGGCATCTCGACGACTGGAACCGACAGCGTCGGCAGGTGGCCGCGTGGTACGCGGAAGCGCTGGCGGACACCGGGGTCGGCATACCCGCCGTTCGCCGGGGTTCGACCCACGTGTACCACCTCTTCGTGATCACCGCTCCCGATCGGGAGGTCCTGGCCGCCCGGCTGAGGGAGGAGGGCATCGCCACCGGGATTCACTATCCATTGCCGCTCCACCTGCAGCCGGCCCTGCGTCATCTCCGGTACCGGCTCGGGCAGATGCCGAACACCGAACTCGAGGCCGTCGAGATCCTCTCGCTGCCGATGTACCCGGAGCTGGCGCGCGAGCAGGTAGAGCAGGTCGCCGGGGTCATTCGTGCCACCCGGACGTCGCGCGCGCCGGCCATGGCGGCGGCGATGTAGCCGGCGGACGGTGATGCGGCGTGGGTTGATGTCGATCCAGCCGGCATCATGGCACGGCGCCGGCCGGGCGCCCCGGAAGCGGGGCGCCCACGTGCCGTGAAGGCGGGGCCGGACGGGTGGTCCGCGCCGTCAAACGTGACGGCGCGTCGGCCACGGCCGGTTGGCATCGCACCGGCCGCTCGGGCCGCTCCCTGCACGGAGTGTAATCTGTAGCCTCCGCTCTGTTCATCGCGCGTTCACCGACTCCCGCTATGCTGACGGCATCGAGGATAGGGGGATGGCACGGCCCCAGCGGCGCCAGCGATGCCGCCGCCCACCCCACCCCATCCCGTGGCGCGCGGCCCCCACCCGGCCGCGCGCTGGTCCTCGCCGTCAGCCGGCCAGCCCGGCGCGATCAGGGTGTTCCCGATCCATCGCCGAGGAGTCGCGGTGAAGCGCTACGTCGCCACCATCTACCGCCGCAAGTGGTTCTACCTCTCGGTGATCGTCCTGCTGCTCGGCGCCGCGGTCGCCGGCTCGGCCGTGCTCTCCAACCCCTACCAGACAACGGCGCGCATCTGGGTGGACCGTCCCACGGTCAGTAGCGTCGTCGACCAGCAGCAGACCTTCGTGACCCAGACACCCGCCCAGCAGCAGGGCGACATGCTGTACCAGTTGATCCAGACCGACTCGTTCATGATCGCGATCCTCAAGGACACGTCGGGCGCGGGGCAGCTCAACGGCGACCTCCAGCATGACGGGAGGGTCGTCGCGACGGTCCGGTCTGGCCTGGCGTACAGCGTACTCGGCCCGAACACGCTGATGATCTCGCTGAAGGGCGGACAGCCGCAGCTCAGCCAGGAGATCGTCCAGGGGACTATCGATGAGTTCCGCAAGTGGCTGCTGCAGAGCCAGTCGGAGCAGAACTCGACGGAGATCGCCTACTATCAGCAGCAGGTCAAGACGCTTCAGGATCAGGTGACTGCCGCTCAGCAGGCACTCGATACCTTCACCAGACAGAACCCGAACCTCGTCCAGGGCTCGCCGCAGTACCTGACGCTCCAGCGCCTGGGTTCGGACCTGGATTCGATGCGCACGCTGGAGACGGCGGCCGAAAACAAGCTGAATCAGGCACAGCTGGTCAGCTCGATGACCAGCAATAGCCAGAGCACGCAGTTCCGGGTGCTCGACCGCCCCGGAACCATGCTCTCGACCCGTTCCCGCCTCAAGTACCTGGGGCTGGGGCTCGGTGCCGCGCTGGGCCTGGTGACGACGATCATCATCCTGGTGACCTGGCAGGACAAATCCGTCCGCACCGGCGACGACCTGGCTGAGATCACCGACCTGCCGATCCTGGCGGTCGTCCCGCACTTGAGAAGCCGACCGAAGACGGCGTCGACGGTGACCGCTCGACAACCGGCAGGTGATCACGTTCAGGTGTCCCCGTCGGCTGTGGACGCCGTATAGGCCGGACTCCGGGTGTGTCATACGCCGTCGCGGCGGGGTCGGGCGCGTGTCGATAGGGAGACTGAGGGGAACACATGTGGGGGAAAACCAGGGCTTCATCGCCGGTCATCGCCCCGGACGGGCTGGTCCGCGACCTCTACACGCGCCTGTTCCTGCATGCCGGGGGCGCCACGTCCCTCGTCCTCGGGGTGACCAGCGCGCTCGACCAGGAAGGCAAGACGACCACCGCGCTGAACCTCGCCAGCGTGCTTGCCAGTGACCGCGGCGTCGTCGATTCGACGGATGGCAAAGGCGACGTGCTGGTCGTCGACTGTCACCGGTCGCCCATCACCGCCAGCCACTATCTCGGAGTGGCGCCGGGCCCGGGCCTCACCGACTACCTGAAGCGCTCCCGCACGCTCGATGACGTCATCTGCCCGACCGACCGCCACTACCTCAAGCTCATGCGGGCCGGAGACGACCCGCACAATCTCTCGGTCCTGATTCGCACCGAGGCCATGTGGAACATGATCCGTACCTGTCGCGAGCGGTTTCGGCTCACGATCCTCGATCTGCCGTCGGTGCTCACGACGAGCGACACCCAGGTGCTCGCCGGTCTGGTGGATCGCGTGGTCCTGGTCGTTCGATCCGGCGTCACGCCGGCGAGGGCGATCACCGATGCGCTGACGAGAGTTGACCGCTCGAAGTTCGTCGGGATCGTCCTCAACGATCACCGGCGCGACCTGCCGGCGTGGTTGGACAGCCGGCTGTAACGTGCCGGGGAGGTAGCGAGCGTTGGTCGGCCTGATTCCGGTGGTGGCGTTCCTGGCGATATTCATGGGAGTGGGCATGTCCACGCGCGAGTTTGACGGCCGCGTGCGCCGGCGCCTGCTGCTCGGGATCGTCGTGCTGGTGGGACTCCTCTTCGCCCTCGGCTTACGTTGACCGCATCATGATGGATAGCTCCCTCTCCTACCCGGCGCGAGACTACGTTCGCCGGCAGCGCCGGATCGACGCGCTGACCGCCGCGGCGATCGTGCTGGTCACGCTCGCGTCGGCGTCGGCACTGGCGCTGGGGATCTCGCCATTGATCCCGCTCGCACTGCTGACCGTCGCGGGTGGCTCGGTCGCGATCGGCGTACTGTGGCGACGGCCCGTGCGGATCGTCTACCTCCTCGTGCTCTGCGCGCTGGTCGTCGAGCAGTACCCGATCGTTGGGCTGGATCCGGTGACCACCCACATACCCTTCTACCAGACGTTGTCCGGCGCCTTCCGGATTCCGGTGAGCGTCAGCCCGGCGGAGCTCATCCTGCTGCTCGGCATCGCGGCAGTCCTGCTGCCGCCCCTCGCCCGGAAGCGCCGGCCCTCCGGGTTCTACCGCGGGGCCCTCTTCGGACCGATGATGTTCTTCCTGCTGGCGATCGTCGTGGCCTTTCTGAACGGCTTCCTGGGGGTCTTCGCAAGCTCGGGCTACTGGCAGAACGCCGCCTGGGCCGAGGGCCGCTCCTTCGTCTATCTGATCGCGGCCTACGTCCTGGCGAGTAACCTGGTCGTCACCCGGGAGGATCTGACGCCGATCGTCTGGATCCTGGTGCTGGGGCTCGGCTTCAAGGGGTTCCAGGGCATCCAGAACTACGTCAGCGAGCAGCAACTGGGGCTGCACCTCGAGGCCATCACCGCGCACGAAGACGTGCTGTTCTACGCCGCCTTCTTCCTCTTCCTCGCCGCGCTGTTCGTCTACCGTGGCCCGCGTCGCCTGCGGAAGGTCATGCTCTGGTGCCTACCGGCGCTCGCGTTCACCGACCTCGCGACCAGCCGCCGGATCGCGTTCTTCGTGCTGGGAGCGGGGGCGCTGGTCTTCGCGGCGGCCCTGTTCAAGAGCCGCAAGCGCCTCTTCATGCGCATCGCACCGCCGGCCGTCGTGCTGCTGACCGTGTACGCCGTGATCTTCTGGAACCATCCGTACAACACCGTCGGCCAGCCGATCCGCGCCTTCCGCTCGCAGTTCGGCTTCGCCGACGCGCGCGACCAGTCCTCCGACCAGTGGCGGGTGCTCGAGAACCAGAACATCACCCTGAATATCCGCCAGGCGGGGCTGACCGGGCTCGGTTTCGGCCGGCAGTACACGTTCTACGTCGCCGAGCCGAACCTGCTGGCGGTCGATCCGACCACGGGGCAGACGACCGGCTTCGTCTACTGGACCTACATCACCCACGACTCGGTCTTCTGGGTCTGGATGAAGATGGGGGTGCTCGGGTTCGTCGCCTTCTGGTACCTGATCGGTTCGGCCGTGGTCGTGGGGATCATCACCGTCCGTCGATTGAACGACGGCTACCTGCGTGCCATCGCGTTGACCACGGCCGGGCTGGTAGTGATGCAGGTCGTCTTCTCGTACGGCGATCTCGGGCTGACCTACTCGAGAACCATGATCCTCCTCGGCTGCATGCTCGGCGTTCTGGTGCGACTGCCCGAGCTCGACACTCCGCCCGAGCCTGTACCCGTGCCGGCCTCGACTCCCCGAGCGGTTGAGCGTACCTGGAGCCAGGTTGGAGCCAGCACCGCATGAGCACGCTGCGACGCGCGATCGGCAACGGTGGGGTCATGATGGCGGCCCAGGGGATCACCTGGACGTCGACGCTGCTGCTCACGGCGGCACTCGGCCGCCGCCTCGGCGATGCCGGGTTCGGGGATCTCTACCTGGCCATGTCGTTCGGCGTCATCTTCTCCGTGCTCGTTCAGTTTGGGCTCGATCAGCAGCTCGTGCGGGCTGTCGCCCGGGATCGGAGTCTGGCCGGCGCTTATCTGGCCAACTCGCTGGCGATCAAGGGCGTCCTGGGACTGCTGGCCTACGGCCTGATCGTCGGGCTCGCCCAGGCGCTGCACTACCCGTCCGACGTGCGACGCACCATCGCGGTCTATGCCGTCATTCTGCTCTTCAACGGTGTCTCGACGTCGTTGACCGCGGTGTACCAGGCGGCGGAGTTCCTCTTTCCGGCCGCGATGGGGGACGTCCTGGAGAAGGTCTTCGACGCGGTGGTCGGCGTGCTCGTGCTCACCCACGGAGCCGGGATCTCCACTATCGCCGGCGTCTTCGTGGTCGGTGCCGCCGTCAACGCCGCCTGGAAGACGGCGTTCCTGCGCCGGATGCCGGCGATGACGCTGACGATCGATCCCGCCGTCGTGCGCGGGCTCCTGCTGGGCGCGCTGCCGTTCTTCCTCTACTGGGCGCTCGGGTCGGTCTACTACCGGGTCGACGCGATCCTGCTCTCGAAGATGACCGACGCGGCGGTGGTCGGCTGGTACGGCGCGGCCTACAAGCTGTTCGATACGCTCGTCTTCCTGCCGAACATCGTCTCCAGCGCGATCCTGTACCCGATCCTGTCGCGACTCTCGGTCAGCTCCCACGACGATCTGAGACGCGCGTTGAGCAAGGGGCTGAGCGTGATCCTCATCATTGGCATCCCTATCTGTACGGGGATGTTCGTGCTGGCCGCACCGATCATCCACCTGGTCTACGGGCAGCCGGAATTCGTCCACGCGGTGCCGGCGCTGCGCTGGCTGGCCGTGGCGCTCCTGATCCTGTACGTCAACTCGATCCTGGCGGCCGCGGTCTTCAGCCTCAATCAGGAGCGCAAGATGACGGTGGTCGCGGCCCTGGCGACCGTCGTCAACTTCGGGCTCAACTGGCTGCTCATCCCGCACTTCCAGCACGTCGCCGCCGCGGCCGTCACCGCGGGCACCGAGCTGTTCATCCTCGGCTACCTGCTGTCCGTCATGCCGCGAGATCTCCTCAGCGCCGGCACGGCCGTCGTGTTCGCCAAGTCCCTGGGCGCTGCCACCTCGATGGCGGCCGTGCTCTACGTTCTGCGGGGCCAGAGCATCTTCCTGCTCGTGCCGGCCGGGGGCGCCGTCTACGTCGTGGTCGGGCTGCTGCTGCGCGTGGTACCGGCCGAGGACGTCCGGGTCCTCCGGCGGGCGCTCGCGCTCCGCCCAGCCCAGCCGTCGCCGGGCAGCGAGACCGCGTGAGGGGGGAGCGACGATGAACGCCAGAGAACTGGCCCTGCAGGTCGTGCGGTATCTCACCAACAACATCGTGGTGCACGTGCCGTCGTACACGCTCCGCCATGCCTGGTACCGGCGCGCGGTGGGCATGGAGATCGGGGACGGAGCCGCGCTGAAGATGGGGCTCTACGTCTACGTCGGCGGCCGGCGCCGGCTGGGGCGACCCAGCATATCCGTCGGGGACCACACCGTGATCAATCAACAGTGCTGCCTCGATGGGCGCGGTGGGCTGCGCATCGGGCGGAACGTCAACATCTCACCCGGCGTCTGGCTGCTCACCGACGGCCACGATATGCACGACCCCTTCTTCGGGGAGACCCTGGAGCCCATCGAGATCGGGGACTTCGCCTGGCTCGGCAGCCGCGCGACGGTACTGCCCGGCGTGACGATCGGCGAGGGCGCCGTGGTGGCGGCCGGCGCGACCGTCACCAAGGATGTGCCGCCCTTCACGGTCGTCGGCGGGGTGCCGGCGAAGCCCATGGGCACACGGTCGAGGGACCTGCGCTATCGGGTGGACTACCGGCCGGTTCTGGAATAGGACGACGAGGGGCTGCGGCGATGCGGATACTGTTTCTCACCCCCTACCTGCCCAACCCGCCGCAGTCGGGTGGGCGCCGGCGCCTCCACGAACTGATGTCGGGGTTGGCCCGCACGCACTCGGTGTCGGTCGTCTCGCTCGTCGAGGCGGGCGGGGACCACGCGCAGGCGATCGCGGCCACGCGCGCGTACTGCGACGAGGTGGTCACCGTTCCGAGTGATC
>Ga0307373_10012706_pt1 | contig 11915 bp, 13 predicted proteins | sample OX2MG_FD_202534 | JGI IMG/M metagenome (GOLD analysis project Ga0307373, IMG submission 202534) | Soil microbial communities from Risofladan, Vaasa, Finland - OX-2 | ecosystem: Environmental > Terrestrial > Soil > Coastal area > Acid sulfate soil | place: Finland: Risofladan, Vaasa | collected...
TTAGGCCCTGGGCTGTCCCCTATCGAACCACACTCACTGGGCCTCAGCGACTCCCTCGATGAGGTCGTCGAAGAGTTCGCGGCGGTCACTCTGGCCGCGCTGATCCGCGTGCTTGCGCTGACGTTTCGAGATCGTCACGAACTGCGGACCGGTCTCGAAGAACCCACACCGTTCACAGACGCTCTCGAAGACGCAGTCGAGTAGGGCGGGCCTCGTGCAGTGACCATTGGCCAGCAGCCGACGGTGGTCGTTCGGAGGCGCAGTCATGACGGCGGCGGCGGGGAGATGCGAGGCCATCTCTCGGTAGTTGACTTCGACCGCGTGGGTCACCCTGAAGTACTCGTCGGCCACGGTCTGGTCCGAGATGCGAGCGTAAGTGAGCGTCATGTCCATCGACCGGTGGCCGAGCAGCGCAGCAATTGCCTCGAGGCTCATGCCCCGGTTGATCGACTGGGTGGCCAGGGTGTGGCGCAACTGATGAGGGTGGACGTGACCGATCCCGGCTCGCTTGGCCACGGCGGCGACGTAGCGCTGGATGGTGCGCCTGTCGAACGGCTTCCCGTCGTCTCGCTCGACCAAGAATCCAGAACGCGACGGTCCACGCCACGCCTTGTAGTCGACGATGAGATCGAACAGCATCGGCAGCAGGGGAACGTAGCGATCGTTGTGCAACTTGCCGACCGGGATCCGGAGCTGGTGGAGGTCTCCGAGCTTGACCATGGCATCGTCTTCGAGGGCGGCGAGCTCGCCGACGCGCATCCCGGTGCGGGCCAACAGCTCCACCATGAGCCGCCGTCGCCGGTTCGGGTCCTGGGCCAGCGCGGCCATGAACCTGGCCGCCGTCGGATCGTCCAAGAATTTGGGCAACGCGTCGTCGAGGACGGGGAAGTCGGTCGAGTGGATCGGGAGCCGGGCCGGAGCGTCGTCGTAGTCCCACTCGATGATCCGCTCGAAGAACGTGCGCAGGAAGCCGAGGCGGTGCCGGATGGTGGTGGTCGACAAGGGTTTGCCTCCCCTCCCCGGTCGGGCAGCCTGCCAGGTCTTGAAGTCCTCGATGTGGGTCCGTCCGATGGCGGCCACCGACACGCAGGTGGGATCGGCCGTCGTGACCCGGTGGGCGAAGAGCCGGAGGGCCAGGTCCACCGCTGACACGGTGGCAGGACGGGACGAGACTTCGAGTTGTTCCAGGTAGGAGGCCATTGTGGCGACCATTCGGGGCGCTCGGACGACGATCTCGCCCCACGTAACCTCGGGCGTCCCGCCTCCCGGACGGCGGGCCTTCGGATGCGCTACTTGGGCCAGGGCGGTCATTGGGCCACACCCACCAGAGCCTGAGCCTCAATGGCTTCGACGGCCCGTCGGTACTCGTCGGCCAGCCAGTCGGCGCCCAAGTGCAGATAGACCCGTGTCGAGGAGATCGACCGGTGTCCGGCCTGGGCCTGGATGGCCTCGATGGCCATGCCCGCCTCCCGCAGCCGGGTGAAGCAGGTGTGGCGCAGCTCGTGGCAGGTGCCGTGACTGAGTCCGGCCCGTCTGCGTGCGGCCCGCACGATCTCGTCGAGTCCCGGTGTCGACAGTGGCTGTCCTCTGTGCTGTCCTTTGAGCGAGACGAACAGCGAGTCGCTCGTGGTTTCGACCGGTCGTTCGTCGTTCATGTAGCGGGCGACTGTGGCGAAGAACGTGGGCGAGAGCGGCACCAACCGCTCATGGCCGCCCTTGCTCTCGGTGATCATCACCCGCCATTCACCCAGTCGGAGGTCGCTCAGTTTCAGACCCAGGACTTCGCACCGCCGCAGTCCTCCGAGCACCATGGCCTGGACCATGGCCCGGTCCCGGTCGGTGCGCAGTGCGGCCATCAACGCCTCGACCTCTTCGGGATCGAGGATCCTCGGCAGTCGACGGACCCCACGCACGAGCGGCAGGCCCCGACCGGAGCGTGACCGGCTCTGGCGGGTGGCAATGCCCCGGGGCACCGGGTTCACCGTCACGCCGACATCGTCACGGGTGATCAGGTAGCCATAGAGGCTCGAGACTGCGGCCAGCCGGCGCTTGATCGTCGCCGCCGACAGTCCCGACCCACCGTCGATCCGGACAACGTTCTCGGCACCTGGCCGTGGACGGCGTTGCGCGGTCACGAAGGCCATCACGTCCCTCGGGGTGATGTCGGTGGGCTCCTTCGCCACCACGGTGAAGAACACACTCAGGTCGTGGGCGTTGCACCGCACGGTGTTCGGGCGGGCCCGGCCCACCACGAACTCCAGAAACTGATCGACCAACTCGTGGCCGATTCTGTACTCGCGTTCACCGTCTGGACGGACGTGACTCTCGAATGTCGGACTCCACACCACCGCACACCTCCTTGTCGGGCTTGCACCCGAGGAGGATCCCCCGGATGCCTAGCCCAAGGGGTGGATCACCTGTATAACCGGTGGTCGGGGGCAGTCTGAGGCTGTAACGAGCGGGCGTTCTGGGACTCGGGTTCGGTAAGGGCGACTGGTCGCTTGGGTACGGGTATCCCAATCGTGCCGGTCTGCCCCACCGACCCGATAGGGGTTACCAAGAAAAGTTCCCTGCACTCAGTGGTCGTGGCGAATCAGCATGACTGGACACGGTGCGTGGTGGGCTACGTAGTCGCTGACCGAACCACCGAAGAGTCGGCTCAACCAACCCTTGCTGGACGATCCGACCACTAGCACGTCTGCGTTCATCTCGCTGGCGACTCGGACGATGACTGCCCCCGCCTTTTCATCGTCTGGAACCAGATGAACCTCCACTTCGGCTCCGAGCACCGAGGTGGTGCGATCGAGCGCGGCTTGCCCTTCGGCGGTTGCCCTCTTCCAATCCTTCTCCGCTTGCTTGTCGCTGATACCTGGACCCTCTATGCCCCCGGCGTCAGCCATGGGGTCCTCATATTCGGGGATAACCGCTACGAGTACTACGTGAGCCCTGGGGCGTAGCAGGTCCATGGACCGGCGGGCCGCGTCGATCGCAGACTCGGATCCATCGGTTGCCACGAGGATGTTCATGTGTTCCTCCATTGATCCCCGCGTCTAATTCCAGTGCGCGACATCCAGTGGGCGCGTGATGGGCCATCGGTCCCCCGAGCGGAGGAAGCCGACAATGCTCTCGTGTGTCTGCGCTCAGGACGCAGGGGGAACCACCTTGGCATCTGGGCCGGGAAAGAACTCGCTCTCGTGACCGTCGTCCCACCTAACCCGATAATGCTCACCGGCAGGCCCCCCCATCACCTCCAGGATCTGGCCATTTCGCTTAGCGGAGTCGACCGTGACCGACTCGACGATGATCCGGTCTCCTTTGTTTGCGTGCATAAGGCGCTCTGCCTCCCTGTCGTAGACCCGGCAGCCTCGGAGTCAGCCCCGGACATCACTCATCTCGGCCAGGGTCGGCATGCGTTCGCATCAACCTTCCCTCCCCGTCTATTCATCTTCCTCCTTTGATGCTCCCCCCTTGGCCGCATGCTCCACAGGGCCGAAGGTCCTTTGATTCGCCCATTTCCTGATCCTTGGCCATCGGCCCCAATCTCCGAATATCGGATCAGGACGAGTCTTTTGGCCCTGACCTTCGATCAGAACGGCCCGTAGGCTCAGAAGCAGAGACGTTGGTGAGGCGAAACGAGAGATGGATGAGAAATGACTGAGGCTGATTGGAAGGATATTGCAATCATCGGGCGGACTTCCGAGAAGGAGATCGACGACAGAGTCGAAGTTGAGTGGCAGTTGAGCGCCAAGCCCGCACTGGAGTGGGCGGAGATCTTCCAGATGGCCGATCTATCGGAGAGGGAAGGAACCCTCGAATGGGTATTCGGCGGGGGTCCCGACGTCTTACTCGATTCCGTTCGGTGGTTTGTTCCTACAAGAGAGATCGAGAATGCAGACGCCGAAGTGCGGCACCGCCTCAACATGGCTAACGGAAGGTTCAGGATGTATCGCACGGAGCAGCACGGTACGTCGGTCGAATAGGAGCGAGTGTGCAGAGCGCTTCCCCAATGCCGAACCCAGATGACATCAAGGACGTCCTCGCAGCAATCGGGCTCTACGAAGATGGCGACGAAGATTGCAATAACCATCTCCTTGATCATGAGACAGGACTCGACCCGGCCACGGTCGATGAGATCCTCGACTATCTATGGAAGGCAGATCAGATTGAGGGGATCTTGACACTCGGTGGTCGCAATCCCTCTTTGGACGACCTCCGACGAGTCTTGCCCGATCGCCCACGGCTGTGGGGCGAGGATGGGCGGTATCGGACTGGGTAGCAAGCGCCGCTGACCCGGCCATCTGGGGCACTCCGGTGTGACGATCTGTTGTGTCAGTTTAGGTTGACACATCAGTAGTGTCAGTCTATACTGACAGGCATGGACATCGAGGCACTCAGCCGGAATCTCTCGTCGGACGACCCGGCAATTGGGCTTCGCGCCTCGTTGGCGCTACATCGCCTGGCTGAGAGAGTCGAGGCGAAGCACGTCGCGGCGGCCCGGGAAAAAGGCTGGTCGTGGCAGCAGATCGGAGACGCCTTGGGAGTCACCCGCCAATCCGTGCACACCAAATACAACAAGGAGTCATCATGACCACCGAATCCATAGTGCCAGAGGTGCTTCACCCCTGGACCATCTATATGCGGGCCAGTGAGGAGGCTCGTCGCCGAGGTGATCGCCGAACTGGCACCGATCACGTCGTGCTCGGCTTGTTGGAGGATCCCTCGATCGAAGTCGTGTTGGGCGTGGGCCAGCAGCAAGCTCGCCAGGCCCTTGAGTCGCTCGATCAGGAAGCCCTGGGCGCCCTGGGCCTGGCGTCCGGCACCGACGCTCCCCCACTGCCGATGCGCGCCGTGCCGAAGAAACCGACGATCAGAGCCGTCCTGAAAGATCGCCTCCGCATGACGCCCGCGGCAAAGAAGGTGCTCGAGGAAGCGGTCAAGCCGATGCGCCGGAAGACCCAGGTCACGGCCCAGCAGGTGCTGGCCCAGATCCTCACTCTCCAACCACCAGATCCTGCGGCGGTGCTGCTGGGCGCTCTCGGCGTGAACACGTCAGAGGTTCGGCGCCGATTGGATGTGGTCACGCCCGACAGTTGAGTCCCCAGCGAGGCACCCCTCAACCCGCTCGGCATCGGCACATCCCGAACGCCCGTCGCCCGATCCTTTCGAACGACTGCTTGTGGGGCGAAACGGAAATCGGTGTGGTGGGACTTGCGGGCTCATTCGGCGACTCCGAAGAGAGCGATCCGATTCGGCCTGCGTCTGAGCGTCCGATCATCGTTGCACCGGCACGACCCCAGCATTGGCGTTGCGCCAACTGGTCGGGCCACGGAACATGGAGACTCGTAATGGCGCTCGCTTGGGCCGTCGATCAAGATGATGCACACGACGGCGAAGCGGAGCACTCTCAGCGTCACTCGGGGTCAAGTAACGCCATTGGTGAGGCTGCGCAGCCGGTCGAGGTAGCTTCACCTCGCACCCTTTCGGTACTCGTCGTCGAGGACGAAGTGGCCATGCGGCAATCACTATCGGCAATCCTCGAGAGTCGGGGTCATGGAGTCGTCGAGGCCGAAGATGGCCTGGTCGCATTGCGTCTGCTCCAAGAGCAGAGGTTCGACGTGCTCGTCCTCGACCTTCACATTCCGAACGTCGATGGGATGGCCGTTCTCCGACAGATCGAGGTGCCTCCGCCCGTGGTGATCGTCCACTCGGCGTTCGCTTACTACCCGCTGGACGCGCTGCGCGATGAGTTGGGTGCCAAGGTGTTCCGCTACATGAAGAAACCCGTGCCACCGCTCGAACTCATCGCTGTTGTCGAAGAGGCCGCCGCCGAACTGGATCGCCAGCTTGCAACCACCAAAGCGCTCGAGGTCGCCCAGTGCCATGAGGGTACACCGGGCAGCCCTGAACGGAAGGCTGAATGGTTAGGCCCTGGCGTCTGACTCCGAAGCGAGGCCTCGCAGCAGCTCAACGTCTGTGTTGTCTTTTGCTCGCCAAGCCCTGCCGTTTCGCAGGGTCGGGAACTGCTCCTTCATGGCCAGCATGCCGGCAACGCTCATGGCGGGGATATCAATCCCGTCGAGCACTCCCGGCACGTCACTGAACGATCCGGCTGGGAACACCCAATCAGACCAGCGACCCATCGTCGTGAAGGTACCGTCTGGCTGGCGATCAAAGTAAGCCGTGCTGAAATCAATCCGGTGCCATGTGAACTCGCAAGCCTCCTCGGGTGGCTGTGTTGCGAGGGCGGTCGCACCTGCTTCAACAAGGATGGCTTTGGTTCGCTCGTCACCTGTGCGTTCAACCCAGAATTCGATGTCACCGTGGTCACGGGTGATCCGACCGATCCTCGCGTCCAGACCCCAACCTCCAAAGAGCCAGGCTGAACTGTCGGCCACTCGCAACACATTCACCACGAGGTGAATGACACGGAGCTGCGCCAGCGCCCTCTCTTCCACCTAATGAGCTTCCCACGCTCGGCCGGGTTGACCTGTCCCTCGGTGTCGGTAGGTGATACCCCAGCGCCGCCGTTCAGGTCGGCGCCCAATAGAGTCCAATCGATCAGAGGGTGCGGGAGCCGTCCAGCTGGATCATGGCGTTGGTGGGTAGCTCTTCGACGGTGACGTCGGGAACCGGGAAGTTGAAGTCCGAGTACTTGCGCACCGCCGACTGGCGGTAGCGGGTGGTCGAGTGCACCGGGTCGGGATCGAACTGCGGGATCACTTTGGTCCCGAACACCTCGAGCATCTCGTGGACCTCGTCCTCCATCAAGGAGTCGGACGGCAGCCCGAACACGACTTGATCGCAGCCCACCGTCTGGTACTTGGACACCTGCTCGGCCACCTCGTCGGGCTCACCACAGAGCAACCATCCCTCCTCGATCAGATGGTCGAGCATCGACTCGTCGGTGATGGTGTGGGGCCGCTCCGGCCACACCGGGACCCCCTCCTGGTGGGGGATGGTGTCGTGGTAGTTGCACACCAACGAGTAGAGGTACCCGCGGCCGCGGCGGAGGGCGATCTGGCGGGCCTTCTTCCGGTCGTTCATGCAGATGACCGCATTGGTCATCATCACGTTGTCGTTCTTGAATTGGCCAAGCGGCTCGGTGCAGTTGGCGATGCCCTCTTTGTAGGCGTCGATGCGGCCCTTCAGGTTGTAGATGGGCTCGAAGTTGAAAGCGATGGCACCGATGCCGAGCTCGCCGGCCTGGGTGAACGTACCCGGGTTGCCGCAACCGACCCAGATGGGCGGGTGGCCCTTGCCCTCATAGGGCTTGGGCAGGATGTTGTGGGGATAAGGCACGGTGAAGTGCTCTCCCTCGAACATGTAGTCCTTCTGCTCCCACATCCGCGGGATCTCGCGGATGACCTCGTTCCACTCGGCTTTGGTGGAGTTCTTGTCGAGGATGTTGAAGGCGGCGATCTCGTGGCTGCCGGCACCCCGTCCGGTCCCCCACTCGAAACGGCCCTCGAGGACGTGATCGAGGAGCGCCACCCGCTCGGCCGCCCGGACCGGGTGGTTGACCCGGGGCGAGAGGTTCATGATGCCGGTACCGATGTGGATGCGATCGGTGGCGTGGGCCAGGTATCCCATCACCACCTCGGGTGACGACATGTGGCTGTATTCGGAGAGGGTGTGGTGCTCGCCGATCCATGCGTACTTCCAGTTGTACTTGTCCGCCTCGACTACGTAGGCGATCTCGCGCTTGAACATCTCGTGTTCGCAGGCGGGGTCATGGGCCGCCGGGCCGGGCACGTAGCCGTTGAGAAAGACTCCGAACTCCATAGTGGTGGTGCTCCTCTCGTTCCCCAGACGGCGCATTCGGGGATGGGAATCCTCGCTCCGGGCGCGTTGGAAACGTAACACGGAGACCGACTAAATTGCAACGTGTTCCAGTTTTTATGCCTAGCCGGGGTCGCCTCCACACCTAGGGTGGCTCCTGACAACAATGGGGGACGATGCCGACCATCGACGAACTGATCCGAGCGCGGGCCGGCGATCACCACGCCGGCCTGATGTTCGGGGACCGCACCTGGACCTACGCCGAGGTGGTGTCGGCCCAGGCCGATCGGGCCGCCGTCCTGACCCGGTTGCGGGCCCCGGGGCCCTTCCACGTCGCCCTGCTGTTGGACAACGTGCCCGAGTACGTGTTCTGGCTGGGTGCCGCCGCCCTCTGCGGGGCGGTGGTGGTGGGCGGGAACCCCACCCACCGGGGGGACGAGCTGGCCCGTGACCTCTCCCACACCGAGTGCCAGTTGCTGATCACCGACGACAGCTACTTCACGTTGGTCGAGGGCTACGACCTCGGACCCGGGCTCCCACCGGAGCGGATCCTGATCATCGACAACCCGGAGGGAGACGTCGACGGCAACTCTGGCACCCCTTACGGTGCGCGGTTGGCGGCGGCGGCCGGAGCCCCGCTCCCCGACCCGGCCGCCGCCGGGGTCGAGGAGAGCTCGCTCGGTCTGCTGCTGTTCACCTCTGGCACCTCCGGCGCGCCCAAGGCCTGCTTGTGCAGCCAGGGACGGTTGGCCCGGATCGGCACCACCGTGGCCCAGATGTTCGAGCTCACCGCCGAGGACGTCTGTTACATCCCGATGCCCCTCTTCCACTCCAACGCGCTGATGACCGGGTGGACGCCGGCGCTGGCGGCCGGGGCCACGGTGGCCATCCGGGAGCGTTTCTCGGCATCGGAGTTCCTTCCCGATGTCCGACGCTTCGGCGCCACCTACTTCAACTACGTGGGCAAGCCGCTGTCCTACGTGCTGGCCACCCCCGAGCGTCCCGACGACGCCGACAATCCGTTGCGCCGGGCCTTCGGCAACGAGGCGGCTGAGGCCGACATCGCCCGCTTCACCGAGCGGTTCGGGTGCACCATCCAGGATGCCTACGGTTCGACCGAGGGCGGGGCGGCAGTGAGCCGCACCCCCGACACCCCCCGGGGGGCGCTGGGCCGGGCCCAGGAAGGCACCCTGATCCTCGACCCCGAGACCGGCGAGGAGTGCCCCCGGGCCCGGCTCGATGAGCACGGTCGGCTGCTCAATGCCGAAGAGGCGATCGGCGAGATCGTCTCCAAGACTGGCGGTGCCGGCTTCGAGGGCTACTGGCGGAACGACGAGGCCAACGCCGCCCGGTTGCGCAACGGCTGGTACTGGACCGGCGATCTGGCCTACCGGGACGCCGACGACTTCTTCTATTTCGCCGGCCGGGACTACGACTGGTTGCGAGTGGACGGGGAGAACTTCGCCGCCGCGCCGGTCGAAGCCATCCTCACTCGCCATCCGGACATCGTCCTGGCCTCGGTCTACGCGGTGCCCGATGTGGCGGTGGGAGACCAGGTGATGGCCGCGGTGCTGCTCCGGCCGGGCACCGCGTTCGATCCGGACGATTTCAGCCGGTTCCTGTCCGAGCAGACCGACCTCGGGACCAAAGTCGCCCCCAGGTTCGTCCGGGTGGCCGCCGACCTCCCGGTCACCGCCACCAGCAAAGTGTTGAAGCGGGTGCTGCGAAACGAAGGGTGGCGTTGCCCCGACACCGTCTGGTGGCGAGCGGGGAAGGACCTGTCCTACCGGGTGCTGTCGGCGGCCGAGGCCGACCAGCTTGATCAGGCGGTGGCCAGCCGCTGACACCGGGCTGACCAGCGGCTTGTATTTACTTGCGGTCTTGACCGCAAGTTTCATCCCGGCCTATCCTCGGTTGTCGGACAGCCGTCAGCCGGAGGGTGCCGTGACCGATCTTGCCGCGATTCCTGCAGACACCCACCTGGGCCCCCCGGCGGTGGTCCCGAAGGGTCGGCGGCCACAACCCGCACGCCGGGCGGCCATGCGGGAGCGCCTTCTCGACGCCACCGTCGAGTGCCTGGTCGAAGTCGGGTGGGCCCGCACCACCCTCCCCGAAGTGGTGGCCCGGGCCGATGTCGCTCGGGGCGCCCAGGTCCACCATTTTCCGACCAAGGCCGCGCTGATGGCCGCGGTCGGCGAACATCTCCTCCAACGCCATCGTCGGGAGTTCACCGAGGCCTTCGAAGCCCTGCGTCCGGAGGAGCGCACCCTGGAGGCGGCCATCGGCGGCCTCTGGACGATCCTGTGCAGTCCGACCTGGACCGCGGTGATCGAACTGGGCATGGCCAGTCGGACCGATCCCTCCATCGCCGAGAGCTTCAAGGGGTTCACCGAACGGGTGGATGAGACCGTGCTGGAGATCGTCGGCACGTACTTCCCGACGCTGGCTGACGGCCCGATCGGGACGGCGGTGGTGAGAGGCACACTGGCGCTCCTCTACGGCCTGGCCCTGCAGACCTCCATCGACGGGGACCGGCTCGGACGTCACGCCGAGGTCGTCGCCCGGTTCACACTCCTCTGCACCGCCCTGGCACCCGCGCTGCTGGGCACCGCCGGCCCCGCTGTCCCGCCGACGCCGGCCGTGGTCGCCGTGGAAACGGGTGCACCACCATTGGAACCAGCAGACCACGACGAACCAGGAGATCACTGATGACCCAGACCGAAACCCCGGAGTCCCGCACCGTCCCTCTCCGCACCGTGCGTACCCGGCGCATCGCCTTCGAGTACCCGTCCACCGACCTGCCGCGTCACTACATGAACGGCGACCTGGTGATGAGCCACGTGGTCTCGGTCCTGTCGGCCCTGTTCCCCAACGGTGAGGATTTCTTCGTGCAGTCGGTGCGCAACTACCGGGACCAGATCGACGATCCCGAGCTCAAAAAGCAGGTAGGCGGGTTCATCGGCCAGGAGGCGATCCACGGCCGCGAACACCGGGCCTTCAACGACCGACTCCACCAGCTCGGCTATCCGACCCGCCGTATCGATCGCGGGGTGGGCATCCTGTTCAAGGGCCTGGGGGGCAAGGTGCTCTCGAAGCGGGTCCAGCTGGCCGTCACCGCCGCCCTCGAGCACTACACCGCCACCCTGGCCGAGGTGTTGCTGAGGAGCCCCGAAGCCCGGGAGATGGTGTCCGTCGACGAGGTCCGCTCCCTGTTGCTGTGGCACGCCCTGGAGGAATCCGAGCACAAGGCGGTCGCCTTCGACGTCTACCAAAGAGTGGTGGGAAGCCACGCCGTGCGGGTACGGACCATGAACGTGGTGACCGTCGCCTTCATCACCGGCGTGGTCTTCGACACCTTCCTCTCCCTGCTGGGTGATGCTTCGACTCGAGACCTGAAGCGGCTGCGCAAGAGCCTCGGTGCCCTCCGGTATTCGCCGTTCACCCATGTCGATGTCTGGCGTCACCTCCGCGATTACAACCGGCGGGATTTTCACCCCGACGACCGGGACACCAGCCAGCTGGTCGAGGAGTGGCGGACAGAACTGTTCGGAGCCGACGGCCGGCTGGCCGACAAGCTGAAGGGCCGTGGCTCCGGCACCGAGGAGGAATCAGCGAGCTCGTTGCCTGAATCGAGTGTGCGCTAAACGGTCACCCGAAGTTGGCTGACTCAGCCGGTTCGAGCGGCGCGAAGTTCGACAACTGAACCCATCACGGCCAAAGGGTGGGCGACCGCGCCGACAATGAGGGCGCGGTCAAGAACTGATGACGGGTGGAGCGGATTGGTCGGGGTCGCGGGTGGTGGTCAGGCGCGAACAACGCGGGCCGCCAAGCGCTCCCAGTCAGCGGGCATGGCTCGCTCCTGGGTGGGGAGTCGGCGGGCCGGCGGGGATGGAGCTCGGTGGGCCTCCGGGTATCGACGTCGGAGGCCCGACCGGGACGGAAGTTGGTGGACCACCGGGTATCGAGGTCGGGGGGCCGGCCGGGATCGACGACGGTGAGCCGCCAGGTATCGACGTCGGTGGGCCACCGGGCGTGGGCCCCGAATGCGAATTGGGCGGCCTGGTGGTGGCCGTTCCGTCCGACCCCGAGCCATTCGTGCTGGCGCCGGTTGTCCCCGACCCCTTGGTCGATGGGAC